>Ga0315282_10011494_pt1 | contig 13707 bp, 6 predicted proteins | sample YL17G07_20_MG_FD_203693 | JGI IMG/M metagenome (GOLD analysis project Ga0315282, IMG submission 203693) | Sediment microbial communities from Yellowstone Lake, YNP, Wyoming, USA - YL17G07_20 | ecosystem: Environmental > Aquatic > Freshwater > Lake > Sediment | place: USA: Wyoming | collected... | reverse complement strand
ACGGTCACCTTGCGCCGGGCGGGCTCCAACACGATGTTGCCGCCGGCGATGATGCGCTCGGCCACCTGCCGCGACACGTATGCGCTGAAGGCCCGATCCAGCAGCTCCTTGGCCCGGAGGCCGTCCACCATCTCGTTGAAGGCGTGGCCGAGCGCCTCCAGCTCGTCGCCCCCCTCGGGCACCACGGCCACCGAGAGGTCGCCCCGCTGCACCCGCTCCATCGCGCGCGCCAGCCGCTCCGCGGGCCCGGTGATCGCCCCGGCCGCCAGGACCGACAGGGCGATCCCGATCACCACCAGCAGCAGTGTCAGCAGCACGTTGCGGTCCCGGATCTCATCGGCTGCCCGGTGTGCGAAGCTACGCCGGAAGCCCAGCTTCACGGTGCCGCGCTCGGCGCCGACCGGACCGAGGTACACGGTCGCCGGCTGCACGTCGTAGTTCCGGCCCAGCTCGCCGCTGTCGTGCATCGCCAGGAAGCCTAACACGGCGCTCTTGTCCCCGTGGCGGAAGTTGGCGCGAAACTCATCGGCCAGCGCGAGCTGACCGGGATTGGCGGCAAAGGCGCCCACGTGCCCCCGACCGTCCAGCACCGCGATGTAGACCAACCGGATGGCGTAGGACTGCCCCTTGAACTCGGAACGCACGAGCTTGTCAACGTACTGCTGCTGGGTCTCCCACGTGGGGGGGTACCCCACATCGCGCGTCAGGGCGATTGCCGTCGCGAGCTGCGCCATCGTCTGCCGCGTCTCGCGCTTGATCACCTGCTCCGTGTGCTGTACCGACAGGTAGGACGACGCGACCATGATGCTGACGATCAGGGCCACTACCACGGCGGCGATCTTCAGCTTCAGGCTGAGCCGCACCGGCCGCCCCGCGACCAGCTCCTGGTCAACGTCGAGGGCCAGTTCGAGGTCCTGAGCCGCCGCCGGCACCCCGGGTGCCCCAGGGACGGCCGCGTCGGCCGGCGCGCGGCTCGGCACCGCGGGCCGCGGCGCCCCGGCCGGCCGCACCGTGCGCACCACGATCAGGTACGCGCCGAAGATCAGGATTGAGATCCCCGCGATGTGCAGGGGATGCAGTTGCTCGCCCCCACCGATGATGGCCCAGGAAGCGGGGATCGTGACCACCACACCCAGTAGACGCAGGCATGCGGCCACGTGGGCCTGCCCGCCGGCGAGGCCGCGGTAGTACAAGGCCATCGAGAAGCTGGTGCACGGCCCGGCCAGCAGCAGCAGGCACAGCCACCCCTTGGCGTTCAGCGCGTAGAGCGCCCGCCACTCGCCGTGGCCCACCATCAGCGGCGCCGCGAAGACCACGCCGGCCAGGAAACGCGCAAAGGACACCGTGGTCGGGCTGAACCTGCGGAGTGCCGTCTTGCCCAGGACTTCGGCCAGCGCCCGGCTCAGCCCGGCCAGGAGGGCCATGGCGTCGCCCACGAGCCGTGCGCGAGCCAGGTCGGGGGCGCCGGGATGGGACGAGTACTCGCCCAGACCGATCAGGATGTCGGCCCCGACCATGATCCCGACGACCAGGAACCGCAGCGAGGAGATGCGCTCGCGCAGCGCGAGGTAGGCCAGGACAGCCACGAAGATCGGGGCTGTCTTGGAGATGGTGTTTGCCACGCCGGCCGGGGAGCGCTCGAGGGCTGCCGTGAAGAGCCATGCACCGAGGCCTGAGCTCAAGAGACCGAGGAAGAAGAGCTGGGCCCAGTCGGTGAGGCGCGGCCGCGACGCCCGGGCCGCCCGTACGGCGCCCGGGAGCCCAAAGGGAGCGAGGAAGAGAGTGGCCAGGAGGTAGCGACTGGCCACCACGGCCGAGGCCGAGAGGTCTGCGCCGAGCTGGCTCTGGCCCTGCAGCAGCAGCTTGGTCAGCACCGGCGACAGGCCCTGCAGCAGCACCGCCAGCGTGATGTGCAGGTACGGTCTCAGCGGATGCCGGCTGTCGCCATCCATGCCTGTCGGGGTGGGGGCTTCTGTCGCCCGGGTTAGCCGCCTCGGCCGCGGCCCGCGCGCCTAGTCCTCGGTGGCGGCGCTGGCCAGAACCTCCACAATCAGCTCGTCGTAGGTCATGCCGGCGGCCATCGCCTCGGCCGGCACGTCGCTGGTCTGCGTCAGTCCCGGCATGCTGTTGACCTCGTGCACCCAGAGCCGGCCCTCCCCATCCAGGTGCATGTCCACCCGGCTGATGCCGCGGCAGCCGCAGAGCGCGTGGGCGCGCAGCGCCAGCGCCTGGGCGCGCAACGCGTCGTCGGGCGGGACGTCGGCCGGCACCACCAGCTCAGTCAGGCCCGCCGTGTACTTGGCTTCGTAGTCGTAGAAGGCACGTTTGGGCCGCAGCTCCAGTACCGGCAGCGCCCGCCGGCCCGCGCCCACGCCGAGGATGCCCACGGTGAGCTCCGTGCCGACCACGAATGCCTCCACAAACGCCGACCCGTAGGCCGTGATGTCGTCCTCCAGGCCGGTGCGCAGCTCCTCAGCCGTTCCCGCAATGTGCACCCCGAGGCTGCTGCCCTCGTTCACTGGCTTGACCACGGCCGGCAGGCCTAGCTCCGCCTCGGCCCGGGCGGCGCAGGCCCCTATGTCGGCCTCGCCATCGCACACCACCCACGCCGGAGTCAGCACCCCGGCGGCGAGCAGCAGCCGCTTCGTCACGACCTTGTCCAGAGTGACGGCGCTCGCCAGGACGCGCGAGCCCGTATACGGCAGCCCGAGCATCTCCAGAGCCCCCTGCACCGTACCGTCCTCGCCGCGTCCGCCGTGCAGGGCGTTGAACACCACCTCCGCCCCCACATGCCGGAGCTGCTCGCCCAGGTTGCAGTTCGGGTCCACCAGCATGGCCTCGTAGCCCTGGCGCTGCAGCGCCTCGAGGACCATCTGGCCGGTGCGGAGCGAGACCTGGCGTTCGCCGGACTCACCTCCGGCCAGCACTGCGATGCGCTTGGCGCGCAGCTCACTGCGTCTCATCGTGTCCCTTTCCTCGGACGCGGCCGCGGTCGGTCCATCGGGCGCCGTGCTTGCTACTCCGCAGCTCCGCCAGGAGCGCCTGTCCCGGCCGCCTGCGGCGGCTCCGGCGTTCCGATCTGCATGGTGAGAGCGATGTCCAGGTCGCTCCGCAGGCCGGCCGGGCCCAGCGTGACCGGTGGTGGGGCTGCGTTTGGCTCAGCTGCCTCGATGCCGTAGAAGCCGATCGTGTCACCCGGCCCGATGCGCCCATCGGCCACGGTGTCCAGGGCCGCCATCAGGTAGCAGGTCCCAGGCGGGACGGCGAGGGCGTAGCCGCCGTCAGGAGCGCAGACGGCCCGCGCGACGAGCTGGGTGAGGCCTACATCACGGAACACCAGCACTGTGGCCGCGGCCTCGTTCCCTTCCGGGATAGCCACACGGCCGGCCATCAACGCCGGGAGGTCACCAAGTGCGAGTCGCGCCGCGGCGGGCGGCTGCTCCGCGGTGGCGCCCCGCGGCAGCACCCCGTCACCCTCGCCCAGGACGCCGGCGACATCCACACGTAGGCCCTGGGCCCCGGCCCCGGCCGCGATGGCCAGCACTGGCAGCGGCTCAGCCACCTGCGCCCAGTCATCCACGCCGTACATCCCTACCGGGTCGCCAGCGTCCAGACGTCGGTTCCCGTTCGCGTCCCCGACGACGTACAGCCGGTATTTGCCCGGAGAAGGAACCAGAGCGAACGAGTCATCGGTCCCGATCGGCGCGGCGAGCGGCTCACCAGCCCCTTCGCTGGGGACTAGCAACACGAAGAGCGGGCAGGTCAGGTCAGCCGGGCGAGTCACCCGCCCGCCGATCAGCCCCTCCTCCGGCGGCGTGCCAGGCTCCGGGGGCCCCTCGGAACCGCCCTCCACCGGCGGCGGGGCGGTCACCGTGGCCGCGATGGCCCGGAGCTTACCAGCCTCATCCCGCACGGCCACGATGGGGATGCTGACGGCCGGCGCATCCGTCGCGTTGCCGCGCACCACGTACGGCTGGGGTCGCTGCTGGGGGTCGGTCAGATCGGTCACGCCGTAGAAGCCGACGCCGTCGCCCGCATCGAGCTGGTTGTTGCCGTTGGCGTCCACGACAGCCATCAGGTAGTACGTCCCGGGCGGGAGCGCGAGGACCGCAAGGCCCCCCTCCTCCGCCGCCGGGAACTCATCCACCAGTTTGCGCAGCCCGGCGTCCTGGAAGACCTTGATGGCCGCGTGACTTAGGTCCGCCCCCGGCCACACGATCATACCAACGACCGGCACGCCGAGGTCCTCGTCCTGCGCTCCCGCCGTGCCGCCGAGCACCAGCATGGCGGCCATCGCCAGCCACCCCATCATGCACCTCCACGTTGATCCACGGTGGGCAGAACTCGGCCAGGCAAGGCGGCACCCCCCGGGCTACTCGAAGCTCTCCACGCGGCCGTCCGTGTACTGCACAGACAGCGGCTCGAGCTTCAGGCTGCCCATCACGTGCCCAGTGGCGAGGCTGAGCTTCACGAATGACTTCTCGTCCAGGGAGCCCGCGGCGAGGGCCAGGTGGCCGGCGACCACGAGCGTCTCGCCCCACGTCGCGTCCACGGCGACCCAGCGCCCCACGTAGACCTGGTTCCAGGCGTGGTAGTAGTAGCCTTCCTGAACATGGGCCACGCCGGTCACGAACCGACAGGGGATGCCGGCGGCGCGGCACAGGGCGGTCAGCAGCGTGGAGTGCTCCGAGCAGTCGCCGTTCATCTCGGCCAGCACCTCGCTGGCCGAGATGGGGCGCGGCTCGCTGTCCACCTTGCCCATGTGGTCGTACACCCACCGGACGAGGAGCTTCGTGGCTGCCCAGGCGTCGCGCTCGTCACCGACGATCTCTCGGGCCTTGGCGACGATGGCTGGGTCGTCGGACTGGGCGTTGCTGCTCGGCGCCAGGTCGGCCGCCAACTCCGGGCCTGCTGAGCCCAGTGGGTGCCCGGCGAGTCCGTCATCCCGCTCGGCCCAAACTTCGATGATCGCGGTGTGGCTGTCCACGGAGCGCACATGCTGCGTGGGGGTCTCGATGACCAGCTCGGCGGGGTCGCGCACAAACGAGCTGGCCCGCAGGCGCACGCGCGCCAACTGGCGCGGATTGCCCAGGCTGCGGCCCAGGGGGATGTTGTCCTCCAGCTCGATAGGCGAGACCTCAGCCAGGGCCTCCTCCTCAGTCACCCACTGCAGTCCGGAGCCGTTCAGTAGCCCGGGCATCTCCATGCGCACCAGGGTGCCGTCCGGCGCAATGGTCATCACGCCCTGCAGGCCCAGCTCCCCGAAGTCCGTCTGCACGACCAGGGCCTCGACCTGGCGGTCGCCTAGCTGCACCTGCTGGCGGCCGGTCGCTGTCATCGTGACGCGATCCGCGACGCCCAGGTGCGGCACGAACGTGTGGAAGGTGAGGGACCGGCCCACATCGAGGTCGCCGCGCATCACTGCCAGGAACGCCCGGGCCTCCCCCTCGAAGTCGTCCTCGACGTGCACCGTCGCCTTGGTCTCCTCGCCGCCCGCCCGTGTGACGACCTCCAGCTCCCCCGGCCCTAGCACACGCGCCTCCACGTGCTTGGGCCGCCCCATCTCATCCTGCTCCACCTCCCATGAGATGGGCTTGAGGTGCTCGTCGTAGCGTGTGACCTGGGTGCTGGTCACCCCGATGGTCAGGTTGTGCATGCGCAGCTTGATGACGCTGTGCTCGCTAGCCACGACCTGCGGCCCGTCGGGCGTCTCCTCCAGCACGGCAGAGAGGTGCGCGTAGCCCACGCGTTGGCCCGCAATGAGCACCACGTACCAGGAGTCCCCCACCATCGCCTCGAGGTCGTGCCGCGTGACCTCCTGGCATAGCACCAAACCGGCCGACATCGCGCTCATCCCGCCGATCAGGGACAACAGCAGCCACGGACGTAGGGGGTCATTCACTCGTCATCGGTCTCCCTAAGGTCTTCTTGTCGTTCGCGGGCTTCCTGGCTCGCCTCAGCTAGCCGCAGGCGCCGGAAGCCGGCCACCAGCGCGGGGTCGAATCTGGTGCCCGCACCGGCCGTGATCTCCTCGAATGCCTCTTCGACCGGCACGCCCGTGCGCCCGGTACCCGGGTTCACCAGACGGTCGTACGCATCCACGATCGCCACCAGCCGCGCCAGGTACGGGATGGCCTCCCCCACCAGTCCCTCGGGGAAGCCCTTGCCATCCCATCGCTCGTGGTGGTACAGCACAACCGGCACGACCGTCTGCAGGAACGCTACCGGCTGCAGGATCGTCCGGCCGATGATCGGGTGCATCTCGTAGAACACTCGGTCGTCGCCGGCGGCCTGGCCGTTCAATTGCCCCTCCCCCACGCCGATCTTGCCGATGTCGTGCAGGATCGCTCCGAAGCGGAGCGTCTCCAGATCGCCCGAGTTCATCCCCAGCCTCTCGCCGAAGCGCGAGGCGAGGGCGGTGATCCGTTCCGAATGGCCGTACGTCACCGGGTCACGCGCCTCGATGGCGATCGTCAGGGCCCGCACGGTTTCGAAGTAGTTGCGCCGGATGTCCTCGTACAGCGAGGCGTTCTCAATGGCCACCGACGCCTGGTTGGCGAACGCCTCCAGAAGGGCGATCTCATCCTGTCCGAAGCGGCGCCGCGATCGGGCGTAGACGCGGATCACACCGAGGACGTCGTCCTTGCTGCGCAGTGGCACCGTAAGAACGCTGCTCAGACCCTCGCGCGCCGCCTCCTCCGGGTACTGGAAGCGCTGGTCGTGCTGGGCGTCCAGCACGGTCATCGCCGCGCCGTCCAGCACCATCTGGTCCAGCGGGCTCCGCGCCACCTCCACGGGGCCCTTGTTCATGTAGTCGTCGCTGAGGCCGATCGCCGCCATGATGTTCAGTTCCCGCCGCTCGGGATCCAGCAGGCGGATGCTACAGGCCTTCACGTTCATCACGTCCACGGCACTGCCGGTGATGAGCCGCAGCACCTCGGCGAGACGTAGGCTGGAGCTGATCGTCTGGGCGACCTCGTAGAGCTTCTGGAACTCATAGGCCCGGCGGCGCAGCGTGCCAGAGACCCGCGACGAACCTAGACCCACCACGAAGAAGAACAGCAGCCGCAGCACGACGGTCGTGAGCGTCTGATCACGTGCCTCGGGGGTTGTGGCCTGCACGTCGGCCGGCATGAAGGGCCCGCTCAGCAGCCCGGCGACCAGCACCGCGAAGAGCGCTCCCAGGTCCCCAAACACCGCGCCGGCCCAGATGATCGGCAGGTAGTAGAGGTTGACCGCCACGCCGGTGGCGCCCCCACTCACGTAGACCAGCACAGTGATCAGCCCCAGGCTGACCAGCACGATGATCGCGTTCGCGACCAGCTTGAGACGGCTGGGAGCGTGCAACGCGTTCCCTCTCCTGTGGCGGCGTGGTCCGCTACCGCACCCGCGTGCCGGGGGGAGCGCTCGGCTCCACCTCGACCAAGCCCAGCACGCGCTTGTCACCCGCCGCCAGAACCATACCGTGTGATTCGACCCCGCGCAGGACGGTCGGCTTCAGGTTGGCTACCAGCACCAACCGTCGGCCCACCAGGGCCTCGGGGGCGTACTCCTGGGCGATGCCGGCTACCACGGTCCGCTGTTCATCGCCCAAGCTGACCGTCAGCTTCAGGAGTCTGTCGGCCTGCGGCACCCGCTCCGCGGCCACCACCTCTACCACCCGCAGCTCCATCCGGGCGAAGTCCTCGATACTGATCTGGTCGGTGGTGCCTGCCGCGGGCGGCACACTGGGGGTCACCGGTGGTTCCTCCTGGGTCGCGGCCTCGCCGGCCGCCACGTCCTCGATGCGGAAGCGCGGGAACACCGGCTCGGGCTCGCCAACAGCGATGCCCGCGGGCAGCCTGCCCGGGACGCATTCCGACCACGCCATGCGCGCCCCCGCGGCCTCCAGACCCAGTTGCCGCCACACGACCTGCGCGGCGGCCGGCATCACGGGCGAGGTCATGATGGCCACCACGCGGAGGCAGTCCAGCATGTCGTACAGCACGTCACCCACCTCGCCGGTCCGTCCGGCGCGGTGCAGGTCCCACGGCTTGCGCTCGTCAATGAGTCTGTTGCCCGCCGACAGGAGTTGCCAGATCCCCGCCAAGGCCTCGCTGAACCGCAGCGTGGTCATCGCCTGTCCGGCGCGCTCGACGGTCTCGGTAATGATGCCAGCTAGGGCGCCCGCCGCGGGACCGGCCGTGGGTATACGGCCGTCGCAGTAGCGCGCCAGGAGCGGCAGCGTGCGGTTGAGGAGGTTCCCGAAGTCGTTCGCCAGATCATGCAGGAAGCGCTCCCATACCGCCTGCTTGCTGAACCCCGCATCGGAGCCCAACGGCGCCTGGCGCAGCAGGAAGTAGCGGACCGCATCCACGGCCACCTCGCGGTCGGCCCCGCTGATCGCCGCCAGCTCACCCGCGATCTCCCACGGGTCAATCAGGTCGCCGGCGCTCTTGGAGATCTTGGCCGCCACCCCGGCCTCGCCCGGCTGTGCCACCTCGCTGCGCAGCCAGAACCCGTGCGCGAAGATGGTGCGCGGCAGCGGCAGCTCCAGCGCCATGAGCATCGCGGGCCAGAGCGTCCCGTGGAACCGCGGCAGGATGTCCTTGGCCATGAGCTGCACGTCGGGCGGCCACAGCTCAGCGAATCGCGCCCCATCGTGCACGTAGCCGGCGGCCGTCAGGTAGTTGACGAGAGCGTCGAACCACACGTAGATCGTCTGGGTGGAGTCGCCGGGCACAGGGATGCCCCAGTCCGAGGCGGCGCGGGTGATGCACGAGTCGAGCACCCCCCGCTGGAGCAGGGAGGCGACCTCGTTGCGCCGCACCTCAGGCTGGATGAACTCCGGGTTGGCCTCCAGGTACTGCGCCAGCCGTCCGGCATACTTGGTGGTGCGGAAGAAGTAAGCGTGCGTGGCCAGCCACTCGACCGGCCCGTCGCAGTCGGGGCAGCGCTTCTCGGCCGCCTCGTCAGGGCGCAGGTACGCCTCGCAGCGTACGCAGTACCAGCCCTCGTACCGACGCCGGTAGATGTCGTCCTGGGCCAGTAGCTTGGCGAAGACCGCTTGCACGGTCTCCTCGTGCTCGCGCTCGGTTGTGCGGATGAAGCGGTCATGGCTGATGTGCATCCGAGCCCATGTGGTGACATACCGCTGCGACACACGGTCCACGAAGCTCTGCGCGTCCACACCCTCCTGCTGGGCGGCGCGCAGCACCTTGTCACCGTGCTCGTCCGTGCCCGTGACGAACAGCACCTCGCGCCCCATGAGCCGTTGCTGGCGCGCCACCGCATCAGCCACCACCGTCGTGTACGCGTGCCCGACGTGCGGCTGCGCGTTGACGTAGTAGATCGGCGTCGTGACGTAGAAGGTCTTCTGGTCTTGCGGCATGCGTTCCATCTCCGCGCCCACAATGCGCGTCGGGAACCAGTACCAGGCCCGTCCCCAGGCTCTACCGCCGGCGCGCTGACACCTACGCGCTACGGCACCCGGCACAGCTACTGCGGCTGCAGGACCCGCAACCGCTGCCGCCCAGGGACTGGCCGTCGCCGCGCGCGGCGCCAGCGCGACCCACGAAGGCCGACATTAGGCGCCGCGTGCGCCGCCCGCCACAGCCGGTGCAGGGGGGCGAGCTGCTCTTGCGGGCCGCCGCCCGCGTCTGCAGTAGCTCAAACCGCCGCTTGCACCGCCCACATTCGTACTCGTAGATCGGCATCGTCAGTCCTCTTTCGCGCCGCCCTCAGCGGGGCCGCCCTCCTGGCCAGCCCCTGGCTGCCCGCCCGACGCGCCGCCAGCCCCGCCGCGACGCCGGCGCGGCCGGCGGCGCCGACGGCGGCTCGCTCCGGTGCGCTCATCTGCACCCGGGGCCTCCGCGCGCCCCCTGGCCTCAGCGGCGATGGTCGGCTCAGCCGGCGGCGGGGGTGGCGGTGCCGCCTCGGCCGCACCCTCGCCACGCCCGCGGCGGCGGGGCCGCTTCCGCCGGCGTCCCTTCGCGCCACCCTCCTCGGCCGGCTTGGGTGGCGGGGGCGGGGGCTCCAGGCTCTCCACCTCCGCCTCCCCGCACCGCAGCACCTCATCCCCCACGCGGACCATGACCAGCCCCTGCAGGAAGTCGTGCCCGAGGACCTCACCCTCCCCTGACGGCGTCACCACGCGGGCCCCCGCCTTGGGCAGCCGCCGCCGGGCCTCACGGTACTGACCGTGCTCATGGCGCAGGCAACACATGAGGCGCCCACACGCCCCGCTGATCTTGGTCGGGTTCAGCGAGAGGCCCTGGTCCTTGGCCATGCGGATGCTAACCGGCTCGAAGCCGCGCATGAAGGTCGCGCAGCACAACGGGCGCCCGCAGGAGCCGAAGCCGCCCAGCGCGCGGGCCTCGTCCCGGACGCCGACCTGCCGCAGCTCGATCTCGGCAGCGAACACCTGCCGCAGGTCCTTGAGGAGGCTGCGGAAGTCCACGCGCTCCTCCGCCGAGAAGCTGAAGGTGACGTGCGAACCATCGTATGCGTACTCCACGTCTCGAAGCCGCATCGCGAGGCCGTGCTGCTCGATGAGCCGGGTGCAGACCCGGTGGGCCTCCCGGCGCCGCTCCTCGATCTCCGCCGCCTGCTGGGTATCCTCCTCGGTTGCCTTGCGCAGGACCGGCTTCAGATCGCCCAAACTCTCCCAGCGGCCCAGCCGCCGCCGTGGCATGATGACCCGACCTAGCTCGCGGCCGCGACTCGTCTCGGTGAGCACCACGTCGCCCACCCGCAGGTCAAGGCCACCCGGGTCGAAGTGGTAGATCTTGCCCCCGGGTCGGAAGCAGACCCCCACCACTTCCGGCATCGCGTGCACGCTGCCGCCCTGCCGCGCCTCGGCCGGCGCCTCAGGCGCGGCGGTGGTCACCCGCTCGTGCTCGCCCTGCTGTCCGTTCTGCTCCATGTCCACTTCCTGGTGTTCCAGCCCGCGTGCCCCCCTCCCGTCAGCGTCGCGCTGCTGCGCCCCTGGGGGCAGCTCCTGCCGACCGCCCCTCCGCCGCGGCCGCACGCTCCGCCGCATGCGGGTCGCGGTGACGCAGCCGCTCCATGAGTTCGGCAATGGCCCCCAGAATACCCTCCGTGTCGCCGGCCTGGTAAGCGAAGGCGATCTCCGTCGCCTCGAAGGTCGCCCGCGGCAGCAAGTGCCGCACCCCCCGCCGCGCGGAACTGATGGTCCCTCGATAGAGCGCCTCGAAGACCCTCCGCTCGCGCTGGGTTAGCTTGGCCACCGCGCGCAGGCGCAGGTGGATCTTCCCTGACCGGGCCGTGGCGCTCATGATGCCCACCTCGCCGCAGCGCAGCTTCAGCGCGACTACCTGCACCAGCGTGCGCACGGCCACCGGCAGCTCTCCGTAGCGGTCCCGCATCTCCTCCGCGAGAGCCTCCAGCTCAGCCTCGCTCTGCACGGCCGCGAGCCGACGGTACATCGAGATGCGCTGCGCCTCGTCCTCCACGTACCGGCTGGGGATGACCGCCTCGACGGGCAGGTCGAGGGAGGGCTGCTCCTCGAGCGGCGCCACCTCTTCGCCCTTCAGCACCCGCACGGCATCGGCCAGCATCTGGCAGTACAGCTCCAGCCCCACCGCCTGCATGTGGCCGCTCTGTTCCGCCCCCAGGATCTCGCCGGCACCCCGGATCTCCAGATCGCGGAGCGCGATCTTCAGCCCGCTCCCGAGCTCCGCGAACTCCTGGATCGCCCGGAGCCGCTCCTCAGCCTGCTCCGTCATCCGCTCGGGGTAGCGGTAGAGCAGATGCGCGTACGCCTGCCGACTGGACCGCCCCACGCGCCCGCGGAGCTGGTAGAGCTGCGCCAGCCCGAACCGGTGGGCGTCGTCAATGATGATGGTGTTCACGTTGGGCACGTCCAGCCCGCTCTCGATGATGGTCGTGCAGACCAGCACGTCGAACTCCTGCCCGTAGAAGGCCAGCATCACGTGCTCCAGCTCGTCCTCGGGCAGCTGGCCGTGCGCGATGGCGATGCGGGCCTGGGGCACCAGGCGCTGCACCCGACCGGCCACATGGGCGATCGAGCGCACCCGGTTGTGCACGTAGTAGACCTGCCCGCCCCGCTCCAGCTCCTGCAGGATCGCCTGCCGCACGACCTCGTCGTCGTACTCCCGCACGGAGGTGATGATCGGCATGCGGCCCTGCGGCGGATCGTTGATCACGCTGATCTCGCGGATGCCCGATAGGGCCATGTTCAGCGTCCGCGGGATCGGCGTCGCCGAGAGCGTGACCACATCCACGTTGCGGCGGAGCTGCTTGAGCTTCTCCTTGTGCCGCACCCCGAACCGCTGTTCCTCGTCCACCACTACCAGCCCCAGGTCCTTGAACTGCACGTCGGATTGCAGCAACCGGTGGGTGCCGATGACGATGTCCAGCGTCCCCGCCTTCAGGGCCCCCACCACCCGTCGCTGGTCCTGTATGCCGCGGAAGCGCGACAGCATCTGCACCTCGACCGGGTAGGCCGCCAGCCGTTCACGGAAGGTGTTCAGGTGCTGCTGCGCCAGGACGGTTGTCGGCACTAGCACCGCCACCTGCCGACCGGCCAGCACCACCTTGAAGGCCGCGCGGATCGCGACCTCGGTCTTGCCGTACCCGACGTCCCCGCAGATCAGCCGGTCGGCGGGCGCGGGCCGCGCCAGGTCACGCTTGACGTCCTCGATGGCCCGGTACTGGTCGGGGGTCTCCTCGTACCGGAACGAGCTCTCCAGCTCCCTCAGCCACGGTGAGTCATCGCTGAAGCTGTGACCCGTGGCCTGCTCGCGGGCGGCATACAGCTCCATCAGCTCGCGCGCCAGCAGACGCGCCGAACGCCGCACCCGCCGCTTGGTGTGCTCCCACGAGACGGAGCTCTTGAGCGAGTGGATCGCCGGCGCGCTGCTCTCCGCGCCCACGAACTTCTGCACCCGGTCAATCTGCGTGACCGGCACGTAGAGGCGGTCCTCGCCGGCGTACTCCAGTTGCAGGTAGTCCCGCTCGATCCCGCCCACGGTCTGCTTCACCAGCCCGCCGTAGCGCGCCACGCCGTGGCTGATGTGCACCACGTAGTCGCCCTCGTTCAGCTCGGTGAGCGAGGTGACGGAGAACCCGGTCTTGAACTTGCGCTCCCGAGGCCGACGGAGCTTGTGCCAGCCGTAGATCTCGCTCTCAGTCAGCACAACGAGAGCCGCCGAGGGAAGCTGGAAGCCCCCGCTCAGGCGCAGCTCACTCACGACCACGCGGCCGGGGGCGAGGATGTCGGGAGGCACGCCGCGCCCGTTGACGCTGACGATGTTCGTCAGGTCACGCCCGCGCAGCGCCTCCACCGTGCGTTCCGGCTGCGTGCTGCCGATGAGGATCCGCTGCCCCTGGCGTTGCCAACCGATGATGCCCTCCGTCAGCAACTGCAGCCGGCCCCCGAAGCTGTCCACCGGAGGCGTCGGGAACCGCACCTGCGGTGTCCGCGGGGCCCACGGCACCTCCCGCTGCAGCATTGTCAGGTAGGCGATGCGTCGGCTGCCGTTCGGCGGGTGCTCCAGCCGCTCCACGAACTCGTCGCCGTTGAGGGCAGCGAGGGGCGACAGCCGCAGCAGCAGCCCGTTGCGCGCCGCGGCCTCCAGCGCTCGCTCGACCTCGGCGTAGTACTCCTCCGCATGGCTGCGCAGGCGGGTCGGCTCGTCCGCGACCACGGTCGCGCCATCGGGCAGGTAGTCCAGCACGCTGCCA
>Ga0315282_10011493_pt1 | contig 13707 bp, 13 predicted proteins | sample YL17G07_20_MG_FD_203693 | JGI IMG/M metagenome (GOLD analysis project Ga0315282, IMG submission 203693) | Sediment microbial communities from Yellowstone Lake, YNP, Wyoming, USA - YL17G07_20 | ecosystem: Environmental > Aquatic > Freshwater > Lake > Sediment | place: USA: Wyoming | collected... | reverse complement strand
TTCCCAAAGTGTTTAGTGGTTAGTAAAAAAATAAAAAACAGTTTTACGGTTACTCACAATCGATGATAAACTATGGCGGAATTGGGTTCGAACTGACTATGAAACAACTAACATGAAATATACCCAAAACAGCGCTTATTTAGTTTTCCTTTTGTTGCTTCTCCCCTTTCTCTTTTCCTGTGGGAATATCTCCCCTGGTCAGGAATTCGGCAACATTTCAACTCCTCCATCTGCTGAGACCAAGATGCCGGCCCCGGCTAAATCTTCGCCATCCCCACAACTGCCCACAGTTACCATACGACCCGTCAGCGCAATTAAAGTCACGCCCGAAGAGCTAAATGGCGTCGAAATTCAGTTTTGGTATAGCCGGAATGGAAACATTGATGAAACCCTGGCTCAATTAGTGGAGCAATTCAATGTTGGGAATGAGTGGAAGATCAAGGTCGAAGCAACCTCTCTGAACGGGATCGACGAACTCGATACCGAAGTATCCAACGCTATCCTTACGACCGGTAATATCCCCGATCTAACCACCGGCTATATTTACCAGGCTCGAAATTGGAATGCCATCCGCGACATCGTCGTTGATTTGAACGCTTACGTTCAAGATCCAATTTGGGGTATCCAAGCGGATGAAATAAGCGACTTCTATCCCGAGTTTTGGGATTCCGACCTGATCAGCTCAACCCGTTGGGCGCTGCCCGCCTGGCGGTCGGGTAAGGTGATCTTTTACAATCAGACCTGGGGGAGAGAATTGGGTTTCAGTGCGCCGCCAACAACACCAGAACAATTCATAAAACAAGCCTGCGCGGCCACAAAAGCCTACCTCCAAACCAGCCCCAAACCAGATGCTGGGCGAGGCGGTTGGATCATATCCACAGATTTTTCTTCCACGATTGCCTGGATGTATGCCTTTGGGGGGAATATCCTAAAACCGGATGGCGCTGGGTACAACTTCGATACACCCCAGGTTACCAAAACCTTCCAATTCCTCAGAAAATTGTTTGATGATCAATGCGCCTGGCTTCCCGAGAGTCAAGTGCCAGTTGGAGAGTTTGCCGCCCGCGACGGTTTGATGATGACTGGTAGCATCATCGATCTCCCCAGAATTGGAAATTATTTCACCCAGAGCGGCAATCCAGATGAATGGACGGTTATCCCTTTCCCAACCAACGAAGACAAACCCATCATAACCGTTTATGGACCCTCTTACGTGATCTTTCATACATCTCCCCAGCGCGAACTGGCCGCCTGGTTGTTCGTCAAATGGCTGCTCAAGACAGAAAACCAGATTCAACTCGCCAAAGCTGGAAACACATTCCCACTTCGCCGATCGGTCGTAAAGCAGCTAGAGAATGATCCCACTATCAACCCTGCCTGGCAAGCCTCCTTTGACCTGATTCCGTATGTTCGGGATGAACCAAATTTGGGATCATGGGAAATCGTCCGCTGGGCAGTTAGCGATGCCCACCGCCAGATCTATCAATGGTATTTCAAAGCTGACCAGATCCCGTCTCTGGTCAGGTTACTCAACGAGACCGTCAATAGTATGCCCAATGTTGGAAAATAACTCCAGCCTCCAAAATATAAACGACCTGCCTCAGGTGATCATCTACACCGATGGCGCATGTGATCCCAACCCCGGTCCCGGTGGATGGGCGGCCTTACTTCGCTATCAAAACCACACCAAAAAAATAACCGGTGGGGAACCGCAAACTACCAATAATCGCATGGAATTGACGGCTGCCCTACGAGCGCTCCAAACCCTCAAACGACCCTGCCAGGTGGATTTATATACCGATTCGGAATACCTAAAGCGCGGGATAACCGAATGGTTACCCCGTTGGCGACAGCGTAACTGGACGCGTAAGGCCGGCGCGCTGGCAAATAAAGATTTGTGGCAGGCGCTCGATTGTGAAATCGGCAAGCATCAAATCAACTGGCATTGGGTCCGCGCACACTTTGGGCAGCCATATAATGAATTGGTCGATCAAATGGCCAAAAAAGCCATCTCGAAATCAAACCGCTAGAAAATACCAGGAGTTTCCTATGTCTACCTATGAGACTATTCTCACTCAAACAAGTGACCAGGTTGGATTGATCCGACTCAACCGACCAGAAGCCATGAATGCATTGAACGATACGCTAATAAATGAGTTGATGAGCGCTTTGGACACCTACGATAATGATCCCGCAATTGGAGCGATGGTAATCACCGGAAACGAGCGCGCTTTTGCAGCCGGGGCGGATATCAAGGAAATGGCTGAAGCCAGCGCGGTCGAGATGATTTTAAACGACCACATTTCAGCCTTCGATCGTATCCAAGAAATCAAGAAGCCGGTCATCGCGGCGGTTTCGGGGTGGTGCTTGGGTGGCGGTAATGAACTGGCGATGTCTTGCGATATGATCATCGCCTCGGAAACCGCTAAATTTGGCCAACCGGAGATCAACCTGGGGATCATCCCCGGCGCTGGCGGCACCCAACGTCTAACCCGCGCAATCGGAAAAGCCCTGGCGATGGAAATGATCTTGAATAATCGTACCCTTTCGGCCCAGGAAGCTCTCCAATTTGGAATTGTCAATCGGGTTGTTCCGGTCGATCAATACCTGGATGCAGCTTTGCAACTTGCCCAGGAAATCGCAGCCCGCGCCCCGCTGGCGATTCGCTTGGGTAAAGAAGCTATCAATCACGCTTATGAGTCTTTCCTTGCAGACGGCTTGGCAGATGAAAGACGAGCGTTTTACTTTTTATTTTCCACCCAGGATCAAAAAGAAGGGATGGCGGCATTCATTGCCAAGCGCAAACCATCTTGGCAAGGCAAGTGAAAGTGACTTTGAAATAATATGGCTGCGGAGCATTTTTACAACCGCTTTAACTATTATTGAGCAGCCGGCAACTCAACGATGAATTCCGAACCGCGCCCAATCTCGCTGTTCGCCCTGATCTTGCCGGTATGCCTCTCGACAATTGTTTTAGCGATAGCCAGTCCAAGACCGCTACCGCGGGAGGTTGCGTAATGCGGTCGGGTAGCTTCGACCCGGTAGAAGCGTTCAAAAACATGGGGTAATTCAGCTGGCGATATCCCATAACCGCTATCTTTCACCGCCAGGCGTAAACCAGCCCGCCGATCCATGCTCGCCAGGTGAACTGAGACCCGACCCCCATTCGAGGTGTATTTAATGGCATTATCGACCAGATTATAAACCACCCGCCGAAGTTGCTCTTCGATGCCGGTCACTTTGGGCAAATCTTCATCCAGCGCCCATTTCAATTCAATCCCAGCTCCGTTCGCCCGCACTACAAATGCGGCACAAACCTCCTGGACAATCTGAGCAAAATCCAACCGAATAGCTGGGCTATAACTCATCCCAGCTTCGATCCGGGTAAGGTCTAATTGATCACTGACCATTTTACTCAATCGATCGATCTCTAATTCAACCTCTTCTAAAAACCGGCCTGCAACCTCCGGATCATCCAAAGCGCCTTCGCGCAACGCTTCCACCCGGAGCTTAATCGCGGTCAGGGGGGTGCGTAATTCATGGTTTGAAATGGCAACGAAATTGCGCATTTCCTCGAGCCGGGTTTCAACGTTCTGAATCAAAAGATTGAATGAATGAATAATATTTTGGATTTCAATCGGGTCAGTTTGGCGCACCGGCTGTTGGCTCATCGCCTGAGGCTCCATTTTTTGGAGAAGCTTACCAATTCTATCGAGATGTCTCAGGCTGCTGCGGGAAATCAGGTAACCGCCCATGAAAAGCAGCCCAATTCCCCCCACTCCAAGCGCTAACCAGGATTCCCACGATAGATTAATATCAAACCGGCTTGTCAGCGAACCAGAGGGCAATAATTCTATCCATATCCAGACGAACAATATCACGCTCAAAGCCAGGCAGATAAAAACCAACCCCAACCTGCCTTTGATACTTCGTGGAGCGGGAAATTTCATTTGCCCTTGAATTCCTCTTGACTAGCAAAGCGATAACCGTGTCCGCGGACAGTCTGGATATAGATGGGGGTAGCCGGGTCATCTTCGATCTTCAACCGTAACCAACGGATGTGAACATCCAGGGTGCGAGAATCGCCAATCCAGTCTTTTCCCCATACATGATCTAATAATTCCTCGCGGCTCAACGCCCGGCCCGCATTTTGCATCAAATATACTAGAAGCTCATACTCCCGAATGGATAGGGGTGCTTCTTCCTCCCTGACTATCAACCGGTGAGCGATTGTATCCATAACAACCTCGCCAATCTGGATGGTTTTTGGCAATTCAACCTGTCGGTCCAGGTCAACCCTGCGCAGCGTGGCTCGAATGCGGGCCAGCAGCTCACGAAAAGAGAACGGCTTGGAAAGATAATCATCCGCGCCAATCTCTAATCCCAATACCCGGTCAAGTTCATCGCCCCGCGCCGTTAACATAATCACCGGGGTGCTGCTTTGAGCGCGCAATTTTTGGCATATCTCGATACCGCTCATTCCCGGCAACATGATATCGAGCACAATCAAATCCGGTTGGTAGGCTTCGATGGCAGGTAATGCCAGGTATCCATCGGCAACCGCTTCGACTTCGTATCCTTCACGTTGCAAACTATAGCTCAGGGATTCGGTGATCAGTGGCTCATCATCAATCAACAAAATTCGAGTCACACTATCCTCCCCAAATAAAACCATTCACTTAAGATATTTATTTCGCCTCCGCAGGCAGTTCGCTATCTCCGATGGGTTCAGGGGGAAGATCCGCTTGAGGCGTCTGTTCAATGCCAAGATCAACTTTTTCTTCCATTGTAATCTGACCTCGTAAAAACGCGCCTTCCTCCGTAGCAAAAGCAGCGGTAGTTACATTTCCCCACACCCGGCCTGTACTCCGGATCTCCACTTTTTCAGCAACAATATCCCCTTTGACCGCGCCAGCAATAATCACCACGGTTGCGCGTAATTTTTCGCAGGTTACCCGACCCGTTTCACCAACGACCAGCATTCCCCGCAAGGCTACATCGCCATCCAAAGCGCCTTCGACCCGAATACCGCCGCTTCCGTTGAGCGAACCTTTCCAGGTGATACCGGGACCTAACACTGAAGTAATTCGTTCAGCGGGCGCCGGGGGCTGAAAACTGGGAAGAGTAGGTTCTTCTCGCCTGCGAAACATACTTTAATCAACTGCCTCCATGATACCCAGAATATTGTAACCCGAATCGACGTAGAAAATCTCGCCGGTTGTCTTTGCAGCTAAATCGGAGCATAAAAAGCTTGCCGCCGAACCAACATCCTCGATAGTGACATTCTCCTTCAACGGCGCAATTTCGCCAAACCGGCGGTACATGGTTTTGAAACCAGCCACCCCGGCCGATGCCAGGGTGCGGATCGGGCCAGCCGAAATAGCGTTTACCCGCACCCTTTGTCCACCAAAATCATAAGCCAGATAGCGCACCGAAGCTTCTAAAGCTGCCTTCGCCACACCCATCACATTATAATGCGGTGATACTTTCACTGCTCCGTAATAGGTCAAAGTAAGCAACGCCCCGCCTGGGTTCAAAAGCGGTTGAAAGGCTTTGGCTAAGGCTGTAAAAGAAAAGACACTGATATCCATAGCGCGTAGAAAGCCAGCCCGACTGGTATTGTAATAAGGTCCTTGAAGCTCCTCCCGCCCGGCGAATGCAATCGCGTGCACCAGGATGTCGATTTTACCAAAATGATCGCCAGCTTTTTCTGCAATCGTTTGGATGTGTTTATCTTGAGAGACATCGCATGGTTCAACGAAATCACATCCAACCTGTTCCGCCAGCGGGCGCACCCTCCTTTCCAGCATCTCGCCGGCATAGCTCAAACCCAGTCGCGCCCCGTATTGGTGGAACGCTTTGGCGATTCCCCAGGCAATCGAGTGATCGTTTGCCAGGCCAAATATTATTGCGGTCTTGTCTTCTAAAAGTTTCATTGTTGCCTCCTAATCCGGACAAGCCGGAACTATACAGGGTTTTTCAATGTAAGAGCAATATCCCGAAGGTTTGTATGCAAAAATACAGACAGTTGAACAAAACCTTCAGAACGATTCTACACTATGTTGGTTAGGATTGTTTTTTTATCGTAGGTGATCATCATTTACTCATTACTGCTGGTTTCTGGGTCGCCAGATAGCGCCAGGGAATGCTTTTCCAGGGTTCTGGTACATTATTTAAACCCACCCGCGGGCTGGTCGTCACGCTTAATGCGAAAATTGGATTCCCATGATTGCTTTCGACAAAGATCGTTGCATCCTGGGCGCACAGGTCGTGACCGTTCAAATTGCCATCGATCCCCAACGCCTGGCAAAGTTTTGCTGGACCATCCGTCCAACGCTCAAATGGTTGACGGCTGCGCCGCCGGGCAACGAACTCGCGGCCCTCCTCCATTTCAATTGCCCGAATCAGAACCGCAGCCGGAAAACCCGGCTGCTCGGTGACGAAATTCAACATCCAATGCTTCCCATAAGTGAAATAGACATAAGCATGACCGGCTGGGCCATACATGACGCTCGTACGCGAGGTGTAACCAGCCTTTGCGTGACAGCCAAGATCCTCTTCTCCCCGATAAGCTTCGGCTTCGACAATAATCCCTGCCAGTCGGACGTTATCCATTAACCGGACAAGCCGCATCCCAATCAATTCTCTTGCGACCAGCAAGGTGTTCCGTTCGTAGAAATCCCGTTGAAGTTGCATATCGGATAATAAGGTTCCATTCCCGGTAAAACCATGAGATAGCAACCTCCCGAAGGTTCGTATGGAAAAATCCATCTGATTGAACAAAACTTTCGGGACGATTCTACTTTGAAATCTGTAGCCGGGCCCAGCAAAACCTTCGCAAGGGTGAGTAAATAACCTATAATATAATCAGTCGTCTGTTTTGGCAGGCAGTTGGATCAATCTCAATACCCGGAGACAAGCATGAAATTACGTCCAGAGACCGGTCTCACCTTTGACGATGTTTTATTAGTGCCTAAAAAGTCCACCATCCGCAGCCGTTCAGCGGTGGATACCTCGAGCGAACTGGTGCCCGGTATTCGGTTGGCAATCCCTATTATAAGCGCAAATATGGATACGGTAACCGAAACGGCTATGGCGATCGCGATGGCTCAAGCCGGAGGAATTGGCGTCATCCACCGTTTCATGGCGATCGAACGCCAGGCTGAAATGGTTTCCAAAGTGAAACGCGCCGAGGGCTTTGTGGTAGAGAAACCCATCACGATTCATCCTCAAATGACGATCGAAGAGGCTCGCCTCAGAATGGCGAATGCTGGCATTGGGGGGCTTGTGGTAATCGATGAGCATGGCCATTTATTAGGACTATTAACCACCCGGGATGTTTTACTGGCGCCGGATAACCTAGAATCGATTGCAACGGTAATGACACCTCGCCAAAAGCTGGTGGTCGCTCCGGCTAATGAGCCTTTAGATGCCGCCCGGCGAGCCTTGCACCAATACCGGATCGAAAAACTGCCTCTGGTCGACGAAAACGATCGGGTGGTAGGTTTGATCACCGCACAAGATATCATTAAAATTCAACTCCATCCCAAAGCAACCAAAGATAACAAAGGCAAATTACGGGTTGGCGCGGCGGTTGGCACACGAACGCCCGATTTCGAACGAGCAAAAGCGTGCGTTGAGGCGGGAGTGGATATACTGGTAGTAGATGTCGCTCATGGTCATTCAGAACATGTTTTTGAGATGATCAGATTGTTAAAAAATCGCTTTTCAGGTGTATCCCTTATCGCTGGTAATGTAGCCACAGCCGAGGGAGTTCAATACCTGGCTGAGGCTGGCGCGGATGCGATAAAAGTTGGGGTTGGATCAGGATCGATCTGCACCACCCGCATCGTTGCGGGAGCCGGAGTTCCACAGCTCAGTGCGATTGCAGAATGCGGTCAGATGGGCCAGAAGCTTGGCGTTCCTATAATTGCCGACGGCGGTATTCGCAACTCGGGAGACCTAACCAAAGCCCTGGCTGCTGGCGCCAGCACCGTCATGCTAGGCAGTTTGTTAGCCGGCACCGAAGAAAGCCCTGGACCAGCCATCATCCGAAATGGTCGGCGATATAAATTAGTGCGCGGCATGGCTTCATTGACCGCCAATATCGCCCGCTTAGAAATCGAAAGAGCTGGCGAGATCGATCCCGACGAATGGGAGAGCATTATCCCTGAAGGCGTCGAGGCGTTGACACCTCACCAGGGTGAGGTGAAGGATATCCTCTACCAATTGATCGGCGGGTTACGATCGGGAATGTCTTATGCGGGCGCGGCTAATTTGCCAGAACTCAGGCAAAACGCCGAGTTTATTCGCATCACCCCGGCTGGCAGGCAGGAATCTGGCCCTCACGATGTCAGCCCAATTTAGCTTGCCAGCTTAATTATGATGCCGTTTTGATAACGCGATCTTTTTTCAATAAAGAGCCGCGTTCCAATGTAAGACTCAAACCTTGCGAAAGGGAATATCGCGGTCGATAGCCCAATTTTTGGCGTGCCTCGCTTAAATCAGCGCACATCCTGGAAACCCCCGGATCGGTATGCGGGTTCTCGATCACCTCGGCGTGACTACCGGTTACCTCTAAAACCAAACGCACTAATTCCTGGATGCTGGTTTCAATCCCACTGCCGATATTAATGATGGCATGGCTGATATCGGGCGTGGTCGCGGCTGCTACCATCGCTCGAACAACATCATCGATATAGACATAATCCCGGGTTTGGGTGCCTTTGCCGTGTACGACCAGGGTTCCATCCCGGACCGCCTGCAGTAAAAAATAAGGCACCACCGGCGGATTCGAAGGCGGCAGGCGTTGCCCAGGCCCATAGGCATTGAAGACTCTTAAACTCACGGTCTCGATGCCCCATAGGTCGCCAATTGTTCGTACGTAGTATTCAGCCGCCAGCTTGGATACCGCATAAGGTGAACGCGGGTCGGGTGAAGTAGTTATCTTAAGGGGTTGCTCACCATGGTCGCCATAGACCGCCCCTGAGGAAATAAAAACAACCCTTCTTACGCCCACATCGCGCATGGCTTCCATGAGACTTACCGTTCCGCCAACATTCACAGCATTATACTCCCGCGGATAAAGGACCGATTCGGGCACCGAAACTCTGGCTGCCAGATGATAGACACAATCCACTTCCTGCAGCATGGTCCAAAGTTTAGGCCGGTCATTGACGTCTCCGCGGGTAAAATGCACGTCTGGGGATAAAGACTTGGGATCGCCGGTCGATAAATCATCCAAACCGCGCACCTGGTGACCCTCCCGAGCCAGTTGGTTCGCCAGTGCTGATCCTAAAAATCCAGCTGCGCCAGTAATCAGAAAATTCATAGCAGCTTGCATTATAGCACTTTCGGATTTTATTATACATTCCTTCTTAGCCTTGATTGACACATCTGGCTGGAAGAAGTATCATCCCAGCCATGTCAGTGGGCAAAATTACCCGTTTAGCCGGGTTCCTGATTGTCATACTCCTCATCTTGGGTGGCAGCGCCGTTCCCCTGGGCGATAAAGATGAACGCGTGAGAGCATACACCCGAGATATCGAATTCGATTACCTTACCTGGAGCCTTTCGGCTGCCGGTTTAAAATTCGAACAGTCGGCCCTGAAAGCCAGCGATTACTTACCGGAGCTTTCAAAAAAACAATTGGTTCTAGAGTACCTCGACCTAATCAACCTGATTCAACAAAAAGAAACCCAGCTAGTGACCCTATACGCGAATCCAAATTGCGAAAATCTAGAATCGCGCTCAATTCCTCTCCGCCAGGAACTCGATGGGCTCTATCAAAAAAGATCCTGGCTAGAACCTTTAGCCGAGGCAATCCTCCAACAACAACTCGAGACGACCATTGCGGAACTGGGTTTGGCTGTGGGAGGTCAACCCTTACCGCCGGTTTTATATCACAGCACTCCGGTTCCATCAGCTTTGATTGTTTCACCTCGGGATATCATTCGACAGGACGCCGATATCTCTCTTATCCCCGAATTGACCCTGGATGAAAAAATTGAGCTGGAAGAACGGGTCGATAAAGCTTTGAACGTATCTTCCCTGGTCGAGGCGATTGGCGGTATCGGAGTCTATCCCACCATGGTGATGCAAACCACCGACCTGAACTGGCTGGCAGAGGTAGTAGCGCATGAATGGGTGCATAATTACCTTTCACTGCGACCATTAGGGATGAATTATTTAACCGGCCCTGAGTTACGCACCATGAATGAGACGGTCGCTTCGATCGCCGGCAAAGAATTTGGGCGCGCCATGATCGAAAAATATTACCCCGAATTGGCGCCTCCCCCCGAGACCGAATCGCCTTCGGTGAGGCAACCCACGCCACCCACCGAACCGCCTGAATTCGACTTCCGGGCTGAGATGCATCTCACTCGAATTACCGTCGACCAATTACTGGCTGAGAAGAAGATTGAGGAAGCAGAAGCGTACATGGAAGAACGCAGAGTAATCTTTTGGGAGAACGGTTATTTAATCCGTAAACTGAACCAGGCATATTTTGCATTTCATGGCGCGTATGCCGATGAGCCTGCTGGCGCGGCCGGTAAAGACCCAGTTGGAGCCGCAGTTCGCTTATTCAGGACCCAAAATTCCACCCTGGCATCCTTTATAAAACGAATGTCCTGGATGTGGTCTTTTCAGCAATTGCAGCAGGCAGTCAGCAACCTAAAGTAAGGCGCTGGCTGGTAAAATATAACTCCTGGCAAATTAAGATATGAAAAAAATTGCGCTCCTAACGCTTGTATGTGGGTTTCTCATTGGCTGCCAGAAGGCGGTTATACCCCCAACCGCCCAGGTTATATTAGCTGCAGGCGCGTCGGCAACCATCCCGGCTATTCCAAACCAACCGGCGTTAACTACGCCTGCAAATCAAGAATTATCCATCCCACCTGGCTGTACGGTAATCAGCCCTCAACCCACGCCAGGGCCGACCGAAGAATCAATCTTCCCACCCGTATCGGACCGGGATTGGATGAAAGGTCTACCTGCAGCCCCGATAAACATTATCGAATATGGCGACTTTCAATGACCTTATTGCGCCAGATTAGCGCCCGTGTTGGTGCAGATACTCAAGGATTATCCAACCCAAATTCGGTTGGTGTACCGCTATTATCCCCTGATTTCGATTCACAACAAAGCCGCCCTCAGCGCCCAGGCTGCTGAGGCGGCCGGACGACAAGGTAAATTCTGGGAAATGCATGATCTACTTTTCAACAACCAGAAGCAGTGGGTTGATCTTGACGAAACCGGCTTTAAATTGTGGCTGACGGATAAGACAACCCAGCTTGGTCTGGATAGTGAGAAATTCAACCGCGATTTAGAAAGCCAGGAAATTGCCGGAATAGCCAGGCGCGCCTGGGAAGAAAATCGCTCGCTTGGTATACCCTATACACCCTTCATCCTCATCAATGAACAAATATGGGCCGATAATCTTCCATTAGAATATGCCCCAATAACCTCTGTGATCGAGCTAGACTTATTAGAGAAGCGCCAGTTCAGCGCCTGCCCGCCAATCCTTATCGATCTATCTAAACAATACACCGCTACCATTCACACCGAAAAAGGTGATATCGGTTTGGAATTATATGCCCAAAAAGCACCTCTCACGGTGAACAATTTCATCTTCCTGGCTCAAAATGGCTGGTACAATGATATTACCTTCCATCGGGTTATTCCGGGTTATATCGCTCAGACCGGCGATCCCAGTGCAACCGGATACGGCACGCCCGGTTATGCCTTCATAAACGAAATATCCTCGGATTTGAGTTTCAACCAGGCAGGCATGGTCGGAATGGCAAATGCCGGTCCGGATACAAATGGCAGCCAGTTTTTCATAACAATGAAACCGGCACCTCAATTGGATGGCAATTACACTATTTTTGGTAAGGTGGTGTCAGGCATGGAGGTGGTCGAGAATCTTACAACTCGCGACCCAGCTCAATCCTCCAGGCTTCTACCGGGCGATAGGATATATTCGATAGTAATCAACCAGGAGTAATCGCTGATTAAAGAGATGCCCTTGAAAAACGAAAAGTTGGATTGGCTTTCAGCCACCCAGTTTGTCTTGAGTTTACTGGCTGCATTTGCATTTTTAGGTATATCACTGCTCCTGGTTTGCCTCAGCCTCGGGCAAGTTATCCAGCAACCCAACGAACTCCAGGCACCGCTTTCATTCCTCTTGATTGCGGCGGGTATGTTCTTGAGCGGTTGTTTGTTATTACCCTCAGCCTGGCTGGCACTTACCCGCCTGATCGGCTGGAAATCAGCGGATTTCCGGTTTATTAAGGGAAAGCTCCAACCCATCTATATCGTTTCTGCATTTCTGATCGTCCTTCTCCTGGGGTATTATGCCTCCCGGCAACCAACGCCCGCAATTTTGGTTTTACCTTTCTTGCAGATTCTGGCGATCGGTTTGCCAGTTCTTCTTTTCGTTCAATTAGCGACCAGGGGTTTGTCAATGGATTCTGATCAAACGTCCTGGGGGGTATTCGGCGCTGGACTGGCGCTCTCCCCCCTCGTGATACTCATCGCCGAAGTTGCAGCTTTGCTTGGGGTGCTATTTTTCTTTACAATCAATCCACAACTGGTCAATTTACTTACCAGCCTGGTAGGACTAATTCGGAGTAGTTTTAAAGACCCCCAGGCCATCCTGAGCGCCATGCAACCTTTCTTCTCCAAACCGCTGGTGATCTTTTCGATTCTTTCGTATGGCGCGTTGCTGGTTCCCTTGATCGAAGAGCTCTTCAAGCCTATAGGCGTGTGGTTCTTAGCAAGCGAATCGTTCACCCCCAGGCGTGGATTTGTAGCCGGGGTGTTGTGTGGCGCTGGATATGCTTTATTCGAGAGCCTGGCGATCACCAGTAACGGTGAAGATTGGGCCATGATTATTCTTGCAAGGCTAGGTACCGCAATTATCCATATAACGACCACCGCATTGAGCGGTTGGGCTTTGGCCTCTGCCTGGCAAAAAAATCAATACTACCGCCTTGGACTCATATATCTCTGTACGGTTGCCATTCACGGTCTGTGGAATGGATTAACCTTATGCGCGGTTCTGACTGCTCTAACGCAAACTCAGTATCTATCTCCAACCAACCAACTCGTCATTCGGATTGGGCAGGGCGCCCCACTTGGTTTGATGGTATTGCTGGCGGGAAGCTTTATACTTCTGCTGCTTTCTAATAAAAAATTACGCTCGTTTCCAGAAGACGAACCAGTTGCTTCAGAAATCCCAACCTGAAATCCTCTTAGGAGATCAAATGGATGTTTTAACCAATCTTATCGATCTGTTTATCCACCTGGATAAACATCTCAATGGAGTGATCCAAACCTATGGTACCTGGACCTACCTGTTTCTTTTTTTAATCATTTTTCTCGAAACCGGTTTTGTGGTAACACCTTTTCTGCCCGGCGATTCACTGCTCTTCGCAGGGGGCACATTTGCAGGTCTCGGAGCGCTGAATATCTACACGCTATTCCTTCTGCTATGCCTGGCTGCTTTTCTTGGCGATACAGCCAATTATTGGATCGGTCACTTTGTCGGACCCAAGGCTTTTAGCGGCAACGTTCGCTTTCTCAAGAAAGAATACCTGGATCGGACGCACGAATTTTATGAAAGGCACGGCGGCAAGACCATCATCCTGGCCCGCTTCATCCCCATCATCCGCACCTTCGCGCCATTTGTCGCCGGGATTGGGA
>Ga0315282_10011492_pt1 | contig 13707 bp, 16 predicted proteins | sample YL17G07_20_MG_FD_203693 | JGI IMG/M metagenome (GOLD analysis project Ga0315282, IMG submission 203693) | Sediment microbial communities from Yellowstone Lake, YNP, Wyoming, USA - YL17G07_20 | ecosystem: Environmental > Aquatic > Freshwater > Lake > Sediment | place: USA: Wyoming | collected... | reverse complement strand
GGAGGAGGCAATCAAGGAGGCAGGGAGGTGTCTTTACTGCGGTCCGTGCCGAAGCTGCAAAGCCTGTGTGGCACTGGAGCTCCAGCCTGAGATACCGCAGATTGAAGTCAATCAGGACAAGTGCAGTGGGTGTGGGATTTGTCTCGCCCTGTGTTCTTATAATGCCCCTAAACTGGTGAAATCTGATAACAAGCGGGTAATAGTTATCGATGAGTTTAAGTGTAAGCGCTGTGGCTTGTGTGCCAGTGTCTGTCCTGCTGAGGCAATAACTATCAAGGATAACCTGGCAGAGACCATAGCCGAGGCTTACGCCGCATTACGAACATAAGGAGGAAGCCATGAAGGAGAAGGTTGAAGCAGCCTTAGCCAAAATCAGGCCGATGTTACAGGCAGACGGCGGGGATGTTGAGCTGGTGGCGGTGGAGGGAGGGGTGGTTAAGCTGAGACTCAAGGGTAGTTGTGCCGGCTGTCCGGTGGCGGAGATGACCTTGAAGCAGGGGATTGAGCGATTGCTCAAGGAGCAGATACCCGAGGTCAAAGAGGTTGTTGCTGTTTAAAGTAGTTGTGGGGTGAACTCATGCCGATATATGAGTACTTGTGCTCAAAGTGCGGGCTTAAATTTGAGGTGCTCAGAGCAATGAGCCAGGCGGGGGAGGATGCTCCCTGCCCTCATTGTGGCAAAAGTGCCGGGCGGGTGCTTTCCCCATTCTGCCGGAGCTCTGAAGGCTCACCGGCTTCTGGAGGGGGGAGTGCCTGCTCCAGTTGCTCAGCCACAAGCTGTGATTCTTGCTCTTTAGGGGGATAGGGTGAAGATGAAGACCCTTGTTTTAGGGCTTGGCAATCCGATTCTTAGTGATGACGCCGTTGGCCTCAGGATAGCTCAAGGGCTTAAACAGGAGACCCCGGCTCAAGACGTAATCGGGACGAGCGAAGCCGGACTGGCTCTCCTTGATTATGCCGTCGGCTACGACAGGCTCGTTATCATCGATTCTATAATGACCGAGAAGGGGAGACCGGGGGAGCTGTACAAGCTTGAGCTGGAAGACCTGAAACCGGGAACAAGCCTGCCCTCATCTCACGGGGTAGACATTGCCACCGTCTTTACCCTCGGGGAAAAACTGGGCTACCCGGTGCCCAGGCAGATCGCGATATATGCCGTGGAGATAGCTGATAATACCACCTTTGCTGAAAAGTGCACCCGGGAGGTGGAAGAGAGGATACCCTTCATCGTCAGACAAATAGCCGAGGAGGAAAGGTTATGACCGATTTTGAGCCAAAGACCGTAGTCTTTTGTTGTAACTGGTGCTCCTATGCCGGGGCAGACCTTGCTGGCACCTCAAGGCTGAAGATTAAGCCCAATTTCAGGGTAATTAGAACTATGTGTTCGGGAAGGCTGGAGCCTTCCTTTATTTTTTATGCCTTTGCCAAAGGGGCTGACGGGGTGATGATAGCCGGCTGTCATCCCGGGGACTGCCACTACAGTAGCGGTAATTATAAGACGAGGCGAAGGATAATGGCGCTCAAAAATATGCTCCCCCAACTGGGGATAGAACCGCAGAGACTGAGGCTGGAATGGATTTCGGCCTCCGAGGGAACCAAATTCAAGAGCACGGTGAACGAGTTTATTGATGAAATCAAGGGGCTCGGTCCGCTGCACAGACAATAAAAAGGGGGTTATATTGACCGAGGCGATTACTGGGGGAGGGGTGGCGGTTAAAATAAATGAGGAGTATTGTAGCCGCTGTTCTATTTGTCGCTCCCTTTGCCCCTTTGAGGCGATAACAAAGGATGCTGAAGCCGGCAAGGTCGTTTTAGATATAGAAAAGTGCCAGGTGTGCGGCATCTGCTACTCCGCCTGTCCGGCTAGAGCCATTGATACCATCTATTATGACCTTGACTCTCTGATTAACTATCTTAAGAAGGCGAAGTCGAAGTATGGCAGCCAGGCGCTGATTATTATGTGTAAGGGGAGCGCCCCCGACTTTGCTGAGGTAGAAGGGCTATTCGGGGTATCAAATTTTATCCCCTTGTCTGTCCCCTGCGTTGGTCGCATCTCCGACGAGATGTTTCTGAAGGCTATAGAGATGGGGATAAGTGAAATCTATGTTCTTGCCTGCGATGAGGACTACTGCCGCTTTGAGCGGGGAAGCCCACTCGCCGGGCGCAGAATACTGGCACTCAACCGCTTGCTGGAGCAGCTCGGCTATGGCAAAGAAGCTATAACCCTGAAGCGAAATAGCCTGAAGGTAAAAGTAGACAAGGACTTATGCATTAGCTGTGGCAACTGCGTCTTCTACTGCCCCTATCATGCCCCCAGGCTGGAAAGTGAGGAGGGGATAAGCGTTGACCTGGATGCCTGCAAAGGCTGCGGCTTATGTATTGTTATGTGTCCGGCGTTTGCCCTGGAGCTGGAGAACTGGGAGAGGGAGCGTATTTCGGCGCTGATTCCCGGGCTACTGGCAGAAATGAAACCGCCGAAGCTCCTGGTATTTCGCTGCCAATGGGCATTTTTCCCTCCATTGGATGGGAAGTTAAGTCCCAATATCCGCGTTATAGATTTGCCCTGCGCGGCCAGGGTTGATACCATTCACATCCTGGGCGCTTTGCAGAAGGGCGCCGATGGCGTTTTGGTAGTGGCTTGCTCCGAGGATGATTGCAAGCAGGAGAAGGCGGGGGGGAAGGCACAGCGACTGGTGGCAAAATTAAACGAAAGGCTGAGCCAGATTGGCTTTCAGGACAGGCTTCACTTCTGCTCTATAGCTCCGAGAGACCCTGAGCAGTGGGATAAAGAATTACGGCAATTTCGCCAGAAAATAGAAGCTATTTCAGAGGGGAAAAGAAAATGATTGTAACCGCACTAAAACCCCTGGATGAGATTTTAGAGCTAATCTCCCCCTATAGCCATATCTTGATTGCTGGCTGTGATGGTTGTACCCAGCCGCCGCGAGGCATAAGAGAGGCAAGGACATTAAGCCAGTTGCTTGAGCTTGGTGGCAAGCGGAGGGGTAAGGATTTCAAGTTTAAGGTAACCACGGTAGTGAAGCAGTGCGATTCCGTTTTAACCGCTTCGGCACTCAAGCCCCAGATAGAGGGTGTGGAAGCGGTGCTCTCTTTAGCCTGTGGCATCGGGCCGCAGATGGCGGCTGAGCTCTTTCCTGATATTCCCGTCCTTCCGGCGCAGAATACCCATTTTATGGGGGAGGAGAAGAGGGAGGAGGGCATTTTGCTGGAGAATTGTTCCGCCTGTGGCGATTGCATCCTCGCCCTGACCGGCGGTATTTGCCCGGTTACCAGATGTGCCAAGGGATTGCTTAACGGTGCCTGCGGCGGTGCCAGGAATGGCAAGTGCGAGATGAACCCGGAGAGAGACTGCACCTGGGAGCTCATCTTCGAGCGCCTGGAGAGACTGGGCAAGCTGGACAATATCAAGGAATTCCGTCCTCCCCGGAATTACCAGGCAAAGGCGTGGAGGCTGACGCCGTGATAGTGGGGTAGGGAGATGGTGCTGACCAGAGTGGGGAGATTGGCGAGGATAACGGTGCGGGGGGTGGTGCAGGGGGTGGGGTTTAGACCCTTTGTCTACCGCCTGGCTCATGAATATGCTCTGAAGGGCTGGGTGCGCAACACCTCGGGTAGTGTTGACATTGAGGTGGAGGGGAGTAAGGAAAGTCTGGAGAATTTCCTTGATGCCCTTCACTCTCAAGCTCCGCCAATGGCACGCGTTGAAAGCGTGGAGGTCGCCTTTGATTCCCCCAAGGGCTATACCGAGTTTAAAATCGGGGAGAGCCTGAGCCGGGAGGGACAATATCAGCTGGTCTCTCCTGATATTGCTACCTGCGACGAATGTAAGAAGGAGATTTTCTCCCCCACCGACCGTCGCTTTCGCTACCCCTTTACTAACTGCACCAACTGCGGTCCCCGGTTTACTATTATTGAGGATATCCCTTATGACCGCCCCAAGACGACCATGCGCCAGTTTAAGATGTGCCCCAAGTGCCAGAAAGAATACGCCGACCCCCTGGATCGGCGCTTTCATGCCCAGCCCAACGCCTGCCCCAAATGCGGGCCCGATTTAGAGCTTCTTAACGGCAATGGTAAGCCAGTTGATTGCAGTGACGCTATTAAAGCGGCAAGCCAGCTTTTGAAAGAGGGCAAGATTTTAGCGCTAAAGGGGCTGGGTGGCTTTCACCTTGCCTGCGATGCCACCAGCGAGGCGGCAATAAATACCCTGCGGGCAAGAAAAAGGCGTCAGGGTAAACCCCTGGCGGTTATGCTAGCTACTATTGAGGAAATTGAAAAACACTGCCTGCTATCCACCGAGGAGAGAAAGTTACTTGAATCTCCCCAGTGCCCCATTGTTCTCCTCAGGTGGAAGCGTAGCTCAAGTATATCTCCGGCGGTAGCCCCGAACCTGAAATACCTCGGGGTCATGCTCCCCTATACCCCCCTGCACCATATCTTGTTAAGTGAAACCGGATTGCCCCTGGTGATGACCAGCGGCAACATCAGCGAGGAGCCAATTGCCAAGGACAACGATGAGGTTTTAACCAGGCTGGGGGGGATTGCCGATTATTTTCTCGTTCATAACCGGGATATTTATTCTCGCTATGATGATAGCGTTTATATCGTTGAGGGAACGCCCCAGGCGATAAGGCGGGCGCGGAGCTATGCTCCATACCCCATTTTTCTCCCCTTCCGGTCAAGGCCGATTCTTGCCTGCGGGGCTGAGCTTAAGAATACATTTTGCCTGACCAAGGATGAGCACGCCTTCTTGAGCCAGCATATCGGCGACATGGAGAACGAGGAGACCCTGGAGCACTTTGAGAATACCATCCAGCTCTATAAAAAGCTCTTTCGTATTGAGCCTGAGGTTATCGCCTATGATATGCACCCGGAGTATCTTGCCACCAAGTACGCCCTTGAAGCGGGGGCGAAGGCGGGGTTAAAACTTACCCCCGTCCAACACCACCATGCCCATATTGTAAGCTGTCTGGTGGATAATAAGGTTGAGGGCCAGGTTATCGGGGTCGCCCTTGATGGCACCGGCTATGGCACCGACGGCAATATCTGGGGAGGGGAATTTCTCCTCGCTGACTGGCGCCGTTTTAAGAGGGTGGGGCATCTTGAATATGTGCCCCTGCCCGGCGGGGAGGCGGCGATACGAAAGCCCTACCGGATGGCTCTGGGCTATATATATTCATTGCTGGGCGAAGATTTCTCGTTGGAAGGCCTGCCCCTCAAACTCAGTCCCACCGAGCTTGAGGTAATAAGGCAGCAGGTAAAGCGGAGAATAAATTCCCCCCTGACCTCAAGCGCGGGACGGCTCTTTGACGCCGTTTCCGCCTTAGCCGGCGTGAGGCAGGAAATAGATTATGAGGCTCAGGCCGCCATTGAGCTTGAGATGGCGGCTCCAGACGAAGTAGACGAATCGAAATCTTACCCCTTCGCCATTGTTGAAGAGCAGGGGGTGAGGGTGGTAAGGCTGGGGGGGCTATTATCGGCGGTAGTTCAGGATGTTAGAAGTCGAATTCCGGCACCGGTAATATCGCTCAGGTTTCATCATACCGTGGCTGAGATAATCACCGAGATGTGCCAGTTGATTGCCAGAGACACTGGGATAAAGCAAGTGGCGCTGAGTGGAGGCGTTTTTCAGAATCGGCTACTGCTTAGGCTAGCGATGGCTGCCCTGCAAAAAGAAGGTTTTGATGTGCTTACCCATCACCTGGTGCCGTGCAATGACGGCGGCATTTCTCTGGGGCAGGCAGTGATTGCCAACTTTGCTAGGAGTTAAGTTTATGTGTCTTGCCATACCGGCGCTGATTAAGTCTATAGAGAATAAAGAGGCTGAGGCTGAGATTGGGGGTATAACCCGCCGCATTAGCCTCCGGCTTACCCCGGAAGCCAGGGTCGGGGACTATGTTATTGTCCACACCGGCTACGCCATAAATATATTAGACCAGAAAGAGGCTGAGGAAACCCTGAGTATTTTGGAGCAGATAGCCCGCTTATCTGAGGAGGAAGGTTGAAGTTTATCTCTGAATTCAGGCGCTCGGAGCTGGCTCAGGGGCTACTCTCCCGGATTCGTCGCCAGTCTAAGGCTCCAGTGCGTTTCATGGAGTTCTGCGGTGGTCATACCGTGACCATTTTTCGATATGGCATCCGCCAGCTCCTGCCCGAAACTATTGACATGGTCTCGGGGCCGGGCTGCCCTATCTGTGTTACCGCCAACGCCGACCTGGACAAGGCGATTGCCCTGTCCCAGATGCCTGGTGTAATCGTTGCCACCTTTGGCGATATGCTCAAGGTGCCGGGGAGCAGTTCCAGCCTGCAGGAGGCTAAGGCTGGTGGCGCCGATGTGCGCACGGTTTATTCCACGATGGACGCCCTTAAAATAGCCGGGGACAACCCGGATAACGCCATAGTCTTTCTCGGCATTGGCTTTGAGACCACCGCCCCGACCATTGCCGCTTCAATACTTCAGGCTGAAGAGGAGGGGCTCAAGAATTATTACGTCCTCTCTTTGCATAAACTTTGCCCTCCCGTAATTAAGGCTCTGCTTGACTCGGGCGAGCTCAAGCTTCACGGGCTTATCTGCCCGGGGCATGTCAGCGCTATTATTGGCTCCCACCCCTGGGAATTCATCGCTCGCGATTATGGCATACCCTGCGTCGTCTCCGGCTTTGAGCTGCTGGACATCCTGCAGTGCGTGGACATGCTGGTAAACCAGGTGGAAAGTGGCAAATCACGGGTTGAGATTGCCTACCGGCGGGGGGTGCGCCCTGAAGGTAACCGGCAAGCCCTGAAGCTGATGAGACAGGTATTTGAGCCCTGCCCGGCTCGGTGGCGGGGGATGGGGGAGGTCCCCGATAGTGGCTTGAAGCTCCGGAAGAAGTACCAGCGCTTTGATGCCGAACTTGCCTTTGATATTACCCCGCCCCCCACCCGTGAGCCTGCGGGCTGTATCTGTGGCGATATCCTGCGCGGGGTTAAGACCCCGGCTGACTGTAAACTCTTTGGTAAGGTTTGCACCCCGGAAAATCCGGTAGGTCCGTGCATGGTCTCTTCAGAGGGCAGTTGCTCTGCCTATTATCAATATGGAGTTGGCCTTGAACGATAAAGATAAAATTCTTTTGGCTCACGGCAGTGGCGGCAAGCTAGCCCACGAACTGGTGGAGAAGGGCTTTGTTAAGGCTCTGGCTAATCCCCTTTTAGCCCGGCTTGATGACTCGGCGGTTTTTGACTTCAGCGGGAGGCTAGCCTTCACCACCGATAGCTATGTGGTCAGCCCCATCTTCTTCCCCGGCGGGGATATTGGCAAGCTTGCCGTCTGCGGTACGGTCAACGACCTGGCGATGTCCGGCGCCCGCCCCCTTTATCTAAGCCTCGCCTTTATCATTGAGGAGGGGTTTTTGCAAAGCGAGTTGAGCCAAATCGTAAACTCTATCCAGAAGACAGCCCAGGAGGCGGGGGTGGAGGTTATTACCGGGGACACCAAGGTAGTGCCCCGGGGCAGCGCCGATAAGCTCTTTATCAATACCGCCGGTGTCGGCATAATAGCGGAGGGGGTCAATATCTCGGGCAGCAACGCCCGAGCCGGGGACAGAGTGATTCTGAGCGGGACTATCGGCGACCATGGCATTGCCGTCATAAGCCAGCGGGAGGAACTGAGCTTTTCCACCAATCTTAAGAGCGATTGTGCCCCGCTTGGTGGCCTGGTCGCTGAGATGATAAAAGCCTGCCCCAATATCCATTGCCTGCGCGACCCGACCCGGGGCGGGCTCGCTACCAGTCTTAATGAGCTGGCAAAGCAGTCAGGGGTAAGCATAAGAATTGAGGAGCAAAAAATTCCGCTGCGGGAGGAGGTTCTAGCTGCCTGCGAGATGCTCGGCTTTGACCCCCTTTATGTCGCCAACGAGGGCAAGCTGGTGGCTATCGTCCCGCCTGGGGATGCCGATAAGGTTTTGAAGGCAATGCAGAAAAATCGCTATGGCAAAAATGCCGCCATTATTGGTGAGGTGGGGGCAGAAAAACCGGGGCGGGTGGTGATGAAGACTGCTCTGGGCGCCTCCCGCATGGTTGACATGTTAGCCGGCGATTTACTGCCCAGGATTTGCTAGGATGCACGAACTGGCGATAACTCAAAGTATGCTCAACCTTGTCCTGGAACAGGCGGAGAAGGCGGAAGCTAAGAAGGTGGGGAGAATCAGTCTGGTCATCGGCGAGATGACCGGGGTGGTTAGTGAATGCGTGCAGTTTTATTTTGATTTCTTAAGCAAGGGGACGCCGGCTGATGGGGCTACCCTCTCCTTCAGCCGTGTCCCGACACAAGCTCGGTGCCGGGGCTGTGGTAAGCTCTTTGAGCTTATGGAGTTTGACTGGACTTGCCCGCACTGTCGTGGTAATAATATAGAAATCGTCGCCGGTAAAGAACTTTTCGTAGAAAGCATTGAGGTGGAGTAGATGGAGATAAAGGTGGTCAAGGATATCCTTGAGGCTAATGAGCGGCTGGCGCAGAGAAACCGAGCGTTATTTGACAGCAACAATTTGTTTGCCGTGAATTTGATGTCCTCACCGGGCGCAGGCAAGACCAGCCTTATCCTGCAGACGCTGAAGCGTTTGAAAAGTAAAATTAAAATCGGTGTCATTGAGGGTGACGTGAGCTCAAGCCTGGATGCTGAGGTAATTGCTAAAGAGGGTGTGCCTGTGGTTCAGATAAATACCGGCGGGGGGTGTCACCTTGATGCCAATATGCTTTCTACTGCCCTGGACAGTGTGCCGCTTGGGGAGCTCAAGCTGCTCTTTATTGAAAATGTGGGCAATCTAATCTGCCCGGCTGAGTTTAGCCTTGGCGAGCATAAACGGGTTCTAATCTCAAGCATCCCCGAGGGGGATGACAAGCCATTTAAGTATCCCTTGATGTTTCACACCGTGGATGCGGTGCTGATAAATAAGATTGACCTTCTGCCCTATCTGAAGTTTGATATCAAAGCCTTTTCCCGAGCGATTAAAGGGATGAACCAGAAGGTGGAAATTTTCCCCATCTCTTGTACTACCGGTCAAGGGATTGGGGACTGGGTCTCCTGGCTTCTGAGCCAGATGAGAGGAGGGGAATATGCCCAACGGATATGAGATAAATGATTTAGCCAAGGAAGAATCGTGGCGCCTGTTCCGGATAATAGGGGAGCTGGTGGAGGGCTTTGACAAGCTTTCCGGGATAGAGCCGGCGGTAACCATATACGGTTCAGCCCAACTCCGCCCCGATGACGAGCTATACCGCCAGACCGAGGAGATAGCCCGCCGCCTTGGTGAGCTTGGCTTCTCTATTATAACCGGTGGCGGACCGGGGGTGATGGAGGCGGCAAATAAGGGGGCGCGCGAAGCCGGCGTTGCCTCAGTGGGACTTAATATTCAACTGCCTGAGGAGCAGGCATGCAATGTCTACACCACAAAGGCAATAACATTTAATCACTTCTTCGTTCGCAAGGTCATGCTGGTGAAGTATGCTACTGCGTTCATCATAATGCCTGGCGGGCTGGGAACGCTTGATGAGCTGACCGAGGTGTTGTCATTGATGCAAAGCCGCAAGATAAAGCCCTTCCCCCTGATATTGTTCGGTAGCGAATACTGGAAGGGTTTTCTTGACTGGCTACGAAGTCCCGTGCTGGCGAAAAGGTTTATCTCGGAAGAAGATTTTAACATCTTGAGGGTTTGTGACCACCCCGATGAGGCGATTGATATTGTCCAGAGCTGGTACCGGAAGCAAGAGTTTACTGGGAAAAAGGCGCTATTAGGAAGCTAAATAAGGTTCTCCGGCATTAAAAAGTTGACTTAAACCGAGAGTCCCCTGAGTTTATACGCACCCTGTTGGCTTGGGTACCCCGGCCCATTTACAGGCAGACTGTGCTGGTCCCTCGGGAAAGAGCTCATAGAGTCGGCTCAGGTTGAAGCCGGTTACCTTGATAAGCCTTCTTATCATGGGGCAAATACCGTTTTCAAGGTAGTAGCTTCTTAAGTAGTTAACTGCTGTCCAGTGGTCTTCGGTTACTTCGTTTACACCTTCTTTTGCCGCATAGGCTCGGGCAACATCTTCCGTCCATCTTGCCGTTTCCTGCATAAAGCCGTTCTCATCAACTTCATACATATTGCCGGCCAGTTCCATTTGTGCCATAAAAATTAAACTCCTCTCGGACTATTCTGTAGCTCTAAAGTGCTGGAAGCAGGAATTACAGTATATCATACGGAGGCTATCATATCAATTTAACGCTCTCCCCAGGTAATGAAAGGCTTTTTAATAATAGCCATGGCGTTGACCGCCAGTTCCCCCAGACCGCCAAAAATAATGCCCGACTTTTCTTTGACCCGATAGTATTCGAACAAATCACGGAATTGCAGCTTGCAGTTCAGGCATGGGGCGCACATGTATTTTTTGACCTCGGGACCGGGCTGGTCAGCGAAGGCTTCAAGAATCTGCTTTAATTTTAGCCTGCCGGCAACGTGCGCCTTCCAGTCGGTGAAGTTAACATCGGACATCACGCTCAAGCCCCCGCCGCCACCGCAGCAGTAGTTGTCTATGCCGTGGGGCGTCATCTCACGGAACTGGGGGCAGAGATAGCGCAGGATGCGGCGCTGGGGCTCAACCACGCCCAGGTTTCTCACTAAATTACAGGGGTCGTGAAGGGTCACCGGGAAATCATTCTTTGAGGGGTCGAACTTAATCTTACCGCTGAAGACGATGTTCTCCAGAAATGTCATCACATTCTCTCGTGGTATATCCAGGTCCCCGGTAAGCACCCTGTCGGCTACCGTCAAAAGAGCTTTGTGCTGGTGCCCGCACTCCCCCATGACTATCTTTTTCACCCCGAGCTTGCGGCCAATCTGGGCGTGCCTGATAGCCACCTTGGCCAGCTGGACATCGTCATAGAATACGCCGTAGTTGACGCCGTCATAACCAGGTATCTCCGAGGAGAGCGTCCAGCTGATGCCGGCGGCGTTGAGTAAAATGCTAAAGGAAATGGGGCCCTCGGGGAAGGAGATAATATCGCCGGCGCTGTGGATGAACAGAACGTCAGCCCCTTTTTTGTCCCACGGCGTCGAGACTTTAATACCGGTAGCCTCGCTAAACTCCTCATCCAGAAATTTAAAGTTATCTATGGCGACATGGGGCCTCAGCCCGGTGGGGGAGCCAACCTCAAGCTGGAGCATAGTGCCCTTCTCGTGGAGCTCCTTCGGCGCCCAGCCCAGCTCCTGGCTGAAGAGCTTGCGTATCTCGCGGGCGATAAGGGCGTTGTCCACGCCCATGGGGCAGGACAGGGTGCAGCGCCGGCAGAGGTTACATCGGTAGCTGAGCTCGTAGAGCCGGGTTATAGTTGCCCAGTTGAGCTCAATGTCCTCCCCGTTGAGCTTTGCCCATAGCTTGCCGCCGGGCCTACCATATTTCTTAACCAGACGCCGGAAGACTTCCGAGCGGTAGGTGGGGCGGTAGATTTCGTTCTTGCCGCTGGCCAGGTAGATGGGGCAGGCATCGCAGCAGGTCTGGCACTGGGCGCAGTAATCAATTGAGAGCAAGAGGGGCTGGAGAAATGTCCAGTTGTTCTCCTTGCTCAAAAGCTTCTTCAGCCCCGAGACGAACTGCTCGACGTACCTTTTCTCTTCTTTTTTGGTCTTCGGCTTGGGCAGAGCGGCGTAGGAAACAACGCCGTCAAGATTACAGATAAGCCTTTCCTGCTGGTCGGGGGTGAGCTGCTTGAAGGCGGGCAGTTCTTCTATCTTATCGTAGGGGGGCGGTAAGGGCACCAGCTCGTCAAGGTTAATCTCGGTGAGCGGGCGGTCGCCATCCTTGGCAATATCGGTTAATTTAAGCTTCTTTTTCATCGTTCGTCTTCTTGGTGGTAAGGTCTATCCAGTTTTTCTTGCCGTCGGCTTTGACATGGGGAGCCGACCAGCTCACTGGCTGAGACAGGAGTCGGCGCAGTTCCTTCTTCATCCTCTCGTCCTGAGGTCTATCATCCCAGCGTACCTCATGGTAGGTAAAGTACTTGGCGATAAAGTGAATCATATCGGTAAAAGGTAGATAGATAAGAAAGAGCAGCGATATTACTATGTGTAGCGATAGAGGAAAACTGGCGGCTATGCCCGCATCAAGGGTAATAAGCCCTTTTATAAATAAGCTCATCTCCGAGGCGAAGTCCCCCAAACTGAACCAGGCGTAGGCGCCAGAGGTGAAGAGGGCACCCAGAAACACCAGATTAAAATACTTGCTGAAGGTGTTAAACGACCTGAGACCGGAATCAAGGGCGCGTTTAAGGATTAAACTAATAGCCCCCAGTCCGCCGAGCAAATAGCCCGCCGCTGCCAGAACGGAGACTATTGCCAGAAAAACGTTGAGCACAGAGGGCGGCACTTCAGCAATGATTAAAACGGCGCTTACCAGGCTGAAGAAAAGCATGCCAACAATCAGGTAGATGCCCGTGTGAAAGGCAAGTGTCAAAGGCCATAACGCCCGGTTATGCCGCCAGATTGCCCTCAGCAGAAAAATTTCTATTACCATATATATTATGGGAGCGATCCAAGACCGGCGTTGAGGCTTCTTCCACCACTCATAATCCTCAAGATAGGAACCGCCATATCGTTGCTTACCCTTTTCGTGTGGTATCGGCGCCAGCTCCCACCTCAGATGGATGGGTAGCCTGATGATGGCTAGCGTACGATAGGTGGCCACAATCAAAAAGATTAAAATCGCAGCAAAGACAAATATATGCCAGACAATACCAGACATGGAATCTCCTCAGAAACTTTGCCCCGGTAAAAAGGGGCAAGATGTGAAATGCCTATGGTGTCATTTCATGCTATCAATAATAAACTCCGCGGCAAGCTTGACACCTATCCCCGGAGGCAAGCCGCACTTCTCAAAACCCTTCTCGTTGGTGAAGGCTACCATAGCCTGTTCGCTTTCCCCGGGGTTTAGTCTATGTCCAAGTATCACCGTTTCGATGATGTCAGCACAATACATATGGCCTATTTTGCCCTCAAAGTTAGCCATAAATTTCTGGGAAGTCATTATAGTTCTATTCATGGCGTTAAAATCCAGCGGGTTATCACCGCCAAAGAATAGCCCGAAGGTAATCAGACTGCCGGTTATGCCCCCGCATATCTCACCGGTGCCGCCGATGCCGGGGAATGGGGTCAATGCCTTAATAATCTCCATATTGCCCAGGCCGAACTCTTCCATCAGGGCAAGGGCTGTGCCCTGGGCACAGTTCTTGGTGATAAAGTTATATTCCTCAGCATGCCGTTCCACGCGAGCCAGGATTTGCTCCTTATTAGCCAGGAGCTCTTTCGGGTCAAGCTTCTTCCTGGGAATGCCCTCTTTAACCAGCTTATTAATTCTGGCCTGGAGGGCGGGTACATCCCAGACTCTTGCCTCTAGTTCATCTACCTTTTTCTTTAGGGCTGCATAATCGGGCATTACGCAGTTACCTCCTTTTCACCAGATATAAAAGTGCGACCCCGGGGGGATTTGAACCCCCGATCTCCACCGTGACAGGGTGGCATGTTAGACCGCTACACCACGGGGCCTAGCCAAAGTCTATCAGTGGTACCTTACTTGTGTCAAGCCAGCCTTGAGGGTATTGTTTGTGCTCTCTATACTATGTTATAATATTCTCACTAATTTTTGAAGGAGGCGGTGATTTCTCAAGAAGATAAAGA
>Ga0315282_10011491_pt1 | contig 13708 bp, 13 predicted proteins | sample YL17G07_20_MG_FD_203693 | JGI IMG/M metagenome (GOLD analysis project Ga0315282, IMG submission 203693) | Sediment microbial communities from Yellowstone Lake, YNP, Wyoming, USA - YL17G07_20 | ecosystem: Environmental > Aquatic > Freshwater > Lake > Sediment | place: USA: Wyoming | collected... | reverse complement strand
CTGAAATAGGCATACCGCTCCCGAGTCCGGTTTCTCTGCTCGGGGGTCGTCATGAGGCTGAGGTCCGGGGCCCTACCAATGGGGAGGTAGTGGAAGTTCCAGAGGAGGATACATCCCTTTTCAATCAGAAAATCAATGAATTCATCGCTGGTCAGGATATCGGTGTTCTTAGAGGTCTGGGTGGTCGAGATCGCGAAGAAGATTCCTGCCTCTTTCAACCAGTCCATCACCTTGGTGATCCGATCGAACTGGCCCTTCCCTCTTCTCCCGTCTGTCTCTTCCCGAAACCCTTCGAGGCTGATCGCAGGAATGACATTTCCAAGCTCAACAAACCGTTCCACCATCCCCTCGTCAATCAGGGAACCATTGGTATAAATCTGGAAAATGCTATCCGGATGCTTCTCGAAGAGGTCAAAGAGGTCTTTTCTCAGGAAGGGTTCTCCCCCTGTCATCAGCACCAGATGGATGCCCATTTCCTTGCATTCCCCTACCACACGATCGATCACCTCGAAAGGAAGGTCCTCTTGGGGGTAACTTCCCGAGTAGCAACCATAGCAGTTGAGATTGCATCGCATGGTCGGGCTGAGGATCATGGTGTCCGGCGGATAGAACCCCTTCTCTGCCTCAAAGGCCTTTCGCTTGTTGGTGCCGACCAAAAGTTGGTTGATAATGAAGTTTGAAATGATCTTTTTCCGGTGATGCGGGTTCGTTTCATTGAGAACCCTCTTTGCAATGGCCAGACCCGGATGACCGGTCTGGAAGAGGGTACGGATCCACCGGATCTTTTCCCGATAGGACCCTTTCTTGGGGATCTTCTCCGCCAGGTAGGTCAGCCGAATCAAATTTTCCTCGGAGGCATTGGCCAGGAGGGAAAGTGAACTTACTGTAAATTTTTCTATGGAGTATCGTTTGGCTCGCTGGTAGAAATCCATTCTGTTCCTCACCAAAGTAGACCTCGAAGGAAGAGTTTGCAGACCAGCCATGTATCAGTGACAGGTCTGAAATGGCTGGAACTGCTTCCGTCGATCTTTTGTAGATTGATTGGAACAGATAACACACCAAATCCTTTTTTGCAACCCTTAATGAAGCTCCCCGGCCCTGCCTACCGGCAGGCAGGCATCCCGTTAGGACGGGACAAGCACGCCGGGGCCGTTCGACAAAGCTCTCGGCCCTGAGCATGTCGAAGGGCTTCCCGGGCACGCAGTGGCGAACAGAATGTGAGCCAATGAAATGTCCTTTAATTGTGCCCCTTTGACCCCGCCCATCCCGCCAGAGGCGGGACGGGGCACTTGCCGGTCAGGAGCTCCAATCCAGAAGCGACGGAGGTTAGTCATTTTTCTAAACTCTCCCAGCGAAGCATCCATCACAGGAAGAAGCTGTTGAGGCATACAGCAGCGCCTGCGGAAAACAATTTTACTATTACACTTGGTTAATGATTTTGTTATAATGCAAATCCGTCAGTTATGTTACTCCCTTTAATGTTTTGGAAGAAGAAGTATGATGAACGTTAAGAGATACGATGTCATAGTCATCGGTGCAGGGATGGGGGGACTGAGCTGTGGTACCCTTTTGGCTAAGGAGGGGCTTAGGGTACTAATCTGTGAGCAATCTTCAAAACCTGGTGGTTACTGTGTGAATTTCAAGCGCAATGGGTTTACCTTCGCACCTGCTATCCATTACCTCAATGAATTTGGTCCCAATAGCCAGATGAAAGAGGCCTTCCAGACCCTGGGCCTTCCTCCCGAGATCGAATTTTGTCTACAGGACCCCCAGCGCCGAATCATTACCCCCCATTTTGATCTCACCCTCTCCACTGATATTGATCGGTTCGAAGGGGATTTAATCCACCTCTTTCCCAAGGAGAGGCTATCTATCCATGCATATATGGGGGAATTGAAAAAGTTGGTTAAGAACATAGAGGGCCTTTCCATCAAATCTCTTGACCTCATCAGCCCGAAAGAGAAGCTTCAGCTATTATATAAATTTATCAAGAGACCTCAACTACTCCGGTATCGTGGCAAAACGGGCCAAGAAGTCCTCGACTCTTTTTTCAAAGACCCTCTCTTAAAATACCTCCTCACCTTTGGTACCCGTAAGGGCTCCTCTATCCTTGCCTGTGCAAGTCCAATCATGTGGGCCATAAAGGGGAACTTTTATTACATCAAAGACAAAGGGGTGGAGGCCTTGCCTCAGCTTTTTCTCAGATACTATAAGGCCTACGGTGGGGAGATTGCTCTTAACACCCTTGTCAAGAAGATCGTGATTGAGGAAGGAAAGGCCCGGGCGGTTCAGATTGAGGGAGGAGAGGAGATCCAATCCAGATATGTCATCTCCAATGCGGATAGTCACTCAACATTTCAACATCTAATAGCTAATCATCTATTACCTGATCGGTTCGCAAGGAAGCTCCAAAAAAAAGAGAGGTCAGCACCGACCTTCACCCTCTATTTAGGTGTAGATCTCGATCTGGCACAGATGGGCTTTGATGGAGCTCTCGTCCACTACTACCCCACAATTCGTAAGAACCCATGGGAGGAAAAAGACATAGAGGGATTTGACATCGAAAAGGAGAAGATGGCGATCCGTATGGATAGCATAAAGAACCCGATGCTAGCCCCAACTGGCAAGCATACCATTGCTATCGCTGCCTTTGCCCCTTATGAACTCTTTACAGATGGTGGCAACACAAATTCTCGTTATACAGAGATAAAGGAAGAGATAGCCCAAAAAATCCTTGGCGTCACGGAAAAGGTGATCCCTGGCCTATCCAGTCATATCATCGTGCGGGATGCCTCAACACCTCTTACATACGAGAGAAAGACATTAAACACGCACGGCGCTACGATGGGTTGGTACCTATCGGCAAAAGAACTCGCAACGATTCGTAGCCAGAAAACACCCATTGCCAATCTTTATCAGGCAGGCCACTGGACCTTCCCTGGCGGAGGTATACCCATGGTGATCATCTCTGGGATCAATGCAGCTAAACTTGTCTTGAAGAGTATGAAGAAATTGAAGCTCCCCGCCCTAAAGGGCGGGGCTTCCCGGTAAGGTAGTTTCCTTTTATATTGTGCCCCTTGGCCCCGTCCTGAAGGGCGGGGCTTGCGGGGCACGTGCCGGTCACATAGAGGGTGAGATTCTTATTTTCTTCTGTTTTGCCAGTCCCTTAATATCCATAAAGTGTGTTGCCTCACTTCCTTCCTCCACAAGGGCCCAATTTGGCAAAGCATGCTCGATTGCAATTGGTAATCGATAGGTGGTCATTATCCTCTGATTTGAAGTTTTGATATGTCTTTCAAATCAAAACCTTTTGGCAGGTCCGGATAGTGGCAAGATACCCACAGTTTAGGGTCTAAAATTCTTCATCGCTACCTTATTTGTTTCTTTCTAAAACTCCCATACCGACCAGTCGGCACAAATGAGAATGAAAATTTTGTATTTGATACAGTGAGTTAGCTACTATTTTCAGATGAAAGAGTGATTTTCGAGTCTCCCCTGAATAGAATACCATTCCTTGCGTGCTATGATTTCCATAGTCTAAGCAGCTTCTGAGATACGATTATCCTTTTAACCTAGGAGAGGGAAGTCGAGGAAAGACCAATCGAAAGGATAAGTTTTAATCTGCAATGTTAGATCATCAGGGCCTTGGAATACCGTCAGAACTCCAACCTCTCAGGGCATAATAATCCTGGAGCATCTTTTGGAAGTCTTCTCTTCGGATTGTTTTTTCATCTTTGCCCAGAGGCTCATCAAAGAATCTCTTGGGAAGGGTGTCATCTTTAGCCGTGATGCCCTCACGAAGGTTGAACTTTCGGGTTTCATTTTGAATGGTGGATGAGATTTTTCTCAAGCCGTTTTCATCCAGTTTAAGTCCAGTCGTAACCTCTACGATTGTGGAAAGGTAATTCCAGTCCCAGTAGATATCCCGATAAAATCGACATAAGATGAGCGAATCGTGGATGTTGAAACGATCTTCGAATTCGAGAAAGAGTTTGGCTTTTCCTTCCATCTGATCCGAAGGGATCATCCCGGAGAGTTCGGCTTTATAGAAGGTTGACCTCAGATGGCAAGCCCCGCGATCCGATGTGGCATTGGCAAGGCCCATTCCTTTAAGAACCCTTGGGTCGTAACCGGCTGGGTCAAGCCCCTTCACGTGGATGGCAATGTCTTCCATATCCCAGCGTTTGGCAGCATGTCGAATCCCTTCTGCCAAAATCGCTCCTATTCCATTCTTGGATGTGATGTCGTGAAGGAGTTCAGCGATCTTGTCCACATCTCCCCAACTGATCTTTTCCTTAATCCGTCCCATCTCTGACGCCTCAATGGCAAAGGCGCAGAGGCTTCCAGCAGAAATCGTATCCATGCCCAGTCGGTCACAGATATCGTTGAGATAGGCAATCTCCTCGATCTCGTGGACCATGCAGAGCCCACCAAAGGCATAGATTGTTTCATATTCCGGACCTTCGATCTTAAGACCCTTATGCCTTCCCTCTTTAACCTCGCTTAAATTTCCGCAGGCCATGAAGCATCTAAGGCATGCGGAAGGTCTCACCTGGCACCGCTCGAGGAGTGCCTCGGCACTGATTTTCTCCCATCCCTCAAAGGTTCCGAGATGCCAGTATTTTGATGGAAACCCGCCAACCGTATTCGTCATTGCCACCAACATTGCAGTTCCTAGCCTTCTGTAGTTTTGGGCTCCAGGGCTGTCCTTGCCGCGCTCCAATGTCTCTTTGGCGAACTGTTCCAGTCGATCGGAATGAGCAATCTGACGCTTCTTCTCACCGTGAAAGGCAATGGCCTTGACCTTCTTCGAACCCATTACAGCACCGACTCCCGTTCTCCCAAGAGATCGCCAGTAGTCATTTTCAATGACCGCATATCGGACCAGATTTTCTCCAGCAGGGCCAATGACAAGGGTAGCTGCACCTTTTTGATTCGCTCTCTTTAAAACCTCGTCCTCTGTAGAATAAGTATCCTTACCCCAGAGGTCTTTTGCTTCGTGAAAGGTGACCTTTCGATCTGAGATCTCAATCCAGACCGGTTTGCTCGATGCCTCTTCCAAAATGAAGGCATCGTAACCCGTCCGGCTCATGGGTTCTGCCGCTTTTCCTCCCGAGTAAGATTCAGAGTAGATGCCGGTGAGTGGCGATTTGGTAAAGACACCATGTCGGCACGAGCCGTAGATTCGCGTGTCGGTGGCTGGGCCAACGCAGAAGATAAGCTTGTTTTGTGGAGATAGGGGGTCAACTCCGGGAGGGTTTTCCTTCATGAGGAGATAGATGCCGAGCCCTTTTCCGCTCAGATAGGTTTCATAAACCGAATCAGCAATCGCCTCCTCTCGGAAAGTTTTTGTTTTAAGATTGATTCTTAAAATTTTGTTAAAAAAGCCTTTCATTGCCTTTTTTCCTTTCTATTTATAACTATCACGCGTTCAGTGTCTTAGAGAACAAGACACGATCACTACCATGCCCATCATAATTCTTGGCTACACAGATACCCTCAACGATTGTTTCACTTCGCTCAATACTAAAACCCATCCGAAGGTGAAATGCGATAGAGCCTTTGTTAACGGGTGAAGTGACGCAACGGACGACCGTACGACCAAGATTCCTTGCCACTTCAAAGAACCGCTCATAGAGAACGCGCCCTAAACCCATTTTTCGATAATCAGGATGCACACCGGCAAAGTGTATGTAAGCTTCATCTTGGAAGGTCTGTGACAAGAAGCCAATTAGAAAACCAACGATTTTGCCGCTACTCTCAGCCACGAAACTTGTTTCGCGAAAGTGATTAAAGAAAAGTTTGGGCAGCATATCGCTCATGTTTCGTCCGCCCCACCAATCATTGATCACGGAGATGATAGGCTGATAGTCAGACGGCTCTGCATGGCGAATGTCTACTGCTTCCACTGCTGTCAACTATGTACTATGATCTCTGAAAAACTCTTTAAAGTTGCTGTAAGACAAACAGGCCGGTTGAGAAAGCTTTAGAGCGGCAAACCTTTCTTTGTATGGCTGATTTGATCTTTTCAGTGATCCACGGCTCCAGGGGAAGACGTTCGGCAGCTATGTCAAATTGTAGATTATGCATATCCAAGGGTTTACTTTCGTTATACTGACTTTTATCAATCATAATTTTTTCCTCGTCAAATATTCTACCTCTGAAGTTTTTGACTATGACCCGGGGACCTTTGCTTCACTGCATCCTTGGACATAAGATGACGTCCCTCTCATTCATCAAGGATTCGGGCCACGCTACAATCCAAGATAGGCCGTCTTAATATGAGGATCCTCGAGAAGATCCTTTGCCGGTCCCTCCATCACTGTTCGGCCGTGCTCTAAGACGTACCCCCGGTCGCTCAGACTCAGGGAATGCTTTACGTCCTGCTCCACCAGGAGCACCGTGGTCCCCTGGTCAGCAATCTTGCGCACTGTCTCGAAGATGCTTTTGGTGAGGATAGGTGCCAGTCCCAGCGAAGGTTCGTCCAACATCAGGAGTCTTGGTTTTGCCATCAGCCCCCTGCCGATCGCCACCATCTGTTGCTCGCCGCCGGAAAGGGTCATGGCCATCTGGGCTGTGCGCTCCTTCAGCCTTGGGAAGAGCTGGTACACTTCCCCGAGCGTAGCTTCCCTTTCTCTGTCGGCCCGCTTGTTATAAGCACCGACGATGAGGTTGTCCTGTACCGACATGAGGGTGAATAGCCTTCGGCCCTCCGGGATCTGCACAATGCCACACTCCACGATGTCCTCAGGGGAAGATCTCTGGATGGTCTTACTTTCGAAGGTAATTTCTCCCTTGGTCGGGTGCATGAGTCCAGATAACGTTTTGAGCAGGGTTGATTTCCCGGCTCCGTTCCCGCCGATGATGCTCACAACCTCACCCTCCTCTACGCGCAGGGAAAGGCCGAAGATGACCTGCACATCACCGTAGAACACATCAATATTTTTCACTTCAAGCAGTGCCATACTCTTCTCCAAGATAGGCCTTGATCACCCGTTCGTCAGAGGCAACTTCCTTTGGCGTACCCTCCGTGATCTTCTTTCCAAAGTGGAGAACGGCGATCCTGTCAGAAAGGGCCATGATGGCGCGCATGATATGCTCGATGACGAAGATGGTGACGCCGCTTTCTCGAAGCTCCTTGATGATCTTCACCATTTCATCCACCTCGGTCGGCCGCAGCCCTGCCATGACCTCGTCGAGCAGGAGGATCTTGGGCTGGGTAGCAAGTGCCCGAGCGATCTCCAGGCGCTTGAGATAGGCGATGGTCAGGTTGCCAGCGCGCACGTCCTTGACGTCTTGCATGTGAAGACGACGAAGCACCTTCAGTGCCCTGCGTTCGGCCTCAGCCCTTTTGCCCGTGGTGGCAAAGGCCCCGACCGTGACATTATAGAGAACCGTCCGGGAAGAGAAGGGCTTCACGATTTGGAAGGTGCGGGCCAGCCCTTCCCTGCAAAGGTCCCAAGGCCTTTGATGGGTGATGTTTTCCCCCTTGAAATATATCTCTCCTGCGGTGGGCGGGTAGACGCCTGCAATGCAGTTGAAGATCGTTGATTTTCCTGCGCCATTAGGCCCGATCAGCCCCAGGATTTCACCCTCTTCTATACTCAGGTTGAAATCCTCCACAGCCTTGAGCCCACCGAATGATTTGTTAACGCCTTTGAGTTCGAGAATCCTCATGCCGCCTCCGTGTGACCGAAAAGCTTTTTCGTTACTGAGCGGTAGGCCCTTGTAAGCGGCTCCTGGAGCCCACGGGGCTGGTAAATCATCACCAAGATTAACACAACACCGAAGATGATGAGGTGGAGCCCTGGAAGCTTGCCACCGAAGTAGATCCTGGAAAAATCAGTGACGGGTCTAAGGAGGAGTGCCCCGAGGACAGGCCCCGCGATGGATCCTCTCCCGCCAATGAGGGCAATGAAGGCGATCTCGAAAGATATGTCCAGCGACATGACGCTCTTGGGGTGAATGTAGAGGGTGAATTGGGCCCAAAACGTCCCTGCAAAGGCGGTGAGAAAGGAACTCATGGCCATCGCGATGAGCTTGGCCCTTGCGACGTTCACCCCCAAGGCCATAGCCGCTTCGGGCTCTTCGCCCCCTGCGACGAGATAGTGTCCCAGTTTAGAGCGCGAGATCGCATAGGTCAGCAGTAGCACCCCGGCAAGCATGAACAGGATGATATAATAATAGGGCTCCTTGGTGGCGAACATGAAATTCAAAAGGCCGGTATTCAGAGGCGGGATCTGCAACCCTCGGGGGCCGTTGAGCCTGATTGGGCCGAGATTGTCGATGTTTTCCACCATCACCCTGATGCCCTCGGCAAAAGCGATTGTGGCCAGGGCAAAGTAGGCCCCTCGCATCTTGAAGGTCGGCAGACCTATGATCACACCGACAATCGCCGCCAGAATTCCACCGATCATCATGCCGATCCAGGGGCTGATCCCATACTGGAGCGACAGGACCGTTGAGGTATAGGCACCAATGCCTACGAATGCAGAGTGTCCCAAGGGAAGAACCCCTGCAAAACCGCCTACGAGGTTCCAGCTAGTGGTAAGGTAGGCATATAGATAAAGAAGGACCAGGATATGAAGGTAAGTGACACTTCTCACTGCCAGCGGCAAACCGAGGGCGATCACGCCAGCCAACACGAGAGGTCCGATGCGAATTGTGTTTCGTCCCATGCTATGCCTCTTGCGCTACCATTCGTACTTTACGCCGAACAGGCCGGAAGGTTTGAGAAACAAGAAAACCAGGAAGAGGCCATAGACGATCGCCTCAGTCCAGGTGGCAGCCATAAACTGGGTACCTACGTACTCGATCACACCGATGATCATACCGCCCAGGAGCGCACCTGCGATACTGCCAAGACCGCCGAGGACCACGATGATGAAGCATTTTATATCGAAAAGGACGCCTACGCTCGGAAAGATGTTGTAGAAAGGTACGAGAGACACGCCGGCGATACCTGCGGCGGCTGTGCCGATCCCGACGGCGACGTTATATACCTTGTACTGATTGATCCCCTGCAGGCTTGCGGCTTCCCGGTCGATGCTCGTGGCCCGGATCGCCCGGCCGGTACGGGTCTTCTGAAAGAACAAGTAGATGGCCAACGCCGTGAGAAGGGCAGCAAAAAAACCCCATAGTCTAGGGACCGAGAGAAGCATCCCGCCCACCTCCAGCATCTTTCCGCGCAGGGGGTTATCCTGAAGATTTCGGTACTGGGGGCCGAAGACAAGGAGTGAAAGATTATCCAATATGTACCAGACACCGGTGGTGACGATGATGACGGTGATAGGCTCACGGACGGCTTTCTCGGCCTTGAAGATGGGCTTGATGACAATATCCTGGAGAAAATAGCCAAATAGGAACATCACCGGCACTACTATAACCAGGGCCAAATAGGGGTGAAGCCCTGTGAGGATCACTGCCCAATAGGCGACGTACATGCCAACCATGAGCAAGGAGCCATGCGCGAAATTGATAACCTTGAGCACGCCGAAGATGACGGTGAGGCCCAAAGCGGCAAGCCCATAAATGGATCCCATAAGAATGCCATTGATGACGTCTTCAAGAATGTATTGCATCCAAAGCCCCTCCTCATCGGTGACAGATTTTAGCGGGGAGCTTGCCCATCACCAGGCTTGCTCCCCGAGGGTGATAGTCTGAGTAGCGGAAGCACTTATGGACTTGGGAAGACAGGTTTGTATCCAGCACGGCGCGCGCCCTTAGGCCACACGGTGATCCGTTCCATTCCCTTGCCGATATCGTTGATCTGGACCATCACCAAAGCAGCATACTTGTTCTGTCCGGTTGCGTCGAACTCGACCGCATCATAGCCAACGATCATGCCAGGCCCTTTGGCCAGCTTGGTCTTGGCCAACGCATCTCGGATGGCCTTGGGATCGAGAGACTTGGCACGTTCCAAGGCATCGGCCATCACATACATGGCAATATAGCCATCCACCGACTCTCCGGCCAGGTTATAGCCATACTTAGATTTGAACTTCTCGTTAGCCTCCTTGGCCCCGGGCTTGTTGACATCTGTCTCCCACTCGACGATATCAAAGATATACCGGGCGTTCTTCCCTGCAGCCTTCAAGAAAGATGGGTCTGCATGGCCGCCACCGCTCGCGATAATCGCTTTGGGTTTCACCATGTACTCAGCCATCGTATTGGTGATCAGAATGGCGTCGGCCGCATTCGAAACGAGCAGGAGTATATCTGGGTTGGCCCGTTTGATCTTTTGGACAAGAGGGCTCATATCGGTTGCCGTTGAGGGATAGGGCTCGTCCATAACAACTTTATAGCCGCCCTGTTCCGCAAGCTTATTCCAACCGCTGGCAAATCCCTTGCCCCAGTCCCCGTTTTCATAAACAAAGGCCAGGGTGGATACCTTCTTGCTGAACTCTTTTTGAAGGTCACTGAGGAAGACAAACTGGTCTCGGGTCCACCAGCTATCTTTTGCGGCAATCCGAAAGACGGTTTTAAAGCCCTGGTCAGTGATTTTGTCAGCCACCGAAACTGGGACGATAAAGGGGATTCCATACCGCTCAGACACAGCTGTCGTTGGGTAAGTGACCGCGGAGTTCCAGCAGCCCGTAAGCACATTGACTTTTTCGGTGTTGATCAAACGCTCTGCCTCAGCCACACCCTTGTCAGGCTTGGACTCCGAATCGGCGTAGAACATGACAATCTTGGCCCCTCCCAGCGACTTGATCCCTCCTGCCGCGTTGATCTCCTCAATGGCCATGTCTTGGGAATTTTTGTTCTGTTGCCCGACGGAAGCCGATGGACCGGAAAGCGGCAGAATGTTCCCCACTTTTACCACTTTTGGCTGTGCCAGGGCAGGACGATCGGCGAGAAATGCCATGGAACACACAAACGCGAAAGCCAAAACACAAACATACGCCTTCCAGCAAATACTTCTTTCCCTCATAGTATCCTCCTTTCCTTTCTTCAATGAAAAAAATAGCCTATACTCTCATGCCTAAATTTCACTTCTCTCTCTTTTTTCCTTTTTGCTTATCACCTCCTCGATTTGAGCTGATTCGTTCTTCGGGCAATGCATTAATTCCTTTAATGACGAATCCGTGCTCCGTTAGCTTCAGGGCTACATTTCTCATGTCCTTTACATCCAGCTTAAATAGAATCCATTGAGTTGAGAGGTAACTCTTTTCAATGATGTGGATGCCAAGATCCTCAACGATCCTCTCCGCTTCAGCGTCAATCTTTGAAGAATCGGTGATTCTAAGGAGGATCTGGGCATGGCTTCTATCGGCTTTAATTTCATGGCCCACTTCTTCCAATGTCTCTTCATAAACCATGGCTTTCCGCCCCAGATATTTTAGGCAGGGGAGAGTTCACTAAGGCTTTCTTCAATGATCGATAACCCTTTTTCAAGCTGATCATCCGTAATGATCAAGGGCATCAAGGGTCTAATGATATTGGAGTGAGTTCCTGCAGAAATCATCAAAAGCCCTTTCTCTCGGCAACGCGCAACCAAACGTTTCGTAAATGCAGTGGCTGGTTCCTTTGTCTTCCGATCAAGCACCAACTCCATTCCAACCATGGCCCCTAACCCCCGAACGTCACCAATCAAGAAGTGGCGTTTTTGAAATTCCTTAAATCTTTCCATAACCTTTTGGCCGATTTTTTCTGCCCGCGATAAGACGCCTTTTTTCTCAAACACATCCAGAACTGCAAGAGCTGCCCGGCAGGCCACAGGATTTCCTCCAAAGGTCCCCCCTAGCCCTCCCACTTGAGGGTGATCCATCAATTCTGCTTGTCCTGTTACAGCGCTAAGAGGAAGACCGCCGGCCATGGACTTGGCCATGACTACGATCTCTGGTGCAACTTCATAGTGTTCCATCGCAAACATTTTACCTGTTCGGCCGAAGCCGGTTTGGATCTCATCGGCAATCAAGACAATACCATGATCCTGGCAAATCTTATGAAGAATCTTAAAATATTCCTTGGGAGGGGCAACGAACCCTCCTTCCCCAAGTACAGGTTCTGCTATGACAGCGGCTACTTGCTCTGAGGAAATGTGAGTATGGAAGAAATCCCTTAGAAAGTAAGCGCAGTGTATTTCACAAGACGGGTATTCCAGGCCAAAGGCACATCGGTAACAATAGGCAAAAGGCATGCGATAAATTTCTGGGGCATAAGGAGCAAAACCAAATTTATAGGGCTTCATCTTACTGGTGAGACTCATCGCCAAAAGAGTTCGGCCGTGAAAAGCATCCTCAAAGGCAATGATCGCCGGCCTGCCCGTAGCGTGCCGGGCGACCTTGACGGCATTTTCAACACCCTCAGCTCCACTATTTACAAACATTGTCTTCTTTGGGAAGTCTCCAGGTGTAAGTTGGTTTAGCCTCTTGGCAAGCTCCACATAAGGTTCATACATTACTACATGGAAACAGGTGTGAATATATTTCTGGATCTGATCTTGAATTGCCTTCAAGACCTCTTCATCGCAATGCCCGACATTGTTCACACCGATGCCACCTGCAAAATCAATGTATTCCTTCCCTTCGACATCAGTAATGATCGCCCCTTTGGCCTTTTCCGCAAAGATAGGATGGACATTGAATGGCCCCTGGGGTATATGTTTGTTCCTTTCTGCAAGTAAAGATTCATTGCTTTTCATGGGTCTTACCTCTTGTCTTATCCGTTTCAGACCTTGGTCGTAATTTGTAAAGCCATAATGGAAACTCCATATTTCATGCCAATGATTCAAAAATAATTCTAGGGAGAAATAATTTAAAAACTTTTCCTCCTAGTGAATTGATTTAAATCATAAAATCGGTTCAGGATTAGGGATTAAAGGATAGTTGAAAGAGATGGATGAGTTTTGATAGACTTGAATTTCATGCAAATTTGCATCTTAATTTTCTAAAAAAATGTAAAAACTATAAAATGTTATTAGATAATAGATAATTATGTTTCATGTAAAAATACATCTACTTATGCATTATCACATCTTTTTTGACAACGGAATATTTCTTGATTTTTCTGGATATTGTTCCCTGATCTACTTTCAAAATTTTTGCCACTTCATCCTGAGAACCATACTTTTGGATAGCCCTTTCAATAATCAGCCTCTCGTATTTTTTTAGAGCGTCTTTGAGTGGGATACCTTCAGATAGCACTGGATGGGCTATTGTTTTGCTCATATAACTATTTATACTATCCGGCAGATCTCTCAGCTCAATTCGATCGTTTTCCGCAAGCACAACAAGCCGTTCAATAAGGTTAGCTAGTTCCCGAATATTTCCTGGAAAATCATATCTGGAAAGAGCATCAATTGCTTCTGGGGAAAGAATCTTTTCTTTTCGATGTGTTTTGCTAAATTTCTCAAGAAAATGAGAGATCAGGGGTGAGACATCATCCCGCCTCTCTTTTAAAGGGGGGATATAGATTGGAACAACGTTGAGACGATAATAAAGGTCTTCTCTAAACAGTTTGGATGATACCATTTCATCGATCTTTTTATTGGTTGCTGCAATAATTCTCACATCAATTTCCTTTGGTTCTGTTCCACCAACGCGAATGATTTCATGATCTTCCAAAAAACGAAGCAGTTTTGACTGCGTGCTAAGGGGAATTTCTCCAATTTCATCGAGGAAGAGGGTCCCCTTATTAGCAAGTTCGAAGAATCCTGGTTTGCCTTCTGATTTTGCACCGGTAAAGGCACCTCTTTCATATCCAA
>Ga0315282_10011490_pt1 | contig 13709 bp, 12 predicted proteins | sample YL17G07_20_MG_FD_203693 | JGI IMG/M metagenome (GOLD analysis project Ga0315282, IMG submission 203693) | Sediment microbial communities from Yellowstone Lake, YNP, Wyoming, USA - YL17G07_20 | ecosystem: Environmental > Aquatic > Freshwater > Lake > Sediment | place: USA: Wyoming | collected... | reverse complement strand
CGGTCAGTCCTAGGGGGGTGCCGACGGCAATCACGGGGTCGCCGACCTTTAACGTTGATGAACTCGTGATTGCGAGGGGCTCGTACTCATACTGTGGCGCGTCTGCTGAAAGTACCGCGAGGTCTGCGTAAGGGTCTGAACCGGTCACGTTGGCTGGATAAGTGTCCCCGTCTGTGAACGTTACAGTAACGTTGATTGCGCCTTGAACAACGTGGTAGTTCGTGACGATGACAAACTGTCCAGTCAAGTTAGAGACAAACCCTGATCCTTGCACTCCTGAGTAGTATGGTCTTCCGAAAAAGTCGTATTCCACTATCACTCCTTGGACCACAACGACAGAGTCCTTAACCTGCTCGTATAACTGAGGCAGTGAAACATTGTCTCCTAGAAAATAAGTGGCGTTTTCGTAAGTTACGTTTCCTGAGGATGAGCCATTCGTCAACTGGAGAGTTGAAACCTGTTTTTCAAGAGTTGACACGTCACTTTGGAGGTCATTGATTTGGCTCGAAGTGTTAAAACTGCTCATTGCGTAGCCCACTATTCCTCCAATCAACAGACATATGATGACCGTTCCCATCAAAATCGTGGACAAACTACGTGTTTTTGGTTTTTCAAGTGATTCCATTCACATTCCTCCTTCACTATTCATAGTCGTTTCCTGCAACTGGGGCATCTTGCATCGCTGGGTTGAATCTTGCCTCCACAGTAGGGACACATGAGCTTCTTCTTCAGCAAATGAAGCCCCTGCTTCTCCTTCGCGATTCTTCCATCCCTCAGAAGGAGCATTCTCTCGGTGTGTGAAGCTACCTGACTGTCGTGCGAAACTATCACGACCGTGGTTCCTTGAGTAATGTTTAGGTTCGCGAGGAGTCTGACAATCTCGTACTTGTTTTCCGTGTCCAAATTGCCGGTAGGTTCATCCGCCAGGATAATCGCCGGGTCATTTGCCATGGCCCGTGCGATGGCCACCCTTTGCTGTTCGCCAGCACTCAGCCTCTGCGGTCTGTGCTCTTCTCTTCCAGACAGCCCCACGAGCTTCAACAGTTCGCGGGCTCTCTGCCTTCTCTCGTTCTTGGGTCTTTTTGTGGGTTCCATCGGTAGCTCGACGTTTTCGCAGGCGCTCAGGTATGGCAATAGGTTGAAGGTCTGGAAGATGAAGCCAATCTTGTTTCTTCTTATCTTGTAGAGTTCCCTTTCAGGTAGTTTTGAGATGTCAACGCCGTCGAGAATCACTTTTCCAGCAGTCGGTTTGTCAAGGCAGCCCAGAACGTTTAGCAATGTTGTTTTGCCCGAACCCGAGGGTCCCATGATTGCAACAAACTCACCCTTGTTCACCTGAAGATTGAGATCGGACAGGGCGTGCACTTCGCGCTTGCCCATCGTGTAGACTTTGCTAACTTTTTCAGTTTTTAGAACAGCTTCACTCATACCTCATCGCCTCGGCAGGTCTTGTTCTTGAAGCTCTCCAAGCTGGGTATAGACTACCTACGGCTCCTAGGAGCACGGCCGCGCCAAGCGCAAGTAACATGATTGAGGGGGTTACCACAGCTGACGTAGCTGATGATCCGAGAGACGTAGCTGAATCGAGGCCGCCTATTTGAAAGCCCGTGTTTCTAGAACCAAATGGGTTCACGGCTGGAAGCAGAACTCCTGATAGAATAGGCGCTCCAACAGTTGCTATGCCAATGCCTACTACGCCTGCCGCTAAACTCAACATTACTCCTTCAAGCATGAACTGGCTCATGACGCTCCAGTTGCTGAATCCTATCGCTTTAAGTGTGCCTATCTCCTTCGTTCTTTCTCGCACTGTGTACAGCATCACGAACAGGACGATGAGACTCGTTGCAGCGAGTGCCACGATGATCTCTTGGGTTGCAACCGATTGGGTCTGGGCCACGGTTGATTCGGCGCTGATCAGAATCTCGGTGTATCTCGTTTGCTGGCTCTGAAGGTTCGCCAAGCGATCCGCGTACGTTTGGACAGACATCTCGCGTGAATTGATCTCAGCTGAATACATTGTCTGTACCTGCGTGTTTATCGTGTCCACACAGGAGGCATTCTCTGCATACACGTCAAGCCTGCTCACGTTTCCTGTTTCATTGGTAGTCGTTTGAGCATCAGTCAGATTCATGTACACTCCTCTCGTCTCCATGAAGCCCTGACCCGTCTGGTCGTAGATTCCTATCACCATGAAAGATGTGCCGTTCACTTCCACTTCGCTGCCCACTCCGACTCCGTAGTACTCTGTGAGGTTAAGACTCATGAGAAGAACGCCACTGTCTCCTTCGCGTAGATTTCTTCCCGCGGTTATGTTTGTGGGCAGTACAGGGTATTCGTCGATGAGTGAGGAATTCAGAGAGACACCGGTAATCGTGTAGAGGGGTCTAGAGATGGTAAAATCTCCGCGTGGCGTAGTTATGGTCTCCTCGGTGGTCTCCGAGGATGATTTCACCAGGAACGGAACAACATCTTTGACACCAGCAATGGAACTAATATTACCAACAACGGATTCATTCAAGTCGAATTCTTCTAGTGTAAACGCGGAACGAGGTGGGTACGTGCCTGACGGGGGGCCAGACATGTTTGAGGGAAAACCAGATATCTCTGAGGGCGAACTGGAAAACATGCCTCCATTCGACGTTGAGACCTCTACTAGCGTAGTAGTCTGGTTGATTTGCTGTTCCGTGTCCATGATGGTGCTGTTGAATCTTTGTGTCAAGCTTTGCGTGGAGTCTTGGTTTGCGACCACACCGGCAGGAATAGATATCATTATTGCCAAGGTAAAACTCAAGGCAATGATTACTAACAATGCCCTTATCTTCCTTCTCGAAATGTTCCTGACTGCTCTTGTCAAGGCTCCCAAACTTACCACCGTTCCAAGTGTTCCATGCTTAATCCAATGAAGCGAGGAGGGGCAGCAATGGACTCAAACGTTGCATCGCGTCGCCTATGACTAAGGTCCTTTAGGTCTTTCACTGTTGCCATCTCCATGTCTATTGGCAATTTCCTATGGAAGAACAGCGTGCTATTAAACCCTTTTTCAGAATTACACCAAATTCTGTTCTCAATTCAATGTCTAGTCTCATAGCGGACCAAGCGATACACGCATCGTTCTATCCTTGAACAGACCTGTAAACACAGTGTGCCCTGCGCACGCGAGGCGCAAAGACTGATGCGCGATGCAACTGCCAATCAGAGAAGCATCTAGGGCTTTCCTGGTTCATTATGAAGCTTTGAGTTGCTGCGCAGTCGGACGATGATTGGAACAAGCTTTTCCACCAGAAGGAAGGCGCATGTCCCGTAGATGATTCCGCCTATTACGTCTACTACGTAATGTTCTCCAAGATATACGGCGCTGAACCAGACTCCTGCAGGAAACAAGAGTATTGGTAACGCCCGTTTTTTCTCGATTTTTAAGGCGTAGAGTGAAATCACCCATGGAAACATTGCGTGAAGACTCGGAAACGCCGCAAACTGGTTGGATGAAACGTAATCGAAAATGGTGCGGTAGAGGGGGATTCCCATGTTTTTGTCCACTTGGAATAGGATTCGAATGGCGTTAACCCCATTCCATGTGGCGTTAAATGTGTGGTTAAGGCCATACCATGGAGGAGCAACCGGATAAACAAGAAACGTTACCAAGGCGCTGTAGGTGCCGATTGCAAGGGCCAGAGTGTATTTGCGAAAGTTTGCGGGATAATACTTCCACAATACGAAGGCAAAAAATGTTGGAGCTATGAAATGCAGAGAATAGAAAAAAGCTCCAAGGTAGTCCAAAAAGGGATTCCTGTAGAACTGTTGAAGGACGAGCGTTGGGACGTAGCCGAACAGTCGTAAATCTGCCGTTATAGGCTCCTCGATATGCACAAGACTTGGTAGGCCGCCAACTATGCCGTACATGGCTTCGAAAGACAAGAAAAGAAAAACGAACGGACCCCAGTCCCCTATGAAACGGCGAGTCCTTTTGTTGTATGCGGCGTATATGAAAAAACACAGAGCTATGAATTCAGGCCCTGGAAGCACTTTGTACACTAGGCAGAAGACACACAATATTGCTGCGTAAACACCCGGAAGCACGACCCCTAGGATGCGTGAATAACGATTATCAAGCTTCGCCTCGGGTTTTGCGGCATCTTTTTCTTCCGTAGTATTCCCCAGTCGCTGTAAGCGCTAGCTAAAGATTGGGGTTGTGACTAAAAGTTTTTCCGTTCGCCTTTCCACGCGTACACTGTCTCTGAAGTGCAAAACCCACACATACTAGGTTTCGTTTGGACTCTGGCACGCACGAGAGTCTTCTATCCCATAGAGCTTAAGGACGGAGTGCAAATCCTTCGCAGAGTGCAGAAAAGTCATGATTCTCAATATACGGGCCGCGTCCTGCACGGCTCTGCCGACTTCTATGCGGGCTGAGGAGAGATGAAACATTGTGATTTTGCTCATTGTCACGCCCGAAAACGAGTTTTGCATCATATTCTTGTCCAATTTTGTCATCTCCTTTCTTGGTTGTCTCATCTATTCTCCTTTGGCTCTCGCTAAGGTCCAGAGCAGCTGAAGGGAGAAAAGAGAGAGGGGAGTGGAAAAAAAGTCTTCAACTTTTCCGGGCCTTCGCGAGTCCTTTTCGAAGAGTAGGGTCTTGCAGATCTGTTCTCAACCTCCAAATCGTTCAATGACTTTGAATTATTAAGGGGTTTTTCAGAATTGGATCCTATTCTGTTCCTAATCTAGCCCTACTCACTCGTTCGATCTGACGGTGGGAAATTTGAGAGACATATTTATTACTCTTGTTCAAATAGGTCTAGCGAAAAACCTTAGTCAATGCGGAGCGGTGTCGATGTCCACTAGTGCGCGCCCGTTAAAGTATCTGCTTGGATGGCTAATTGCAGGCACGAGAGGCGGTATGAGTCGCGCCAAAATAATCCAAACTCTAAATGAAACTCCGCAGAATGCAAATCAGTTGGCGAACCTGCTTGGAATGGATTATAGGACGATAAGGCATCATCTTCAGGTGCTTGAGAAAAACAAGATAATCACGTCCGCAGGAGATGGGTACGGTACTACGTATTTCTTGTCTCCAGCGATGGAAGACAACTATGCTCTGTTCGAGGAGATTCTGAAGAAAATCTGGAAAAAGTAGAAAAGGGAGGAAAGTAGATGAAGAATCATATGAATAGAAACCTGAGAAATTGGTTAGTACTACTAACAGTGATAGTGGTAGCCATCTTGGCGACACTTTGGGCTACATCCACGTCCTGGTTTCCACCATATCCCTTTCAGCCTCGCTTTGAGGAGCCGCGACCTCCCCTTGAGAACATTCGTGGAGACATAGAGCTTTTCTATACAGTAGAAACAATAGTTTCCACAATCAATGTGACGCTTTCGACCATCCTATTGCTCTCATATGTCAGCATATACCGAAAGACGCGGTCGGAGTTCACAATAGGGCTGATAATATTTTCAGCGGTCCTTCTTCTACATGCTTTTGTCTCCATCCCCTTACTGCACCGAGCTTTTGGTTTCTATCCGATCGGTCTCGGCCCATTTGCTATGTTGCCAGATCTGTTCACATGCCTTGCACTAGTAGTCCTGCTGTACCTTACCTTCAAATACTGAGTATTAGGCGCAAAATCATTCCCGGCTGAGGCGACCTTCATAACATCCACTTCAAACCTGCTTGCTACAATAAATGGAAGAAAAATGAGGTTTATATCTCACGCGGCTGGCTTCGGCTGCGTCAATCCGCATTTTTTGAGCAGTCGCTGCCACTTCTCGTCCGTAAGCCGTTGAATTTCGTCGATCATCTTCTCGTTTTGGGGCGTGAACAGATGTCTGAATCGTCCCTGAACCTGCAGGTACTCTCGCACAGGTTTCTTCTTCTGCGGAGCCAAAGCCATAACCTTGCTTGGCGTTGAAAGTTGATACTCACCGTTCACGGCTTCCCACAGCGGAAAAACGCACGTTTCAACAGCTAAACGCGAAAGCTCAATCGATTTGCTGGGTTCACTCCGCCAACCTCTGGGGCAAGGAGCAAACACGTGCAGGAACGCGGGCCCGTTAACTTCTATGCCCTTCCTAGCTTTCGTTATCAAGTCTTTCCAGTAGTACGGCGATGCCGTGGCAACGTAGGGCATGTCATGAGCCACCATGATGTCAGCGATGGGTTTCTTCTGTTCCAGCTTGCCGGGAACAGCCTTACCGGCCTGTGAAGTGGTCGTTGCAGCTCCATAAGGCGTCCCGCCGCTTCTTTGAATACCTGTGTTCATATAAGCCTCGTTATCGTAGAGCACGAATAGAAAATCATGCCCTCTCTCCACCGCGCCGGAAAGAGCCTGAATGCCAATGTCGTACGTGCCGCCGTCTCCAGCAAAGGCGACCACGTCGACTTGTTCATTCTTTATTCTGCTCTTCTTCTTCAGAATCTTCAAGGCTGCCTCAATCCCGGACGCGTTAGACCCGGCAGTTTCGAAGGCTGTGTGCAGCCACGGTGTTGCCCAAGACGTGTACGGGTAAATCGTGGAGGCCACTTCCATGCAGCCTGTGGCCTCGGTCACTATCGTCGGCCCTCTCGTGGCTTTCATTATCAGCCTCAGCACAGTGGCCGGGGCGCAGCCTGCGCAGGCTCTGTGTCCAGACAGGAACAATTCAGGTTTCTCAGCTATGTCCTTCGCCGTGAATTTGCCTTCTGAAATCGCACTCATCTTTTTCACTCCCTCAACCCAACAAATCGTACAAGACCATCAACTCGTTTAGCCTTGATAATCTTCTGCAAATCGTCATAGACTCTGCGCATCTGAGTCGGGTTCGTGTCTCTTCCGCCCAGACCGTGAATATAGTTCACGATGAAAGGACGTGCTGCCGCGTCGTAGAGCGCGTGGCGAACTTCATGGAACACTGCCCCGCCTCTGCCGCCGAAACTCAGGCTTCTCTCCATCACGGCCACGGCTTTCACCTTGCTGAGCGCCTTGGCTATTGCTTCAGCTGGAAACGGTCTGTAGGTCCTGATCTTGAGCAGTCCAGCCTTAACGCCTTCTGCCCTCAACTCATCGACAACTGTCTTCACAGTTCCAGCAGTCGAGCCCAAACAAACCATAGCCACTTCGGCATCTTCCAGCGCATACCGTTCAAGCAAACCGTCTCCATAGCGTCTGCCGCTCATTTCGGCATATTCATCGTGTACTTGAGGAATTACTGCAAGCGCGTTTCGCATGGCTTCTTCTTGTTGCCGCTTGAACTCGAAATAGTAGTTAGGCATCGCCATAGGGCCCATTGTCATGGGATTCTCAGGATCAAGCTTGTAAGGCACTGTCTTGCCTTCGTGCGTGAGAACTGTTGGAAACTGTCTTGTTTTGACAAACCCTTTGACAGCATCATCTGAAAGAACTTGCACATTCTCAAGTGTATGGCTCAACGTGAACCCGTCCAAGCCTACCATTACCGGCAATTGAACATCCAAGTGCTCAGCAATCCTGAAAGCTTGAATGACTGAATCGTAGACTTCCTGAGCGTTTTCGCCGTACATCTGTATCCAGCCACTGTCCCGTTCAGCCATAGAGTCAGAATGGTCACCGTGAATGTTCAGAGGCGCCGACAACGCTCGATTTGCAATCGCCATCACCACCGGCGCCCTACAGCCAGAAGTCACGAACAGCATCTCATGCATCAACGCCAAACCTGCAGACGCCGAAGCAGTGAAAACGCGTGCTCCCGTAGCTGAAGCTGCCAGACAAGCAGCCATAGCGCTGTGCTCAGATTCTGTGCAAACATACTCCGTTTCAACTTCACCGTTAGCCACGTATTCGCTGAGCTTCTCAACGATTATCGTCTGCGGAGTTATCGGATAAGCCGCAACCACGTCAACGTCGCATTGTTTCACAGCTAAAGCAACAGCTTCGTCACCGTTCAAACCCTGAATTTCCTGCTTCACCACACTCCTCACCCTCTGCAACCTCCTCTCACATCTTCATCACAATCGCTTTTGCAGGACATTCGTTCGCACATATACCGCATCCCTTGCAAAAGTCCATGTCAAATTCAATGTCTCCCTTCTCAGCCTTCCAATGTATCGCGCCGTCTGGACAGAAAATCGTGCACATTAAACACTTGGTGCACTTTGCAACATCCCTATCAGGTCTGAAGGTTCTCCAGTCGCCAGTCAAATATGTAACGCTGGATTTCCAGCACACACCCGCAAGTGAAGCTTCTTTCCAACTCTTTTCCCTGCTCATTCAGATATCACTCCCTGATAAGCCTCTTTCACAACGGCGAAGTTTTTCGCAGCCACGTCTCCTCTAAAACGTCCATTAATCATTTTTTCGATAGTTTCCAGACTTACTATCCCAGTTACACGAGCCACAGCGCCCAGCATGGCTGTGTTAGTTATCGGCATCCCCAATATCTTCAACGAAATCTCAGAAGCCTCCACAGTCCACACCTTGCCTGCGTCGGACTTCAATTGTTTCCTAACCTCCACCGGATTCTCGTTTGTGTTAACCAAGATGTTTCCAGTCCTCTCATCTAAGCCGTCGGCCACGTTAACTGTCTTCAACAATGTTGGATCGAGAACAGCTACAACGTCGGGACTGTAAACACCACAGCGTATCTTAATCGGCTCAGTGCTTATCCTCGTGAAGGCTGTGACCGGCGCCCCCATCCTTTCAGGGCCGAACTCCGGAAAAGACTGTACATACTTTCCCTCGGCGATGGCTGCTCTAGCCAGAAGCTCGCTCGCGGTCCACGCTCCTTGACCGCCCCTGCCGTGCCACCTTACCTCAAGGATCTTCTTCAACAAACTTCTCTCCAAAGATCTTTCACCCTAATTGCAGAACCCAAGATATACACTTTACTGGGGCCTTTGTGCTTTTTCTAAGACATTTTTCATTTTCTTTTAAGGAACACCGCGCGGGACAGTCTGAAAAAACTGGGCGGTTTAGACTAGGAGTCACTTCCTCGTAGAAAGATTCTGGATCGTCTCCGTAGCCACTTTCGTTTTCCCTTTCTTCAACCCCTCAGAAGCTTCTTCACCTCTTCATCTGAGGGAATGCCGCATAACATTTTTTCTCCTGAGCAGATGGCAGGAGTCTTAACGCCTTTCATTCTCAATCCGAGCCTTGCCAGGAAACTCATGTTTCCTACATCGACAACCTCGTATTCCAAAGCCTTATTCTTACAGAAATTGTCGATTCTCATCAGAACCTCCCTGTCATCATCACATAGGCAACGTTTTCCAAAAAGGCCAGCGTGGCGCTCAAGTCCCTGAAAAGCAGTCTTCTGAGCTTGGGCGCAGGCGTGCATGGCTCCTTCCTTGTCGATAAATCCAACGGTTGAAACTTCAAAACTGTGGACGTAGACCTTTAACTTGGCCATATAAAATCATATAATAACATGAAGAGTTGAATACTTAAGGTTTTACAGCATCTCTGGTTCCGCGCCGACTTAGCGCACGTTGGGCATCCATTCACACGTCCATCTGCTCCTTTAGGACTTGTTACCAAACAATGTTACATCTGACGCTACCAAAAAAAAGAAGGGGATCAACAAGCGTTTTTTACAACACAACATTACCACTGACTTTACCCCGAAGAGAAGGGGCAACTCCAAAGCTCTGCGGCCAGAGTTCTCCCGAAGCACACCCCCACACTCTTACACGCCAATGTCTTGGGGTCATAAGCTGGATAGCATGCGCCTCTGAATTGCCGATGCCCTCGGCGAAAACCCGAACTTCAGGGGTAGTGTCGTCCGTAGTGCTGAGCCAGTACGCTCACGTCCGATGGGTCAACGATTCCATTGTCATCTATGTCCGCATTAGGATTCCATTTCGCATCTCCAGGATGGCTCCCATAGGCTAGCGCCAGCAACACAAAGTCTTGAAGATCAACCTTGAAGTCGCCGTTTATGTCTCCCGGAATGGTCACTGCCACGAAGCCGGCAGTGTACATGTTATCTGTCGAGTTCGCTTCTCCAAGCACACCCTCTGCCACAGCTTTTATAGTGTAGTTGCCTTTGGCGAAGCCGGTGGTATTCCTGATAAAAGTCACCGTTGTGAAATCCTCGCTGATAAGCGATATCATTTGAGAATCTATGACTGACGCGTTAGCGTAAACAGTGAGAGGAAAGTCCTCGGTGACGCTACCACGGTTTGCAACGGTAACGTTGATGCTCATGGTGTATCCTTCTCCGACTGCAGTTTTCAGTAGCGTAACGTTTGTAACGGCAATGTCGTGAGAAACACTGTCCAGCGTTATGGTTGCATTCAAACAGTCGTGCAATATGCTGCTTCCGTTGGAGTCAGTCAAACTTGTGAAGGTGTAAACCATAGGCAAGCTTACAGTGCCTTCGCCCAGAGAAGATTGGGGCTGTTTTGTGATCTCGAAAGTTAACATGGCGATGAGACCGTCAACGCTGTTCCAACCAGTGCCCGTTGAACTTGCTGCAAGGTCATAGCTTACCGCCCCGTCGTAAGGTGGGAGCGTCTCATTACCATGTGTGTCATGAAATCCTGGGTAGATGGCAAATTGTATGTCGGGGTTGAGCACTCCATCAGGAGCGCCTAGCTTGTTGGCGAAGCTTACCGGCTGCAAATAATCCAGAATGCTGCCGAAGCGAAAATGAACCTCAATGGAGCCGATGCCTAGCGGCACGTTGTCTTGGGTGGCATTTCGAAGACGGAGTCCAACCGTGAACATGTCTCCAACAACAACCTGTGTAGACGGAATTTCCAGACCGTAAACGCTCGAATTGATATCTACAAGTGGCGGCACTGCCATTGGCTCTGCAGTCAAAGTAACAGGAAGAAGATTGGGAGGCGGAGGAGCAGAGGTGAAGTTACCTGTCACCGTGTGGTCGCTATTCATAGTTATGCTGAGTGAATTTGCAAAGCCAGCATTTGCACCGTCAAGAGTCCAATTTGAGAAACTGTAGCCAGCATTCGGAATGGCCGTTACTTGAGCAACTGTTCCAGCGGAAAAGGCGTAGGGAGGTGCCTGAGTAACTCCGTTGACCCTGACATTCACTGCTCCTGAGCCTATAGGGCTCTCCTGAACCGTTAAAGTGTAATTGGTAGGAGCCTTGTAGTTACTATCTAACACCAAGCTCCCCGACATGCAATCTGGATATTCTGAAAGAGGAGACCATGCGTGCGTGTAGGGATCTATGAAGCCAGTTTCACATTTTGTGTAATTGTAATCAAGGGGCAGGTTCACGGAAAATTCGTTTCCTTGAGGTTGTTTTGTTATTTGAAATGTTATGTTTGCCACTATTCCGTCTTCGCTGTTCCACGCTCCACCTCTAGACGCACCCGCAACCTCATAGAATACGGCTCCATTGTAAGGTGGGACCAAAACAGGGTTGTCGCTTGCATCGTAAAATCCTGGCTGAATTCCATAAAGAATAGGATTTATCAATGCGCCGCTCGCAGTGCCAAGCATATCAGTGAATCCGATGGGAAGACAATAGTTCAGGAGATTGCCAAAATAGAAGTGCACTTCGATACTATTGACACCGAGTGGAAAGTTCGCTATGGTGGCGTTGCATAGGTGGAGTTCAACTGTGAAGTTGTCGCCCACCGCTGACGGTGTTGCAGGGATTTCCAAGCCATAGACACTTGAGTTCAGGTCTGTGAGTGGGGACAAAGCATACGGCTCAACAGAGCAGTAGAGAGGAGTCGAGGAGAACGCGCGTTCTCGCATCATGGGAAACAGTGCTGCGCAGACCAACAGAATGATAAGTCCATTGGCTGCTACGTCGAAGGTTTTCATCTAACTTTTTCCTTCAACAGTAACTCTTCCTTCACAGAGAATAAGAATCTTGTTATGTCTCAGGTCGCACGCTACACTCTCAGACTCTGGGAAGACACACTATTTCTTCTTGCACTAAGCGGAAAAGGCACCTTAACCTGCTGTTGGCTTCTATCTAATATCTTCGTTGCATGTCAGCCAACACTCTTGGTTTCAATTGTCGCGCGCTGTTTGGGTTATCCAAATCATGTAGCGCTCCACTTCTTGTGTTAGCAATTTATTGTTTTGAGTTCGCTGAGCAAATAGTCTTTGTCCCTTTTGTCCTTAATTTGCTCTCCAGCTTTGTTTGCCAATGCAATGTACTTCTTGCACTCTGCTTTTTGTCCTGCAACTGCACAGGCTCTGGCCATTGCTTCATAGGCAAAGGCGATGTCCCAGTCTCCGATGTTGTTTTCTTTGCAGATTTCCAAGCATCTCTCAGCGTGGTGAAGCGCTGACTGAGGCCTGTTAACGACGGTGTATACTCTGGAAATCTGCCATTCGCCTCTTTCAAGCTCAACAGGTGTTCCTATTTCTCCCCAATGGAAACGAGAGGCATGTGCTGCATGAACCATCTTGTCGTCTTCTTCTTTGGTTCTGTTCTTCTTGTCCATAAGAGTCCAAACAAGGTTGAAACAGTTGACTGCAAACCTTTTGTGGCACTCTCTTTCTGTGTATTTCTTTTCTTCAGTCATCTTATCACCGTTTGGTAAACCTGTTCTTTCCAACTTCTTTATATTCCTTTTATTAAGCGCGCGCCAATACACTTCTGTAGCCAAATGTGGAAAACGGAAAGGATTATCAGAGCAAACCCTTTAATTAAAGCAATGTTGCTAGTCCTTCGGAAGGTCAGCGTGTTTGAAAGACAAGGTAATCCTGACTGCCGACAGTACTCTGATGAGTGATTATCATCGCAACGAGTTCCTGGGTTTCGGAACATGCGCTCCGTCGAATTTTATTCCAGACTTCTTGTATGAACAGCTCTTCTTTCCAGCAATCAGAACCAAAATGGGTACACCAGTTGAAGCGCCTTACGGACTGAGAAAAATCGAGGCGCAGCTCGTGAAAGAAGGTTTCAACGTCTCAACCGTGGCGCCAAATCATCTTAAGTCCTACGTAAAAGAGGCAAAAGTCCTGGGCATTCATGTGATGGATCCTTTCGGTTTGGGCCCTGCATCAAGCACATTGGCAGCCATCATGAAGAAGGAGCCGTTCTTGGCTAGACACTTTCGCGGACTTCTAGGTTCTCCAGAAATCAGGGAGGCAAAAGAACAGGGCTTGAAAATCATCGTGGGAGGTCCCGGCGTTTGGCAAATGCACTACAGACCAAACTTCGTCAAGAACTACGGAATTGACTGCATAATTGAAGGAGAAGCCGAAAACATCGTTGGAAAGATCTTCAAAGCAGCAATCAACGGTGAAGATCTTCCTGCCAACTATGAAACAAGCATTCAGGAAACGCCAAGCCTAGTGGAGATACCGGAAATAATCGGGCCTTCAATCAATGGTTTGGTAGAAATTGGCCGCGGATGTTGCCGCGGATGCAGCTTCTGCAGCGTGACTCTGAGACCGTTGCGATGGTTTCCAATGGAGAGAATACTCAAGGAAATAGAGGTAAACCGCAAAGCCAACAATAATGGAGTCATCCTTCACACGGACGATGTCATGCTCTACGGTTCAAAGAATACTCTGCCAAATGACCAGAAGCTTTTCAGACTTAACGAAGTGGTCCTGAAGAAATGCTCTAGTATATCTTGGAGTCATTGTTCACTCGCAGCTGTAGCCTCGAAGCCAAAGCTTTTCGCGGAAATAGCTGAAATAATAAGGCAGAAACAGCCTTGGTGGGGCGTTGAGATTGGACTTGAAACGGGTTCTCCAGAGCTTGCCAAGAAAATCATGCCAGCGAAAGCTCACCCGTTCAAACCTGAAGACTGGCCTGAA
>Ga0315282_10011489_pt1 | contig 13711 bp, 12 predicted proteins | sample YL17G07_20_MG_FD_203693 | JGI IMG/M metagenome (GOLD analysis project Ga0315282, IMG submission 203693) | Sediment microbial communities from Yellowstone Lake, YNP, Wyoming, USA - YL17G07_20 | ecosystem: Environmental > Aquatic > Freshwater > Lake > Sediment | place: USA: Wyoming | collected... | reverse complement strand
CCCGGTGCAGCCAGGCCTAAAGGCAATATAACCAATTGGGGAAAATCGTCCAATTGGCGAGTCCGTGCAAGACAACCGGCTGTGCTTACCATTGGCTCAAAAGCGAATACCCGACCTTGTTGTCCCACAAGGCGGCTAAGAGCAATGGCTGTATAGCCATAATGTGCTCCCATATCCAGCCAGGTCCCGCCCAGATTAACATTCTTCGTGAACCATTCCAACAGCGGACGCTCAGTTCGCCCAAGAATTGCTGCTGGGTAGTCGTGCCAGGAAGTGACAATACGACAGCCGCGAAGGGGACCAGCTAAGATTAAGTGCTGTCTAATGGCATGGGGTAAAAGCCTTCTTAAATAGGACTTGATTCTTCTATTCATGCCGATGGTTTACGGCAGAAAACACGCATATTGTTTCTAAAGAACAAGCCGCGATCAATTAACCAGTCGAGCGCGGCAGCGAAGCCGCTCCGAACTCTTGTTGGTACCCCAAGCGATTCGAGATAAGCAGTCACCGGTAGATTGTATTCACACACAACTTCCATCCTACATAACTCAAAGCCAATCGCCGTTAATATCTTGTGCATTGCTCCGATCGTGAATAATTGCAGATGGGCCAATGTGATGCGCCGGTCCAGCAACCGAGTCCATCCACAAAATCGAGCTAATCCCAATCCAATATCATCATAGAGACACCATACAGGTGTATAGATATAGAGGATTCCCCCGCACCGCAACAGGCGGAATGCCTGTTTTATAATAGACAATGGATCCACCACATGTTCAATCAATCCCCACATCGTGATGACGTCAAAGAAACCCGTATGGGGTTCTTGTTCGAGCGGTATCGGACTCAGGAAAATGCCATACTGCTGGCGCGCGCTCCAAATGGCAGCATTGGAAAGTTCGTTTCCGTAGATCTCAAAACCGAGCTCACGGGCATGATTCAGGAACTCGCCAGAGCCTGCGCCAATATCAAGGAGGCGGCCTGGCATTGAAGAACCCTCCATGAGCTGGCAAATCTCACGAAGGGCGCCGTGGTGCCTTTCTCGAACTCTGGCGTTCCTCATCAAGTCGCTGAACCGTTCAAAGCTCTGCTCATCATCGTATATCTCCTTGAGTTGTGCTTCGGCAATCCGATCCAGCACAAACGTCAGCCCGCACCCAGAACATCGCCCTACGCGAAAGCCGTAACGTCGCGATTGGTAGAGGAATTTCACTTGATCGTTTCGGCATAGCTTGCAGGAAACTTCGCTTATCGCGTTCTGATTCATTTCTCCAGCGTCAAGTCTGCCGGAAGCGACTTGCCTTGCAGTATACACTCGATGGCTCGCTCTATCTTCTCTCCGCAATTTTCCCAAGAATATGCCCGCACCAATTGCAGCCCGTTGTATCCCATGCGATGCCGCAAATCTGAGTCACTAAGCAACTTGACAATTGCGTCGGCAAATTCATCCGGCCGACGCCGTACAACCAGTCCAGCTTCGTGATTTTGAACTTCAATGCCATAGTCGAGTGTATCCGAGACCACCACGGGGATGCGGCTCGCCATTGCCTCGAACAAGGCAAAACCAAAACTCTCAGCCTCGGATGGAAAAACAAAAACTTCCGCATCTGCAAACGCCTGGAGCTTCTCCCTCCCAATCAGCAATCCGGGCATTACCACATAATCGGATACGTTGTACTCTTTAATCCACTTTGCCACCAGGCGCCCATATTCCGGTGGGTCGCTACCGCCAACTATGGCAAGGCGCACACTTGGCATTTTCTCTACCACCAGTGCAAATGCGCGTACCAGAGTATCTAATCCTTTCTTTGGATTGAGTCTCGAAAGGAAAAGAATTAGCGGACCCGAATGCCCTGACAGATACCTGGACCTAAACTCACCACGAGGCGGAAGATTGATAAATTCTTGGATGTCCATTCCATGTGGAATGACGACAGAGGGGGGTTTCAGATGAAGGTCATAAGTCTCATTTCGCTCACCCGATGCTGAATAAAAAAGTACGGATGCATTGTTAATTATTTTTCTAGCAAAAAGCCAATCGTAGACCTTTTTCTTCCCCACACTGATTTGGCGTTGAACTGGGGCAAGAACGCCATGAGGCCAGAGACCGTAAGGTTTTCGATAGATCCGAGCCAACAAGTACCCCGCCAATACGGGAAAAGAATAAACAGAATGCAATATTATAAAGTCAGCGTCACGGGCATACCGGACCAAACGCCAGAGTATGGCAGGGGCAAATGCCCATCTGCCCCAAGCGGGAAAGGTCACGATACCGAATGTTCCCTGGCCACTTCTTTCTTTTGTCGAGGTGGCTACATCAGGTTTAACAAAGGCCTCTCGCCCTGGATTGACACGCCCGCCAATAACTAACACTCCTTGATGCCCCCGGTCAGCTAAACTTTTCGCAATCATGGGGACTCCCACCAGGCCCAAGCCGCCTTTACGTAGATTTGCGCCTTCAACAAAACTAAGTACTTTCATCTTCCAGCGACTTTCTCGTACACCTCTAATGTTTGTCGCGCCGTGCGTTCCCAAGTGAACTGGCTAGCAAGCTTCAAGCCACGCTCGATCAGCGATTCACGTAGCCCCTGGTCAGTCAGGACGCGATACATGGCCTGCGCCAACCCCTCGTAGTTTTGCGATGCACACATTAACCCAGCATCGCCAATCACTTCTGGCAAGGAAGCTGCATTGGACGCCACCACCGGTGTTCCACATGCCATTGCTTCCAGGGGCGGCCAGCCAAAACCTTCGTACAAAGATGGGAAGAGCAGGCAGTCCACGCTGTTATACAGATCTGCCAACTTGCAGCGTGGGATGATACCCAAGCACCGAACTGTTTCACCCAAGCCAAGCTGATGAATCGCCTCCGTCAATTCCGGATTTGGCAAACCTGTCTTGAGTAATCGGATTGGCTTCTGGAACATCTGGCGCAACCGCGCAAATGCCCTCATTGCTCCTGCCTGGTTCTTGTAAATCTGCGAACCAATGATTAACACATGGCACACGCCGTCTTCCGGCAAATTCAGCACTTGACGGGCACGGGACTTTTCGACTGGACTGTATGGTCGAAATATTGAATCCACGCCCGGGTAGATGACTGTGACTTTCTCCGGTGCACATAGGCAGAATCGAATCAAATCTTGGCGGGTATTGTTACTATCAGCAATTAAGTGTGCCGCTCGCCGGAGTGCGTAGGAGGATAGCAGATTAAGCCAAGGTTTGCGACCACGTGAGAGGCCGGGAATACCTCCACACCATCGCACCAACAGGATAAGATCATGCACGGTCACTACTGTTCGTGCGGGGTCCATCATATACAGCAGATGCCCATAACCATGATCTACAATGTGGTTAATCTGCCCTTGCTGGCGTCTTGCCCGGTAGGGATACATCCCGAAGCGTGAAAAACGCATTGGCCAAATCCCATTACCAAGCCAGGATGGAGCGTAAGGTCGATATTCACTTACCTCGCAACGCTCCGGAAAGTGTGCGTGGAGCGCCTGGCTCAAAGCATCGGCGTACACCTCCATACTGATGCGTCGATCTTCACAGAAATCTCGAAATATGGTAACTTTGATGGACATGTTCGCCTTTACTCAGGCCGCTGTGCCTTAATCTCATAACTGCTCGTCCAGATCCAATCAAACAAAGGAAAGCGTAAGAGATAGGGCACAACGTGAATTAGATTTAAACGTGACGTAAGCGGTACCCCACCCATCCGCCAGATGTCCAACACTTCAAATCCTGCATCTCTAAACATTTGCCGCAAGGATTGCATGGTGAACCCGCGCACATGAGTATAGTCGCTCCACGTCCGATGGCCCCGTTCGCAAATCACTGAGGCCATAATAATTCCGCCCGGACGCGTCACCCGCTTGATTTCCAATACAGTTCCCCAAGGCTTCTGTAGATGCTCCAGTATGTCTTTAGCTATCACCGCGTCGAAATAAGCATCGGGAAATGGTAGCGGTGATGGTTGATCCAAGTCCCATACCTGCACTGTTTTGTATTGCCGCGCTCGGGCCAGTGCCGCCGCATTTAGATCGAGTCCATGCACCTCCACGCCCTCAGGCTTATAGCAGCCTAGGGCGCCGTCGCCGCAACCAATATCGAGCACACGTTTGACTTGTTGTAGGTGGGACCAATAGAAACGAGCCACTGCGGACTTCACGAATCAATCTTCTCTGTCGCAAGACAAAAGAATAAAGAAATGTCACAACAACCAATGCCGATTTCTGCTCGTTGCCAGCAGACTGTTGAACACTGTCAGATAGGCGCTGGCAACAGCCGAATTGGTGTAGCGTAGAGCAAAGGCACGTGCCTTTTGACCTAATTCTCTCCTTAGTCGTTCTGACTCAAGCATTCTTTTCAACCCGCACGTCAGATCGTCCACATCTTGTTCTTTGAAAATTAACCCCCCTGACCCCATCACCTCGGGAATCGCCCCCGACGATGACCCTATGCAGGCTACCCCCGCCATCATTGCCTGTACCAAGGTTAAGCCGAACTGCTCTTTCCAGGTGGGAATACTATACGATGGCAGGACAAAGATATCGAGGCAGCGCAAATACTGGCTAACGGCTTTGTGTGGAATAGCATCCATCGTAATCAGGCGGTCGCCGAATCTGCTTTGCCAGTGCTCGTGTATCGCTTCTCTCAGCGGGCCATTCCCAACGAGCAAGAGCTTCCATTTAATCGTCCATAGTCGTGAAAGAGCTTCGAGCAACAAAAACACACCTTTTTCTGGCACCATTCGTCCCAAAAAACCGATCAGAGGTACATTGTTACGTCTCGCCAGCAGTTCAGGTAGGTCTGGCCGCAAAGGGGATATGTACTCATCCGGGTCAAGCCCCACCTGCGGCAATACCAGGCTATTGCCGGTATAGCATTTAGCTTCGGTAAGCAAGCGTTGACCATCGGCGTTGCCGCAGACTACCAATTCACAGCGTCTGAATGAGTAACGCGTGAATAATCTCTTGATCAGGCTCAGGGGAAAGCGCGGCGTTCTGGCCAAATTGTCCCAAATAAAAAAACTTATCGTCGCTTGGGGACACACTCTTTGAGTTATAAACACCGTTTCAACACCGACCAAGGAGTGTGGATCTTCTTCAATGTGAATATGGTCGGGATTGAACGTTTTCATCAAGGCGGCCAGGCGTGCCGGATGCAGAATTCGAGTCATGTGCGACTGGTTCAATATCGCCGGAAGCGGCACTACCTCCTCTGGCTCGAGTCCTGGATTAATCTCCGGCTTGTAATCCATAAATACATGGGTTACCTCACGGGGCACAATCAGGCGAAGTTGGAGGCTGGGCTCCAACTTCTTCATAGCAACATACTTACTCTGAGAAAAAGACGTGACGTATGTATGCCCTACGACAAGCAATCTCATGCCATGTTAACCCCCACCAGATGGCCGCCACGGGCCTGGGTGTCCCAAGGCGTCAACCCGACTCTTTCAACACGCATCAGTTTGTAGCCCATCGCTTTCAACTGCTGCAAGCCTTCAGACTCCTTTCCATCGTTCGCATGAACCTCAATGAGAATCACCGGCCGGAATTTTCGGAGTGTGGCAGTCATACCCCGGATCACAGCATCTTCCGGACCTTCAACATCAATCTTGACAAAATCCAGTCTCTCCAGTCCGGCTGTTTCTGCGTAGTGATCTATACTCACCAATGGCACCGTCAAGTCGCCGCGCTCAGACAACCTTCCGATGAAAGACAGGGGATTGTTGAGATCAGATTGCATCACCCCTTGGCCTAAAACGTCTGCAACGGCCTTACATTCGGCCTGCACTTGGTCACAACGATTTAGACGGAGGTTCTCGCAAAGCACATCGTAAACCCAAGGAACCGGCTCAAACGCAATCACACGACCCGCTGGCCCGACCTTATGCGCCATCAATAGAGTGAGGTAGCCGATGTTGGCGCCAATATCGAGAATTGTCTCCCCCCCGCAAGTGTGACTGAATGAGCGCACACACCTCAGGCTCATAGGTACCCAGCGCATAGCGTCAGTGCCCCGACCGCATGTCCAGTTTCATTCGGTAGCCAGCCAGCGGTTCACTCAACGCAACCACAACCCGCCCCTGTGTCAGTGGCAACAACAACAAACGCCGTAGCCATGCCGCCGCTGGCGACCGGGTCAGCGCAACCCGCCAGCGGAGTGGGAGCTTTTGTCCTAACCAAATCAATATCCTGAAAAAACTTTCCCCGCGAATATTAGTTGACATCCGCACCTGTTAATTTCCAAGCAGGGTCTCCAATATCTCTACCAAATTTGTGTGATAGTGCTGCCAAGGGAACTCTTCGGCCCGCACTTTAGCGATCTGTCATATCCAGGATATCTGCCGCTGACCTTCGCTCATCACTAAGGATCATCTGGTACATTAGAGCAAGGCGACGACCATACTCTTGCCAAGTTAACTGCTCAGCCCTTGCGCGCGCCGCCATTCCCATTGTCTGGCGTAATTTCGGCTCGGCGTATAATCGCAGGATTCGGTCTTCAAGCGCTTTCACATCTCCAATGGGGATCACAAATCCCTCTACGCCATCTCTCAATGTGCAACCAACATTGGTTGACACAATACAAGGTAACCCGCTTGCCATGGCTTCGTGCATTACAAGTGCAGCCCCCTCAGCCAATGACGGCAGGATAAAGATGGCGCTGTCCTGGTATACCTTCGGTAACTGCGCCTCAACAAAACCTAACCAACGATAAGCGCCCCGGTATTTTCCCAGCACTTTATCTCCAAACTGGTGCTTATCTACCGATCCAGCGAGGAGGAGTTCCGCGTTTGGCAGGTCCAGTTGTTGCCATGCTTCTAGAAGATGATGCAGACCTTTGCGAATGCCGAGTTGGCCGACAAACAATGCCCGAAAGGGCCTGTCAATATTTTTAGCAGAAGCAGGGGAGAATCGTCCCGTGTCTACTCCTAATGGGAGAAGAATGATTTGGCTCGGTGGAATACCCATTTGCAACAGGTAGTCCACCGTAAGCCTGGACTGAGCCACCAGAAAGTCCGCTGCCCTGTATTCTTCGACAAGACGTGTCATCCAGATCTTAGAACCCCACCATATACGTCGTTTGTTTTCCGTAAACCCAAGCCGTTTCCGCTCTTCTTCAAACAAATCGGCGGCGATGGCAGGTAGCGTAATCTCGTGTACCGTCATTATGCCTCTCTGTTTCGCAGCGCGCATTGTGTAGCGCGCAGATCCGTCAAAGCAGTGCAGAAGTACTTGCTTCGGAGGCAAGGGAAATCGATACACCCATCGGCTTGCCAGCCAATCGTGCATAACTAACCACCCGCGGTAAAATGACAGCGGCCTAAACGCCATTTCCAGCCAGGGTCCCCCCAGTGAGATGACAGATTCTGGATTCAACCCCGGCATCCGTCTCTTTTCGAGTTGGTACAACACTGAGTCGCGTTTGTATTCAGGCAGAAACTTGACCAAGGAATAGGGAAATTGTTCTGGTTTGTAGTACAACCCCGTGAGAAACTTGACCGGGATGCCCTGCCTTTGGATTGCCAGAGGAACTTGATAGATGACTCCCTGTCTTGCTGGATGAGAAACGATAACTTCAAAAGGTTGATTACTTTTTGAATACATGATTCACAAATAGGATATGGGGTAAGTAGAGGCTGAAACAGCAGCGCAGCGCACTATCACCAACTTCTTTTAATTTCTGGCAATCGGGAAGTTCGATGGCATTTGGCCCAACCGATTTGCTGCCATGCAAAAGCCTGCGAACAACCAACCATAACCATTAATACTTCCATGGCCAGTGACCTGGCCCTGTAGCAGTATTACCCCAATAAAACCCACAAGAAGCAGTGGTAATGGGTTGCCAACATGCTTCGCAGTTCTCACAGCGCTCTTCGTCAGCCAGAAAACAAACGCAATCCTCAATCCTATAAAAAGCAACCCAATCACTGGGCCCAACTCAAAAATATTACGCGACCAATCGTCCTCTGCATATAAGGCAAAAACCGTTTGGCTCGCAAATGCGTTCCCAAACCATCCGATTCCATAGCCAAAGTGAGGTGCTTGCGAAAGCGCCTTTGCAAAATTGCCAAAGTCGAAAATAATCCGCCCTATCGTCGCCAGTGGTCCATATAGTTCAGATTCAGAATAGTAGGCACCCCCCAATCGTTCGGATATGGCCGCCAGAACATCTCTGTTAAATAAACCAATGGTTACCAACGTCCCTACAGCAATGATACAAAATAATACAACATCTTTAAACCTGTTTGTTTTATGTTGTAGTACTAGAATGCTTAACAGGGCAACGAGTATAATCAGGATTGATAAAATATAGGCGCCCCTACTCCCGCTCAGTACCAGGTTCACTATTATGGCTACGGTTACTATGGATAGTAGAAAGCCTTTAACGGGGCGTTGTCTGCCAGGCAGCATCCAATTGGCAAGAAGCATCGCTATCAGACTGCAAACAAACAATGTTTGTCCAGAACTGGATGTAAACGTCCCATAAGTTCGGACAAAACCTCTCCCCACCCCAGCATTATACAACCCTCCCTCAATAATGCCAGCATTGATTACCGCATCAGCTGAAGACAAAAGTTGCAACCATACCAGTAGTACAATGGGAATAGCAACGAACAAAGTCTGCCGAATAAGGCGGTATAGATCGTCTTGATGGAAGTTTGCACCTATGACAAAAGCCAGAGGAATGTAGTAAAAGTAATTGCGCAATCCGTATCCTAAAACCATTAGATCGGTAGCACCAGCCCAGAGCTGGGCCAAGCCAACCACCAGAGCGGTTAATCCCAAAACGAGCCAGCCTGCGAGCCAATGTCTTGCATGCAGTGGCCGGTAATTGAATACTGCTAGTGCGTACACTATCAACACAAAGGGGTCTCGAATAAAAAACAGGATCTTGAATGCGTCTGGGAATATCCACTTCCGCAGCACCCCTTCAAAGATTAAGAGCCAGTAGATGGTGAACACAAGGTTGACAATTCGGCGGCGGTCACGCTCGGCACGAGCAGCAGATAGCGTTTCAGCGCCGTGGCCAATCCAGGGATAAGGCCTCCGAACACTTCCCTTATTATAGACCACCCTGGGGATATTCACCGATTAACTCCTTCCAATATCCGTAAATACGTTGACGCTACAGCCGCCGGGGTGTGCTGCACGAGGTGATCCGCCGCAGCAGCCCGGAATGCTGGCCAGTGCTCAGGATGCTCAAACAGGTTGGCCAGACACCGTGTCAATGCCTCCACATCCCCGTTAGGAAATGTCAGTCCACACGGACCAATGGCGTCTTTTAAGCCTCCACCTTCCGAACAAATCACAATACAACCACAGGCAATGCCCTCCAACGCAACGATGCCAAAGGGTTCGAGCCAGATGGAGGGCACAACCATAACGCGGTGAGCATTCAGTAGGTGTGCCAGGGCATATTCTCGCTGCATGCCTGCAAAAAACACTTGGTTATCGAGACGGAGTTGTTGGGTCATTTTTCGCAGGGTACTTTCTTCCGGTCCGATCCCCACGATAGTTAATGTAAGGCACAAACCATTTGAGCGCAGGTTGGCCAATGCTTCCAATACTAAGTGTGCCCCTTTGTCTGAAATGAGCCTTCCCACAAAAACTATGTCGCGCACGCGCGAGATTTCTGGCCTTTCGTAGAACACGCTATTATCATACGGGTCGGGAATTACTGTCGAAGGAGGGAAATCGGCGGCAATAGCCCCGCTTATGGAGACGCCAATACCAAAACGCAAAAGAAATCTTTTTAAGCGCCCCTTCCAATCCGCTGAGAGCCAGATCTGATGTGCTACTACCCAAGGCCTACGAATCAGCAACAACGGCCATGCCAGAAGCAAGCTGACGTTATTTTGAAGGTAGAAGTCGCACCAGTAAACCAGACTCAACAAATGCAATGCTGTCGGCTGGCGGATCACCTCAAACGGAAAATCGTCAACCCCGGTGAATGGAGTCTGCGTAACTAGTTTGACCGCATGTCCCGCATGCACAAACTCGCGCGCGAGAATGGCAGATACGGTTTCTAGACCTCCAATGCTCGGGAAAAAAGAATAGGATGACAGTAGTACATTCATATGGCGAGCGCTACCTTAAAGCAATGCTCTACCCAGTGCGGCCCAGCCTTTCTTGCTCAGTCGGGATAATGCTCGCTCTGGAGCCAAGGTTGCCAGGTAACTAGGCGCATCCACCGAGCGGCGTATCTGGCGACGGCGCACTCCGGCAACTTCCACCTTTAAACCAAACACGCTGACGTCTAGTTTGAAAACCTGGTATCCTTGTTCTTCCAGCAGGCGATGAACGGGTGTTGGATAATGTGCGTGTGATTCAAAAACAATGTCACGAATCTGCCGTCGTTTCATCAGTTGTTCGGCGCCCATCAGAACGTTAGTTTCGTGTCCCTCTACATCCAGTTTTAGCAACCCAATTGCCTCAGATCTCACAATTTCGTCCAGTCGCCCTATTTCGACAGTAAAGGTCGCTTGACCAGGGTTTATAGTGTCGTCACTCGAAATCAGCATCGCTAGCCCCCGATTACTGTCAAAACCATCGGGAGCACCAAGTCGTCCCTGCCCACTCCGATCGCTGAGTGCTATGCAATGTGTTACAATAGGCCCTGTGCCAATTGCACCTGTCCAGCGATTAACGTTGGCTTTTAATTCCGCATAAACACCCGGATGAGGTTCAAACGCAATCACACGTCCAAGCGGTCCTGTCCTAAGTGCCATGATACTTGTCATGTAGCCAATGTTCGCGCCCACATCTACCGTTATATCACCTGGGTCAATGAGACGCCACAGTGTTTCACTCACGCAAAGATCATAGAGACCCACTCGCCATATACATGACCCGATCATCTCAGCCGGTCGCACACGAATTACCAATCCCCAAGGCAAGGCTACGTCTTCAAAGGTGTGAAAATGTTTGTTAATTTCCCGCACCAAACGGCGATATATCTGCATTGGTCGGAAGATGTACTCTGGCTTGGGGTTCCGTAGACTTGCCAGCATCTTCACAATCAGCATCCTCTTTGTTAACAAGAACTGTTGTGTTTACCGAAGATTAAGGTCTGCTGCAGACGGCAGGACAACTTCGTTTGCGCATGAACAAATAACCGTAATATACAACAGAGGGTAATACGCAAGTAGCGTCAATGATAACCATTAAGAGGAGATTGTCCGGATGTAGAGTAAGGATGAGTAAAGTATTGAGACATATAAACAAAGAACTTCCAAAAATGCGGTGATCTGCAGTACGAGTTGATACCAACACTGTGTCTAACATGCCAAATAGAAAACCGAACAGATTTGATAAAAGAAACACGATAAACTCGACTTGGAAGTTTAAGCTATAGTGATGCACATGCTGTCTTAATAGCAAATATATGAAAACAGCCACGAATCCATAAATCATATAGATTGAGGTTCCTGCGACGAGATATAGTCTTCCCTTATGTCTTCGTTCAACCGGACTGGCCATGTATAACTGGCGGCCTACATAGGTGTTCAGGGGACCAATCAAGACAACAATCGCTTGATTGATTCTCTGAAATAAACCATAGCCAGCAATCGACACTCCAGTCGTAAAAAAAGATGCCCCTAATAGAGTGATGTTGTAACTCATGGAATTGAAGATAACACTAGCCATAGTCGGTTTTAGAAATCTCCACACTTCGGCATTGGTCTCTACATCTCTTTGTTGACCCGATGGACAAGACATAGCCGCAATGGTTCTCCACCACGCATACCGGGCTAGACCCCACCCAAGCACAACCGGAAGCAGGGTTAATACCATTAGCAGGCCAAAGTTCAGCCCAGTTAGGGTTATTGCCGCGCCGATCAAAATCACTCGTACAACCGCAGGCACGGCTTGCACGATGCTCGATCTCTTGAAATTTCCACTGGAATAGAGCAAAGCATTCCAGAAACTCGTCCGCGCGGCCACTACGCCGATTACAGCAAACGCTGCCAACAAGTAGAAATTGCCCTGGGCATGGAACACCTGGCTTTTGGAAAACAAAACCCCTGTCAGTCCTACTGTAATTGAGAGTCCGAGCGGGACAATCCGTTTGGCATACCGGAGGCCGACCTCTTTGTATTGCTCTAGCCCTCGCCGGTCGTTCCCTGACTGTGTCGCCAATACCTGGAGTGTGCTAGCCAGACCTGCGTCGCTCCAGTTGCTTCCGATCATCAAGACTGACAATCCAACGGCGTAAGCCGCAAAGGTATCAGGCGAAGCTTTTGCCACTATCAGCAGCGTCGCCAAAAAGTTCATTCCAGCGACCAACACCGAAGCGGACCACAGGAGGGCTAGAGGTTGCAGATGCCGGGCCAGAGGCACCAGCCCACTCAAAGGGGGCCAACCTCCCGCCCACCTTGTTCTGTCCGAGTTATGAATGATGATTCATCACCTCATATTTTCTGAGCACGACCAATAACTCGGTAGTTATCTGAAAACAATCCCCTTCTAAGAAAAGGCAACAACGATTGATAAGTCCGAGACATGAACGGAATCCGCCCATAATGGCTGTAGGTCACCGGCTGCACTTTTAGTCCACACTCAGACAAAATGCGGCATGCATCTAAAGGCAATACTGGCGTGATGTGCGTAGGGTACATACCTCGACCGTTTCTGAATTCTCGGAAAGTACCGCATATTACCAGACTAGCCAAACTAGAAAGCGAAATCGGGTTCGGGGTTGTAATAACCAAAAAACCTCCTGCTTTGAGAAGCCGGGAAGCTAAACGGCAGAAGGAGCGTGGGTTCTCCAGGTGCTCAATCACTTCCACAGCGAAGACCAGGTCATAGCGCATGTCATTGACCCAGGGAGTTGCACTGTTCAGGTCAGCCCGGATGAAGCGGTCGTAGAACTCCCCCCGAAAGTCTGGGTATGCGACCACATCTACGCCATCAAGGCGACGGTTGTACGTTCTCCGAAGGAACTCACCGAACTCTCCTCTTCCACAACCCAGTTCCAAGATAGACTGGGCACACGCTATCGCCTCATCAAGCCCAGCAACGGCCAAGGCATAAAGATGGGAGGCACCCATACCTGCTGACATCCATGCGTTGTTATTCATCGGCGTTCACCACTGAATTCTGCATGCATGCCGCACTCCCTGGGGGACATCCTATGTTGTTCCTGTCAAGAGGGGAAATGATAAATTTTTAAAAAATTTTATCTTTTGTGAAAACAGCAGCTTAGAAACCCGTCCTGATTTTGCAAACACCTCTCCTGGTGAATCCCATTACGGATTCGCGTCTAACTCGACGAATCTCTCGCTTTAAGCGAACTCTGAATCTCATCCCTTCGACAAGCTCAGGGTAAACTCTACCAGTATTCGGTGCGCTCCTTAAGGCACCTATCATCCCTTATCCAGATTCCAAAGCTCAGCGAGAGGCTCTGCGGCATACGGTCAGGTCTTGCAATCCAGCAATATCTTTTACGACAGCCTCATTTATCTGGTTGATCTGGTTTGTTTAGTTTGTTCAGTTTCTTTGGTTTGTTTGGTTTATCGAGTTTCTCTTGTTTAAACCTGCTCTCGTTATCACGAATGACAGGTTATTAAACCTGAAAAGGGAACGCCTGAGGTCGAGTAGAGCACAGGCGCAGTAAATTTAGGTTAAGGACTTTCCGTTTCCAGCCCTTTCGTCTGCTGGTGCCAAAGAGCCTCAAACCTTGTCCCTGTTTCCTATGC
>Ga0315282_10011488_pt1 | contig 13711 bp, 15 predicted proteins | sample YL17G07_20_MG_FD_203693 | JGI IMG/M metagenome (GOLD analysis project Ga0315282, IMG submission 203693) | Sediment microbial communities from Yellowstone Lake, YNP, Wyoming, USA - YL17G07_20 | ecosystem: Environmental > Aquatic > Freshwater > Lake > Sediment | place: USA: Wyoming | collected... | reverse complement strand
CGAACGATGACAAAGTGCTTGAGTGGTCAGCCACCATTTTTATTCCAGATCTTCCGTGATCTCTTGGAAGGTATTGGTGCGCAATCAGGTGATGTTGAGCCATGAAGTTTGAGGTTAGAGTCTGGAAGCTTATGGAGAAGATACCGAAAGGTAGAGTCACTACCTACGGTCTTATCGCCAAGAAACTGAAGACGAAGGCATACAGAGCAGTTGGAAACGCTTGCCGCAAAAATCCCTACGCCCCAAGAGTCCCCTGCCACAGAGTAGTCAGATCTGATGGAACCGTTGGCGGCTTTGGAGGAAAGACCTCCGGCAAGACCGTGAAAAAGAAAATCCAAATGCTAGGAAAAGAAAACGTCGAGATCAAGAACGGCAGAATCATGGATTTTGAACGAGTGCTGTTCAGGTTCTGAAGACGTAGCCCGCGCCCTGAGCCATAGCGAAATGGCAGGACGACCGTGGGTCCTCGATTTGATGGACCGTGCAATGACGTATGGCATCGGAAATAGTCGGGTCACTCTAATCGGCGGTTCGGTCGCATTTCGTTTAGAACAATGAAGTTCTTTTTTCTAGAATGGCCGACTTCGAAACAAATCCTAGTCTGTGAACACTCTCAGGAATTGCCCAGAGGTCCACTGGAAACTATGCTATCTAGCATTAGGTGGGCGGTTGAGGGGAATTGATGCCAACCGTAGGTACAGCTGCGATAGTGGTGTTCGTTCAAGATCGCAGGTAGCTTACTCGTCTTGCGATTTGTGAGTGTGCGCTAGAGGGTGTTTCATAGGATTCTATCCGGAAGTTCACGGTCCGGCTGAGCGAGTCTCGGGCCTTGTGTGGCTGTCAGTTGAGCGGCCTTACCGAATGTTGCTTCACATAGACTGCTTGACTGTTGTGGCATGTAGTGATAGCGCCCGGGGAAGGAGGCGACAACATCCTCCAGCGAATCTGTCTTCCTTGCACTTGTTGGCGCAACATTGAATCCTAATGATGCGTTAGATTCCATTCGTTTGAAATGCGTCGTTCATGGACTGATTCCGAGGCAGATGCCGACACGCACCTGTGTCACGTGTAGGCGCCAACAGACGCACGGATACGAAGAGCTTTTCTTGAAACTTGCTTACCGATGAATATGCTTTGGAAGGGATGGAGGTGAAACCGCATGCCTGTAATCATAGTTGAGATGTGGGAAGGAAGAACCTTGGAACAGAAGGAGAAACTCATCAAGGGCATAACGAAGGCTTTCGAGGAGATCGGCACAAAGGCTGAGTCGGTCAACATAGTAATCCACGATGTGTCAAAAACCAATTGGGGAAAGGGAGGACAGCAAGCATCCAAGATCCCACCATAGAACCGCAATCGATCGGGTCGTGGTGGCCTCCAATCTGGAACTGCGCCCGACAGCGAATTGTTGGCTCTACGCTATGAAGGATAAGAGGAGTGTCAGTGTTACGGCGCTCGCCAGAGTCGATAGTATGATTACGCTTGTTACGAACTGTGAGTCGCCTTTGAATTTGACTGTGAAGATCACGGACAGTACGGCTGTTGGCATGCACGCCTGAACCAAAGTCGCGTTCCTCGCTAGCCCTCCTAACCCGATGAGGCTTGAGAGAAGAACTACGGGGATGATTGGGAAGAAGAGCCTGAGGGCCGAGCTTAAGCCTACGAGCGCCCAATTGACTGAACCTGACCGCAGCAGCGCGGATTGCGCAAGTTCCATGCCAAGCACAACGAGCATGGCGGGTATGGCTGCTTGGCCCATGAGGTTCACGGCCTGCAGAGCCGGCTGTGGAACTCCGACTCCAAGGAGTTTCACGGCGAAGGCCGCGAGGACCGCGTAGATGTGTGGAAGCCGTGTCACGCTGCGTAGGGATTCCTTGAGGCCTTGCGTACCATGGGAGGCTATGAGGACGCCTAGCGTGTAGGAGAGCACGGAGCTAACAACAAAGTAGACCACGGCCAACTCTAGCCCCTTTTCGCCGAAGGCCAGCAGACTTACCGGAAGCCCATAGTTCCCGGTATTGACGAGGGATGTTGAGAGAATGATTGCGCTCATCGACTTTCGACCCAGGCCAAGTGCTTTGCCAATACTCCACGAAACGCCCATCATCACAAGGGCGGTGGCAATGGTGATGAAAGCGATCCCAACCCACGCACCGCTCCCAAGCGATGATTGAGTAATCAACGTGAAGACAAGGCAGGGTGTGAACGCGTAGAGGATAATGTCGGACAAGGAATGAGCGTCAATTGACGTGAATCGCCGGATCATGAAGCCAACGGCGATCACAATGAAGACCGGAGTCATGACAGTAAGGAGGATCTGAAGTACTAAGGCCGGGGTTACTGCCATGTCCGCTCATCCTGACCTCGCAAGTGACCACTCGACATCCAAAAACGGGAAGGCGCGAACTGGAAACGTGGCCTGCTAATAAGCCTGAACCGTGAAAAAGATCCTTGAAAATCACTTGAATGGTTACTGAAGTACCGGTCTGCTGAATGCTATGCAGCCTCCGTCCCAACGAGGAACTTGCTGAGACGATTATGAATGGGTTTTCCGTGTCGATGAGAGACTTGAAAGAAGCGCTTATCAGTGACGCGCCATGGTTCGATGTTGGTTTGCTAACGAAATTTTCGCTTCGAGGGGCTAAGTACAATGGGTTCAATGAGCAGGAGAAGATTCATTAGGTTTTGTGTTGCGTCGGTGATGCTTGCCGTTGGACTTGTGTCAGGTTACTTTATGGTACGGAGGCGTAAGGAGCCTTCTAGCACTTCTAGCGTTTCCAGCACCAGAAGGTTGCCGCCGGGGCAGTCTGAGGTTGACGTTCTTCAGATCCTCCACACAGACGGAATTCCTGAAATCAACCTCGACGAGTGGGCTTTCGAGGCATACGGAGAGGTACAAAACCCATTCAAACTCAGCTGGGATCAGTTTTTGCAGTTGCCAAAAACAGTAGCCAGTTCTGAATTCGACTGCGTGACAGGTTGGACGAGGGTGGACAACAGGTGGGAAGGAGTACGATTCAAGGAAATTGCAGAGATGGCTAATCCAACTGCGAAGGCGAAGCATGCGACGATCGAGTGCTACGGAAACCCTACCTACACGACTTCACTCCCCCTCGAAGATCTCCTACGCGACGATGTCCTCTTTGCCTACGGACTTGACGAGAAGAAACTGGCGCCCGAACACGGCGGTCCTCTCCGGTTGGTCGTTCCGCGGAAATACGCGTACAAGAGCGCGAAGTGGGTTAAGCGAGTGAAATTCACTGAGACACAGGAGCTGGGTTTCTGGGAGAGCCGGGGATACAGCAACACCGCAGACCCTTGGACCGAAGACAGGTATGCGTAGTATCGGCACGCTGAATTGAAGTGGACCAACTTGAACCGGTTCACGTTCTACAAGAAGGTCTCTCGTTGGAGTGCAGCCATACTGATCGCGATAGCTTTTCTGTCGCTAATATCAGGTTTCGGACTAACCAACCCTGTCGTCACATTCAGGTTGACTTCTGGTCTCTTGGAGAGGAGCCTATCGTACAACCTGCATATCGTGTGGACGCCTCTGCTCCTCGTGGTGTTCACTTGGTTGCATGTGTTTCCCAGACTGGTCATGGAGAGCAAGGGAATCAAAACGCGTAGGCCGGAGCTCCTTGAAGCTTTCATACTCGCCGTTGGAATCGTCAGCTTCGTCTACTTCTATGTACTCAGCATCCCGTTCCGCGTGTAGCGGCAGAGAGGCGTTGTTCGAGGAAACCTCCCCTAAGAACAAGAACAATACAGACGGTTTTCGTGTGTGCGCGCACCACTAAACCCGCACACACACACACACAAAAATAGCGCTCTGACTAGACTCTGGAGCGGACAAAACAAAGGATAATTCTCACGCAAATCAAATAGCTCCTCAGAAATCTATCCGAAAGAAGTGTGAAAGGAGGTGAACTAGCTGTTAGTCAATATCATGCGATGGCGTATCCCAAAGGAGAAAAGCAGTGAGCAATTTGAGGTCTGGCGTGAAATGATGGACTACCAGAGTTCTCACCCGGAGAAGTTCTACTACGCTAGGTCTCGCTTCTTCACCTTCACTGAAGAAGGGTCGTCTGAGGAAAGCTGGATGTTCCTAGACGAGTATGAGCACCGTGAAGGTTACGACAAATGGATGAAGGCTGTGCGTGAAGACCCGGAACTCATGAAACTCATGGATGAGTGGTTCCCCAAGTGGGACGCTCTGATTGTTCCCGGGTCTAAGAAAGGAGAAGTCTGGACTGAAGTTGAGAAGCTCAGAGTCCAGTTCAAGTAGCCACCGTGTGCGCACCACCAAACCCGGACACACACCTCATGATCCAATTTTCCAGTCGATTCATAGTAAACTAAGTTCATCTACTCGTTTTGTCTAATGGCTCGTGAGAGCAAGAACCGGCCATCGATAAATAGAACCCGTCCAGCCGTGCTCTTATGGAGCTGTTCGAAAGTGAAATTCACGCATTTGACCTTTGATTGCTACGGGACACTGATAGACTGGAGGAAGGGAATAGAGGTTAATCTGGGGGAACCGCTCAGAAGGAGCGGGCTAGCTTCAGGCGTGCGTGTCTTTCCCCTCTATGCGAAGCTCGAAGCTGAAGAGGAGGGACAATACAAGTCTTACAAGGAAATTCTGTATGACACGGCAATCAAGGTCGCGAATCATCTCAAGGTATCAATTGCAGAGAAGGATGCGGAGGTGTTCGCGGCAAGCGTTCCATCCTGGCCTCCATTTGGCGATACGGTGAAGACATTGAAGGAGTTAGGAAGGAGAGGATACAACCGGGTTATTCTGTCAAATGTTGACCGGGACGTGCTGAAGGAGACAATTCTCCAAAACAGTCTGGATGTTGATGGTTACATCACAGCTCAGGATGTTCAGTCGTACAAGCCTTCGCTTGGGCACTGGAACAGATTCTTTGAGATGTACAAGGCCAGCAAAGAAACAACCCTTCATGTAGCGCAGAGCATATACCACGACATCGTGCCAAGCGGTAAACTTGGTATCTCTACAGCTTGGATCAACAGGTATTCTGAAGCAACCCCAACGGGCATCAATCCATCCTACGTTTTCGGTGACCTGAAGAGCCTATTGACAATTCTACCTTAGATTTCCCCGATTAGGAAGACCATGCTCCCGCACCACATTGGTGTTATGATAATTCCGTCTCGGCTATACCTAGAAAAATGAGATGATCAATGGCTCTTAGGATTCATAAAAGACTGTAACGTAGGCCCTTGTGGTCAGCGCTCGTCGGGATCGCCGTATTTCCACTAATCTCCACATGAAGTGGTTGTGTGTGAACACAATTTCCTGTCCAATTGCGAACGGAGAGGAATGTGATGTTGTCGTGGCGTCTGCCTATGATGAATAAGCCTGAGCAGGCGTGGGGAGACTTATGCAGTCCAATTTCCACGTCAACCATGCGAATCAGGTATCTCAGGAAGAACGCTTCCTGGTCAGGTTGAGGCAGCGTTCGGAAGCGTTGCGGAATATCCAGAAGACGGGCGAATGCCCCGGCATCGTCCCGTGGCCGCTGAATCAGCAACTTGAAGGACGCGGCCCGAACCCCACGCTCTGTTCTTATTGTGATCTCTACGTCAGCTGCCCCATCCTGGACAAACTGCCAAGTGCTACGCGGAAGCGTTGATCGGGAATCGACATTGGCCCGATATGCTTCTTTAGTTAGGTAGTTGTTCAACCTCAACTCTTGGAGCGTGATGAGGCCTGAGGACGGCTCAGCCACAATTGAAACTGATGGCATCATCAACCATCAAAGTGCTAAAGGACCTTATCAGAATCCCAAGCATCAATCCATCTATTGAGGAAGGATACGACGAGGCAGCCATCGCAGACTACATTGCCAGATGGTTCAGGAGAACCAAACGTTTCCACGTCATCGAGCAGACCGTAGACAAGAACAGGTTCAACGTGGTCGCTATCCTGGATGGGCGGGGGAATGGTAGGAGCCTGATGCTTAACGGGCATATGGATACGGTCGGCACGTCCTACATGACCGCCAACCCGTTCCGCCCCATCAGTAAAGCTGGCCGGATCTACGGGCGAGGCTCCTGCGACATGAAGGGAGCGCTGGCCGCAATGATGTCCGCGACCCTAGCCTTAGCGAATCTAGCCAAACCTCTGAAGGGCGACGTGGTTTTCGCAGGCGTTGTTGATGAGGAGCATGGAAGCAAGGGCACCTCAAAGCTCATAGAGCGTTTCAGGTCCGATGCCGCCATCGTCGGCGAACCAACCGACCTCGACATCGCGATAGCGCACAAAGGCTACGCCTGGCTGGAAATTGAGACACTCGGAAAGGAGGCACATGGCTCAATCCCAGAACGAGGCATTGACGCCATAGAGAAGATGTCCCTGCTAGTAAGCAGGCTTGAGGCTCTGCGCGGACAACAAAAGCTCAGGAAGCATCCGATTGTCGGAACGGCTAGGATTCATACTTCAACCATATCAGGTGGCACAGACTGGAGCACGGTTCCAGGGAAATGCGTACTACGCCTCGAGAGGAGACTGATTCCAGGCGAAGGACCCGATGACGCTGTCAGGGAGTTTAGGGAGCTCATTGAACAGGCGTCGAAAGGCGACAAAGATCTCAGGGCCAAAGTCCGCCTAGTTCACTATGCCGACTCCATGGAAGTAACCGCAAAACAACCACACGTACAGTTGCTTCTGGAAGAGGCCCGAAACCTCACCGGCAAATGCCAAGTCATAGGCGTGCCCTACTGGACGGACGCGTCGATTCTGGTGAACCAGGCGAAGATTCCGAGCTGCCTCTTCGGTCCAGGCGACATAAAGTTCGCCCACAGCAAGAATGAGAACATCAAGATCACTGACATCCTAACCGCTGCAAGAATCTACGCAGCAACCGCACAACGGTACTCCGATGGACCACCCTCACGACGGAGATCTACATAAGCGAACCTAGCAAAATCGAGCAGTGTACAAGGGTTCTCCAGGAGGAATTGCGGCTAGGAGAGAAGTCGAATGACGAACCGTGATGATTTGAAGAAGGTTGCGTCTCAGAAATTCATTCACCTTACCACGAAAGGCCGGAAGAGTGGGAACGCGCACACGGTGGAGTTGTGGTTTGCTGTCCGGAATGGTAGGGTGTATCTGAGTCATGAAGGGAAGGAGACGGACTGGATGAGGAACATCGAGAGGAACGGGCAGGTGTCCTTTGAGATAGGTGGTAAGAACTTCAGCGGCAAGGCACGCTGCCTGGAGGACGGGACGGACGAGGCGTGGACGGGCAAAGTAGCACTCTACGAGAAGTACTATGGTAAGGCGACGGGGGATGTCATCGAAGACTGGGTCTCCCTATCAAAGCTCCTTGTGATCGAGGCTTCGTAGAGAGATGGATTTTGAGTAGGCTTCTGTTTGTCTGTTCGGGGAATCTTGACCGTAGCCCGACGGCTGAGAGGCTGTTCCAGAACTGGATGGGCTGGTGGGAAGCCAAATCAGCTGGGACAATGCTCTCGCTTGCTCGAAATCCGCTAACGCAGGAGCTTATCGACTGGGCTGACTTGGTTCTAGTCATGGAGCCGATGCACGCCGAGTCTATTCAAGCCTACTTCAACTGCAACCCCAGCAAAGTCCGAGTCTTGGACATAGCTGACATATACGTCCGCGATGACCCAGAACTAGTTCACGAACTCGAGATGAAAGTCCCACCCTTACTGGAGGCTATCGTTTCAAAACGCAGTTGAGGGAAACGTTCCATGCTCATAGGACGAGGAATCAGAATGCGTGGTTGATGCCACGGTTCAAGTCTGGAGGAACCCACTGCGTAGTCGTGGTGGGGCCGAAGGGACTCGAACCCATTTGGGTTCAGGTCTGTTCGTTGGGCGGCATGAATGTCTGTGTATGTCGTAAGTCAATTTCCGGACGTGATCGACGCAATGAGGCCGGTAGGGCTTCTTTGAACCAGTTTGGTGTGGTGTTCCAAGAGTTGTGGATTAGTCTGGTGAAGCTTCCGTCTACGATGTAGAATCTTGCCGTGTCATCTTCGGCTCTTATTGCGCGCCCGTACGCCTGGATAACCTCCAGCATAGCTCGGTTATCGTACCATCCCCTCTTTCCCAACTCCAATCTCTTCTTCACGCGCATGTCCCCCAAGTCCGGGAAAGGAACCTTCAAGAGTATCTGTGCATCGCACAAATCGTACTTCCAATCCTGTCCTTCATTGAACGCAACCGAAACGAATACTTTTCCACGTGACCGCATCCACTCATTCAACTTCTCCTCCCGATTCCTGCTAGTGTGAACGATGACTCTCGGCTTCAGATCCTCCGAAATGCCGTCTAACAGGTTCCGTTGATGCTGGTAGCTATGACAGTGAATCGCGACATTCCCCTTCTCCTTTCTCAGAATCTCCTCAACCGCCCGAATGGCTTTGGGCATGTTTGTCGCGAGGTATTGTGCTGACAAGGGACCGACGGTTGCGTCAATGATTGGGCGGTTTTCAACTGGAAACGTGCTAGGGACGGTCAGGAAGGAGATTTCATCCGCCTTCAGGAAGTTCAGGAGGCCGGTAGATTCAGCGAACTCATCTGGGTCGAGTATTGTGGCGGAGGATATGATGTAGTATTCGCCTCGTTTCCAGACAAGGTCGCGCATGAACTCCTTACCGAACACTGGCTGAACGAGCAGCTCATCGTTCTTGACCTGCCAAACCCACTCAGACTTCGACTTCTTGTAGAGCTGGTAATTGGCTAGGTAATGTCTGGTTCTCTCCAGGTCCTCCGCTTGTATCGTTGAGAGTCCAGTTGTTTGCGCGATCTTCTCACACCGTTCCAGCATCATGTTCAGGCGTGCTTCGATGCTTTCAAGCAGCGATCGTACGTCAGCGTCCGTGTGCGTCTCAAGGAGTTCTGGGAGAATCTGATTGAACACTTCATGCGGTATACTGAACGGATTCACCCTAACCGAGACGTGGTTTAGGCACTGTTCCTCGAGGTTATGCGCCTCATCCAAGACTAGTAGGGTTCTTGTGCCAAGATACGACTCACTACCCTCCGTCTGGCCTTCAGATATCAAGTAAGCGAGGCTTGTCAGGACACTTGGCGCATTGAGCGCCGCCATCTTCTGCCTCCAGTACGGGCAAACATCGAACCGTTCCTTGCAAGGATAATCCTCCGTTATGCATTTGCCCACATGCACACGTCGATCAGGCTGTAGGAAGCATTGGTAGTTGCGGCGACCCCTAATCTTCACAAACCTCGATCTAACATAGGGATCTCTCATGATCTGATCAATCAACGCCAACTGAGGGGTCGCGTAGAACGAACGCGTCACGGACGTGAAGGCAGCATTGACGTAACTTTTCCCGAACCCGGTGGGGGCCGCTAGGATGACGCACTTTTTTCCTGATTGGAATGCCTCAACAACGCTAACGACAATATCCTTCTGATATGGTCGGAGTGTTGGGCTTGGAAAGTTCTCAAGAACCTCTTCCGGCGTTAGATCCTTCGGGCTGACTTGAGTTTTCGGCTTGAAGATTGGCTCCACGCGTGTTACGGCTGAAGATTGGATGACTTCTGGTTGTTCCTGTGGTATGCAGATTACCGGCTTTGCTCTTGGTGGATGGAACTCACACCTAACCCTATCACAGTTCACGCAAATGTGCGATCCCAATCGGAAAGTGCTGGGCCAACCCTTTCTCTTGGCGTGTTCGCATCTAATTAGGTCCGGTTCTTCGATTATTTGCGGCATGACTAACTGGAACTCATTTGGTTAAGTCAGAAAAGAGAGACACCGTCGTATTACTGATTCCTATTACGAGGAAAAGTAGCCTGTTTTGAGTCATGAACTCGTCGCGCCGTTGACTAAGATGGCATCGACGTTCTTCTCTCTTTAACGATCTCGAGTATTTTCTTGAATTCTTCAGTTCCAGCTTTCTCCGCCAATTCATAGATCACGGCTTCAGTGGTCGTAATCATGGCTCCGGAGTCTCTCATTCTCTCTATCGTCGTCTCCCGATCAACCATCGCATGGGATGACGTGGCATCTCTCACAACCAGAACACGACAACGACGTTTAAGCAAATCCAGAACCGTTTGCACTACACAAATGTGAGTTTCGATACCGCACGCGATAACCGTCCTCTTACCCACTTCCCGGAGCTTGCTCATGAACTCGGCGTTGCCGCAGCAGCTGAAACTCAGCTTCCGGAAAGGAGAGCCAGCTAGAATGCTCTTGAGTTCTGGGACGGTTTCGCCAAGCTTCTCCTGCTCCGTCGCCAAGACCGGCACCCCTAGCACCTCAGCCGCTTTGATCAGGACCTTGATGTTCTGTACAACCGCCGCGTGCTCAGCGATCGTATCTATCAGCCCGTCTTGGACATCGATCACCAGCAGAACACAATCACTTCGCTTGACTCTCATTCTTTCAGCGTCCCGTCAGCTGTGGGATTTGCCCAGCGGCTATGACGTTCAACCGCGCTTATTTGCGGAATTCGTCAGCCAGGCCTTCGAGTAGTTTTGCGTGGCGTTGCTCGTCGGCCATGATTTTGGCGAAGGCCTTCTTGATCGAGGTGAGCATTCGGATGTGGTTCTTTGAGTCATCTATTATTCTTGCGAGGTTTGTCTTGATCTTCTTGTTGCTGCTCTGCGTCATCAGCTTCGTATAACTCTCGACGATGTCCTCTTCAACCGCTAGCCAATAGGCGATGTTCTCGTCGATTACTCCGTGATACCCGGATTCGACGTCCTTTTCGGCTTTGATGGCTTGGTCGACGGTCTCTATGTCTTTGATTACTCTCTCTCTTCCCCTTGCACTCATCTTTGATCACCGTGAAAACCCGGCCAAGATGCCTTTTACGGCATCGGCTGCGGGCTGATAGAATAGATTCGGGTATAAGCCTGTAATCAAGCTTAGTGCGATCAGGATTATGCATGGAATAAGGAGCAGCTTGGGGATCCTCATAGCTCCGTTCCCGTCCAATTGCCCGCTGGGCTTTGCGAAAGCAACCACTCGTATCACTCGGAAGTAGTAGACTATGGAGATCAGCAGGTTAACAAGCATCAAAACCACCGCGGCAGTCATGATCACTGAGCCCACAGCGAGGGTGGAGAGTACTATGAGGAATTCGCTCCAGAACAGGCCGAAGGGTGGGACACCGGTCATTGCCAAGGCGCCGAATCCAAACAGCGCTGCCAGAATCGGGCTCTTCCTTCCCAACCCCGCCATCTGCGTCAAACTTCTTGTACCGATCTGATAGGTCACAACGCCCGCAAGAAGGAATAACGTAGCCTTGAGGAGTGCATGATTCCAGATATGGAAGACGCTGGCCGAAAATCCTGCCGGAGTCAAGGTTGCGATTCCGAGCAGTATGTAGCCCACCTGAGCTATGCTGGAGTAGGCCAGCAGTCGCTTCAGGTCGTCTTGTTGGAGTGCGGACAGGTTGCCGATGAACATCGTTGCAACCGCAGCCACTGCCAATACCGGTTGAGCGAGAACCAGATACAGTGGAAGCGTCAGGATCCCGCCGAGTAAGCGGATGAAGGCGAAGCTCCCAACCTCAATAATAATTCCCGAGAGCAGAGCGCTCATAGGGCTTGGCGCGGCAGGATGCGCGTCCGGCAACCACATGTGCAACGGAGCCACTGCGGCCTCAACACCGAACCCAATGAAGATCAGCACAACCGCCAGCAAACCAGTCGGTGTCACCGTTGTGAGTGCTTTGCTGAAGGCTTCGATATTCAGTGTGCCCGTCAGGCCGTAGACGAGCGCGATTCCGTACAGAGCGGTTAGGCTTCCGATGCCGCTCATCAGAAGATACTTCACAGTCGCCTCAATGGCCTCCCAGTTACGTTTGTGGAACGCTACGAGCCCATAGGCGGCCACGCTCATTCCCTCCCAGCCAATGAAGAAGGTGAGTAGGTCACCTGAGATCGTCACTGCATAGATGCCTAGGTAGAGTAGCAAGATCAGTGACTGGAACAGGGCAGAGTTTCCTTCCTTCGACAGGTATGTGATCGTGTAGAGACAGATCAAGATCGAGAGCAATAGTGCGATGGATGAAATGTAAACCCCTAGCTGGGTTATGGTGAAGGTTGTCGCGAGCAGGCTTGGTTCAATCCTTATCACGATCGGTCTCCCAGTAGCCAGCACCTGCGCGGCCTGCTGCCAGTTGCTGTAGGCGATGAAGATGAATGAGATCACCGCCACAATACCGCTTGCCGCAGACCGATGGCTCGACCTCTTGAACAGCAGATCCAAGAGTAGTATTGCGAAGGCGCCGATGAAGCCCGGCGCAAACGACATCAGAAGCGAAATCCAATCCATCATAAGCTCAGCACCACCCAGAGCACGATGATCAACAGAACCGCAAGCATCGGCCACAAGTTCTTCGCAAGTATACCCGTCTGAATCGACCTGACTGCATTGGAGATCTTCGAGAATGGCCTAATGAAAACCGCAAAGTATGCTGCGTCGAATCCGTAACCCGCAAGCATCCCCCTCCTCAAGGACGCCAAACCGCTATGATCCTCGATGAGTCTCTTCGGATCAGGCCTTGCCAAGTAGAAGACGAAGTATGAGGGCGTGAACCCTACTAGGATGGCTACGGCGGACAAAACTACGGTCGTCCATTCTAAAGTGAGATGTTCCGTCAAACCAAGTAGGCTAGCTGCCGATCCCTCTGTGAAGCCCAGGACTAGGACACATACGCTTAGGATCATCAATGGAATCGTCATGACCTTTGGCGATTCGTGGAGATCCTTCTCCTGCGCCATATTACTCTCAGAACCAAAGAAGACCTTGAACAATGCTCGGAACATGTAGTATGAGGTCAGAATCGTAACTACTAGAACGAGCATTGCTTGAACGTTCATGTTCGCCAGCGAAAGTTCCGAGACTATGAGGTCCTTACTCCAGAATCCAACAAACGGCGGAACCCCAGCCAACGCTAGGGTGGAGAATAGGAACGCGATGAATGTGAGCGGCATTCGCTTCCTCAAACCACCCATATCCTCCATGTTCCGCGTCCCAAGCATGTGAATGATTGAACCCGCCGCTAAGAAGCCCAACGCCTTGAAGTAGCCTTGGCTCATGAGGTGGAATTGGGACGCAAACCAACCACCCTGAGTCCCAGTACCAAGCGCAGCGAACATCAACCCCAGTTGGCTGATCGTCGAGTAAGCCAAGACCCGTTTAATGTCCATAGTGACAGTCGCAATGCTCGCGGCCAGCAGAGCCGAGATTACGCCAACCCAACCAACCGTCGCTAGCCAAGTCGAGCTTAGGGAGAAGATCGGGTAGGTTCTTGCAACCAGGTAAACGCCCGCGTTGACCATTGTGGCGGCGTGAATGAGGGCGCTAACGGTTGTTGGGCCTTCCATCGCATCAGGCAACCACACGTGCAGCGGCACCTGCGCTGACTTGCCCATCGCACCAACAAGGATCAGAATACCGGTTGTTGTCAGAAGCGACACGGGTATGATTCCCTGCGAGGCCATTGTGCTAAGTTTCTGGAAGTCTATGGTGCCGGTCTGTGTGTAGAGCCAGACGAACCCAATCAGTAAAGCAGCGTCACCAACTCTCGTAACCAGAAACGCCTTCAGTCCCGCTCGAACCGCCTCAGGCTTATCATACCAGAAGGAGATCAGGAAAGCGGAGCAGATGCCCACTATCTCCCAGAATATGTACAGTTGAAGGAAGTTACCAGCTAAGACTAGGCCTGTCATG
>Ga0315282_10011487_pt1 | contig 13713 bp, 8 predicted proteins | sample YL17G07_20_MG_FD_203693 | JGI IMG/M metagenome (GOLD analysis project Ga0315282, IMG submission 203693) | Sediment microbial communities from Yellowstone Lake, YNP, Wyoming, USA - YL17G07_20 | ecosystem: Environmental > Aquatic > Freshwater > Lake > Sediment | place: USA: Wyoming | collected... | reverse complement strand
TTTTTCGGTCGGCGACGACGAGTATCCGCCTGTCGCGGCTAAGCGCGCCCATGAGCCTCATGCCCGGCGGGAAGAACGCGTAGTGCTCGACGCCGGCCCGGTCGATCCCGGCGGGGGTCTTCCACTCGGCCTCGCCGCGGTCCCGGGCGACGTTGAGCAAGAGCGCGTCGCCCTCGGAGACCATCGCGACGCAGTCATCCACGCGAAGCGGCCGGTAGTCCTGGTCGAACAGGACGTAGGCGGCCTCGCCCTTTATGGCGAACTTCTCGACCAGCGGCGGGCGGATGATGCTCACGTCGGCCAGGGGCCGGTCGGACGGCTCGCCCTGGCCGGACTCGATCTGACTCAGCACGTCGCTGAGCGTGCCCTGGATGTCGGCAAACGACACCCTCGTCTGGCCGTCGCATTTCCCCAACTCCGCTATCACGTTGCGGGCGCTGGTGCGCCACTGGCCCCGCGTGTATATGACCGCCAGGGCGGCCCCGGCCGAGACGCGAAGCGGGCTGTCGGCCGCGCGAAACACGCGGTCGAGCTGCCGGCAGGCGTTGGCCAGATCGAGCTCGCCGGAGTTGGGGTCCTTCCTGGCCTTGAGGTACCCGGCCTCGGCGTAGTAGAACAGCGAGTCGTACGCGCAGATGCTGCTGGGCCAGCGTTTCTCGACGGCCAGGATGCGCTCGGGGCTGCCGTCGGCACGGGCGGCGTCGAGTTCGGCGCGGGCCTGGGCGTCGAATTTCCCGTAGCAGCCGCGCCCGTATATCTCGATGAGCTTGTGGATGTAGTCGCCGGCGATCTTCCTGCCCGCCTGAGTCGTCTGGCCCTGGCTGAATCGGACGGAATCGTCCGCGCTTGGGCCGATGTCCACGTCGACCATTTCCTCGTCGCCGTGGAGTTCGGCGATTTCCTGCGCAAGCGAGGCCGCCCGGGCGTAATCCCCTGCCCGCTCGAAATACTTGGCCATGCGCAGCTTGATGTGGGCCTTTTCCTGAACGGTGGAGGCGACGGCGTCGGCCTGTTCGAACATCCTCTTCATCTCGTCGTCTTTGGCGGCGTGGTTGCCAAGCGCGACGTAGGTCCGGTAGAGCAGGTGCGGCAACTGCGACGATGCCTGGTCGTCATGCCGGTCTTCGGCGAGCTTGCGGCAGGCCAGCAGGTCCTCCAGGGCCCGGCTGAATCGCTTGGCGTCGAAGGCCAACTGGGCCCGCTGGAGCACGACCGGCAGGCGCAGCTCGGCGGGGCTCTGCTCGATCCGCCGGGTCAGCTCGGTATGGGCCAGGTCGTAACTGAAGTACGTGCAGACGCCCAGCATCGAGCTGGCCATGAGCTTGCCATCGGCGCTGACGAGGTTGCCCAACATGCCGCTGGCCTTGGCAAGCTCCATTGTGTTGATCGCGTACGTCTTGAGGTCCATCGAATAGATCCTGCCCAGCGAGCTTGCCAGCACCCGCCGACCGGTCACTGCGGGCCGGCCGAAGATGTTCAGGTCCCCCGGGTCCTTGCCGCCGGACCCCGGGGCCCCCGGCCCGGCGGGGTTCAACTGGGCGCCGTCGGCGATGCGATACACCAGCAACCCCTGGCCGCTGAGCAGGATCCTGTCAGAGTCAATGGCTGTCAGGTCGAACTGGTTCCGCCGGATCTTGGTCCACTTCGGCTCACCCGTCTCGGCGTCCAGGGCCAGGAGCGAGTCGCTGTCGGCCGGCAGGCAGACCACCAGCCCGCGAGAGACTATCAGCGGGTTGCCCGGCATCCAGACCGCCGTGCGCCCCGGATAGAAAGCCGACCGCATGGAACTCTCGGACGAGACGTTGATCCTGCTGTCGTACTGGTAGCCCCAGATCGGCTCGCCGGTTTCGGCGTCCGCCGCGGCCACGGCGCCGGCGTTGGTCACGACGTAGACCCTGCCATCGGCCACGGCCGGGGGGCTGCCGACCGCCAGCCTGGCCTCGGCGCCGAGTTGGTATGACATTCCGGCCGCTATGCCCGGAACCTGGGCTATCGGGCACCGCCAGATCAGCTTGCCCGTCTCGGCGTCCAGGCAGACCAGCACGTACGACTCCAGGTAATGCACGACCGTGTACAGCCGCCCGGCACTGTACGTGGGGGCCGTGAGGAACAGGCCGCCGCGCAGCAGGTCGTGGCTGCCGCTGCCGCGACCGATGCTCCAGAGCACCATGCACTGCCCATTGACGTTCAAGGCCGCCAGGCGCGAGCCCTCGTCGAGATCCGCAACCGCCCCCACCTGCTGGCGGATGTAGCGAAGATTGTTGCCGTTCGGCAGGAAGTCGTAGACGGTGAACAGCTTGCCGCCACCGATGGTCATGGCGTATCGCCCGTTGTCGCCGATGTACTGGCCGCCGCCGGAATAACCGCCCATGTTCGGCAACTTGGTGAGCTTGCGGACCATCGGCAGCGACACCGACTCCCAGGCGTCGCCCAGGGTCAGCATGTCCAGCGACACCACTCGCTCCTCGGCCCGGATGAACACCCGTCTGTTGGCCACCACGGGATGGAGCATCGGCGGCAGGACCACGTCTGAGCCGGCGGTGGTGGAACTGGCGCCGTTGATCGCGTTCCGCATTTGCAGATGCCCGTCGCGAAGTCGAATCACGCGCCGGCCGGTCCGGCCGGAGCCGTCTTGCACCATCATGTCCGGGCTGGAAAAGTACATCGCCCCGCCCGCCTGGAGCCGGGCCCTGAGGTCGTCGCCGGTAAGGTCCTCCGGCGTTTGGCTGGGCCACTGCACCTGCGGGGCCAGCACGACCTCGCACTCGCTCATCCGCCCCAGCCCGCCGGCCAGGCCGCCCAGCCCGGGCCAGCCCGTCGAGCCGCCGGGATTCTCGTCCGCGGCCCGCGGGCCGAGCTTTGCCACCCGGTCGAGAAACGCCACGAGGGTCTCACTTCGCCCGCCCATCTCGGCCGAAACGTCGGCGTAGTCCGTGCGGACCTGCTCGGCGGCCTGCCGGGCCTCTTCGGACAGGCCGCCCAGGCTAAGCGCCGCGGCGATCTTGGCCAGTATCACCCCGCGCCCGTTTGCGGCGCCGGCGCCGGAGAGCAGTTGCCGCCAGCAGCCCGCGGCCTGCGCGAAGCGGGCGCGGTCGAAGTATATCTCCGCCAGCGCGTCGAGAGCCTTGGGGCCCCAGGTGGTGTGCAGGTATCGCTCGCCCAGGCGCCGGAGGTTCACCTCCGGGCAGTCCGAGGCCAGGGCCTCGTCGTAGAGCCGCTTGGCCTGCGGGTCGTAGAGCGCGCGGTAGAGGCTCAGCCCCTTGTCGCCCATCGCCCCGACCATCTCGCTGGCCTTGATCCGCATCGAGACGAAGCGGTTGGGCTGCTCGGCGTAGAAGCCGCTCTCGGGGCGCTGGATCAGGGCCTGGAGAATCTGGATCGCCTGGTCGTACTTGCCGGCCTTGATCTCCTCGGCGGCGGTGCGGAGATAGCCCGCCATTTCATCGTCCACGTGCATCAGCGGCGGCGGGCCGGAGCTTGACGAACTCCTGCCGGGTGGCCTGATGAGCACGGCCTGGACGGCCGCGCCGGCCTGGGCCTGGGCGGCAACAACGACGGCCTGGGCCTGGTGCAATCCCTCGGCCAGTGCGGCATTCCTGGCGCTGCCGGGCGCCCACGCGCTGACGGCGGCCGCCGCGGCCAGCGCCACGCCCGCCAGGACCCAGGCGCGCATGGGCAGCCGCGCAGGATGCCGTGTGCGTCGTGACCCTTTGGTGTCGCGCATGTTCAAGTTTCCCGCCAGCCCCTTATGTGCCGGCCTGGTGCGTTCGCGTGAGGCCAACTTAATGTTCTTCCAACCGCAAAGGCTGCGGCAATTCTAATTATACTTCACCCAATGCCTTGTAGCCAAGCGTCTTTCCTGTGCCTTGATCCGCCGTTTTCGATGCCAAGGCCGCCAGGCGCTCGCGCCGGCCCGCTGATCTATTGACGCACTCGCCTGCCCGCCGGTTCCCGCAAAATTTGTGCGACCTGAGAAAAACCGCCCTGAGAACCTGTTTGGCAACTGCTGCCTACAGGCAGGTTGGGCGCTTGTCATTTGGAATTCGGCTCTGCCGGCCCACCTGGCTGCCCCAGCCGGCGCATCAGTGCCCCGACCGACGATCGCCCCGCCGGACCCGCCCATCGCAGTGATGAGCATGCCGAAGGGCTGGCCCACGGACCCATCGGCCTGACCGCCCGGCCAGAGGGAAGCAGCGCCCGTATTGTCACAATCCAGACACCCCCGTGTAGCTCGGAGCGAAAGGGCAAATCGGCGAATTCGCGGCAGACGGCCGCATCACCCGGGCCGATGAGCATCATGTCCAATCCGCCGTCCGGGCCGGCAGCCAGGACCGCCCATCCGCCGCCCAGGCCCCTCTTGAACGACGACGCGACGGCCAGGGCGTCCTCGGCGCCGTCGCGGTCAACCCGCGTGCGAAGCGCCAGAACACCCCCGTCCGCCAGCTTGGCCCGGCACAGCGCCAGTGCGGCCGGACTGTAGCACCGCCATGCCTCCGGATGGCCGGCGGGCAGCGGACAAAGGTAGATGCCCTCGTATCGCCGCCGGTCGCGCGTGAGTTCGTCAAGGTAATCCCCGACGTATCCGCGTATCGCGCGGGCGGCCTTGCGGCCCCCGTCGGCGGCGCCGAAGTTGGCGGCGGAGCGGTCGGTCAGAGCCGCCGACGCCGTCGCGCCGCCAGGCAGCGGCGTGGGCAGATCGTCCGGACCGGCGCACACCAGCCACCACCGCCCCGGATGACTCGCCATCAGCTCGCGGGCCGCGGCCGCCACCGGCTCGCTGCGCCACAGCGCGGGCGCCGGCGACAAACGCACGGCGCCGCCGGAGTCGCCGCCGGCCCAGGCCGTCAGCCATTGTCCGGCCGAGACAGCACCCAGGCCCCGCCGCCCCGCCGCCGGCGCAATGCCGCACGCGAAGATAAGCACGCCGCACAAGGCGGTCCAGCGGGCGGTCTGCCCCGGCCGGCGGGCATTCTGGATCAACCCCGCCGACGCCAGGACCATGCCGGCAATCGCGGCCGACACGCACGCGGCGCCAAGCATCCTCATCGCCCCGGCCGCCTGGTAAAACACCATCGCCGCCGCCAGACCCGCACCCGCACCCGCCAGGTATCGGCGGCATCGCCCGCCGGCAAGGGCAAACTGCCACCGCTGCCGCGACAGAACCCCCGCCGCAAGGGCGGCAAGGGGAACCTGGGCCCAGGCCGCCATCAGCCCGCAGACGGCCGCGTCGGCCCCGCCGGCCCCGCAGCGGATGGCCAGGCTGCATTGAAGGACCAGCCCCGCCAACAGGCCAAGCAATCGGCCATGAGCCGGCAAGACACCCCCAAGAGGCGCCCCACGGGCCGGCATCCGCACGCGCTTGTCGGCGCGGGTCATGAACTCCGTCAGAAGCCCCAGCGACGCCGCCGCCCAGACGAGCTGCCAGCCGAAGCCCGCCGACATGGCGTCACGCATGATCCGCATCTGCGCCGTCATGGCAACGGCCAGGCCCGCGAAGCCCGCGGCAACGGCCAGGAAACGCGCCCGCGACGGGCCGGCAGACACGATCGCCTTGGGCCGCCGCCAGGCCAGCCCGGAATACGGAAACTGAAGCCTGGCCGCACCCGCCGCCGCCAGGGCCACGCACGCCACCAGAGCCACGCCGAGCGGATTGGCCCCCGCCCACCAGGCCAGGCCCATCGCCCCCAGCCCCGCCGCCAGGCCGAGAAGATGCTCGCGCAGGGCCCCCGACCAGATCTCCTGCGCCGAGCGGGTCTGTGCCATCGCCGTCAGCAGCACCAGCAGGTTCATGCCCAGCGCCATCGGCAGCATCGCGGCCCACTCGACCAGCAGCCTCAGCGCCGCCCAGCCGACGGGGTCCCACATGAAGGGCCCCCCGCCGGCGGGCACTACCGCCCCGGCCAGAAATATCGCGCCCGTGCCGGCCAGACCGCCGGCCGCCGCCACGCCCGCCGCGCCCGCCAACAGCCGGGACATCGCGCGTGCGTCGCCCCTGCCCGCGGCGCCGCCACGAGAGCCCTTGGGCCGTTTGCCCGGCGAAACCAAAGAGCCCGCGCCGCTTGAAAGAACATCCCACAGCCCCATGGCCGGCAAAAGCCTCTGCGCCGCACGCGCTATGGAACCCGGCCAGCCCGCCGACGACCATATCGCCAAGCCCATCGCACCAACCGTGATCGCGAAGGAGTTGCCTTCCAGGTCGTAAACCACGCCCCACACGACCACCAGCGCCGCCGCCCACAACGCCAGCGCCGCCGACATCCACAGCCCGATCAACCTGTCCAGCCGACTGGAAACCATCAATCCGCTCTCGCGGGCCAGTTGTCAGACCACGCTCGATCCTTCCGCGGGCAGGTATGCCCTGCTCCCGTCGTCGTGGCAGAGCACCAGGCCCGAAAGCGGGTCCACGTCCAGCACGCGGCCGGTGTGCAGCCGCCCGCCGCAGCGGATCGTGACGCGCTCGTTAATCATCCGGCATCTGGCCAGGAAGCCGCGATGAAGCTCGTCCAGTTGCCCCGCCTCGACCCGGCCGACCCATTCGTCCAGGCGCGTCAGCAGTGCGCGGACGATCTCCACCCTCTCGGCCGGGCCGGCAAGGTGGTCGGCCAGGTGAGTCGCCGGCCGGTCCACCGACTCGGCCGGAGGCGCGGCGTTGACGTTCACGCCGATGCCGATCACCGTGGCCGAGACGCCGCCGGCAGTCCTCGTCTCGGCAAGCACGCCGGCAAGCTTGGCGCCCTCGAACTGCACGTCGTTGGGCCACTTGAGCCCGCAATTCAGGCCGACGGACATCTCGACGGCCTCGGCCACGGCCAGTCCGGCGGCGATCGTCATCGCCTCGCATTGCAGGCGCCGGCGCCCGGGCTCATCCAGCAGCAGCACGCTCATGAGTATCCCGCTGCCGGGCGGGCAGAGCCACCGCCGGCCCTGCCGCCCCCGCCCGCTTCGCTGCGACTCAGCCAGCACCACCAGTCCGTCGGCGTTCGCCTGGCGCATCGCGTCGAGGGCCACGTCGTTGGTCGAGCCGACCTCGTCGAAGCACACCACGCTTCGCCCGACGCGCCTGACGCCCAGGTTCCGCTCGATCAGCACCGGCGCCAGCCTCGCCGGCCGGGGCAAACACACCCCGCCCGCCGGCGAAAACTCCAGCTTCTGCCCTTCCCGCCTCAAGTCCTCAAGCCGCGACTCCACGCCGGCGCGGCCCAGCCGACCCGCGCGAGCCAACTCGTCCAACGAGACGTACCCGCCCTGGCGATCGTAAAGGGCCTCCAGGATGCGGTCGGTTGCGTTCATGGGATCAGGACGACGTCCAACCCTATGTCCACCGCCGGCGCGGAGTGCGTCAGCGCGCCGACGGATATCCGCTCGACCCCGCAGGCCGCGATTGCCGCCACGTCTGCCAGCGTGACCCCCCCGGATGCCTCGAGCTTCACCCGCCCCTTCAGCCCGGCCGCGTCGCGAATGGCCACCGCACGCCGCATCTGCTCGGGCGCCATGTTGTCCAGCAATACTGCGTCCAGCGGCAGTTTCAGGGCAGTCGCGAGCTGATCCAGCGTGTCGACCTCCATCTCGACGAAGCCGTCGGGCCCCAGCCGCCGGCGCGCGGCGCCAAGCGCGGCCGCAAGCCCGCCGATGGCATCCGCGCCGCCCGCCCGGGCAAGTGCGCCGAGGTGGTTGTCCTTGACCAGGACCGCGTCGTAAAGCCCGCGACGGTGGTTCCGCCCCCCGCCGCAGCGGACCGCGTACTTCTCCAGGTCGCGCCAGCCGGGGGTCGTCTTGCGGGTGTCCATGATGGCCGCGCCCGTGCCGGCCACCGCGTCCACGTAACGCCGCGTGATCGTCGCGATGCCGCTGAGACGCTGGATGAAGTTCAGCGCGACCCTCTCAGCCGCCAGCACTCCGCGAGCCGGGCCCAACCAGCGGGCAAGCTCCGCCCCGGCCGCCACAGCCGTGCCGTCCGCCACGGCCACGTCCGTGGCGATGCCGGAATCGTACGCACCGGCTATCGCGCAGAGCAGCATCCCGCCGCAGAAGACCAACTCCTGCCGGGCGACGAACCGCGCCTCGGCCACAAGCCCCGCCGGCAGCAGTTCGCCCGTGACGTCGCCGCCGCCGAGGTCCTCCGCCTTCGCCAGAGCCAGCAGGCGCTGGAGGTTGTCCATTTCACGTTTCCCGGCCGACATCGTCATCGCGCGCACCTCGATCGGCAAGGATACCCCAAGACCGGCGCAAATGAAACGCAACCTTTTGACCGCGCGGCATCTTGTCAAGCAGTGCGGCCTGGTGGTAAGATACTCACCGACAATCGCGGGCGTAGCTCAATGGCTAGAGCTCCAGCCTTCCAAGCGGGAACCCCACTTTCTAACGCTTCGCAAGATAACGGCTTACGCGACGGCAACGCGAACCCCCAGCAATATCCCCAGCAGTACACCGCAGAATCGGCCATTTCGCAAGACCCCGACCTTCGCCAAGTAATCGACGCTTGGGCAACTCTGCCCCAGGCCGTGCGGGCCGGTATCGTCGCGATGGTCAAGGCGTCGAGCAGCGCCCCGGCCGGGAACGCGGGCAAAGGATCGGCCGAGAAACCATGACCCCAAGGGACCGGAGCGGGGACTATCTCCCACCCCGGTATTACCGAAGTAATGGAAGGCCAGAAGCATGAAAACGAACGATGAGCGATGCGAGCACGTCAAAGCCGATGGAAAGCATTGCCGGGCCTGGAAACTCCACGGTTCGGACTACTGCTTCTTCCACGATCCCGCCAAGGCCGCTGAGCGGGCCTCTGCAAGGCAGGCGGGCGGACGAAAGGGCAAGGCGGCGGTCCTGCCGCCGGAAACGCCCCTGCTGCCGGTGAGGACTGCCGGCGAGGTCATCGAGCTTCTGGCCGAGACGATCCACCAGGTCCGAACCGGCCAGCTCGACCCACGGGTGGGCAACTGCATCGCGTACCTGTCCGGTATTGTCCTGAAGGCAACCGAGCAGGGCGAGATGGAGCAGCGGCTTGCCGCCCTGGAGGCTATCGTCGCCGGCCAGAGACAGCCGGAGAACCTGTTCGATGCCAACCCAGATAGGCTGCTTACCGACCACGAAGACGCTGATGACCGCGTCTTGGAAGGGGCCACAGCATGATCGCCAAGAGCCGCATGGCCAAGGTCGAGGGGAAGCTAACGCCGCAGCAGGTGGTCTTGAGCTGGATTGCTGATAAGAGACGCCGGTTTGGCTCCTTCGAGGAAATGGGCGAGTGGATGATCGACCAGCCGGACACCGAAGCCCCGCTGAACAAGACGGCCAAGGCCGCCCGTGAGGCCGTCCGCGCCGCGATGAAAGGGCAATCCACGGGTGCCATTGAGGAGGCAGTCGGCCATTGCGTCAACATCGTGATCGTGCCGACTAACAAGAGCGTTATCCAGCGATTGTAGGCCGGCGGGTAGTCTAATCTAACAGGTCCGCTTCTCTCAGTGGCTCAAGCACGCCGTTCTGTAGCTTACCGCGATCAAAACCGTCCGTTGATTCGGCGCGAACCGAGACGGCGACCTTGCCGGCCATATCCGCAAGGTTGGCCAATGCATTCCAGGCTGCGTACAACTGGTCCCTGTCAGCCGAGAACGCCAATTCCACTACCTTCTGTGACGCAGGTCCCGGGCCGGGCGGAGTCGGCCCCGGCGGAGTCGTACCAGGGCCCGGCCCTGATCCTGGCGGAGGTATCGGGCCAGGTCCAGGCGGTGTCGGACCGGGGCCAGGTTCCGGCACTGGCTGCGGGATTGCATGGGGCATCATCAAGAACCCCGATTCCAGGTCGATCTCGTCTTCCGCCACAGTCGCGCCAAAACGTACCTTCGCCAGCGTAACCTGATACTTGCCGTCGGGGCCGATTTCGGGCGCGCTCCCGACATAGCCGAACACGCCTTCTTGTATCCCGCGCGTGATCGCCCTGCAAATCGCGCTGCTGGTCGCCAGCCTGGTGAATCCAAGGAACGAATAGAATCCGCCGACCACCTCAGCAGCCTTGATTCCGGTCTTCGGTGGCGTGCCTTCCCCGAGCTTGAACAATTCCACGATCTTGGCCGGGGTCAGCTTGTCGAAGACACGCGGTTGGACAACCATCAGTAGGTCCATGACCCGCTCATGGATCAACGCCTGCTTCTTCTCGTTCAATGTGATTTGCAGCGTCCTACCCCCCACCGCAACCGGCTCGATACAAAGGGTCGATTCCTCAATCCTGGGCAGCCAGACCTCTGTGTACAGTTTCAGCAGCGCCGACTCGGCCGCTGCCCTTTCCGTCGCCTCGCGCTCGCGAAGCTGGCCCTTCTGTTCATCGGTCAGGTTGTGCTGCTTGGGCTTGCTCTTGACCCCCTCGCAGGCCAGCATATACCGCACCGCCCGCCGCAACGTCTCGATCTGGTCGGCCGCTGGAACGGCCAGCCCCAAGCCGTTTCGGTAGTTCCGCGGCTTGTCGCCTGACTTCTCGAAGTACCGTTTGGCCTGCTCCTCCTGCGACGCCCTCGGCTCTGTCCCGAAGGCCAGCGGCATGTACGCAACCAGGAATGAAGGATCGTTGTCCGGCACATCCGCCGGCTTGGGCGGCCAGACAATCGCCGAGCGATGCCCAGCCAGTCGCTCTTCCAGCATTTCCTTGATCTTGCCTTCCACACGCTTCTCATCACGCGCAATGGCATCCGCCGCCTGCTCCACAAGCAGCGTGACGTTGGGGTCCTTCTTGAAGCAGTAGCTCACGCCATCAAAATGCAAGTAAAGGCAGCGTTCCTTCAGTTCCTTCAGGCACGCCAGCGCTGTTGTGCTGTCCAGGTCCGGCCCCACGCACGCCGCCAGCAGTTCCGCCTCACTGACGCCTGGCGGCAGTGCGTCCCCCTCCTTGGCGCTGTCCCGCCGCAGGCCCCCGAACGAGTACATTAGAATTGCCGTTGCCAGCCGCACGGCCGGGTGCTTCAGGGCCTCCGAGGGCACCTCCTTGGCGCGTCGCTCGTCGATCTGCCGGGCGCGGGCGTTGGCGCCCACCAGGTCGTGCTCCAGCACCGCCTGGAAGTCCGCCTGCTGGCCGACCTCCTTGAAGAAAGCCAGCCGCACCTCGGGATCGTGCATCGGCACATCGCCAGGCCCCAGCACCGCCCGGCTCTTGCCCTCCCGGTGGCAGGCCCGCAAACAGGCGGCCAGGAACCGCAGCGCCCCGCGCGTGCGCTGGAAGTCTGGAATTGCCGCCCACCGCTCCCGCATCAGGGCAATCAGGTCGGGGTGGAACGGATAGGCCATGCGGATTTGGTCGCGCAACGCCAACCCCTCCTCCTCGGCCTGTCTTTGCTCAGCCGCGCTGCGGGCGTGTGCTCGCCGCATCTGCGTAACGATCTCCTGGTAAACCGCCGCCGCCGGCGTGGACATTTCGGCCGTGGGAATCTGCGCCAGGAGCCGTCGCTGAATGACCGCCAGCACCTCGTTGCCCTCCACCGGCTCGCGCCGCTGATCCTTCCGGGCCGCCAGGTGGTCCACCGTTTGAAGGAGGCCCGCGTACCCCAAAGTCTGGCGTGTGTCGCTCGATTGGAGGGAGAACACCAGGGCCGTGTTCGTGGCGTTCGCCACAGCGACCGTCAGGTGCTTGAGAAACGTCAGCGTTTCATCGCGGAGCGTCGTCTGCCCCACCTTGATCCCACCGGCGCTAATCAGGTACTCCAACGCCTCATCCAACAGGATCAGGTTCGGGCCTTCCGCCAGCAGGGCGAGTATTTCATCGCCCCCTGGGGCAACCCGGGACTCATCCTGCTTGCGGAGCAGTTCGTAGCCCTTCTTGCCGCCCAGGCTCCAGGCGATCCAGCCCCACATCGTCTGGGCGTGCTGCTTCTCCCCCGGCATGGCCTTGCCCTTGGTCGTGTCGAAGAACTGCCCGTCGAACACGGCCGTCCGCACTCCCTTTGGGCGTGGCAGCCCCGCCGCCTCCGGCACGGAGTCCAGGGTATTGGGGCTTCGCGCCGCGTGCAAGAGCGCCGCCAGCGTGTGGCTCTTGCCACCGCCGAATGGGGTCATCAGCTTCAGCACGCGATTGCCCTGCCCGCCGGACAGGCGCGACAACACATCTGCCAGCAGGCCCCGCAGCCCTTTGGTGATATACGACGCCCGGAAGAAGTGCTCCGGGTCGCGGTATACCGGCGGGACGTTGGGATTCCCATCCGCCAGCGGCCCCAGGTCCAGGGCGAAGATGTCTTCCGAGAAGCTCTCCGATAGCACGTCCGGGTGAAGGCTGACAGCCTCAACCCACGGTTTGATTGACGCGATCTTCGTCATGGTTTCTCTCCCGCCTCTCCCAGGAGGCCCTCCGCCCAGGCAAGCACCCGCTGGACGACGCCTTTGGCCCAAGACCGATCCAGCGGCTCCTCGCTTTCCAGGGCGCCGCTCTCATACCGCAGCGGCGCGCCGTACGGCGTAAGTCGCGTCAACTCCGTTTCATCAGGCGGTGTTTGCAGGCCCGCGCTTCGCACCAACTCCACCAACAACAAGAGATTGTGAGTCCGCGGATACTCCACCGCCCGATCCGAAAGAACGGCCTTGATCGCCTTCTCCACCGCCTGCTGGGCGTGAAACCCAACGCCCCAATCCGGAGAGTCGGGGGCAGCCATCAACGTCCGCATCATCCCCGCGTCGTCGCGGGCCTTGGCCAGCAGCGTCCCGGCGTGTTCATGCGACCTGTTCATAGGCCCTGCCTTCCTTCAGCACGCGGTAGGCCAGCGTGTTGGGAGTGTCTTTCCAGTAGTCGAACCGCTCCTGGCTCATCACGATCACGTCCACCGCAATCCCAAGCTCGCCAAGCACACCCCCCAGCCGAACCATCTCGGCCATCGGGGTTTTCACCTCCGGCTCAATCACCAGCAGGTCCAGGTCGCTCCGATCATCCGCCTCGCCGCGCGCTTGAGAGCCAAAGACAATTACCCTCGCCCCCGGCGCTGCTTCCAGGAGCAATTCCACCGCCTTCCGGATTGTTGCTTCGTCGATCATGTCTTTATCCTACCTGTAATTGGCGGCAAGTCTAGGTTGACTTGCCCTTCGGGCCAAGCAGCGGCCCCATGTCCGTCAGGCTGCGCCAGTTGGCGGTCAGCCGGCCAAGGGCTGCCGATTCGGCGCCGACCGAGACTTCGGCCAGCCCACCGCCCTTCAGCGCCGGGCCGGCAAGGGCCTGGGCGACCAGGCGGACCTGCTCAAGGTTCGGCCCGGCCTCCTGGAGGAAGTCCGGCAGCTTTGCCGGCCGGTTGTCCATCAGCCACAGCATCCGGTGCAGGGCGTCAATCAGCGGTGCGGCCTGCCCGGCTCCCTGCCCTGAGCCTGTCGAAGGGTCGCCCGGAAGCCCGAGTTTATCATCATCCCCGCGCTGCGTGTAGTCCAGGAGCCGGTACTTGGCCTTCTTCTTCTCGACCAGCGCCCGCCCGCCGGCGCACAGCCCGTGCGCACTGTCCAGTTCCACGTGCGTTCCATTGGCGAAGATGATCGCCTCGCCGGCATCCAGTTCCGCCATGCGGTAGGTGTACCGCCAGAGGATGTAGAACCGCGTGGCCGAGTCAACGCCGGCCAGGCTCGTACCACGGGCATCTTGCCCATGCCCATTGCCATCGGCCTTTCCCCCGTTCGCCTTTGCCGTCTCCTTGGCGGTCTTGGCCGCCTCCTTGGACAGCCGGTCAAGGATCGTCTCCAGCACGACCGTCTCCACCTCCGTCAGGA
>Ga0315282_10011485_pt1 | contig 13714 bp, 14 predicted proteins | sample YL17G07_20_MG_FD_203693 | JGI IMG/M metagenome (GOLD analysis project Ga0315282, IMG submission 203693) | Sediment microbial communities from Yellowstone Lake, YNP, Wyoming, USA - YL17G07_20 | ecosystem: Environmental > Aquatic > Freshwater > Lake > Sediment | place: USA: Wyoming | collected... | reverse complement strand
CGGTTGTTTGGAAACACCGCGGAGTTTTGGTTGAACGCTCAGCGTGCTGTTGATTTATGGGAAGCAGCAAGGACAATAAGGAGAAAGATTGTGGGAATTTCTCCTTTACATGCTGCATAACTACAGCCTTAATCAACTCCCCTGGTTTGAGGACGGGCAGTTTAATGTCATTCATACCATCACCTCGACCCATTTCAAGCCAATCACCTCAGGGTATTTAGGGCCGAATTTCTTTTTCTCTTCTTTCAACTCCTCCAGACACATTTGAATGACATCTTTGATGTTTCTCATGGCCTCTTCGTAGGTATTTCCCTGGGTATAACATCCTTCCAAGGCTGGACAATGAGCAACGTAAACACCATCTTCATCTTGCTCTATCACGACTTGCAACAGGTATCTTTTCATTCGGATCTACCTTCCTAAAAAAGTAAGACTCAATTTAGTTCTGCTTCACTTTTACCATGAAACCCCCGAAAAGGCAAGGTCACACTCCTCCCTCATCTTTTATAAAAATATTTAAATAACTTAAGTACGTCCCTGAAGCATTTTAAGAAGATTACCCCACTCCATTGGTATATTGATACCTTGAACGAAATATAGGGTCGGCAGGAATCTTTTTGATCGGATGATCTATATTAGCGGCTGCATGCTCCAGCAATTTCTCGGTTGCCTTCGCATTTGGACCATTCCAATCATTCTCTAACTCTCCGTCAAGTTGCATTCTTACCTACGCCCACTAAGTCCGGACTGATTCGTGCGACGAGGACAAAGCCACTCGAACAGAAACCTCCGGCTTACAGCTACGATTCAGTTCGGCGTTAGATGGACTTCAAATAATCTTATTGACAAGCGTCACGTTACAGTTTATTGTTAAACAATGATAAAAACGTTTGCCGACAGGCACACGATAGAACTGTATGAAACAGGGAAATCGAAGCGGTTGCCTCCGGCGATCTGGAAGAGGGCGTTGCGAAAGCTGGAATATCTCGACGTGGCAACGGGTTTGGAGGACTTGAAGGTTCCTCCGAGCAACCGGCTTCATGCTCTCGAGAGGGAACGGGAGGGGCAATTCTCCATTTCTGTGAACGACCAATGGAGGATTTGTTTTCGGTTTGTCGATGGCGACGCATATGATGTTGAATTAACGGATTATCATTAAGGAGAGGTGTCTTATGAGCATTGCCAACACAAGGGATAGGAAAGTTCGCCCTACGCATCCTGGGGAGATGCTACGCGAGGATTTCATGTCTGATTATGGGCTGTCTGTATCGAGTCTTGCGAAGGCCCTCAGGGTGTCGCGTCAGACGGTGAACGAATTATTGCGAGAGAGACGCGCGGTCAGCCCTGAAATGGCGTTACGACTTTCGCGGTTGTTTGGAAACACCGCGGAGTTTTGGTTGAACGCTCAGCGTGCTGTTGATTTATGGGAAGCAGCAAGGACAATAAGGAGAAAGATTGTGGGAATTTCTCCTTTACATGCTGCATAACTACAGCTTATAGCGCGTCGTGCTTCTCAAAATCGGTCACATTGCTCCAGTGGAATATTGATACCGTGAATGAAAGGGTGGGTCAGCAGGAATCTTTTTGATCGGATGATCCGCATTGGCAGATGCATGCTCCAGCAATTTGAATACCATCTCCACTTCTTCCGGCGCACCGATGGCCGAGGCAATCTCCTCTGATGTGAAAGGCTTTCCTTTTTCCTTCTTAAGAAAGGCAAGGGCATTGGCCTGGAGCTGAATCACCAACCCTGCTGCTTTTTTGCCCGCCTCCACACCCGGTTGATGATAGGCATTGACATTGATCAGCGATGCATAGAAGCCTACGGCTCGCTCATAAAGTGCAATCAAGGTACCAATGGAACGAGCATCTATCTTTTCAATCGTAAGGGTGATGGATGCCCGATCTTTTTCACTGATCGCCCTTCGGGTTCCCTGGAGAAAAGCATTCAGATAATCGCCGCTGGTGGCCTTCCCATCGTGTATTATGGATCGACCTTCACGATCCTTGAGCACTTCAATAAAAGTTATAAAACAGTTGTTCACCCCTTCCCGAAGTTGTTGGACATAAGCGTGTTGGTCTGTAGAGCCCTTATTTCCATAAACTGAAATCCCCTGATTGACTATCTGACCATTGAGATCTCTTTCTTTGCCAAGGGATTCCATGATGAGCTGCTGGAGATATTTGGGAAAGAGCTGGAGTCTGTCCTTGTAAGGAAGGACGACCATATCTTTTTTCCCGCGACCTCCGGTGGCGTGATACCACATGAGAGCCAAAAGGGTTGCAGGGTTGGTTCGCGAATCTTTTTTTCGTGTCTTCTCATCGCAGAGACGAGCACCTTCTAAGAGTGCGTCTATGTCAATACCCTGGAGTGCAGCCGGAAGAAGCCCAACTGCAGAAATCTCTGATGTGCGTCCACCCACCCAGTCCCACATCGGAAACCTTGCCATCCATCCTTCCTTTTTTGCCAGTCGGTCAACATCGCTATTACCCTCGGTAATCGCCACAGCGTGTTTCTCGAAACGAAGTCCCTTTGATTGATAGAAAGCCTTCGCCTCAAGCATTCCATTTTGAGTTTCTATTGTGCCCCCACTTTTTGAAATAACAATCGTCATGGTCTCGGATAAGGCACCCTTTATTTCTTTTAGCACCCGGTCGAATCCATCCGGGTCGGTATTATCGAAAAAATAGGGTTTGATCGGGTCTTTGGAGGTTTTGAGTGCATCGGATACAAACTGAGGGCCCAGGGCTGATCCACCGATGCCAATGATCAACATGCGGGAAAAGGGTTTGCCCTTTTGAGATTTTATCTTCCCAGCATGAACCTTTTTGGAAAAATCTTTAACGGCCTGGAAAGTCTTTTGAATGTCACGAGTGATCTCTCTCCTGGGAGCCAATTCCGGAGCGCGGAGCCAGTAATGGCCAACCATCCGTTTCTCATCAGGGTTTGCAATCGCCCCGGATTCAATGGCCTCCATGTCCTGAAAAGCCTTTTGCATCAAGGGCTCCATCTGATCAAAATAGTTTTCTGGGAACATCATTCGGCTGATATCCACCATCAGCCCGATCTCGGGGTTGAAATTGAGATACTTCTTATATCGTTCCCAATTTTTCATTACTCACTCCTATAATCCCGTGATGTTAGTGTACTATCTCAATAACGGCTTTACAATGATCTAAGAGCTGTCATTCCCGCCCCTGCTTTCGCAGGGGTAAACTTGTCCCCACGAAAGTGGGGAGCGGGAATCCAGATTGAAAAGACTGGATTCCCCCGTATCAAGTACGGGGCAGGCTCAATCAAGTCCGGAATGACAAGATGTGTAAAGTTATTTCTGAGACAGTACATTAGAGAGGTGTCCCTAATCCTTTAAGAGAGCCATGGCACGAGAGGCTGCACCCAGAAGAGCTGTTCTTTCATTCATAATGACCTTGACAGGAATAGGAACCACAATATGGGATAACCTTCCCTTTTCTTTGAAGGCCTTCATGAAAGTCCTATCTTTTAGTTTCCAGATGATCTTGGGGGCGATTCCCCCTCCGATAAAAACTCCCCCAACTGCCATGACTTGGAGGGCAAGATTTCCAGCGGATGCACCATAGATGGAGGTGAAAAGATCCAATGCCTTCATACACAACTTATTCTTCTTGACGCGAGCCATTTCAGAAATCACATCAGCCGGGTCTTCTGATTTCATTTTTTCGAAGAGCCAAGGTGGCTCACTTCCAAACTTTTTTGAATCCTTCAGGAATTGGTAAATATGAAAAAGGCCGTCTCCTGAAAGGACTCTTTCGTAACTGACATGATCAAAATAGTCGGAAAGGTAATGAAACAGCTCCATTTCTAAATGGTTTCTGGGTCCGAATTCAGCATGGCCTCCTTCAGAAGGTGAGGGCACATGTTGTTGACCATCCCAGAAGAGAATCGCCTCACCCAGGCCTGTTCCAGCAGAGATAAGGGCTTGATTCCCCTTTTTTATTTTACCTACATTCAAAATTTCAAAGTCGCTCTTTTTCAAAACGGAAATGCCATAGGCATTAGCAACCAGGTCATTGATCACCTCCACCTTTTTGATAGGCAGCGTTTTTTGAAGCGATTGAATGTCTATCCACCATGGAAGATTCGTGGCGATGACGACTTCCTGGGTGACGGGACCGGCCACGCCAAAACAGGCAGTAGCAATGCCCTGCTTCCCTCTTAGGAAATCTTCGAGGATGTTCTCCAATCCCTTGTAATTTTTGCTTAAATAGATTTTCTCAAATAGGAGGCGGAGGCGACTTCTGGTACCTTCAAAAAGGCCAAGACGAGTCTTTGTCCCACCCACATCCCCGGCCAGAACAATCTCAGATTTGATAATTTTTCTTGTCGTTTTTTCCATCGAATGTCCTATGATTTTTTTCGCTTCATTTTAAAGGAAAGATGAGTATAGCTTATACATACCGCAATGGCATGTCAACCCTGTTGTTGCATCAAATTCGGCGCTCAGATTCATCAAGCCTTTGACCATTAAAGAACGACTCTTAAATCAATGTCATATGGTGGATTAACCAAACGGTGACGTTAGGGTAGGATCATCAAAATGCTGAAAACCGACTTTTATGATGGTATCCAGTTAATTCAAACAGATCTTTATGCAACAACAGGGTCAAGATAACTCTCCGCTTGAAGGAAAATTTATTGAAAATCGCCCGAACAGGATATAGACTTAAAGCATAGGATCAAATTTGAGAGAAAGGAGATGAAAATGGAGATTAAGAAGATTGGAGTCGTTGGAGCAGGGCAGATGGGCAGCGGGATCGCAGAGGTTGCCCTCACTTCCGGATTCGATGTCCTGATGAGGGATGTCACCATGGAGGCGGTCCAAAAAGGAAGGTTGAGAATTGTCACAGATTTTGATAAGCGTATCCAAAAAGGGAAGATGACGGCCACTGAAAAAGAAGCGATACTCCAGAGGCTCGCGACAACGATTAAGTTGGAAGATTTAGGAAAATGTGATTTCATCATTGAAGCCGCAGTGGAAAATATTCCTTTGAAATGGGAGATTTTTACAAAGCTCGACGGGGTGACACAGAAAGAGACGATCCTTGCGAGCAATACTTCTTCTATCTCGATCACACGGATCGCTTCCGCCACCCAAAGACCCGATCGTGTCGTCGGGATGCACTTCTTCAATCCAGCGCCCGTGATGAAATTGATTGAAATCATCCGGGGACTGGTCACTTCGGATGAAACCTTTCGAATTACCCGTGAACTTAGTTTAAAAATGGGCAAAACACCTCTGGAGGCAAATGACTTTCCCGGTTTTGTATCGAGTCGGTTGATCTTTAGTTATATGAACGAAGCGGTATACACACTTTATGAAGGCCTGGGAAAAGCAGAAGATATTGATGCCATCATGAAGATGGGGGCTAACCATCCCATGGGCCCTTTAGAGCTTGCTGATTTAGTAGGACTGGATACTGTTCTGTCTGTCATGAGTGTCCTTCAGGAGGCATTCGGAGACAAATATCGGCCTTGCCCCCTACTCACCAAATATGTAGAAGCCGGGTATTTGGGAGTGAAGACGGGCAGGGGATTTTATTCATATGGAGAAAAGAAATGATAGGGTTTGATTTAACTCAAGAGCAGAAGGTCCTTCAAGAAAGGGCAAGACGATTTTCTAAAGAGGTGATCCTGCCTGTGGCAGCCCAACACGATCGGGAGGGAACCTTTCCTCTCGACGTGATGGAGAAGGCTCATCAGGAGGGTTTTTTCACCCCTCTGGTTCCCAAAAAATATGGGGGGCAGGGCTTAGGAGTACTGGATAACTGCATCCTCTCAGAAGAACTGGCAGCAGGCTGTATGGGGATGTATGTCTCCATCTTTGTCAGTACGTTAGCGCTGTATCCCATCATTAAATTTGGGACAGAAGAGCAGAAAGAACGATTTCTCAAACCTTTTTGTTCCAAGTTTAGCATTGCCTCTTACTGTTTAAGTGAAGTGACGGTGGGATCGGATCCTGCTTCCATGCGGACCACTGCTATGCTCGATGGAGATCACTATCTCCTCAATGGAACCAAGATGTGGATCACCAATGGAGGATATGCCGATTTTTATCTCGTATTTGCCACCATTGACCCTCAAAAAAAACATAAAGGGATCATCAGCCTCATCGTCCCTTCTCATTTCGAAGGGGTGAGCCACGGAGAGCCGATTGATAAGATGGGGCAGAGGGCTTCGAATACCACTCCTGTGATCTTCAAAAATGTGAGAGTTCCAAGGGAAAATCTGTTGGCAGGAGAAGGGGAGGGGTTTAAAAAGGCAATGGCTGCCCTGGATATCACCCGGCCGATGATTGCTGTGGGATCCGTGGGGATTGCACGAACAGCTCTGGAATTGGCCACCCAATATGCCAAAAAAAGAATTCAATTTGGAGTTCCCATTGCTCAGCATCAAGCGGTCCAATTTATGTTAGCAGATATGGCCAAGGATATTGAGGCAGCAAGGCTCCTGGTTTGGAAAGCCGCATGGTTGGCTGATCAGGGGATTCGAAATTCGAAAGAGGCAGCCATGGCCAAAGCCTTTGCGGCAGATGTGACCATGCAGGTGACGACCAATGCCGTTCAAATCTATGGTGGGATGGGCTATACGAAATGGCATCCGGTAGAGAAGTTGATGAGAGATGCCAAGGTTATTCAGATCTATGAGGGGACGGCCCAGATCATGAGGCTCGTCATTGCCCGACAATTACTTCAGGAGACGGAGAGGACTCTTTTTTAAAATGGTATTCAACATCAACCCGATATTCTCTTCCTTGAAGATCCTTCTCTAAGAAGAGAACTCTTGGGGTTATGTTTCGTTGACCCTATTGGTGACGATAAAAAAATATAACAAAGTAAACCCCGTTAGAAATTCCAACGGGGCATTAAACCCAACTGGAATTATTCTAAAATCTAACCCCACTGCAGAGCAGAGGAGTATTATTTCTAACGGGGTAAACAGACCTATTAATCGATGATAATGGCTTCCACAGGGCAGTTTTTTGCTGCCTCTTCTACTTTTTTCTCAAGCTCTTTCGGCACATTCTCCATTTTAGCTACAGCCACATCCCCCTGCATTTCAAAAACTTCAGGGCACTCGTCCACACATGTCTCGTCGCCTACACAAGTCTCCTTATCAACACGGACCTTCATTTTTTTCTCCTTTCTAACTCATTCTCTAAAATATGGTATGTAAGTTTGCACTTTCAGTCAAAGTTGTCAACAAAAATTTTTCATCCAAATAAGGTTCCGGATAGGAGAGGGGCATCAAAAACAAAAAAGCCCCACCAATAAATCGGGAGGGCCTGGAAATTTTAGGGTTAATCCCTTCTATTGAACCGTTACATTTACTTTATGCTCCCAGTCCTTCATGGGTGCGAAGATTCGAAGAAGGCCACTTTCATATTTAGCCTCTGTTTTACCGGGCATCACCTCATGGGCCAGCATAAAGCAACCCGAATATTCTGTATCTTCGCCCCTCGGGGCTGTGACGCAGAAACTGTCTTTTCTCATCTCCAGGGCGATATCTTTTTTATCTACCCCGGGAAGTTCCAACTCGATTTGGAGACGACCATTTTGATCATCATGGGAAACACAAGCGCATGGTGTTACTCTCATCCTGTTGTTCATAACAACACCTCCTCTCTCTATTTAAAAGATAAGAATTGGACTTTAAAAATTCAAGGTGAATGAAGAGGAAACTTATGGTATAAAAATAATGAGGTACCCTTTTAGGATGAAAGCCCGTGGTTGAAGGGGGTGAGAGGTCAATATGGGAATGACATTGGCTGAAAAGATACTAAGTGAACACGCGGGGAAGGAGGTCCGACCCGGGGAGATTGCCGTGGTTAAAGTCGACCTCGCTTACACCCAGGATGGAACAGGCCCTTTAGCCGTAAGGAAACTTCAGGAGATGGGATTCAAGGAAGTTTATAACCCAAAGAAAACAATCTTCTTTTTTGACCATGCGGCTCCCAGTCCAAGGTTTGAGCTGAGCAATGACCATACTTTTATGAGGGATTTTGCTAAGAGAACAGGAAGTCAGGTTTCAGATGTGGGGTTTGGCATCTCTCATCAGGTCGTGGCGGAAAGGGAAGTAAAGCCAGGGGATGTAGTGATCGGGGCCGACTCACATACCTGCACAGGAGGCGCCCTGGGGGCCTTTGCCACGGGTGTAGGTTCTACAGATGCCGCAGTGGCCATGGCACTGGGTAAAATCTGGTTTAGGGTACCGGACACGATTCGGGTCGTTGTTAAAGGGAAGCTTCCCATCGGTGTTTATGGGAAGGATATTATCCTCCATCTTATCGGAAGGATCGGTGCTGCTGGGGCAACCTATAAAGCCCTGGAGTATGCGGGAGATACCATCGATCACCTCGATATGGCTGGTCGGATGACCATTGCCAATATGGCCGTGGAGGCTGGAGCGAAAGTAGGGCTCTTTCCATCGGATGAGGTGACCCGGAATTGGTTGAATCGGATGGAGAGGCCTCAAGATTACCGGAAACTGTTTCCCGATCCTGATGCGGTTTATGAAAAGACAGTGATCATTAATGCCAAGGAACTTAAACCCACCATCGCCTGTCCTCATCAGGTAGACAATATTAAGATCATTGATGAAATGGGTGATGTCAAAGTGGATCAGGTCTATCTCGGAACCTCTTGTAATGGAAGGTTGGAAGACTTTCAAATTGCAGCTAAGATATTAAAAGGAAAAAAGATTCATCCTAAAATCCGTATGATTGTCACACCTGGTTCTCGATTGGTTTATTTGGAAGCCATGCGAGACGGAGCCCTGGAAACTCTTATCGAATCGGGTGCAATAGCCATGCCTCCTGGATGCGGGGCCTGCGTAGGACTTCATGAAGGTGTCTTGGGGGATGGAGAAGTTTGCCTGGCTACCCAACCCAGAAATTTCAAAGGGAGGATGGGAAGCCCAAAATCATTCATCTATCTTGGGTCCCCGGCTGTTGCCGCTGCCACGGCCATTGAAGGCAAGATTGCTGACCCGAGGAAGTATCTTTAGATACTCAAGGGTGAATTTGTACGCAGAATGGTCAAAATTATTGTAGCAAAAGTGTTATAAACTCGAAGCACGAAATCCGAAATTCGAAACAAATTCAAATGTCCAAAATAAAATATTTTGTTTTGAGAATTTGAAAATTTGAAATTAGGATTTGTTTCGGATTGATTCCTGCGGAATGCTTCGCGCGATATTCGGATTTAGGATTTCCCAATGTAATCTTTTTCGTTTCGCCAATATTGAGCTAAGGAGAAAGAAGAATGGAAGGTAAGGTGTGGAAGTTTGGTGATGCCATCAGTACGGACCATATCATCCCTGGACGCTATTTTTATTTGCGGTCCGATTTACCTGAATTATCAAAACATATACTCGAGTATGAGAGACCTGGGTTTTCTGAAATGGTCTCCCCAGGTGACTTTATTGTAGCCGGTCAAAACTTTGGATTGGGTTCCAGCAGGGAGCATGCAGCCATCGTAATCAAAATGAATGGCATTCAGGCGGTATTGGCAAAGAGTTTTGCTCGGATTTTTTATCGAAACTGTTTTAATAACGGCCTACCCGCTATCATCTGTGATACTGAGAAGTTTAAAGAAGGAGAAGTGATAGAGCTCCTTGTTGAGGAAGGGAAGATTTTCAACCATACACGAAATGAAACCATCGTCTTCACTGCCCTTCCACCGGTGATGAAGAGGATTCTCATCGATGGTGGACTGGTCGAGCATGTGAAAAAATATAAGGATTTGAAACTGGTTTAATTGGTTTGCGGACACGAGTCACGCCTGTCCGCAGCAAGCAGGGACACGGAAACCGTGTTCAAGAGGAGGTGCTCTATGGAATGGTTAAAGGCTTTTGCTATCTTGATCGGAAGAATTCTTCTCGTTTTAATTTTTCTCAATTCAGGGATTGGAAAGGTTGGAAACTTCGAAGGGACCGCCCAGTACATGGCCAAATTCGGAATGTCCAACACCACTCTTTTCCTCTTGGGTGCCATCGTCTTTGAATTATTGGGAAGTATCACCGTGATATTGGGGTATTTCACCCGATTTGGAGCTCTTTTGCTTCTCATCTTCTTAATCCCCACGACTCTCATCTTTCACACAAATTTTGTTGATCCAATGCAGAAGATCAACTTTATGAAGAATGTGAGCATGTTTGGAGGATGTTTCATCCTTCTCGCTGCGGGAGCGGGCCGATTCAGTTTGGATTATCTTTTAAGAGGCAAAAAGAAATAAACATTGACGTTGGATGAAACAGGCAGTTGGGTGTGCTTCCCAAACTTTATAAAGCAATTCTCTTCAGCACACCCGCCTGTCTTTGAAAGAGTTTTTTGTGTGACTTTGAGGTAAGAGGTAAAGTGAGTATGAGGAGTTTAGGAATCTGGTGGAAGGCCTTCCGGTTTCATTTCACCTCAGCCAGTTTCATGCCAGGGATACTGGGTGGGATGATTGCCTGGACCACCGATGGAAAATTTCTCCCAGGATATTTCCTTCTGGTGATCTTGGGCCTTCTCCTCAATCATATAGCTCTGAATATGACGGATGACTATTATGACTTCCGCCATCTGGTTGATGTATTTGCCACCGATGGGAAAAATCCTTATACCGGTGGAAGCGGTCTCCTTTCTTCAGGTCTGATTCAACCCCAGAAGATGAGAAATGTTTTTGTCACCTTCTACATTATCGCCATTGGCATTGGCGTTTTTCTGGGTATGATGAGAGGACCCTTTATCCTTCTTCTTTTGGCCATTGGTTTTTTCTGTGCCTATTTTTATACCGCCCCGCCCATCCGATTTGGCTATCGAGGTCTTGGGGAGGCGGCTCAGCTTCTCTGTTTCGGGCCAGGCATTGGTATTGGAGCCTATTATGTTCAAACTCAAAGAATTTCCTGGGAGGCTTTCTGGGGAACGCTTCCCTTCGGAATCATGCTCTTTTCAATGATTACTATTAATGAGATCCCCGATTATGATGAAGATCGAAAGGGAGGGAAACTGAACTTAGTGGCTCGCTTCGGCAGGGAGACAGGGGTTTGGTTATTTGTCCTGAGCCTCTTTTCTGCTTATGGGGCGATCATTGCAGGAGTAATCTTGGGAAGGATTCCTGTTTTGGGATTGATCTCTTTGTTGACCCTTCCGATTGCTTACAAGACCATTTCCATTTTAAAAGCTTTTTATCAGGAGCCAATCAAGATGGCTCCTGCGAATCTGGGAATGATCTGCACTCATAATTTCACTGCCATTTTGCTTATTCTTGCATACTTTATTGAAGGGTTTAAATCAGATGCCCTGATCGCATCTTTTCTACCCTTCATTGTATTGATCATTCTTTACATTCCCATTGCAAGACTGATTGAAAAAACATTATTTTCAAGAAAGGCAGAGAAAATCCAAAGTGCAACCATTCAGACATGAAAGGAGGAGGGAACATGACAAAAGAAGAATTTTATCTTTTGGAATTCACCGGAGCGGAATGACCGCACTGCCATAAGATGGATCCTCTCGTGGAGAGGTTAGAGGACGAAGAGAGAGTAAAAATAGCGAAACTCGAAGTATGGCATAACGAAGCCAATGCCAAACTGATGAGGGAATACGATAAAGGCTATTGCGGCGGCGTCCCGTTTTTTTTCAATAAGAAGACGGGAAAGTGGATCTGCGGCTCAGCAGACTATGACCGATTGAAGCAGTGGGCCCTTGAATAGAGTAAGTTTCAAGTCGTAAGTTTAAAGTTTCAAATTAAAAAGCCTTGAACTTGAAACCTGAAACTTGAAACTAAAAACTTGAGAAGGAGATGCTATGAGCTTGATGGAAGATTACCATCCACTCAAGGGGAAGATGTTTCAGATTCTTAAACCTGATGGAGCGCTTCAACCAGATTCGAAACCCCCCATCAGTGATCAGGAGACATTTAATCTTTATCAGAAGATGTTCTTCATCCGATTGGCTGATCAGAGGGCGTTGATGCTTCAGAGGCAGGGTCGGATGGGAACCTATGCTCCCATCTGGGGTCAGGAGGCCTGCCAGGTCGGGAGTGCTGCCGTGCTTCAAAAGGGGGATTGGGTCTTTCCTGCATTTAGGGAATTAGGAGCGGCTCTGATGATGGGGATTCCGCTGAAAACCATCTTTCTTTATTGGATGGGAAATGAAGAGGGAAGCCGAGCTCCGGAGGGGATTAACGTCCTGCCTGTCTCAATCCCTGTGGGGACTCATCCGCTTCATGCTGTAGGAGTGGGTTGGGCAGCGAAGCTCAAGGGTGATAAGATTGTCACGGTTGCCTACTTCGGAGACGGTGCAACCTCCAAAGGCGATTTCCATGAGGCGATGAATTTCGCGGGTGTCTTCAAAACCCCGACTATTTTCTTCTGTCAAAATAATCAATTCGCCATTTCCGTTCCGAGAAAAATACAGACAGCATCTCAGACGATTGCCCAGAAGGCGATCGCCTATGGAATGGATGGGATTCAGGTAGATGGGAATGATCTTTTTGCCGTCTTTGCGGCGACGAAGGAGGCAGTGGAAAAAGCTCGCTCTGGGGGGGGTTCTACCTTCATTGAGGGAGTGACCTATCGGTTTGGACCTCACACCACTGCAGACGATCCAACCAAGTACCGAAAAGATCAGGAAATAGAGCCTTGGAAACTACTCGATCCAATGGTCAGGTTGAGAGTTTTCCTCAAAGAAAAAGGACTTTGGAACGAGGGGGTTGAACAGCGATTAACCGAAGAAGGACAGAAGGAAATTGATCAAGTGGTGAAGGATGCTGAAGCTGTTCCAGTACCAGGTGTGGAAGAAATTTTCAAATATGTCTATGCGGAGATGACGCCGCAGTTAAAAGAACAATTGGAATATTTAAAATCGACGCTTGCCTAATAGCATAAAGCATGGGGCAGAGAGCATAGCATAAGAGATGTTAAAACTGAAATTTAATATCATATATCATGTCATTCCTGCGAAAGCAGGAATCTACATGTTGTTTTATCATGGATTCCCGCTTATGCGGGAATGACAAAATGAATGTAATTAAAGCCTTTAGGATTGAATGATTAGAGAGGAAATTCGTATGGCTAAACTAAATATGGTGGAGGCGATCAATCTTGCTCTTCGAGAGGAGATGGAGAGAGATAAGCGAGTGGTTGTCTTGGGTGAGGATGTGGGAAAGGAGGGAGGCGTCTTTCGAGTTACAGATGGACTCCAGGAAAAATTTGGTGCTGATCGAGTCGTTGATACACCTTTAGCAGAGTCAGGGATTGTAGGGACAGCCTTGGGAATGGCCATCTATGGACTTCTTCCGGTTGCAGAAATTCAATTTGATGGCTTTCTCTATCCCTGCCTTGACCAGATCACCAACCACATCGGCCGGATGCGAAACCGATCGAGAGGAAGGTTTACCTGCCCTTTGGTCATCAGGGTTCCTTATGGAGGTGGAATCCATGCACCCGAACATCACTCCGAAAGCCCCGAGGCCATTTTAGCCCATACCCCAGGAATAAAGGTCGTCATTCCTTCCACTCCCTATGAAGCTAAGGGCCTTCTTCTTTCTTCCATTCGGGAACCTGATCCTGTTCTCTTTTTGGAACCCAAACGCATCTATCGTGCGATCCGTGAAGAGGTTCCAGAAGGGGATTACACCATCCCACTCGGAAAGGCAAGAATGGTTCAGGAGGGTAAGGATGTAACCATCA
>Ga0315282_10011484_pt1 | contig 13716 bp, 13 predicted proteins | sample YL17G07_20_MG_FD_203693 | JGI IMG/M metagenome (GOLD analysis project Ga0315282, IMG submission 203693) | Sediment microbial communities from Yellowstone Lake, YNP, Wyoming, USA - YL17G07_20 | ecosystem: Environmental > Aquatic > Freshwater > Lake > Sediment | place: USA: Wyoming | collected... | reverse complement strand
TTATGTGACTGACATAGTTGAAGGCCAAATACTCGCGGCAGAGAGGATCGCGGACGGAACCGCCGTGAACCTAGGATGGGATAGGCGATACAAGATCAAGGATGTCGTCAACACGATACTCGAGATTGTCGGATACAAGCCACGCATGGTCTTTGACAAGACGAAGCCTGAGGGACCGTTCAGCCGAGCTTTGGACATCTCCTTGGCAAAGCAACTACTCGGATGGACACCGAAGGTAGACCTACACGAGGGACTAGTGAGAACCATTGAGTGGATGAAGGGCTGGTATTCCGGTGAATGACCTGCAAGTCGCGCTAGCGATCAATCAGGAGGCAATATATCAAATGGCGTGGGCAGGTTCTTGGACAGAGATTTCTCAATAGTCATACCTGTCAAGGACGAAGACAAGCTCATCCTTTCGAATCTCCCGTCTTGGTACGACCTAGGCTCAGATGACACAATAATGTGCACCGACAAACCGGCATCGGAGGCTGTCAGGCAGGCAGTCAAGAGGGTGTCTGAGGCTTATCACACCGCCGACGCGACGCGGATTGTCGAAGTTGAAAGAAACCCAGAGTACCGCTTTCATCAAGCCTGGGTGAGACGCAAAGGATTCCTTTCAGCCAGACATCAGACAATCCTAACGGGCGACATAGACCTACGCGTGTACAGATCATGCTTGAAGGCGGTCGCTCTCGTAGGCAAAGACGGAGTTGGCCTCGTATCGCTCTCTAAGCGCAGATCCAGAAAGGGCTTCACTGGGAATCTACGGAACTTCATGGACAAACTGGCCAGAACCTACGCAAGAGCAATCGGTCGGAAAAAAGCGGGACAAGCCTACTTCACAGGACTCTACGCCATCGACAGAGAGGCATGGCTAGATTCAGAACCGCTTGAAGGCATAAAGCAGCTCGAAGACCCCAAGACTGCTCAGCTTCGCCTAGACAGCTGGGGCGGATACGCGGGCGAGGACACATTCCTAAGAGACTGGATGATAAAGAAACACAGGGTTCTCTACCTGCCGGACATTGGAGCTGTCGATGAAAGACTAGGCCTGGAAGACAGCAAGTTCATCCAATTCAAGATCGGACGCAAATTTGCCTACGATCGACAGAAGCTGCTGTCAGTGGTCAAACATGCGATAATACATATCAGAATTCACGTTATCGCCGGGTACATGTACGAGCGTCTTAGGAGACATTGAGATGGCTCTCAAGTGAGTGTGAAATAGTCCGCTCTTGCGGTTTGGTTGAAATGATCGGCAAGTATTGCATCCACACCGATCTAGGGAGTCCCAAGTGTCAGCGGGGCGTGCGTGGAAAGCTAGGTGAACTCATTCAAGGGATGAAATCGATCGTGTCCAGCAAGCCGGCCGAGACTGGTTGGACCGCCGTACTCAAATCTCCGGGCTTTGAGAGTTTCGACGCAGCCGAGGCAATGGAAATCAACCGAGCCCGGCAAGACCATCTGGCTTCGTTGGGACTGAACTTGGCGAACCAGTCGGTCCTAGAAGTTGGGGCGGGCGTGGGATGGCACACCTTGTTTTTCGAGAGACTGGGATGCACTGTGCTCTCTACCGATGCTCGGCCCGAAAATGTCAGGGAACACCTGCGGCGCTACCCGCACCGAGCAGGCAGAGTTGAAGTTGCCGATTTGACAGTTCCTGCTAGCCACGACCGTTTTGGACAGTTCGATGTTGTCTACCGTTACGGTACGCTTTACCACCTTAGCAACCCAGCTTTGTGTATTCGTGACCTATCCAAGATATGCCGCAGATTCTTATTGCTTGAGACATGTGTCAACCCACAGGACAACAGCAAGATCAATCTCGTCAGAGAGGATCACAGGAATCCTAATCAGAGCTTTCACGGTCTCGGGTCGCGCCCCGGTCGCGATTGGGTTATGGCAGAGCTGCACAGACATTTCGCATTTGCATATCTCACAGTGACTCAGCCAGATCACCCTGAGTTCCCTCTGACCTGGCCTGCCCTTTTGCTGCCAGGCATACAAAACGCACGGGCCGTTTTCGTCGCCTCAAGAGAAACGCTGAATTTACCCACTTTGTCGCCGAGACTCCTCATGCAGCAACAACGTATCCAGCCAACTCGCTTGACCTGTGCCGAATCGCCAGACCGAGGGAGAGGAACTTCACAAACAATTAAGGATGGTGCAGCACTCGATCCCACCCGGACTTCTGAGATATCTCAGACGTACTACTTGGATCGCACTCGCAGCAGAGTGGAATCGAATGATGTATTGTTAGGCCGGTATGACACGACGAACCGAACGCATATCGATTCAAAGGCTCGGAGCTTGATCATTCGAAGAAACTGGTCGCTGCGTGGGATGACTCGGTATCGACTTCCTAGTGCTGGAGGATTCTCTGCATTGAAAGAAGGTCGTGATTCATCTGCATGCGCTGGCAGTCTTGGTTCTGGCCCACTTGCCAGCGAGGTGTACCAATACGAGTCACCAACTAGGGGCGGCATACATACTTGACTGAATCGTACAAGGTCCGTCTTATGAGTCGAGCATTAGTCTTCTTACTAAAGCCTCTGACATCGCTATTGCTGGCGTTTCATCCATTCCTAGCCTTTCGTGCTAAGCTTCAGCCATATCCGGGTTGGCACATGGGTAGCTGGGCATCAGACTCCGGTATTCACAGAAGGGTAATCAAGGAAGAGGTTTGGAAACACTGCAAAGGGCGACGCGTGATACCGTGGTGGAATGATCTCTGTGTCTATGTGTATCCAGGCAATGAGACAAGCCGCGCTCTACTTCTCTCGGGTCTCTACGAGCCCAACGAGTTCTACTGGCTGAGCAGCAATCTGATGCCAGGCCAAACCTTCATAGATGTAGGTGCAAACATGGGACTCTACACGATATTTGCTGCAAGAAAGGTGGGTTCCTCTGGCGCAGTCATTGCTATTGAACCAAGTACTCGTGATTTTGCGAGGCTAAAGGCTAACGTCGAACTAAACAAGCTAGTGAACGTCCAGCTTTTGCAAGTCGCTCTCTCAGATCATGAGGGAGAGGCGGAATTGCTTGTGGCCACAGAAGAACATTCGGGGCACAATACCCTAGGAGATTTCGGGTATGCCACTGCCTCCCAGGGCACAGAAAGAGTACACGTCACGAGGCTTGACGATATAGTCAAGCAGCTAGCATTGACACGAATCGATGTTATCAAGATTGACGTTGAAGGTGCAGAATACGTTACCCTTCGGGGGGCCGAGGACACCCTCAGACGCTTCAAACCTTCCATCCTACTTGAGATTTCAGACAGGACCCTTGTACACCAAGGTGCGAGCGGCAGCAAGGTCTGGGACTTTCTGATTCAGAGAGGATACTCCATCCGAGTTTTCCACAAGAAAACGGGCCTACCCTCTCAAGAGGTGAAGCCATCATACTTTGACTCGGAAAACGCAATAGCGACACGCGACAACTCGACACACACGAACGAAATGACACAGCGGGGAAGAAGCAAGACCTTCGCAACGCTTAGGCTTGGATACGCCGTTTCCGGACCTGATGACGGTATGCGAAGAATTCGGACAGCTTGCAGTACCGACCATTGGTGCCGTGTCATTACTAGACCAGCACGAGGATGATCGAAGATGCAGTATCAGTGTGGCTGCCACGGGGGCAGGGATTATCCCGAAGCGTTTCGACGAATTGTTATCGAACTTCTGGTTATGGCTCACCAGTACCACGTGAGAGGATTCCTCGCAGGCAGGCGAAGCAGAATTGAGTAAGCCCCGTCAGCATCTCCACATGATCAAACTCGTCCTAGCAAGCCCTAGCTTGGGTGCCGCCTTCCGGCTCGTTAGCAAAGTCGTGTTACGCATCCATCTACGTGTCCTATTTGGAAAAGAAAGAAGAACCGTGATGATGTTGCGACTCAGCCCCCGACTCGCAAGTGAGGGATACGAACCGAAAATCAGCGAACTCGTCATGCGAATAAGAGGTCGATTGGCCGTCGATGTCGGCGCCAGTTTGGGACAGTACACGATCCCGTTTGCGTTACACTTCGAGCGTGTTATCTCAGTCGAACCTAGCCCAATCAATCTGTCGATCCTCCGACAACACGTAAGGCGCCTCAAGCTTGAGAATGTTCGAATTGTAGCATCGGCAATTGGCGACTTTGATGGTAATATTGAACTATACATCAACCCCGAAAACATTCACGGGGGGGCATCCATTGTCGTATCGGGCACTTCCCCACGGTCTCAGGGCCCACAAGCGGGCGCTTCTCTCCCGCGCCAGTTTTGCGTACCCGTCTTGACGCTGGATACGCTGCTCTTGGACGAAGGAGAAGCGGACCTGGTAAAAGTCGATGCGGAATCGGCCGAATGGCAAATCCTAAGAGGTGCAAAAGAATCCCTCAGGAAGATCAAACGATGGATGATTGAGCTACACGATACGAGACGTATGGAGGAACTTGATTCGCTGCTCAAGTTATGGGGTTACGAGACTAGATGGGTGCTAGACCTTGGACCCAGTCTCCACGTACTTGCAACTAGACCCAGTCTTAAAGATGCGTGATAGAAACATGGTGAATGCAAATCCACGAATCGCAAGTCTTTCTGTAGTGGTGCCCGTCTATCGTAGCGAAGACATTCTCTGTGAACTAGTCGCTCGCCTAGCAACTGCCTTGCGGAAGCTATCAGTAGATTTCGAAGTAGTGCTTGTAAATGATGGCAGCCCAGACGGCAGTTGGCTTGTAATTCGTGAGTTAGCACAGAGGCACAACTGGATTCGCGGCATCAACTTAGCGCGCAACTATGGTCAACACAATGCTCTGCTCTGTGGCATCCGTGCGGCTCGAAACGAAGTCATTGTGACTATCGATGATGACTTGCAAAACCCGCCTGAGGAGATTTTCAAATTACTCACGAAATTGAGCGAGGATTACGAAGTCGTCTACGGCACACCTGAGAAAAAGCAGCACGGTTATTGGCGCAACCTCGCATCTTGGACGACGAAACTAGTTATTCAGAGCGCAATGGGTGCCGAAACAGCTCGCAGTATCAGTCCTTTCCGAGCCTTTCGAACTAAGCTACGCGCTGCTTTTGACGGATACAATAGCCCATTTGTGTCAATTGATGTGCTACTGACTTGGGGAGCAAGCAGGTTCGCTGCGGTTTCCGTGCGCCACGATCCTCGACCAAGGGGAGTGTCGAACTACACTTTTCGCAAGTTGGTCGGTCACGCTATCGACATGATAACTGGTTTCAGTACGTTTCCAATGCAACTGGCCAGTTTGGTCGGTTTTTCCTTCGCTCTGTTCGGCCTAGCAGTCCTAGCCTATATCCTTGGAGTCTACCTAATCCAAGGTGGCATTGTTCCAGGCTTCACTTTCTTGGCATCTCTCATTTCTATCTTTTCGGGTGCAATGCTGTTCGCTCTCGGCATCTTGGGTGAATACCTCGCACGGATGCATTTTCGCACTATGGGGCAACCCCCCTATGTCGTACACTCGAAGACACCTGCGAAGAGGGCCAAAGGCTCATGACCCACAAGTTGAGCATCGAGCAGATACGTGAATACTGGACATGCCAAGCTCTGAAACATGGGCAATCTTCGGCAGCTTCTTGGTCAGACAGAATGGCTATCGAATTGGAAATCCGAGAAATCTCAAAACATTTGGCCGATGGCGATCAAGTCTTGGATGTTGGATGTGCGAATGGATATTCCACTATTCAGTTTGCCACCAAGAAACGTATCCGCATTCGTGGTCTCGATTATATCTGGGAGATGATTGAACAGGCGCGTTTGCAACTCAGCAAGATGTCTGGCAAACTACTGGGAACAGTAGAGTTTGATATGGGTGATGTTACTGCCTTAGACGGAGAACGGAGCGGAGCATATGACAAGGTAGTTGTGACTCGTGTAATAATCAACCTAGGTGAATGGAGTCGCCAACTGAAGGGATTGCGTGAATGTGCCCGTGTCCTCAAGCCAGGTGGCATCTTTCTGCTCTCAGAGGCCACCTTGCAGGGGTGGCATCGTTTGAACAGTTTTCGACACGAATGGGGATTGGCCGCGATTCCTATGCCACCATTCAATCGATATCTAGATCAGGAACAGGTAATCGAAGCGGTTTCGTGCGATCTTCAGCTAGTTGAGATTATTGATTTCTCAAGCACTTACTATGTTGGGACTCGTGTACTCAAACCTTTGCTCATTCATGCCTTAGGAGCGAAGATCGATCCCGCAAATCCTGACATGGAGTGGAACCGCTGGTTTGCTCAACTGCCTTCATGTGGCGACTACGGTACGCAAAAACTTTTCATCTTCAGGAGAAGTCCTTAGGAGATACTCATATGTACAAGATTCCTTTCAATCGCCTGTCCTTAGCAGGCAATGAGTTACGCTATATTTCCCAGGCGATTGAGTACGGTCAAGTGTCAGGAGATGGCGTTTTCAGCAAGAAATGCCAAACTCTACTGGAAGAAGTATTACACGTACCCAAGGTGCTACTGACGACATCTTGTACACATGCCCTAGAAATGGCGGCACTGGTACTGGGCATTAGGCCTAGGGATGAAGTGATAATCCCCTCTTTTACTTTCGTCTCCACCGTCAACGCCTTCGTGCTACGCGGAGCCCACCCAGTTTTCATCGACATTCGCCCCGATACACTGAATCTAGATGAAGCACAACTGGATCACCATATCACACCTCACACGAAGGCTATCGTACCAGTGCACTACGGAGGTGTCGGCTGTGAGATGGATACCATTCTTGAAATCGCCGAGAATCACAACACCGTCGTGGTCGAGGACAATGCTCATGGCTTGTTTGCCAAGTACAAGGGAAAATACTTGGGCACCTTCGGCTGCCTCGCCACGCAGAGCTTCCATGAAACCAAGAATTTTTCATGCGGAGAGGGTGGTGCGCTTCTCATCAACGATGCCCAGTACATCGAGCGTTCCGAAATCATCCGAGAAAAGGGTACTAATCGTAGTCGCTTCTTACGCGGTCAAGAGGACAAGTACACTTGGGTGGACATCGGCTCTAGCTATCTTCCTTCAGATATTCTCGCAGCCTTTCTGTACGCACAACTGGAATCTCAAGACACAATTCAATCTAAGCGGCGACGGATATGGGAGTATTACTATCTACACCTTCAGGAATGGGCGCGGAGCCATCATGTACGGCTTCCCATCGTACCGAGTCACTGTGAACAGTCCTACCATATGTTCTATCTGTTGATGCCTTCACTGAAACAGCGCCAAGCCTTGATTAAGCATCTGAAGAGCCGTGGCATTCTCAGCGTCTTTCACTATTTGCCCCTACATCTCTCAAAAATGGGAAGACATTTCGGTGGAAAACAAGGTGATTGCCCAGTGACAGAGGATGTGAGCGACCGACTACTTCGTTTGCCCTTCTACAACAACTTGGACGAGGGAACCCAGAAACTCGTCGTGGATGCAATTAGCGAGTTTGATGGAGAGTAGACGACTGACCCCACTTGCTTCTGGATGCATCACAAATCACGGGTATGATCCCAACTATTTCGGGCTACTCTTTGCTATTGAAGACAAACATTTCTGGTTTCGCACGCGCAATCGGATCATTGCCACGTTGATCCGCCAGATTGCATCCCCCGCACAGTCGAACCACCAGATCCTAGAGGTGGGCTGTGGAACGGGCAATGTCCTACGGATTCTCGAAAATGGCTTCCCCCGAGATACGGTTGTGGGAATGGACCTGTTTGCGGAGGGGCTGCAATATGCTCGTCGCCGCACATCATGTGACCTCGTCCAAGGCGATGTGCAAAAGTTGCCTTTTTCTAGGCAGTTTGATCTGGTAGGCCTCTTTGATCTCTTGGAGCACTTGCCCAACGACAAGCAAATACTACATGATCTGCGCTACATATTGAAACCACATGGAATCCTCATGTTAACTGTACCCGCCCACCAATCACTGTGGAGTTACTTTGATGACATGTCTCATCATCGCCGTCGGTATGATCCAAACGAATTGGAAAGCAAGTTGATCAGCACTGGCTACTCAGTCGAGTATCTGACCCTATTTATGGCAAGTATCTATCCAATAGTTTGGCTGAAACGACGATTGATGCAGATTAACCAGAAATTGGACCGAAAACCAACTCGTCTGCATAATATGGCTCTTGCTGAACTACGCATCGTACCCGTCATTAATCAATTCTTAACTCTCTTGCTTGCCCAAGAAGCTTGGTTGATATCACACCACCGACATTTGCCAATCGGTACCTCGCTACTAGCCATAGCGAGAAAACGACCAAAGGAGGCGGCGAAATGAGACTCTCCAATAGCACCAAGTCAGAGCGAACTGGATCTGGGGGCTTCCCGTCAATAGATGAATTGGGTATTGCGGCGGCCTTGGCTCTCATAGTCGTGGCAGTAGACATTTGCTTCTCGGCACGAATGGGGCTTCTCACCTATCCTCCATATTACGATGGCATCAGCTATGTAGTGGGTGCAAAAACCTTGTTCTACCAAATGGGGCAGTTGGGTGTTAACTTACGAATTCTCAAGAATTATGTAATAGCTCCGTTTTGGAACGCGGCAATCGTGCTTGTTTTCTTGTTTCTTGGTGAGGGGGAGTGGCAAGCTTATGCCGTTCGCTTTTTCCCAATCTTCTTGCTGTTGCTACTGATTTTCTACACCATCGGTAGGCGTGGTTGCACTCAAGTGACTTGGCTTGCCGTAGCGTTTACCATGCTACTGCCCACTATCAGTGTCGGCTTGCGTGCAAGTCTCATGAATTCTTCGATAGACTTGTGGAATTCCACGATGGCATCCGCAGCTCTCAGACCAAATGCTGATCTTCCTTGGTACTTGGCGGATTTGCGGCCAGACTTGCTCTTCGCGGTGCTTTTGCTTTGGACCATCGTACCGGTAATTGAATCTGTGCATACGCTTAATCGAAGAATTTGGCTCATCTCTGGCAGTTTTGCAAGTTTGGCTGTGCTTGTCAAGGCATCAATGTCACCAGTATTGTTGCTCGCTTGGGTCATCACTGTGGCATATGTACTGACGGCTAATCGTCACCAGTTGCGGTCCACGGTATCGACAAGCATCTGGACTGTTCTTCCGTTGGCTGTGCTCGTGGCTCCTTGGGCGCTCGTGGGAGGCGCACGTATAACATTTCAGTACATCTGGGCAGGTGTTCTCGGGCCGCAACAAGTCTTCTGGTCAAATCCTAATCCAACTCTTCTATCGGAGTTCGGCTACTATTGGAGTTACTTCCCAGTGCACATGGGCAACTTCGAAGGCTGGGCAATGCTAGTTGTAGGATTGGCATTGTCGCTCTACTCTTTTCGCAAGAAGATCGTACGCAGAGACAGCCGCATGGCCGCGTACTTGGTGGTATCCACGGCTTTGTGGATCATGGTATCCGCAACACCCGCTAAGAACTATTTTGCTGGGCTTCCATTTTACTTGTTGCTTTGGCTGTTCTCATGGGCAGTCGTAGCCTCGTTCCTCAACAGGAGAGCAAAGCACCACAAGCGAATCATCGCTTGGCTCATGCCCTTGATCTTATGCATGTATGTCAGCTTTCAGATAGTCGGGGGTGTCTATGCATTTCAAAACTGGCCCGCTACGGCAACACTAGCGGGGCAAGAGAATCGGCAGGTGACGCAGAGCATCGCTGCGGACTTGCGTACTCATCTAACCAACAACGACATATTCATGTGGGCTCCGGCATACGGTTTTCCAGCAACACTTGAGTACTACATGATGGACAAAACAGGCGAATATCCACGTCACCTATCGAGCCAGATGGAGAACACCCCTAGTCAGTTCATACACGAATCTGTGAGCAACTGCAAAGCCATCCTAGCTTACGAAGAAGATATTGACAAGGTTGCGCGTTTCACTTGGGTTCCTGCTGCTTACCAGCCCTATTTCCGTGCAATCGCAGAATGGGTGAAACAACCAGATAGCGGCTACATACGAACCAACACTTACTATTTCGTCACCGAAGACGGATACCTTACCTTGCATCTGTACCTCAAGTCTAACTCCACGGTCACAAATAAGACGGCAGACTGGGAACCAACCGAAACGGTGCCAACGGGCAATCTTGGACATATCCATTCTGAACACAACGGCTATGAACTCGAATTCACAAGTACCAATTTCCTTAGTTCGACTCTAAGCTTGAAAGAAAGCGGAGGCAATTCATCTTGAAAATTGGAGTTGTGGGACTGGGTGTTGGTTATGCATTATCGTGTGCGCTTGCGGAAGCAAGCTACATGACAGTCGGGTTGGACATAAATGCGGACGTGGTCGCAAATCCGCGAAGAGACCCATCGATTGAATCTCTTCTGTCAAACAAGATGTCAAGAAGACGAATCGAAAGAAATCTGAAGTTGACCTCTTCCTACGGCGAAATAGTGGACTGCAATTATGTGATCATCTGCGTCAGCACAGGCGACGAGAAGAAACTTGTGCTCGGGCACGTCGAGGATGCAGTTCAACAGTGTCTGAGCGTTCTGCGGCCTTCAAAGGTAGGCTTCATGCCGGTTGTGATGGTCTACTCCACGTTGCCCTTCGGCAGTTCGAAACGCATCCGCGAGATCTTCAGTGGGAGCGGAGTCAAGATGAATGAAGATGTCGGGTACGTACACTTCCCGCTGATGATCGCTCAAGGGACAACGGCCTACGACTTTGTGAACCCTCCCTTCGTCATATTCGGCTCCGATTTACCGTCCGTAGCCAAACGGGCGATGGATTTCTACAAGCGCTTCGTCAGGCGTTCGCTTGTGTACAAAGGTCGGCTTCCCCCGATGTTCACTGGTTCGCCAGAGGAAGCAGAACTTGCCAAGCTCGCTGCAAACGCATGTCTCACGACAAAGATAGCCATCGCGAATGAGATTGGTGGCTTGGGTGAGCGGTTAGGCGTAGACGCGCAGAAAGTCATGCAGGTTGTCGGGTCTGACTGGCGGATCGGACGGAAGTTCACGATACCAGGATACGCTGTGGGAGGAAGCTGCTTCCCACGCGACCTGAAGTCTCTAATAGAGACGTTTGGTGAGGCAGCCGCGGTTCCAAGGATCCTGCGCGCGGTTGACGAATCGAACCGGGAGCGTCTTCTGGATCCATTGGACAAGATTGAGGGAAAGAATGTGCTCGTGCTGGGAAAGTCGTACAAATCGGCTGTGCTCGAAACTAAGGGAAGCCCGGGTTTGAGCCTCACTGAGGTGCTGAGAGAGAGGGGTTACAATGTCGAAGCATATGACCCCAAGTTTGACTCTGTCCCGCCTAGACTATGTCCTGACACGGTCATAGTCACCCTGGCTGAGCCCGAATTCAGCAACCCAGCCGCGATCACTGGCAAGGGAGCAAGAGTCGTCCTGGACTACGCCGACGTTGTAGACAGATCTAGCCTCCCGAGCGAAACGCGATTCTGGCAAGCTGGGAGGGGCTGGATCAGCCGTTCAAGGAATGATGTAGATCGCGTTCGGCAGACTAAGAACTGAGGCATTCGGGACCAATCCTCTTAGAATGAGAACCGAGAAATCTGACTCGCCGGCTCAAATGCGCATACTACTCGTACGGGCATCTCCACGGCCAAAATCGAAAACATGCCCTGGTTGACATCAATATTCATGACGACTTTTCCCTTCACATTCTCGGCGAGATACTGATCCTTCTCAACTATTCTCTGATACATCTCTAGTACCGGCCAGAACGACTCTTTTCTGTCGACCTGAAACGCGTTCAGATAGGTCATAGCGGACCGTCTCGACACACATATTCACGAGATAGCATAGGGTTGGAAAAGCATTTACTTCTCCCGCATTACTACACCGTGCGTTGAGAAGAGTCTAGCTGGGATCATCTTGGATATAATCCGCCTAGTTACGAGATCCTGGTACTACTTTAGGATGGGCTATAGTACCTACCTTACTTTCCTACTGGGGTACGTGTCGACTTTCGTGACGGTCTACTACTTGGCGATAAAGGATGTGCCGATGCTGCTGAGCATCTTTCCTCATTTTCTCACGTTTGTCCTCTTTGGAACCATTGTCGGTGTTCCGTTATCAGTCTTGATAGGCTGGCTCCACTTGAAAAGGACTCGCGCGTATACTGCCGAGGTTGACATAGGGGTCGAAGCAAATCCCTACAACTACAAGCTTCCTCCAGGATTCTGGCGTGAAGCCCTCGCACCAACGTTCCTAGAGTTGCTTACGCAGAACCGCAGGATCCTAGCCACGAACAAGATGCTCTCTTCTGAGGACGAACAGAAGATTTCGGAGCTGGAACGCAAACTGATGATTCTGATCTCAGGCGGCTACGTAGGTCGCCCCAGACGAAAGTGGGCACGAGACTTGTCGATCGAGTAGTCTCAAGCCACGCGCTCCAGGAAGAAGCCTGCTTGTTCAGCTGTATTGTTCATCTGTATTAGATAACAGCGGCCTCGTCCGGTCATTAGATCGGCCAAGTTTCTTTTTGGTCGTTGGACTGTCCGCGATACCGCCTGCCGCCGGAGCGGCCTGCAGGCAAGGTCTACAGGAGGCGCTTGAAACCAGCAAGTAAGTGAGACCGGCTTGTGTCACGTACTTCCTTCACACTCGCAATTTCCAGTCGAGTTTCAAGTGGTTGTGGTAGCGTATATCGCATAAGATTGCCCAGTCGTGCCCGATACGGGTATCGAGGTAGGCATCGTGCAGCAGGTCGAAAGACCCAAACCCCAGCCTCTTAGTCCGCTCCCACCGTAGTAGAAGCTACCACCTGTCATCCTGAATGCCAACCAATAGCTATTCCCTGAAACGATCGAGGTCTGAGCTGACAGAGACGAGAAGGTATTGACTCCGTTCACCAAGGTTGTTGATGCGCCCTGTGCCAGGAAGGTTCCCGGGGAGCCTGAACTATCCGCATAGATCCCAACATTTCCTGTTGCGCTCCCAGATGTGCCCGTCGCATAGAAGCTGATCGAAGACAATAGCCCACTTGAGGTGGCGGTGTAACGCGCGAAGTATATTTGGTTCGAGGTGGCGGGCCATGTGGACATGCCGATTGTCGAAGTCGTACCGAAGTTTGTGCTTCTGCCTGCGGTCACAGTTATTGTGCTCGTGCTGGTCGTGTACTGTACCGTTGTCCAGACGCCTTCAACCACGCTTGTCACAGTGGACCAGATGGTCGAGGCGGTCCAGCTGGTCGTCGTCGTGAAGATGGTTGTCGTGATGGTGATATTCGGCGCTTGCTGAGGGAAGAACGAGGCGCCAGCATAGAGACCCGAACCCAGGGAAAGCAGCACTACAAGAACCAGCAACATCGCAACTGAGATGGAGCGTCCCCTGAAAGCAGCTGTGCTGATCTTCTTCAACTCTTCAAACACATCCTTTCCTTTGGTGATCGCGCCTTTTGAATCCTGCGACCCTTTCCAGCCGTGACCCTGCCTAGCGTGACCGCGAGCAGCGATAGAAAGCCTAGGTAGGTCAGGGGATTCGACGCACCAGCGCTAGCTAGACGGGTTGATGTCGTGTAGACCACCCTCGTACTTGTCGAGGTCGACGTGCCCGTGTAGCTAGTGGTCGTCACGGTCGTATATTTGGTCTCCGTCGTAGTACCAGTCGACGTTTGAATCTGCCTTGCTTGGACTGATGAAGTTGCGGCCAACGGAGCTAGAGTGACGGTCGTTGGAACCACGACTGTGCTCGTCAAAGCCTGCGTACCAGTGTAACTGGTCACCGTCGTGGTGAGAACTGACGTT
>Ga0315282_10011483_pt1 | contig 13717 bp, 10 predicted proteins | sample YL17G07_20_MG_FD_203693 | JGI IMG/M metagenome (GOLD analysis project Ga0315282, IMG submission 203693) | Sediment microbial communities from Yellowstone Lake, YNP, Wyoming, USA - YL17G07_20 | ecosystem: Environmental > Aquatic > Freshwater > Lake > Sediment | place: USA: Wyoming | collected... | reverse complement strand
CGACGGCTTCTGGGGGCCGCCACGCACGCCGGCGATGGCCGCACGACTTGCCGATCACGCCTGGAGCCTCGAAGAGTGGCTCATGCATCCATCTGTTTCCCGTTCAAGCACATAGGGACACGAGGGTATTTTTTCGATTCGGTCGAGCACGAACGAATCCCACTTGGCGAGTATCCACCCGCGGGGCCAGCCAACCTGCTTGGGTTCCAAACCCACTCTGCCCCAAAACTGCTGCATCTCGTCGTTCTTGTAGTGCTCTTGGTTGGGGTAGCGGTTGAGCCGCACGTTGCACAGATGGCAACTACATATTTGATTGAGATACCATAGGCGTTCCAGTACCGATTTTTCCGAAATGGCTTTGCGAGACTGACCTTCCATCGCCTTAACCACGGGGAGAGGCCAAATCCTCTTAGGGATTATGTGATCAATCGTAAGGTGGCGCCAAACGTCAAACTGCATCTCGGGATTGTCGGTATTGCCAATCCCCATCCCGCAGTAGAGGCACTGGGCCTTGCAGGCCGTATAGATGGGGCGGGCTGCCCCCCCTTCCCCTGCCTTTGCCTTATCTGCCTCTTTCTGGTAATCGCACCACGACTGTTTTCTGTCTGTCATCGCAAGCCCTCCTTAAACATGAAAACATTGTATTCTTCCCATTCACAGTCGGCCCCCTCTTACCGCAGGCCCCTGTGTCCCGATTGCCTGCAGCCCGGCTAGCGCGTCGGAGACCGCCAGGGCGGCTGCGGGCACCAACCTCGATCCAGCGCGACAGCACGCCGTGCGATTTCAGCCAGTCGATTTCGGCCTGCAAGGAGGCATCCTCGATCCAATAGAAGTCGCCCGCCAGGGCCTCCGTCTTCAGCGTGCGGAACCGCGTCGGCCGCACCTGAGCCAATTCCTTGAGAAGGTCTTCGGAACACTATGGCCGCAGATACCGCAAGAAGCTCTCGCGTTCCGTTGCAGTGGCTCGTCAGCCAATGGCAGTCGAAGTGGCGCAGTGCGAAGTTGGTGCCTACCTCGGCGTGATGCGCAAGGATGATCTCCCGGCTGGCAGGACATCCCCGACCGAGGAGAACACCGTCGATGTCCAGGTGAGGATTCGGACAAGTCTCAGGAGCAGGAGATCCCGGCATTGATTAGACTCGCTACGGCAGTATTCCTTGCTCAATGTACTTCTTGACTTTGCCCACCGCTTCATCCAAAGAGGCGAACCAATCGTCCTTTCTTTCGGACAACTTGACAATGTTGTCCTTGAGCAGGCGTGCAATATCGACCACCTCAACCCTTAGGTTCCCCAGCGGGAACTCACTGCCTTGACCCTCGAGGTTCGTCGCCACAACGAACCTCGAAACGAGACGTTCCTGCCCCTCATAAGAGACCCACGTGATGGACAGGCGGTCGGCCAAGAATTCACCTTGCGAGATTTGCTTGCGTAGATCGGCTGCCACGAACGGCTTGGCAAAACCTCCCCAACTCTTGAACTCTCCAATGGCGATCTCGCCCTTTTCAGTGAGAAACGCGGCGTCAAGTTCCAGGGCCCTTTCCCTGCGTCCAAGTTGTTCGCAGGCCCTTCTCCTGAGCGACTCCAGATCCTCGCCCCAGTCCGTTCGGTCCAGGACCTGCGCCCTAATCACTTTGGGCTTGGGTGTTGTTGCCCTGCCCGTTATGTCCTGCCAGCCTTTGGCCTGACAAATGCATTTGCGAATGATAGGCTCGCAGAACTTCTGATACCCGAAGATCCACCAGGCGAACTTGTCTGTGGGAATGTCAACCATTGTCGATTCCTCCTAACCTGGTTTGGGCTGTGTCCCGAAAGCGGTTGGAAATTGGGTTCGGCGCGACCTGTTTCCGAAGCCCCAATAGGCCCGCTCATCGGGCGAGCCTGACGACACCTTACGCCGCCTCCTTGTGCCCGTCAAGGACGGACACTTCTTCCTGGGCGGCAGGGTGATTTCGGGTTTCGGCGCCGATTCCAGACTCGGCGTCGAAAGCGCCCGCGCTACGGGCGCGAGTTGGAGGCCGGGCGCGCGTCTTGTCTCGGCTTACCCGCTGCGGGCCAACCGGTGCTCCTGGCGCGCAAGGGCGGCCAACCGCGCCCGCACGGTCCCGCCTTCCCGCTGAAGGTGCGTGCAAACCTGCCGGATCTCGTGATAGGTGGTCCGTGCCGCCCGGATAGAATGGAGGATGCCGGGCCCTTCCTGAGACTCGCCGGCCAGGTGCTCCAGGAGCCTGTCGGCCAGCGCGGCCAGTTCATCGACATCCTTCTTCTCGCCAAGGCGGTGCTTCAGGCCGGCCCCCTGCTCATGGAACCGCCGCAGGGCGGCCTGGGCTTCTCGGGCCTCCTGGCGCGCCTCGTCGAGATGCGCGTGGTCCGGACTGCGCGAAAAGACGGCGCTGGAGATGGTATGTAGCGTGCCGCCGCGCGTCACGCCTTCGAGCAACTCGATGCACCGGTCCAGGTGTGTGAGGACGGCCCGGCCGGCCTCCACCGCCTCGTCCAGATTCTGTTGCTCGGCCTCCAGGTCCCCGGCGGCGCCGGCCTGGGCTTCTGCTCTGGCCGACTGGGGCTGCTGAGGCGCCGGATGCGGCATGCCCTCCTCGGCTCCCTCGACCGGCCACGGCGCGGGCGGCTTCTGCGCAGGCGCCGAAACGGCTTCGGGCGCGGCCTCGGCGTGCCCAGACGGCGCCGGCTCGGCAGGCTTAGATGGCGCGGCACTCAACTCACGAGCGGCGGCAAAGGCGGACGTGGCGGCGGCCCTGGCGTCGCGCTTCCCCTCGGCCGCCTGCTGACGAGCCCGGGCATACTCCGCGGGCGTCGGACGAGCCTTCGTCGCGACCAGCGGCGGGCCCGCCTGGGGGGCCTGATCCGCTTCCGCCCCGCTGACCGCCAGATAATCCAGCACGCGGCTGTCAACGCCCGGCGGTTCCGGGTGGCCGGCGACGAGGGGCTTCGCCGGCGCGGCCTGCGGCCGAGGCGGGGACGGCGCGGCCGCCGCCGGGCGGACGGGCGCCCCGGCATGCTGTGCCGCCGACGTTACGCGGCCGCGGTCCACATGCGCCACGGCGGCATCCAGGAATTCCAGGACCTTCTTCTCAAGATCCGGCGGCTCCGCCTGGTGCCGGACGACGCCGGCCAGGGCGAGGCGGTCTGACGCCGCAGGTTCGCCCGAGTGCCGCACGAGTTGGGCCTTGAGTTGCGCCAGCCACGCCGCTTCGGCCTGGAGCGCGCGGTAAACCTCGGACAGCCTGTGGACCAGGCGCTCGTTCTCGTCGATCCTGGCCTGGACTTCCGTGATCTTCTGCCGCAGTGATTCGAGCATGGCGATCCTCCCGCCAACCATGTAGGGCGGGGCGAAGCCCCGCCTTCTTCGACGCGCCGCAAGCACTGCCGTGGCTTTGCCACGGCCTACACTTGCTCAACGCGGCGGCGCCGTCGCCAGCCGCGCGAACTCCTCCAGGTCCTTGTAGTTGCCGCGCCACGTCGTGTACATGATCCCTTCGACGCCCTGGACCTTGGCGGGGGCCGCCTGCCGCACGCGACCGAGGTTCACGAAGTAATTGGGCGGCCGGTCCGCGTGCAGGCGGCCGAACTTGTGGTCCGAGGTCAGCATTCCGTTGTAGCCGGCCTGCCGGGCCCGCCGCATCAGCGCGATCAGGTCGTCCACGTTCTTGTCGACCTGGAAGTTGCACGGTGCGTAGAACCAGAGATACTTCCAGGGGGGCTCGGCAGCGAGGCCGGGCGGGACCAGGGCGATGGCGCAGAAGGCCGCGGCCAGCACGACCATGAGATGGTGCGCGTGCTTCATACGCGCCCGCCTTCTTGTGCGGTGTCTGACCCGATACCGCAGCGAGACTTCGTCAATCGGAGGCGCCGAAGGAGCGCCGCGAAAGGCGCCGGTCGGACCGCCTAGAGTTTGACCTTCACGGACTTGCCCTTCAGGGCCGCCTTCATCTCGGCCTCGACAATGGCGACCGAGGCGGCGGCATCGGCCGGCGGAACCCGCGCTGGCGGCTGCCCCGCCGCGATGCACCCAACGAAGTACCGCAGTTCCTCCGTGTACCCGTTCACCGCCGGCATCGCCGGATACTCGACCTTGCCGGTCTTGCCGTCATGGACCGCCAGCGTCGGCGCGCGGAGCGTGTTGAACTCGACGGCGGCCGTATCGAAGACCACCCGCGCCGACATCCGGAACGGGAACGACGGCGGGAAGTCCCACCCGCCCTCCGCGGCCACCACCGGCCCCTTGTCATACTGGAACGTCGAGAGGATGTGGCTGGCGCCGCCGCTAGAGTCGAACGTGCCGCTGGAGGTCACGCGGACCGGCCGCCCGAAGAACCACTGCACCATGTCGGTGTCGTGCACGTGCAGGTCGAGGACGGCCGAGCCGCTCCGGGCCGGGTCCTGGAGCCAGTTCTCCCAGGACCACATCGGCGTGGCCGAGAACCGGCCGAAGTAGGCGCTGCGGACCCGGCCGTAGCGGCCCGAGTCCATCATCTCTTTGATGGCCAGGTACTCCGGCCAGAACCTCAGGACGTGGGCGATGCACAGGAGCCGCCCGGCCTTCTCGGCCGCCGCCACCATCTTCCGGGCCTCCCGGAAGGTGCGGGCCATCGGCTTCTCGCAGATGACGTGCTTGCCCGCCTTGAGGGCCTTGACGGCCGTCGGTGCGTGCAGGAACGTCGGCAGGCAGATGTCGACGGCGTCGACCTCGTTGTCCCTCAGGAGTTTCCGGATGTCGGCGTACCGGCGGAGGCCCGACAGGTCCGTTTTCTGGGCGGCGCCGGTGTCGATGTTGCCGGCGGCGCCGGACCAGTCGCCCTCGAGTTTCTTCGGGTCCACGTCGCACACGGCCACCAGTTCGGCCTCCGGAATGTCGGGGTAGCACTTGAAGTGCGTCGTGCCCATCATGCCCAGCCCTACGACCGCCACGCGTACTTTCATGGGTTGGCCTCCGTTGTCAGTGCCCGCCGTCAGACGTCAACGCGCCCCGCGTGTCGCAGGCCCGCCGCAGCGGAGCGGCTCAATGGGCGCCCCCGGCGCCGTTACGGCATGATCTTCTTGAGGCGCTCGGCCGTGGTGCGCAGGAACGCGGCCTCGTCGGTATCGGCCGGTCCGGCGAAGACCTCGGCCGTCACGGGCCCTTTATAACCGAGTTTGGCCAGCATGGCGAGACTTTCCGCCAGCGGCACGTCTCCGTCGCCCAATTGGCAGAACCCGTCGGCCGTGCCCACGGACCGCTTGAAGTCCTTCACGTGCACCCGCCGGATGCGGCGGCCCAGGACCTTGATCCAGTGCTGGGGATAGCCGTATTGCCATACGTTCCCGATGTCGAAGTAGACGCCCACGCGGGGGCTCGCCACCTCGGCGATGAACCGACGGAACTCCAGCGGGCTCAGCAGGAACTTGTTCCACACGTTCTCGACGCAGGCCGTCACGCCGGTCCGGGCGGCCCCGCGGGCCAGCACGCGGCAGAACCGAAGGGCACGCTTGTAGCAGATGCCGTACGGCACCACCTCGGCCTTCGGGTCGAAGAACACGTCGACGTGCCCGGGCAGGACCAGCAGGTGCCTCACGCGCAGCGCGGCCGCGACGGCCAGCGACTTGCGGCCGATCTCGATGGCCCGCGCCCGGACCGCCGGGTCCTCGGAAGCCGGGTTGACGGACCAGAACAGGCCCGTGGCGACCGATCCCAGTCGGACGCCGAGGCGCCGGGCCTCGCGGGCCAGGCGCCGGCACTCGGCGGCCGGGGTGTCGGGCGTCAGTTCACCTTCCCCGGAGACGGCCAGTTCCAGCCCTTCGAAGCCCGCCTCGCGCGCCAGGCGCATCGCCTCGACGATGCTGCGGCGGCCGCTGAACCCGTCGCGAAAAGACCAGTAACTCGCTTGCGTGAACATGTTGCGACCCCTTTAGTCGTTAACCCCTCCGGATTGCCGTGTGCCACGGCCGGCTTGGGCGGCCGTGCCCCCGGATTCGCCCCTGGTCTTGCAGCAGGGGTCGGCAGGAACCCGGGGCGCCTGCCGGCCCATGCAGAGAGACCTTTCAGAGAAAGGCACTACACGTTCGCGGGCGCTTCGGCCTCCCACCGGTGCGCCTCGCGGAAATCGGGCATCTGCTTCTTCTCGCGCCGGTAATAATAGCGGAAGCCCTGATTGATCGTGATGTTGATGATCCACGCCCACTTCTGGGGGGGCCACAGACGAAGCCTCTCCCACATGCTCGGCAACGAGTAGAACTCTCGGAACGCCGCCGCCTGGCAGTTGGCCAGTTGCCGCGGGGTCATCCGTTTCGGCCGGAACACGACGGTCGCCCCGTTATACTTCGACCAGTCGCGCGTCAGGATGCGGCCTTCGCGATCATAGTCGTCGAAGAGAGGCGTGCCGGGGTACGGCGTCAGGATAGGATAACACGAGATGCCCAGGCGCGCCCGGCGGGCAAACCGGACCGTGGCCGCCAGCGACTCCACCGTATCCGAGTCGAACCCCAGGAGAAACGAGGCCCACGTTCCGATGCGGGCGTCCTGCAACCGCTTGATGAGGGGCAGGTAGTCCTTCGGGTCGCAGCAGGTCTTCCCGCCCTGCGCGAGGCTTTCGGGGTTGGGGCTCTCCAGGCCGATGATGAGGCCCATGCAGCCGCTGGCTTTCATCAGGGCCAGCAGTTCGGGGTCGCGGGCCACGGTGATCGTCGCCTGGCCGCACCATCCGATTTGCAACTTTGCGAGTTGCCGGAAGAGGTCGCGGGCCCATCGCAGGTTGCCGACCACGTTGTCGTCGGCAAAGACGACTCGCTTGGCGCCCAGGTCGCGGATCTCGTCGCAGATGGCCTCGACCGGCCGGACCGCGTATCGCCCGGCGTACAGTGCCTGGGTGGTGCAGAAGCGGCACCGGTGCGGGCATCCGCGCGAGACCTGCACGGCGTTCCAGACGAGGTAGTCGCGCTTCCGCAGCAGGTCGCGGCGCGGCGCGGCAATCTGGACGTCGCCCTCGGCCCGGTAGATGCCGGCCAGGCGTCCGGCCCCCAAGTCGGCGATCATCCGCGGGAGCGTCCCCTCGGCCTCGCCCACCGCCACGGCCGTGGCGTGACCCAGCGCCTCTTCGGGCAGGCTCGACGGATGGATGCCGCCCAGGACCACCGGGACGCCCAGCCGCAGGTACCCCTCCGCGATCTGGTATGCGCGCGGCGCCTGGCAAGTCATCGCCGTGATCCCGACGAGGTCCGCGTCCTTGGCGATCCGCACCGGGCCGGTGCACTCGTCGACAATCTCAACCTGCCACGAGCGCGGGACCACGGCAGCGGCCACGGCCAGCCCCAGCGGCATGAACAGGGCCCGGCGCCCGAACGCGACCCGCCGCGCCACGTCGTTCTCGACGAGGTGGTTCAGCGGGTTCCGCGGGTTGATCAGCCGCAGTTTCGGCACGTGCATCCTCTCCCGGGCTCCCAGGATACCGTATCGCGCCCTCGCGGTCAACGGCCTGGCGCCGGCCATCGGCAATAGGCAACATCGCGCTAATAGTTATCATTCGGAAAATAATGCATTAACCGGCCGCGCCGTTCGTCTATACTAGTGCCGAAGGCGCAAGGCCCGGCAAATGGAGACTGGGCAGCGGCCGACGGCCAGGGTATGATAGGCCAGGAAAGGAAGAGAGCCATGAAATACTGCCACGTTGGAGCCGTTGTGCTGGTGGCCGCCCTGGTGGGGTTCGTGGGATGCCGGAAGGACCGCGACCGGGCCGGCGTGACGTACTATCCGTCGCCGGCGGTGGCGGCGCCTTCGTCGCCGGCGGCGATGCCGGCGCCGCCATCCCCGCCTTCTGAGGCGGCGCACGCGCCTCCTCCGCCGCAGGCCGCGCCGTTGGCCCCCGGGGCGGAGTCCGCCGCGCCGGAGGTGCTGACGCAGGGGCCCCTGCACGAAGCGTTCGCCGAAGTGATCAACTACAACCCGCAGCCCGGCATGGTGGCCCCGCGTGCCCCGCCGGCCCCCATCGAGGAAATGCCGCCCGATGAACGCCCGGCCGGCACCGTCTGGATTTCCGGCTACTGGGCCTGGGACGACCAGCGCCAGGACTTCCTCTGGGTCAGCGGCATCTGGCGCATCCCGCCGCCAGGCGTCAGTTGGGTGCCCGGCTACTGGACGCAGACCGCCGAGGGCTGGCAGTGGACGTCGGGCTTCTGGAAGTCCAACGCGGTGCAGGAGATCACGTACCTGCCGCCGCCGCCGGCCAGCCTCGAACTCGGGCCGTCGAGCCCGCCGCCATCCGAAGACCACATCTGGGTGACCGGCTGCTGGACCTGGGGGAGCGCCCGGTACCTCTGGCGGCCCGGGTACTGGATGGTGGCGCGGCCGTCCTGGGTCTGGGTCCCGTCGTACTGCCTGTGGACGCCGCGAGGCTACGTATTCGTCGACGGGTACTGGGACTACATGATGGAACGCCGTGGGATGGTCTTCGCCCCGGTCTATTTCCCGTCGGCCGCGATGTACGTCGGGCATGCGGGCATGTACTATTCGCCGACGGTGGTCATCGACACCGACTGGCTGACGCTCAACCTGTTCACGCGGCCGCGGTACTGCCACTACTACTTCGGCGACTACTACGCGGTCGGGTACACGCAGGCGGGCATCTATCCGTGGTATGCGCATAATCACTATCGCCTGTGGTACGACCCGATCTACCAGCATCGCCGGTGGAACTCCCGGAATGACGATCCTCGCTGGTCGGAGCGCCTGCGCGAGCAGTACCAGCACCTGCGTGACACTCCGGCCGCAAGGCCGCCGCGCACGTTCGCGGCTGAGCAGGCGCTTCTGGCCAAGGCCCATGGGATTGGGGTGCCGCAAAAGTTGATGGCCAGGCCGCTCGCCGAGGTGGTGGCGAGCAAGAACACGGAAATGAAGTTCGAGAAACTCGACCGCAACAAGCGCCAAGAGATCGCCAAGTACTCCAATGAACTCGAAAAGTACAAAGGCCAGCGCGCGGCCTGGGAGACCCCGCCGGGGGCGCCCAAGCCGACGGCCTCGACCAGCGCCAAGCCCCCGCAAGGCCCCGTGAAGGCGGCAGAGAACCGGCCGCCGGCGACCTTGCCGAGCGGGCCGATGGCCGGCAGACCGCCTATCGTCCCGCCGACTGCCCCGACGGGCATCAAGCCGCCCACCACGGGCCGCACGCAAGCCGGGCCGCCGATGGCTCCGGTAATGCCCCCGAACGTGCCCAGGACCCCGGCGGTGCCGACGCTGCCGTCGACAGGTCCCAGGCCGCCGACGGTCGTGACGCCGCCGACAAGGGAAGTCGGGAAGACTCCTGCGCCGCCGACCAGCGGTATCAGGACGCCTCTGCCTCCTACAGTTCGGGAGATCAGGATTCCTCAGCCGCCGACGGTCGTGACGCCGCCGACAAGGGAAGTCGGGAAGACTCCTGCGCCGCCGACCAGCGGTATCAGGACGCCTCTGCCTCCTACAGTTCAGGAGATCAGGATTCCTCAGCCGCCGGTCGTCCAACCGCGGGACATCCGAGGGCCCGTGCAGCCCACCGGACCGAGCCAGATCGTGCGGCCGCCAGAAGTCAGGGAGCCTGTGAGGGTCCGGGTCCCGACGCCGCCGATCGTGAGACCGCCCGTCGACACCCGCAGCAGGGAGATGCAGCCGCCGCCGAGGCCGGACACGCCGCAGGCGCCCACGTTCAGGCCGCCTGGCCCGGAGGCGGGGCCTGCCCAACCCAGGGGCAGACCGTAGCGCAGGCCCCGAAGGGACGGAGCCGGGCATAGAACCGCTCGCTTCCGCGTCCGCCGGAGACGGCCGGCCAGGAACCGGCCGTCTCCGGCTGTTTCCGAGCAACCCGCAATGGCTGTCCTGACTTCGGCTTCCACGCCGGCGGCGAGTCCTTGACGCGCCGCCAGGGCGTGCAGACAATGGATTTGGGTCGGCACCGGCCCAGGAGCACCTTGCGATGGCGAAGCCCCTCACGAGGCTCGCGGTCATTGGGGCGCTGGCGCTGGCCCTGAGTCCGGCGCCGGCGGCCGAGCCGGCACCACCCATCCCTTACTCCGCCGACCCCCGCGCGATCCTGAAGGCGTACTTCGCCGAGGAGGATGCGGCAGCCCGAACCGCACTGGCCGCCAGGTTCGCGAGCGTCGCGCCGAAGGCGTGGGGCGACCTGAAGGCGATGCTTCACGCGACGGCCCCGCGGACGGCCCTGGCGGCCGGGCGGCAGCGGTTCCAGACCAACGGCGACAACTTCGTCCCGCCCATCAAGTACATCCTGCGCGTGCCGGCCGGGTACGCCGGCGACGCGGCGCGCGGCTGGCCGCTCATCATCACCTGCCACGGCCTCGGCGGAAGCGGCGAGGGGGCACTCGGCGAAGTCGAACGGTGGATGGGGCCAGACATCGAGCAGTTCCTCGTGGCGGCTGCCGAGGCGCCAAAGCCGGGGGCCTATACCGCCGAGCGCGAGAACATCGAGTACCCGTTGCGGGTGCTCGAAGACGTGCGGCAGCGGGCGAACGTCGACTCGGACCGCACGGTCCTGACGGGCGTCTCGAAGGGCGGCTACGCCACCTGGGGCACGGTCCTATCTTCGCCCGGCCAGTGGGCCGGCGCCGTGCCGATGGCCTCGTTTCCCGTGACGGAGGCGGGCGCGGGCGTCGGCCACACGCTCTATCTGCCGAACGTCCTGGCCCTGGCCATCCAGGCCCACTGGGGCGCCAACGACATCGAGCCGGGGCAAAAGGAAGGTATCAACACCTTGTCGCGCGAGGCGGCGGCCGAGATGAAACGCCTCGGCGCCAAGCGCTTCGAGGGCATCGAGTACCCCGGCGAGGGGCACGGCCTGGCCGTCAAGGCCGACCGCTTCCGCGCGTTTGTGGCGGCGGCGCGGCGCGATCCCTGGCCGCCCGAGTGCAAGTTGATCTTCCACCGCCTTTACCAGGGCCGGGCGTACTACGTCCGCGCCACGGCTGCCGCGCGGGAGGAGTTCGACTTCCGGCAGAAACGGACGATCACGATCACCCGCAAGGAGGACTTCGACAAGGCCCGGCGCGACCTTTACCTGCGCGAGGGCTACGAACTGACGGCCCGGATGGCCGCCGGCGCGAACCTCGTGGCGGTCATGACGCGGAACCTCAAGGAGGTCGAGGTCGACCTGGCGGCCGAGAAACTCGATTTCGCCCGCCCCATCCGCATCACCCTCAACGGCAGGACCGTCCAGGAAGGACCGCGCAAACTCGACTGGGTGGAGTTGCTCGAGACGGCCCGCCGGACGGGCGACTTCGAACGCCTCGTCGGCGGGCGAGCCAAACTGACCGTGGCGGGAGCCAAGTAGGCGTGCCGGCATGACCCCGGCGGGCCTGGCGCACTACGGCTTCTCTGCCGCCGCCGGCGCCGCCTCCGGCTCAAGGGCGAACCTCAGCGACCCCGACGGCTCCACCACGCGCAGGCAGAAGCCCCACCCTCCGTTGAAGTTGGCGATCTTGAGCAGGACCTCATTCCAGCCCTCGTTGAGCCAGACCGGGAACGTGTCCTGGTCAACCTTGACGCCGCGCACGGCATGCTTGGACCAGACGGCCTCGCCGTTGACGCGCACCAGGAGGCTATCGTTGCTGCCGGCCGCGAACCGGCAGACGCAACTCTTCGGGCTGTAGACATAGGTAACGGCACACGCGACCGCGTAATCGGTCTTGTAGACCCACCCGAGGTCGATGACCCCGCTGGTGTCGGCCTCCATGGTTTCCCAGGCAATCTGTTTGCCGCCCTTGCCGCGGTAGACGGCGGCCAAGTCGACGCGCTTCTCGGGCGGCAGCATGCCGTCCCAGCCGGAAAGCCATCCGAAGAGGTACCGCTCCTTGGCGTCTCCGACACCGAGCGGCAGGCCGAGGTCGAACGGCCCCGCGACGTTCCAGTCCCTCACCATGGGAGCCACCTTGGCCAGGGCCTGCTTGAGGGGGTTCCAAGTCAGGAGTTTCTTGCGGGTCTCGTCCACCAGTTCCGCCTTGAGGGTCGGCAGGGGGAGCAGCCCCCGGGTCACCTGGGCCTGGATCGCGAATGAAGCCTCCCCGCCCGGTTCGAGGCAGGCCAGGGTGCCCTGCCGGCCGAGCGGTTGCCATGAGGTCCCCTTGGTGTCCCACGTGGCCGTGACGAACGCGGGGCGGTCGACCGGATTCTTGAAGCGGGCGCGCATGTCCACGAAGCCGTCCTTCGGAATCGACGCCAGCGGCTCGACGCCCAGGTCGAGTTCCTGCCGCTCGCGCAGGTCGGTCGTCGCGTAGTCGGCAGGCAGGCGGCCCTTCGGCGTAAGGATCTCCCAGGAACTGTCGCTGCCCTTGACGGTGACGAGAAGGATGTGGAAGATGCCTCCCTCGAGTTCGGCGCAGCGAAGTTCCGCCCCCGCGCCGCCCGTGACGACGTAGTTAACGCCGTCGCGCGTCGGGTAGCGCAGGTACTCGTGGTCATGGCCCCCGAAGACGGTATCGACGCCTGCCGCCGCCAGGACCGGATGCACGTACTTGTGCCACTGGTTCTCGAGCACCCTCTCCTTGGGTCCCCAGCGCCAGAGCGGCTTGTGGACGAACACGAAGATGCGGCGGGCCCCGGCGGCGCGCTTCAAGTCCTCCTTCAGCCACGCCAGTTGGAAGCCGCTGATCTTGTCCAGCCCACCGACGACCTCAGAATTGAGACCGATGAAGTGGCACCCTTTGTAGTCCCACGAGAAGTACGTCGGGCCGATGCGCTTGCGCCAGACGGCCTCGCCCACACGGTCCGGAACGTCGTGGTTGCCCACCACGGGAATCAGGGGGATCTGGAAGTAACCGGCGGCCCGGTCGAAGTCGTCCCACATGCGGTTGAGGACGGCGGCATCCTTGGCGTAGCCGTGGATGAGGTCGCCGACGTTGACGGCGAACTCGCCGCCCGAGGCGTTGGCCAGGCGGATGTTCTCGGCAAAGTAGATGTTCTGGATCCCGAAGTCTTTGCCGCCCGTCCAAGGCCGGTTATCACCCATGACCACGAAAGTGAAATCGCCCGCGTCGTCCGAATCAACCAGGGGCTTCACGAGGACCGCGGGCCGCGTCCCATCCATGCATCCCGCCACGAGCATGGCCACGAGAATAAGTGCCGCAACCTTCCGCATCCGATTCGCCCCTTTCACAACAGGCCCCCCGTCATTCCTTCAAGGTCACCGTCCAGGCGTTCGGGCCGTCGCGGCCGAGCCGCAGGATGGCGTCGGCCTTCCTGCCGCCGAACTCCACGTGGACGCGGTACTGGCCGTAGAAGCCGCGCAGGGCCAGGGCGCCCGTGCCGTCGGTCCGCCCCTCGACCTTGGTTTTCCACTCGCGCTGGATGAGCCGCCACAGGGCGTCGTACGCCGGCTTCGGGCTGAGGTCGTTCCTCAGGAGGCCCCCGCCCTTCAGCCACGAGCCCTGGTCGCACAGGTCCCACCACGTGATGGCCCGAGTGGCCGGGTGGCCGAAGACGACCCGGTAGAACTTCTCGGCGTACTCGGCCTGGGCGGTCTCGTTCCAGACGCCCCGCCGGTGCGAGCCGGTGATGGCGTCGCCGCTCGAGGCCGGCGTGAACTCCGTGATGTGCAGGGGCTTGCCCAGCGTCGCGTAATGGTCGAGGATGCGCTGGACCTGTTCCAGGGGGAACCGCTCTGAGCGCGGCTCGTGGGCCTGGATGCCGATGCCGTCGAACGGCACGCCGGCGGCCTTCGCCTTTTCGAGCAACTCGAAGAACGGCGG
>Ga0315282_10011482_pt1 | contig 13719 bp, 13 predicted proteins | sample YL17G07_20_MG_FD_203693 | JGI IMG/M metagenome (GOLD analysis project Ga0315282, IMG submission 203693) | Sediment microbial communities from Yellowstone Lake, YNP, Wyoming, USA - YL17G07_20 | ecosystem: Environmental > Aquatic > Freshwater > Lake > Sediment | place: USA: Wyoming | collected... | reverse complement strand
GCCTCGGTAATGGCGGCATCGCCCCCGCCAACGACGGCGACGGTCCTGTTCTTGAAGAAGGGGCCGTCACAGGTGGCGCAGTATGAGACGCCCTTGCCGGTAAGCTCCTCCTCACCCGGTATGCCCAGCTTTTGCCGTTCCGAGCCGCTGGCAATGATTACCGCCCGGGCGCCGAATTTGCCCTCAGTGGTAACGGCTATCTTTTTCTCCCCCTCAAGCTCAACACCGGTTGCCTCTGCGGCTAGGGTCTCCAGCCCGTGTCTGGTTGCCTGCTGGTGCATTAGTTGCCCCAGCTCCATGCCGGAGATACCCTGGGGAAAGCCGGGGAAGTTCTCTATCAGCTCGGCGTTGGTTATCAGCCCACCCAGCGCCCCCTTTTCTATGAGCAGGCTCTTGAGACCCGCCCTTGAGCTGTAAAGGCCGGCGCTGAGCCCGGCCGGACCACCGCCGATAATGATTACCTCGTATTCTTTGTCCATTATCTTTACTTGAGGACAGCGTCCAGGGCTTGTTTCAGTTCGGCCTTGGGTTTATAGCCCACGATCTGCGACACCGGCTTGCCGTCTTTAAAGATAATAAGATTAGGGATTGACATGATGGAGTATTTGGCGGCGGTCTTCGCATTCTGGTCAACATCAATCTTGGCGAAGGTCAGCCTGCCGGCATACTCCCCGGCCAGCTCCTCAAGGACGGGGGCGGTCATCAGGCAGGGGCGGCACCAGGGTGCCCAGAAGTCGACCAGTACCGGCGTCTTTGATTTCAGTACCTGTTGTTCGAAGGTGGCGTCATTAAGGACAATCGGTTCAGTCATAGTTCACCTCTTTAATTATTCGGCAGATGTCTCGCTCGGCGGTCCGTTTAGCCAAGCCGATGGCATTTTTGATTGCCTTGGCCTGAGAACGCCCATGAGAGACGATGATAGCCCCGTTTACCCCCAGAAGACAGGCCCCGCCGTATTCCCGGTAGTCCACCCGCTCTATCCAGGAGCCCAGCCCTATATCCTGGAGGAGGGTCCGCCCCTGGAGGTGATAGGCGGCGGACAGGATGTGCCCCGTCTGTCGCACCACGCTCAGGAAGGTGTCACCTAACCCTTCAATGGTCTTGAGCACGATATTGCCGGTGAAGCCATCGGTAACGATGACATCGGCGGTTTTCTTTGATATGTCCTGCCCTTCTATGTTGCCGATGAAGTTTAGTCTGGTTTTCTTGAGCAGGCTGTGGCTTTCCTGAATCAGACGGTTGCCCTTTGTTTCCTCCTCACCGTTGCTGAGGAGGCGGACAGTGGGGGAGTCGATGTTGAGGAGGTGTTTGACATAGGTCGTGCCGAGGTAAGCAAACTGGACGAGGTGGCTTGGTCGGCAGTCAGCGTTGGCACCGGAATCAATAAGCAGGGCAGGTGTCGTCGGGGTGATGTCAAGGAAGCTGCCCAGGGCGGGGCGCTCAACGCCCTCTATCCTGCCCAGGCTGTGGAGGCTGGCAAAGACGACGGCCCCGGTGTTACCCGCGGAGACAAAAGCTGAAGCCAGGCCGTCTCTTACCAGATTAACCCCGATCACTATTGAGGAGTCCGGCTTGCTTTTGACTGCTTTCACCGCCGACTCACGAGGTTCAATGACCTGCTTGGCTTCAATAATGCTGAGCCTTGCCTTATTTGCATAGCGGCCGGTCATCAGGTGGAGGATAGACTTATTCCCCACCAGCGCAATCTCAACATCATATTCCTGGGACGCCTTTACCGCCCCTTCCACTATTTCGCGGGGATACTCCCCGCCGGCGGCATCAACGGCGATTATCATCTAACTTCACCTTCTTCAGGGCGGTGTCAAACCCCTTGAACTTGCTTGAGCTTTGAGTATTTATAATTTCTTCGTGAACGAGCAGGGCGGCGCCTATTGCCCCCATCACCTCGTGGTGGGGTGGGACAATCACCTCGGTGCCGAGCTCTTCCTGGAGCGCCTTCACCATGCCCCCATTAAAGGCAACCCCGCCCTGGAATATTATCGGGGGCTGGATATCCTTGCCCGGGCTGACATTGTGCAGGTAGTTGCGCACCAGCGCCTGGCACAGGCCGTACAAAATATCCTCAATATGGTGTCCCGTCTGCTGCTGGTGAATCATGTCTGACTCGGCAAAGACGGTGCACCTCCCGGCGACGGGCACCGGGCTTTTGCTCTCCAGGGCTTTCCGGCTTAGTTCCTGGATGCTCATCTTGAGGCGCGATGCCTGGTGGTCAAGGAAGCTGCCGGTGCCGGCGGCGCATACCGTGTTCATGCCGAAGTCGGTAACCATGCCATCACGGATAATGATGAGCTTGCTGTCCTGCCCGCCAATTTCAATGACGGTCTGCGCCTCGGGGAAGTAGTGCAGGGCACCGACGGCGTGGCTGGTAATCTCGTTCTTGACCAGGTCAGCCCCGACGATAACCCCCGCCAGGTAGCGAGCGCTGCCGGTGGTGGCGACACCAGCGATGGTGATGTCCTCGGGCAGTTGTTCTTTAATCTGTCCTAACCCGTACTTGACCATTTCTGAAGGCTTGCCCTCCGTCGGCAGGTAGAGATGGGCAAGCAGCTCATCAGCTTCATTAAGAACGGCAAATTTCGTGGTTACGGCGCCAACATCAATGCCCAGATAGGCTTCCATAAAACTCCCTAACACTTAATATTAGACCACGGGGCGTTGTTTGACAAGCTACTTGCCGCCGAACTCCCGCTTAATCCGGGCGACTGTTGCCGGGCTAGACAGCAGGTCAGCAACCGTCATCGCTAAAGCCTTGGCGCTATCAAGCATCCCCTTGATGCCGGCCTCGGAGGCGGCGGCCTGGGCAAACTCGGGGGAGTGGACACCCACCTCTCTGGGGACGATGGCGAAATCGGGGTGGATGGCGGGCACGAGCTGGCTGACATTCCCCATGTCGGTGCTGCCAAAGGCATTGGTCGGGTTGGAGAGGAGCACCTTGCGTCCCAGTGACTGCATATTCTGCCGGAAGAGTTTAGCCAGTGCCAGGTTATTTTTCAGGGGGGCGTAGCGCTCCTCCCAGCGGTATTCCAGGCGGGCGCCGGTGGCGGTAGCAGCGGCGACAAAGCAGTTCAGCACCCTCTCCATTAGCTCGTCCAGATAGGCGTCATCCTTGGCGCGGACGATGAAACTTCCCGCGCTGTGCGCGGGTACAATATTAGCCGCTTCTCCACCGTCGGTGATGATCCCGTGGATGCGAGAGGTGCTCTTAATATGCTGCCTAAGTGAGTTAATGGCGGCAAAAGAGAGGAGCATTGCCTCCAGGGCGTTGATGCCCTGCTCGGGGCGGGCGGCGGCGTGGGCGGCTTTGCCAAAGAACTCAACATCCAGGGTGATGCAGGCCAGGGCCTGGGTGGTGACGGCATCATAGGCGCCGGGGTGCACCATCATCGCGATATCAATATTAGCAAATCCCCCCCGCTCCGCCATTATTACCTTGCCCCCGAATAGCTCCTCGGCTGGCGTGCCGATGACAAGTATGGTGCCGCCAAAACGGTCAATAGCCAGTTTAGCCGCCACCCCGCCGCCGACGGCACTGCCCGCTATCAGGTTATGGCCGCAGGCGTGCCCGAGCTTGGGGAGGGCGTCATACTCGGCGAGAAGGGCAATCACCGGTTTCGAATGCCCGTAGCTTGCCATAAAGGCGGTGGCTAGATTACAAATGCCCCGCTTTATAGAGAAGCCATTTTCTTTCAGGTACTGGGTGAGCCAGCCGGATGCCTTGGTCTCTTTAAAGCCGAGCTCGGGGGTGGAATGAATCTTGAGACTCAGCTCGCGAAGCTGGTCGCGGTGAGCCTCTACCTCTTTTATAATCAGGGCCTTTAGCTCTTTTGCCGTGGGATTTTTTGTCATTTCTACTGCCTTTATAGCTTAACACCGGGGCAGGTACTTTACAAGAAGCATTGATTGTGCTATACTTACGATGCATAAAGATGGACTTAGAGAAGTGGGTTCGAACCCACTTTTTTAATTGTTGCCATCGTTAGAGGGTGGAGGTCTTAGGGCTTAGATGAAGAGCGAATTTATGCTCGCCATAACCCAGCTCTCGGCAGAGAAGAACCTGCCCCGGGAGGTGGTCCTTGCTGCCGTGGAGTCGGCGCTGGTATCGGCCTACCGGAAGGAGAATTTTGCCCCCAACCAGAATATCGCGGTCAAGATTGACCCGGTTACGGGGGCGGTGAAGGTGTGGGCGGAGAAGACGGTAGTGGAGAAGCCCTCCGAGCCGCGCCGTGAGATATCGCTGGCGGAGGCGACCGAGATTAAGCCTGACGCCCAGCTGGATGATGTTGTCATGGTGGAGGCGACCCCGCACAACGCGGGGCGGATTGCGGCCCAGACGGCAAAGCAGGTCATTCTCCAGCGCCTTCACGAGGCAGAGCACAGCGCCATATTTGAGGAGTATTCCAATAAAGAGGGCGATATTATCACCGGCGTGGTGCAGCGCATTGAGCCGAGGCAGATATATATTGATTTAGGCCGGACGGAGGCGATACTCCCCGCGGCGGAGCAGTTGCGCACCGAGAGGTACCGCGTGGGGCAGAGGCTCAGGTTCTATCTGCTGGAGGTGGCGCAGAGCGGCAAGGGACCGCAGGTGGTGGTATCGCGCTCTCACCCCGATTTACTGCGCCGGCTTTTTGAGCTTGAGGTCCCTGAGGTCCTCAGTGGGGTGGTGGAGGTGAAGGCAATCGCCCGTGAGGCCGGTTACCGCAGCAAGATTGCCGTTGCCGCCCGCCAGGAGGGCGTTGACCCGGTTGGTTGCTGTGTCGGGCTTCGCGGCATAAGGATACAGAATATTATGAAGGAGCTGAGCGGGGAAAAGCTTGATGTCGTGGTATGGAATCCGTCTTCCCAGGTCTTTATTGCTAATGCCCTCAGCCCGGCGCAGGTAATGAATGTCACCCTGGACGAGAAAGAAGGGGTAGCCACCGTGGTTGTCCCCGATAAGCAGCTATCACTGGCCATCGGTAAGGAGGGGCAGAATGCAAGGTTAGCCGCCAAGCTTACCGGCTGGCGTATTGATATTAAAAACGCCTCTGCTGCCGCCGTGGAGCACCTGGCAAAGCCTGAGGTTTTGCCGGTGGAGGCTGAGCTACCGCTTGTTGAGGAGCCGGTCCTAGCCTCGGCGGGGGTGGCGGCTGAACCAGAGGCGGTGCTTGATACCAAGCTCGTTCCCCCCAAGGCTTTGCTCAAGTCTCAGGCCAGGTCGGAATCACCTCAGCTCCGCTTTGCTGAGGATGTCTTGAAATTTGCCCCGACCAAGGCGGTGCCTAAATCAAAGAAGAAAAAGAAGGAGACCCGCGAAAAGCGGGTTGATGACGGCGCCAAGGGCAGGAAGCGGCAAGAGAGGCCAGAGTTACTTGAGGAAGAAGAGTATTAATCCGGTTTCGGTTAGGCATATACCCCAGCGGACCTGTGTCGCCTGCGGTGTCGTGGAGCCCAAGCGGCAGCTAGTCCGTCTGGTGAGGGTTCCCGGTGGGGGAGTTGAGGTTGACCCCGGTGGGAAGAAGGCGGGGCGTGGTGCTTATTTGTGCCCGAGGGCAGAGTGCTGGGAGGTGGGGCTGAAGAAGGGGCGTCTGGAGCATACCCTGCGCACCACCCTCACCCCGGACAACCGGGAGCAGCTTCTTAAGTATAGCGCGGGATTTACTAAGGAGAGTTCTGGTGGCGAAGGTAAGCAAGGCAGAGGAACCACAGACCAATCTGATTGAGCTCCCTCACTCAATAGCGGTGAGGCAACTGGCTGAGCTTTTGCAGGTCAGTGCCGTTGACATTATCAAGCAGCTGATGAGAAAGGGCATCTTCGCCAATATTAACCAGCTCATTGACTACGAGGCCGCCGCCGCTGTGGTTACTGCCTTTGGCTATGAAGCCCGCCTGAAGCCTTTAGCCACCACCAGTGTCAGCCGGAAATACCGCCCCCAGGCTGAGGAAGCCGGGGGCCTGCACCTGCGCCCGCCGGTGGTTACCATTATGGGGCATGTTGACCATGGCAAGACCAGGTTACTTGATGCCATCCGCCAGACCAATGTCATGGACAGGGAGGCGGGGGGTATTACCCAGCATATCGGCGCCTATCAGGTAGAGGTCAAGGGGCAGAAGATTACCTTCCTGGATACCCCGGGTCATGAAGCCTTTACTGCGATGCGGGCCCGGGGTGCGCAGATAACCGACATCACCATTCTGGTGGTGGCGGCTGATGACGGCGTCATGCCCCAGACCCTGGAGGCGATTGACCATGCCCGCGCCGCCGGGGTGCCCATCGTGGTGGCGATTAATAAGATTGATAAGCCCGAGGCTAACCCGGAGCGGGTCAAGCAGCAGCTCTCTGATGCCGGGCTGGTTATTGAGGAGTGGGGGGGCGATGTCGTCTGTGTCCCCATTTCGGCCAAGGAAAAACGCGGCATCTCCGAGCTTTTGGAAAATCTTCTGGTGGTGGCGGAGATGGAGGAATTAAAGGCAGACCCCTCCCGCCCGGCGGTGGGGGTGGTGGTTGAGGCCAAGCTGGACAAGAGCCGGGGACCAATGGCGACGGTGCTCGTCCAGAACGGGACGCTGAAGGTTGGTGACACCGTGGTGGTGGGCACTACCTGGGGCAGGGTGAGGGCGATGTTTAATGACACCGGCAAGCGGCTGAGAAAGGCCGAGCCGGCAACGCCGGTTGAAATCCTTGGCCTGGGTGGCGTGCCCCAGGCAGGTGACACCCTGGCGGCCGTGGCCGGGGAACACCAGGCGCGGGCTTTGATACAGAAGCACGAGGCGATGCAGCAACAGGCAAGGGCGGTGAGCCTTGATAACCTCTATGACCGCATAAGCGCCGGTGAGGTAAAGGAGCTTAATATTATCTTAAAGGCTGATGTCCAGGGGAGTATTGAGCCGATAAGGAACTCCCTGGAACGCCTCTCAAACGATAAGGTCAAGGTCAGGATTATTCATAGCGGCAGCGGCAATATCACCGAGAGCGATGTTACCCTCGCCGTTGCTTCCAAGGGGCTGATTATCGGTTTCGGCAACACCGTTGACGCCGGGGCACAGCGCATGGCTGGTGCCGAGGGTATTGATATCCGCACTTATGACGTTATCTACAACCTGGTTGATGATGTGGACAAGGCGCTCAAGGGGCTACTTGAGCCGACCTATGTTGAGGTTATCGAGGGCAGGGCTGAGGTGAGGGCGCTCTTCCCCACGGGAAAGAAGGGCAAGGTAGCCGGTGTCTATGTCAGCGAGGGCAGGCTTAGCCGCGGCGCCACGGTCAGGGTGCGGCGCGGGGAGCAGATACTGGTTGAGTCTGAGGTTGAGAGCATGAGGCGGTTCAAGGATAGCGTTAATGAGGCGGGTGCCGGCATGGAGTGCGGGGTGGGTATAAAGGACTTCACTGATTTTGCGGTTGGCGATATACTGGAAATTTTCCGCAAAGAGCGGGCGAAGAGGTAGTAATTATGGCGCATCGCATTGAGCGGTTAGATAGTCTCATCCGCCAGGAGATTAGCGAGTTGTTGCAACGCCAAGTCAAGGACCCGAGACTTGGCAATTTTATTTCTGTGACCGAGGTCTCTGTCTCCGCTGACCTCAGGTATGCCAAGGTGTTTGTCAGCTGTATGGGCGGCGAGGAGGTGAAGCAGGATACCCTCAGCGGGCTGGCGGCAGCCTCCGGTTTCCTCCGTAACCAGCTGGCGAAGCGCCTCAGGTTGCGCCGTATCCCTGAGCTCTCCTTCCACTGGGATGACTCTATTGAGCGGGGGGCCCGCCTGCTGCAGTTGATTGACGAGGTCAGCTCAGGTAAGACCCCGAAACATGGTGACTAGCGGTGGATGGCATTCTCAATGTAAATAAGCCCCCGGGCAGGACCTCCTTCAGTATTGTCTCTCTCATCAGGCGCTTGAGCGGGGAGAGCCGCGTCGGGCACGGCGGTACTCTTGACCCGGCGGCGAGCGGCGTCCTGCCCATCTGCCTCGGTCAGGGGACGCGTGTCGCCGAATTTTTATTAGATGCGCCCAAGGCTTACCGGGCGGAGATTGAATTTGGCGCCTCTACCGATACCGACGATGCCACCGGTAAAATCATTAGCCGGGGAGACCCATCCATCATTAGCCGCCGAAAATTGCTTGAGGCCCTTAAGTCCTTTCGGGGCTTAGTCTCCCAGACCCCGCCCCGGTACAGCGCGGTGAAGCACCGCGGCCAGCCGCTTTATAAATTGGCGCGCCTTGGTATTGAGGTTGAGAGAAAAAGCCGCCCGAGGTGGATTTACCGTCTGGAGCTTAAGAGCTGGCGGCCCCCATTGGCGACCATAGAGGTGGAGTGCGGGCGGGGTACTTATATCCGTGCCCTCGCCCGTGATTTGGGGCAGCTTCTGGGCTGCGGCGCTCATTTAAGGAGTTTACTCCGCCTGCGCTGCGGCCCCTTTGATATTAAGGATGCCGTCTCCTTACCCCAGCTTGAAGACAGCTTTAGCCATGGCTACTGGCAGAGGCTCCTCTATCCCATAGACTTTGTCCTTTTAAACTGGGCGGTGGTGGTGGTTGATAACGCGGCTGAGGAGGCGATAAGAAACGGGCGCCCGCTGGTTTTAGCCGGCGGTGACAACTGGCAGACACCTCCCGGCGAGCGCTGCCGCGCCTATACCAGTGACGGCCTTTTCTTAGGGGTGCTCCGCTTTAACCCGGAAGCGGGGCAGTGGCAGCCGGAGAAGGTATTTACCAGGTCTTGACAGCCTGCCTATAATAGGGGTATAGTTCAACGGACACTAAAAAGGAGGTGAACTGGGTTGCAGGCATATTGTTTCAAGTGCAGACGCAAGGTAGAAATCAAGAATCCTCAGCCGGTTACCCTCAAAAACAAGCGACCAGCCACGCGGGGGGTTTGCCCATCGTGCGGGACCAAAATATTCAGGATTGGTCGCCAGTAGTCCTTTGAGTAAGTTTGGGGAATCAGGTTCTCTCTCTGGTTTTAGAGGCGGAAAGCGCCTTTATGACTAGTTGCGACATAAAAAGTTCTTTATTAAGCCAGCCTTGAGGACTGGCTTTTCAATGGGAAAGGAGGAGTGTCTTGGGTAAGGTAAATGTGGCCGTAATTGGCGTGGGCAACTGCGCCTCTTCCCTGATTCAGGGTGTCTATTACTATCGCAAGGCGAAGAAGGACGAATTCGTCCCCGGATTGATGCATGTTAATCTCGGCGGGTATCATATCAGCGATATTAACTTCGTGGCTGCCTTTGATATTGATAAGAATAAGGTGGGCAAGGACCTTGCCCAGGCTATCTATACCCCGCCCAACAACACCTTCAAGTTCTGCGAAGTGCCTGCGTTGGGGGTCAATGTTCAACGTGGCATGACCCATGACGGGCTGGGGCTTTACCTCTCAAAGATAATACAGAAAGCGCCGGGCTCAACCGTTGATATTGTTAAGGTACTCAAAGATACCAAAACCGATGTCGTAATTAATTACCTGCCAGTGGGCAGCGAGGAAGCAACCAAGTGGTATGTGGAGCAGGTGCTCACCGCCGGCTGCGGCCTTATCAACTGCATCCCGGTTTTTATTGCCCGCGAGAAGTACTGGCAGCAGCGTTTTGAGCAGGTGGGGCTTCCGGTTATCGGCGATGATATAAAGTCCCAGGTGGGGGCGACCATTGTCCACCGCGTCCTCACCAGGTTGTTCGGCGACCGGGGGGTTAAGCTGGAGCGGACCTATCAGTTGAATTTTGGCGGTAACACCGACTTCTATAACATGCTGGAGAGGGAACGGCTTGAGTCCAAGAAGATATCCAAGACCAGCGCCGTTACCTCTCAACTGGATTACGAGCTTAGCCCTGACGATATCCATGTCGGGCCCAGCGACTATGTCCCCTGGCTGCTCGACAGAAAGTTCTGCCATATCCGGATGGAGGGGCGGACCTTTGGCGACGTCCCGCTAAACCTGGAGCTGAAGCTTGAGGTCTGGGATAGCCCCAACTCGGCGGGGGTGGTTATTGATGCCATAAGGTGCTGTAAGCTTGCCCTGGAGCGCGGACTTAAGGGAGCCCTGGTGGCGCCGTCGTCCTATTTTATGAAGTCGCCACCGGTTCAGTATACCGATGATGAAGCACGCCGAATGGTGGAGGAGTTTATTGCCGGTGCCTCCCCAGAGGCGGAGGCGAGTGTCTGAGTCTCCATGGAGGTCTGGGCAGTAAGCGGTGAAGATAGCATTAGTCTCCCCGTATGATTTCGCCTATCCGGGGGGCGTTATGGTTCATATCTCCTATCTGGCGCACCACTTTACCCGGATGGGCCATGAGGTTAAGGTCATTGCCCCGGCATCCAAGGCCGTTTCCGATTTTGGTGACCGGTTTATTCAGATAGGTAGTCCCCGTCCTGTCCCCGCCAGCGGCTCTATTGTCCGGCTCACCCTTTCCCCTTGGCTTTCAAAAAGGGTTAAGGCCGTCCTTGACCGCGAGGGGTTTGATGTTATCCACCTCCATGAGCCGTTGATGCCCATGCTGTGTACCACGGTGCTCCGCCTCTCCCAGGCGGCCAATATCGGGACATTTCATGCCTGTCATGGCAGCCCGGGGTATAACCTGGCTAAACCGATGGGCACCTGGCTGCTGAAGAGGTGGTTCCGCCGTCTCCACGGCAAGATCGCGGTGTCTAGACCAGCCATGGAGTTTGCCTCCAGCTATTTTCCCGGATACTATAATATTATCCCCAACGGCGTAAATGTAGACCACTTCTCCCCCAATGTAGCCCCGATTGAAGAATTCGGCGATGGCAAGCTGAACATCCTCTTTGTCAGTCGCCTGGAGAAGAGAAAGGGCTTGAACTATCTGCTTGAGGCCTTTAAACAGGTTAAGCGCGAAATTCCCGATTCCCGGCTGATTATTGTTGGCCCTGGCACCAGGCTGCGGCGTAAGTATGAGAGAGAGGTCAGGAGAAGTCATCTGGAGGACGTTATCTTTACCGGCCTTGTCTCTTATGATGAATTGCCCCGCTACTATAAAACCGCTGATGTTTTTTGCGCTCCAGCTACCTGTCGGGAGAGCTTCGGCCTTATCCTGCTTGAGGCGATGGCTACCGGCAAGCCGGTTGTCGCCTCAAATATAGAGGGTTATGCCAGCGTGCTAACTCATAATGTTGACGGGCTGCTGGTGCCACCGGCGGACAAGGACATGTTAGCCCGGGCGCTGATTTCTCTCTTGACTGATGAGTCGCTCCGCCGTGAGATGGGGGCCAGGGGCCGGGCTAAGGCATTGGAGTATAGCTGGGAGCGCGTTGCCCAGAATGTTATGAATTACTATATCAGGGTCCTTAGCCAGCCGCCGTGGAATAAGAAATTCCCCGAGCTTGAGGCGACGGCGCTTCCAGTTTAAGAAAGGGTGGGTAGCCAATCGCGGCAAAAGGGTCACCCTCAAAGGCAAATTCATCGTTTCGTCGCGCGATAGCCAATCGCCTTACCGGACCAGTGGTCTTGCTTCTGGTCAGGATGAGGCTAACCCCTAACGCAATAAGCTGGTTTGGTTTTGTCCTAGCCCTTGTCGCCGCGGCGCTTATTGCTACCGGGCATCTCTTTGCCGGCGGGATTTTGGTGCTTGTCGCCGGTTTTTTTGATATCCTGGATGGGGCGCTGGCACGGCGCCTTAAAAAGACCACCCCCTTTGGCGCTGTCCTTGACTCCACCCTTGACCGTCTCTCCGAGGCGGTGCTTTTGCTGGCTATCTTGCTCGCCTTCGGCGGCTCAGCGCTGATAGCCCTGCTCGTTTTTCTCGCCCTGCTCTGTTCACTGCTGGTCAGCTACGTCCGGGCGAGGGCGGAGGGGGCGGGGCTGGAGTGCGGGGTGGGAATTTTTACCCGCGCCGAGAGGGTAGTAGTGCTGGTGCTGGGCCTCCTGCTTAGTGGCATTGCCTATGCCCTGATTATTGCCCTGGCGATTATTGTTGTCTTCAGTTTTGTCACCTTTGTCCAGCGGCTGGTCTATGTCTGGCGGCAAACAAGAAAATAGCCGCTTTCATTTGTAGGGCTATTTGTGTTATAAGAAGAAGGTTTGGAGGGATTATGCCGGTTATTGCTGTTATCGGGGCGCACTGGGGGGACGAGGGGAAGGGCAGGGTGGTTGACCAGCTGGCGCAGCAGGCGGGGGCGGTCATCCGCTTTTCCGGCGGGGATAACGCCGGCCACTCCGTGGTCAACCCCCACGGTGAGTTTAAGCTGCACCTTGTCCCCTCCGGCATCTTCTCCCCCAAGGCGATTTGCATTATCGGTAACGGGGTAGTGGTCAACCCGGCGGTGCTGATTTCTGAGATTGAGAAGCTCACCAAGCGTGGCGTGGATACCTCAAGGCTGTTTGTCAGTGACCGGGCAAACCTGATTATGCCCTATCATGTCCTCCTTGACGGTCTGGAAGAAGAAGCGCGTGGGGGCAAGGCGCTGGGCACCACCCGCAAGGGCATCGGCCCCGCCTTTGCCGATAAGGCCGCCAGATTAGGCATCAGAATGGGCGACCTCCTGGACAAGGATGGGTTTCGTGAGCGGCTCCGCCTGATACTCAGCTACAAGAACACCGTGCTTGCCCGGATTTACGGGGTCAATCCCCTGTCGCTGGAGGGGGTGTACAACCAGTATTGCCAGTATGGCGAGCGTCTGGCGCCATATATCAAGGAGACGATTCAAATGCTGGAGGAGGTATTGAGCCGCGGGGAGCTGGTCCTGCTGGAGGGGGCTCAGGGGACCCTGCTTGACCCCGATTTCGGCACCTATCCCTATACCACCTCGTCCTCGCCACTGGCGGGGGGAGCCTGCCTTGGTGCCGGCTTAAGCCCCAGAAAGATTGACCGTATTCTGGGTGTCTTCAAGGCTTACTGCACCCGGGTGGGTGGTGGCCCCATGCCCACCGAGTTGAAGGACGAGACCGGCGACCTGATTCGGGAGAGGGCTCACGAGTACGGCACCACCACCGGTCGGCCGCGGCGCTGCGGCTGGTTTGATGCCGTTGCCTCACGCTTCAGCACGCGGGTTAACGGCTTTACCGGGGGGGCAATTACCCGCCTTGATATCCTTGACATCCTGCCCCGCCTGAAGATATGCACTGGCTATAAGCTTGAGGATAAGACCATCAAAGACTTCCCCGCCAGCGTCGCCGCCCTGTCCAAATGCCAGCCGGTCTATGAGGAGCTAGAAGGATGGCAGACCCCAACCTCTGATATTAGGGAGTACAAGCGGTTGCCGGCTAAGGCTCGTAATTATATAGCCAGGATAGAAGAGCTTACCGGCTGTCCGGTGAATCTTGTCTGCGTGGGGCCGGAGCGGGAGCAGGTCATCGAGAAGTCGCCTGTTTTGTAGAATTTGTTATATCTTCAGGTCAATGGTGTGGTTTTTGAGTTCCGCGATTATCTTTTCGACTTCTTTTTCCGTAGGCGGTATGAGAGGCAGACGCGGATTACCCACCTTGAAGCCGAGGTAATTTAAGGCGCATTTAATCGGCGCCGGACTGGGTGATGCTGGGCTGGGTGGGAAAAGTGCATTCACCAGGGGCACCAGTGTCCGGTGGATTGTCGCCGCTTCTTGAATCTTGTCGGCGAGAACCAGCTCAATCATTTTCTTGTATTGCTTGCCCGTCAGGTGCGTGGTAACGCCGATAACCCCGTAGCCGCCCAGGGCCATGATAAGAAAGGTATCATTATCATTACCGCTCCAGATAAGAAAGTCCTCCCTAATCTTGGCGGCACCACTGATGGTCTTC
>Ga0315282_10011481_pt1 | contig 13719 bp, 16 predicted proteins | sample YL17G07_20_MG_FD_203693 | JGI IMG/M metagenome (GOLD analysis project Ga0315282, IMG submission 203693) | Sediment microbial communities from Yellowstone Lake, YNP, Wyoming, USA - YL17G07_20 | ecosystem: Environmental > Aquatic > Freshwater > Lake > Sediment | place: USA: Wyoming | collected... | reverse complement strand
ATGAATTCGTTACAGCTGACAGCTAAAGCCGCCCGGCTTGAGGAACCGCAGGCCGGCACTTGGGTTTTCGGCGTGCTTACCAGAGGCACAGTCTGAATCGCGGTTGCCGAGCAGGGCCGGCGCGACGCCGGCTCTCCATGCCCGGGCGTCCTCGCATTTTCGGTAGAGTTGACACGCGCGCGGGCAAGCGTTATATAAGATGCTGGTTTTACAGATCTTAGGCATTGGAGGAGGCAAGAACAGTGCCGATTTACGAATATAAGTGCTCGAAATGCGGCGAGATCTTCGAGGCTTTCCAGAAAATCACCGATCTGCCGTTAACCGCCTGCAAGTTCTGCAAAGGGAAAGTCGAGAAGCTGATCAGCCATAGCAGCTTTCAGTTGAAGGGCTCGGGATGGTATCTCACCGACTACGCAAGGAAATCGCAGCCCGCGTCTTCCTCTGCTTCGGCTGCCGACAGTTCCAAGGGAGCCGATACCTCGAGCCCCGGCAGCGACAAGGGAGATTCAACCTCCACTAAAACCAAGAACTCCACCTAGAGAGGCGTCAGGGATAACCCGGCGACAAGGACGTGCAATTCTCACCAGGCCAGCGTGATCTAGCGATACTAGCCATGGACGAGGCCGAGGAGCGCACGACGCGGTACTACTGCATTCCCCCCTTTCGCTGGCGCCAACTCAAATACGACCTTCTGACGCGCCAGGACTGCGGATGGGAACCTTTGCCCGACGCGATCTTGGCGCGAGTTCAGCGTCTGCATCAGGTTCGCCCGTCCAGGAATACCACGTGCGACTTTTATCGCATCCAACTCAATGACCCCGGCATTTTGATGGCGGCCCGCCGCGAAAACCTGGAACCGGATCTCTATCCGTTCCTGGTCTACATCCTGACACACGAAATGGTTCACTTGGTGCGGCTGAGCACGATCTTGCCCGAAGAGCAGGGGGTCCACCTGGTTCCCGAGGCGGAGGAAAGCCGCGTCGAAAGGGTAGCCTATCGCATCCTCTCGGATGCGTCTGATCACCGGCTGCGCCCGATACTATCCAAATTCTGCCTCACGAGCCCACCAGTCCCGCCCGGCATCCAGGTTTTGTCGAGCGGGTAGTGCCTCCCACAGACTGTGCCCGGGTCGAGTACCCGGCGGTTGCTCTAGCGCCGCGTGGAATGGGGTGGCGATCCGTTGAGGTCGATTCCATCCTGATCTGCGTGCATCATCAGCGAAGCGGTTTCAAGCGTGCATATCAGATCTTCGCCGCTTCCGCAGGTCGAGTAGCCCAGGTTCAGGCGAACATGGCGCTCTCCCTCCCCTTGGCGGGCTTTCCACTCCTCAAAGGTATCGCGCAGCCTGGCCGCGCGCGCGGGCAGCTGCTCCTCCGGCGTGCCGGGCAGAATCACGAGAAGCCCGGATTCCTCATAAGGCAATATCGAACCGTTGTCTTCGAGAGTGCGCAGGAGCAGGCGCCGGACACTTCGGATCAACTCCTTGTCCGTCAACGACCTATGCGGATCACCGTCACTCTCCAGACTGAGGAGCACCACGGAGAGGGTTTCTTCCGTCTGCGCGCCAGGGGTTCGCGGCGGGGATGCGGGGGGGACCACGGAGCGGGTGCCGCGCGAGGCAGTCAAGACGTGGACATGGGCGATCATGGACGCCAGGATTCTCAGGACGCGCGCGAGGTCTTGATGAAAGAAGCACGGGAGCGAATGGCCCAGGATGAGCGTGCCCACTGCTCTCTGGTGCTCGCTGATCGGCAGACAGACCAGCGAGCGTATCACGCTGGGAAAATCGACCGCATTGAAGCGTGGTTCGCGGTAGACGTCTCCGATATTCACATAGTCGGCAGCCTCATTGGCAAGGTGTTCGACAGCCTGCGCGAATTCCCGACTACCTAGCAGTGCCGCCTGGCCGTGACTGAAAAGGAATCTGTGCTGCTCGCGGACCCCCTCCAGGTAGAGAGGCTCCCCTGGCTGCTCGCTCCGCGCGCGCAAAACCAGACCGCAGTATTCCGCCCCCAAGTGCTGAAGCACACAATCGACGATCTCGGAGCAGATCTCTAAGAAGTTGTCTTTCTCCTTGATGGTTTCGATGATTCGATAGAGTCCTGAGAGGAAACCTGTGTTCTCTTTCAGCACACCGTTGACTTCTCTGAGCGCGTTGCGGTAGCTGCTGATTATCCTCTGATAGACATTCCTCTCCTCCGCGAAGGGATCGCTCTCGAGGGGCTCTTCCTCCGTGGCCATCAATTTCATCTCGGCGCTGTTCCGGGCATCGTTAATGAGTATGGCCTCGATCCTGGAGCGAATTTTCCCTTCAATGTCGAAATCCATGATCGCCTTCTTTCGCGCTCGCTCAGGAAGCGAGCTGAAAGAATTCATCAACGTCTGTGCGCTTCTTGGCCGCGAAGGCCAACAGCGCGTTGTACTCATTGCCATCGATCTTCAACAAACGCTGGAGAACTGCCAGATCCGCCGTGATCTTATGGTCTCCGTCGTATCCAATGCCGGTCTGCTTGGCCAAGATGTCCGCCATGGAAACAGCCGCTACCAGCGGGAGTTCGCCGGCGTCGGGGTCGTGGTGATGACGCACAACCGTGGTGAGTTCGGTCGGGAGGTTCCATTGCTTCGCAAGGATGGCGCCAAGCACGGCATGGTCCACACCATAGTATTCAACCTCGAGGCTGCGGATGTCAGGGTCCTGCCCGCTGTTTTCCATGGCGAACAACTGGCTATACCCGAGGACGTCTTTCTTGAAATAGATGACCTTCCCAACGTCATGCAAAAGACCGCAAAGCAGCGCAAACTCGCCCTCGGCCCGGTTGCTGCGCTTGGTCCAGATCTCCTGCGCTATCAATCCAACTCCAAAGGAGTGCATCCAGAGCCGGCTGATAAATGTGATTTCGTCTCGAAATCCCCGGGTGAAAGACTCGAAGACACTAACTCCAATGGCCAGGCTCTTTACCATATTGAGTCCAAGCAAGGCAATGGCATGCGCGACGGTCTTGACTTCGCTTCGAAATGAGTAAAGAGCGGAGTTCGCCAGTTTTACGACGCGCACTGAAAGCGAGGCGTCGTGCAGTATCAACTCTTCCAGGACCCGCGCTGAGGCACGGTTATCGTCCACCAGTTGCAGAATCTTGGACAGCACGATCGGTACACTGGGTATCTCGAGGTCTTTGTCAATATGGAGTGGTGTAGCGTCTTTGACTGCCTGCATCAGGGTTGTCTAGCTCGAAATAGAGAAGTCTCGGCCCCCATTTACTGTCCGTGACCAAGGTTGAATTGTTTGTTCCTGCCTTCTACTCTTCGATAGACACCGGCGAAAGCTTTAGTCTTTCATCATGTTCCGCATGAAGCAGTTCTCGGCAACAGACAGGGACGGACCAGGAGGCAGCGCAGAGGGTCCAAGAAGCAAAACGCCACTATCAGGCTCGCTCTCGTTCTTCGTTCGTTTGTTTTGTTCGGGCTCTCTGCGGTGATATTGTAAGAGAGTCGAGACTTGTGGCTAATGCCTGGATTGCAGTTCATCGCGCCGGCCGACGAGGTGACCCATGGACTTTCGCCTTGGACCACGCATTGGTGTGATGGGACCGTCGCAGTGTTCCCGTCGTGCTTGGGACCTCGCCCGCGAGGTTGGCATCCTCATCGCACAGCGGGGAGGCATCCTGATCTGCGGCGGAGGTCGCGGCGTCATGGAGGCAGCTGCGTCCGGCGCCAAAGAGGCTGGCGGCATCACCGTGGGGATTCTGCCCGGATCACGGGCCTCCGAGGCAAATAATTCCATCGACATCCCGATCGTCACCGGGCTGGGAAACGCCCGGAACGTCATCAATGTCTTGACCAGCCAAGCAATCATCGCCGTGCATGGGGCCTACGGAACTCTGTCGGAGGTCGCGTTGGCATTGAAGTGCGGCACACCGGTGGTGGCTTTGGAAACGTGGGGGGTGATCCCGCCGCCGGGAGATCCTCTGCCCGAGATCATTGTGGCGCGAACTCCCGAAGAAGCCGTCTCGGCAGCATTCGCTTCGATCAGCAGTTCACCTTCATGACAGTGAAGCCGCCAGCTTCCCGTCAGCGATCAGGCGAAGGAAATCGCCTGAGGTCATGATCCCGAGCAGGCGGTTCTCAGCATCCACCACTGGCAGGCAACCGACATGATAGTCCACCATCAACCGCGCGGCATCTGCAACGGTCATGTCCGGTCTAGCAGTAATGACGCGGCGCACCATGACGACGTGCAAATGGCGGTGCAGGGTCTCGCGATCCGTGTTGTTCTCCATGATCGTGCCCAGACGGTGGCTGATGTAAAAGCGCAGATCGCGATCCGTCACGATCCCTGCCAGCCTTCCTTGACTGTTCAGAACCGGGAGGTGCCGTATGCGGTGCTGGAAGCAGATCGTCATCGCCTCGCCTATGGTGGTGTCCATGTCTGCACGCACGACGTTTTTCTGCATGACGGACTCGAGCGTCAGCGGCACCCTGGTTTCAGGTGGAATGGAATCTGACCTCTGATGTTCGTTAGCTTCCATGTCGAGCCTCGATGAGATCCTTGGAGCAGTTCCCGTTTACTCCGCGTGCCTGCAACCCCTCCGTCGGCCGGCGGAGCAATCTCAAAGAAAAAGATCGCAGTCGAATTGACTCATAATATCATGGACGCAAAGCAAGAGGGGATTTCCTTGACTGCGGGTCGAAATCGGCTCTTGATTCGGCCGGGGAGGCCATGGCATCATTGCGGCCAATCCAGCAGGTGCCATCGTCCCCATGAGCTTGCCGGTGGAGGTTGCGCATGCCAGAGCCAAGATTGAAAGACACGGTGTTGGATCACAAGAAAAAGGCGGCAGTCCGCAGCAACGTCGCCGTAATCACCCTTTCCGATTCCCGTACGGCAAAGGACGACGAGTCGGGTGACATCATCCAGAGGTTGTTGGAGGAACACGGCCACTGTGTTGCAATCCGCAAACTGATTGCTGACAACCGTACCGTGTTGCGCGCCACTTTGCGGGAACTGTCGAGGCAGAAGGATCTCCATGTGATCATCACCACCGGCGGAACCGGAATCTCCTCTTCGGACATCACAATCGAGACAGTGAAGGGCATGCTCGAGAAAGAGCTGCCGGGATTTACCTCATTATTCATGCTGCTCAGCTATCCGCAGGCGAAGAGCGCCGCCATGCTCTCACGGGCAATGGCGGGAACGCTGAAGGGAAAGATCGTTTTTTGCCTGCCCGGCAGCCCGCGCGCATGCAAGATGGCGACAGAGGCTCTGATCATCCCCGAGATCGGGCACGCGATGCTGCTTTTGGGATGCTAATGCCTTCGCCATATCCTTGCCGGCTTTTCCTTTTCGATCTTGACGGCACCCTGATCGATTCCAGAGAGGACATCACGCGCGCCGTGAACGCCGTGCTGGCCAAAATGGGACAGCCCGCGCTTCCGATGGCCGAAGTAATCCGCTTTGTGGGCGACGGCACTGAAGCCTTGATTCAGCGCGTCCTGCGCAACGCCACAAGAACCGAGCCAAGTGTTGATCGAGTCAGCGTCGGCGTAAATCTCCTACTCGAAGAGTATGGAAATCATCTGGTTGATTCGACCCACTTGTATCCCGGCGTCAGGGAGACGCTGGCATCGCTCCGCTGGGCCAGACTGGGATTGGTCTCAAACAAGTCTGAAGCGCTCTCGCGGCGCCTGCTCGCCGCCTTCGGCCTGGCGGAACACTTCTGCACGGTAATCGGCGGCGACAGCCTGCCCCGGCGCAAACCGGACCCAGCGCCGATTTTGGAGGCGATGTCCCGCTGTCATGCTTTGCCTTCTGAAACCGTGATGGTGGGGGACAGCCCCACGGACACCATTGCCGGGAAAGCAGCGGGAGTGTTCACCTGCGGCATATCGGGCGGGTTCCGGAGTCGCGAGGAGCTTGAGGCTGCCGGGCCAGATGTGATCATCGAGCATTTCTCAGAGCTCCTGAAGCTCTTCTGTGCCCCCAAAGACTGACAATGAGGCGCGCCTGAAGCGAGGCCATGCCGCCGCATCCCAAGGCGGGCATCGGCAACGCTGGACCCCTCACAAATCCCCCGTTCCGTTTCGAATCAGGGACTATTTCTTGACCGGTGTGACGGTGACGCTGGACTTGAACTGCTTGAAGCCTTCGTAGGTGATGGTTTCTTCGATGCGGACGCGCTTGTCCGGAAAGTTCAGAGTGCTGTCCGCGTGGCTCCAGACAGGGAACCAGTATTTCTTGTCCACAAGCTGGCGCAGGGTTTCAAACTCCGGAAACTGAACATTGGGGTCGGGCTGTGGAACAACCTTGCCCATAGTCCGAACGATCTGCAGGTCCCTGTCGTCCACCCAGATTTTCCCTTGGAAATGAAACTTGCCGTCGTTGGTGCTCTTCGGCCTGACCGAGAAGACGTAGGTGTCTAGTTCATCGACACGCTCCTTACCTTCGTATTTGAGGTCGTAGTTGGGGAGATCCTTCGTGGTCAGGGCGAAGGGTTGGAAGTTCGTGATGACATCCTGGTCATCGTCGGTCCACAGCACACTGCGCAAGCGGCCGGTTCTCTCGATCAGCTTGACTTCCCGGGTACCGTTGTCGAGAAAGACGATCTCAAAAACCAGCGTGAGAGCTTCGTTGGCGGGGGCCCCATTTACGGAGAGCACCTTTATGCTGGCTATCTGTCGATAGTAATACTGCGTCCACGCCTCAAAGAACTCGCTCTCCTTGGCCGTGAATGCCTTGATGATTTCCTCGGGCTGAAGATCCTTCTTGACCGCTTTCTGGCTCTGCTTCTGGGCTGATGAAAGCCCGACGAAGAGCAGAACCGCGAAAGCCGCTGCAAACCGTGCTCTCACCATTTTCCCTCCCAACAACCAGGGTCAGGCCGTTATTATTGCGCTGCTGTCATCCCCCATTTCCTACTGGGAGCTTCCGCATGCGCCAAGTAAATATTAGCGATTCGACCCCAGCGATGTCCATGCTGAACAATGTCGTGATCCTGCTCGTCGGCACCAAGTATTCCGGCAACATTGGATCTGCTGCCCGCGCCATGCACAACATGGGGCTCAGCCGGCTCCGGCTCGCCGCTCCGCAGTGCCGCATCGACGAAGAAGCTCTCCGGATGGCGCGCGGCGGTGCGCCCGTGCTGGCTTCCGCGCGGACTTATCGCTCATTGGCCTCGGCCGTGCGCGGCATCCGGTTGGTCGTCGGCACCACCGGCAAGAGCGGCGGCAACCGGGAGCAGACTGTCAGCGCCCGCTCGCTTGCGCCTCTGATCTTGTCGCACGCCGCCAAACGGACGGTCGGCATTGTCTTCGGCCCGGAAGACACGGGCCTGATCGATGACGACCTCATCCGCTGCCAGATGCTCTTGCGCATCCCAACTGAGTCTCAAGCCCACAGCATCAATCTCGCCCAGGCTGTGATGATCGTGAGCTATGAGCTTTACGTCGGCCACCTGGAGCACGAACCCGCGCATGTCCCGGTCTTGACGACAGTCGAGCAAATCGAAGCCATGTACGCGCAACTGGAGGCCGCTCTTCGCGCCATCGGCTTCCTCCACGATGAGAATGCGCGCCACATGATGTTCCGTCTGCGCCGGATGCTGGGACGCGCCGGGCTGGAACGCTCGGATGTGGCCATCCTCCGCGGAATCGCCCGTCAGATCCAATGGTTCGGGAAGCAGTGCCGGCCCGGCATGTGCTAGCATTAGCAGTTGAACTGATTATGGAACACATTCCTCGGAACGCTTCGCTCCCCCATCGCCCGTCAGCGCTCGTCCGAGCAGCCCGTCTGCAGACGGGAGGATATCGAGTGGATCTGCTCCTGCTCAGCGTGACCCTGATCTGGGGCATGAACTTTGCGGTCATGAAGGGCATGTATACCTACTTCGATCCGCTCGCGTATACCTTTCTGCGCTTCATCATCGCGGTACCGACTTTGATTCTCATTCTGAAGTTGCGCAGACTCCCTCTCCGCATCGAGCCCGCCGACCTCCCGGCCATTACCGGCTTGGGATTGCTGGCAAACACGATCTATCAGATGCTTTTTGTGACCGGACTGGTTCACACAAAAGCAGGCAACGCCGCCTTGATCGGAGCGGCGGCGCCCATCTTCGCTTATCTGACCGGCGTGCTTCTGAAGAGAGAATGGTACAGCCATCGGGTGCTCGCCGGCATTCTGTTATCGTTTGTCGGTGTGGGCACGATCGTACTGTTTGGTGCGCAGGAGGTCGCGCTCGGTGCAAACTGGAAAGGCGATCTCCTGATCCTGGCCTCTGCGCTCTGCTGGGGCTGGTATACCGGCGCGGCAGCTCGCCTGGTCATCAAATACGGCGCCTTGCGCCTGACTGTTTGGGTGATGCTGACGGGAACGCTGCTCATGATCCCTCCGTTCATGCCTTCACTCTTGCGCCAGGATTGGCGGTCAATTCCCCTCCTGGGGTGGCTGGGCTTTTGCTACTCGACTTTTCTCTCCATCGTGTACAGCTACTTGATCTGGGCCTTCGCTTTGCAGCACGTTGGGGTATCCCGCACAGCCGTCTACTCCAATCTGACTCCAATGGTGGCGCTCTTCGGCGGCTGGCTGCTCCTGAAAGAGCAGCCCGCGATCGCGCAGTTCGCAGGGGTGGCGTTCATCCTCAGCGGCATTTTCATTGTGAGGTCCAAGAAACCCGCGTTACCGATCAGGGGAGCACGATTTCGAATGGCCGGCCTGCTGAAGCAGAAAGCCAGATGACAGAATCATCGGGACTCCGAGGCGCCAGGACCTCACGGAGACGCAGGTCAGCAGCTCCTTTCGATCTTGGCGTCTTTAGGGAGCTGTCACTTCCTGCGGACCCCGAGCAGTCTGTCACTCGTGAAGCGGAGTCCCGGCTGCGTCATCGCTTTGGCCCACGGGACGCCGTAGGAATCGAGCAGAAGTCGATCCGAGGGAGCCTGGATTTTCCCTTGTGCATCCGCATATTGGAACACTATCAGGGTATAGGTGGTGCCGCTTGTCAGTCCACCCGAGTGTTCGTAAGGGAAGACGCCGGCGAATGTTCCGATCTGCTTGCTCTTTTGATCATAAACCGGCAAATCCATGAGAGAGTTCGGGGGGAGATACTTGAGAATGGAATTCGTCAGCGGCAGAAGCACTTCGGTGTTCTTGACCAGAAAGAGCTTGTTGTAAGGAAGGGCCTGTTTGGAGAGCGAGGCCTCTACGGCTGTCTCAAACTCGCCCGTGGAAGCGTTTGGCGGGCGAATGGCCTCGAGCTGCCTGGCAAATTCGTCCCAATCAACCAGGTTCACGGCGCCGCTCAAGCATTTGTCGACATCCTGCCAGCGGAGCATGGCGGGCCTGGAACGTCGCCCGACCTTGCAGGGCAGCTTTGCCGAAGCAGCCTGGTACGCGGAAGCAACGACAGCGTCTATTCTTTCGATCACTTCCTTGGGCAGCTCGCCGCAGAGCGCCGCCGGGGTGAGGCTGAGCAGCAGTAAAGCGGACGAGAACATTCTTGGCAGTGAAAACATGAGATCTCCTCAATTGCGGACCCTGCGGGATCCATCTCAGGGGCGGCGGGCGGAGAGTTTTTGAATCGCCACATCGGCGGAAGCCGCCACGCTGGCGTCCGGGTCTTGCACGAGTGGCCTCAGGTCCTTCACGTTCTTGACGTCTCCCAGCGTGGCCACGGCGAGGACCGCGCTCTGACGCACGCCCGGGTGACTGTCCTTCAAAGCAAGGATGATCCGAGGCAGTGCCTCACGCGCGCCGAGACTGACCAGGCCCTCAATCGCGGCCACCTTGATCTCGACCGCCGGATCGTTTAGCACCGCCTCGAGAGCCTGAACTGCCGGTGCAACCTTGGAAGCGACCAGAACCTCGATGGCTTTCTGGCGAGCGACCAGATTGCTGCTCCCCGCCAAAACGGCCAACGCCTGCTCAGGGCTGTCGACATTATCGTCGCTCCGCTTGGTGATCGTGCCCGTCCCGATGTACTGCAGCGTGGGCGGGCTCGGATGCGGAGTGCCTGAAATGACGCGCACGAAACGCAGCCGGCTCTGCCCCGACTGATCGCGATCGTAATACTCAATTGAGTTGTCGTTCTTCGTCAGCCGTTGGATCGCCTCCTGCACGGATACTCGGTAGAAATTGACCGAGATTTTCTCATTCTCCTGAGAATCGATCTCAAAGACAACGCCGCTCCATGCCGCCAACTCTCCCAGAACCTGCTGGAGCGGCGTAGCATGGATCTCTGCGGACAAATCCTGGCCTTCCAACCGCATCCGCATCGTTGCGGGCTCGTCGGGCTGACGAGGCTGCATAAATCCCGGGCGGCCGACCAGGATCTGCATGGCCCGGCCATTAGGGGCCTGCGCGGTTCCGCCCGGACCCGATTGACCGTTCAGGAGCGGCTTTGGCGGCACCATGGCAGGCCGATTGACCTGCGCGCCTGAAGGCTGTCCTTGCTGGGGCATTCCGCGCCGGCCTGGCTGTGCGCCGGAGGACTGGTTCTGCTGCGCCATTCCCCTCCTGTTGCCCTGCATGTCCCAGGACTGGTTCTGCTGCCTCGTTTCGCGTCGATTGCTCTGCGCATCTGGAGGGGCACCCCGCTGCCTGCCGCTCTGGCCGAAGCTCTGCGGGGCGATCATCATCATCCCAAGCCAGAGACAAAATCCCGCGCGCCGGCGTCGCAACAAGGCCCGTCTCGAGATCACTCTTTTCCCGCCTCCACAAAATCCCGGATCTTCATGAATTTCTCAAACCGATACATGGCAAAAAGATTGCGCAGCTTCTGATTCGGATTGATCAGGGTCACCTCGCCGTTCGCCTCTCTCACCAACTTGTACAAACGCAGAATCTCACCCACACCGGAGCTGTCCATAAAGGGCACGTCGCGGAAATCGATGACGACCTCGCGCACACCCCCTTCTAGCATATCGTCGAACCGGCTCTGGAGCAGTAAGGAGTGCTCGAAGGTAATCTTGTCCCTGATCCGTACGATGCGACGATCTCCGCGTGATTCGACTTGGATATCCATTGCTGATCGTTCAGAATATTGGCACATTTCAAGCGTTAGGACAAGCTCAGGAGATTCGGTGACAGCATCTGATCCCGCGCAGCGGGACTCAAGTGCACGAAAAAGCGCACGGGCTGAAGCCCGTCGGCAGGCGCCAAATTCCAAGAGGTGGGCATGGCCAAGTTTCTCGTGCACCGCCACGCAACCGGCAGGGGACACTTCGATCTCCGCTTGATCCAGGATGACGTGGTTCGCTCCTGGTCCTTGTTGAGGGAGCCGCCTTTGCGGACGAGGAAAAGACGCCTGGCCGTCGAAAGGGAACAACTGTCGGTCGAGGAAATCAGCCGCCCCTTTTTAGAAGAGGAGGCTTTCGGCACTGGAAGAGCACGCATCTGGGACCGCGGAGAAGTTGCAATCACGGTTGTCACTCCGGAGCGCCTGGTGTTGGTCTTCGCAGGGAACAAAATGACAGGACGGTACGAACTGCGCCGAATGCGCTGGTATCCGGGAAACCGTTGGTTGCTCGAAAAATCTGGTCCTGCCAACGCCAATTTGACTTGACAGAATGTCCCAATTCATTAGAACCTAAGTCGCAAGATCACTGGATCAAGGGAGGTGTGCCCATATAGTTGGCGCACATCGGTGGCTGACAATCGATCAGATGAGGCCATTTACTGTCAGGCAGTCCAATTTTCCAGGAGTGATGCTTATGAGCAGTCCCCTTCGAACCAAAGCCCTGATACTTTCTATCGGGATTTGTCTTGGCGTGTTTACATGGCAGGTCTGCTTCGCCGGCGCACAGGCGCAGGCACAAAAGGGCGCGGTGCCTCCAGCTCAGAAGGAAGAAATCCCCCCGGACTCGAATTACATGTACAGCAAGGATGCGGCCGCGCTCGAAGAAATCAAGGCCAAGGAAACCGATCCGCTAAGACGTGCGGATGTGCTGCTGGCTTGGGTTAGGGCCAAGGACCCCAGGGCGATTAGAGCAATCGCCTTAGCCGCTTCATACTATGGCGAAGTCGTATCGGGTGTTCTCAAGACGGATCCCCAAAAGGCACTCGCCATGATTCAGGCCTTCCACACCGCAGCACCGGCAAATACGACGCTGATTCCTCTGGAAATGTCAGCCAATTACCAAGCCAAGAATTATGCCAAAGCAGCGGAAATCGGTGAGAAGCTCTACGCTGAAAAACCAAGCACGGAAATGGCAAACACCCTGTACGCCCTTTACAGTGCGATGAATAATCCCGACAAGCTCCTGGTTTACGGCGAAAAACTGGTGGCCGATGTGCCAATCGAGAAGTCTTACGGGGTGGCGCTGCAAGTGGCCCAGATTCAGGCCCAAAAGGGTAATACCGAGAAAGCGCTACAATACTTCTCAAAGGTGATGGACGTTTACGGCGATAAGGTGCCAACCGGCGTCAGGGAGGGGGACTGGAACTCTGCCCGCGCAGTTGCCTTTAGTGCGCTCGCGCGCGATAGTTATGCCAAGAAGGACTTTGCAAGGGCTATCGAGCTGTATGACAAAGTCACGAGCTTTTCTCCAATGGATGAGGTCGCTTGGTTTTACATCGGCATGGCAAAGTGGCAAACCAAAGACCAAAAAGGAGCAATCGAGCCGTTCGCCAAGGCCTATGTCATCGGCAAATCCTTGACTTCAAAAGCCAAGGACAATATGGAACAGCTTTACAAGGCGGAGCACAACGACAGCCTGGACGGCCTCGATGCGGTCATAGCCAAGGCGAAGAGTGACTTGGGCATCCGATGAGATTTGAGATGTCGGATGGGAGGAGAAGCGTCTCCAGCCAGCGCAACGGTTCTCCACCCGGCGACATCGGCACGCACGATCTGGACTTTCATCGCTTTTTGATGTAGTTTTAGTTTTGCCGCGCCGGCGTAATCTAATCATTTCCGCTGACTTAACTGCACTTATATTACGCATCGGCTGTCATTTCCAACAGGAGCCTTATGGCTGAAAAAGAATCCAGGCCGACAAATACGTCAGACGAAAGGAAGATCTCCATTCAGGAGGCCTTGGACAAAGAGGGAGAGCAGCTTCACATCAGCGAGCTGCAGGCGCTCAACATCAAAGACCTCACCAAGATCGGCAGGAAGTACAAGATCGCCGATATCGGCAAAATGACCAAGCAGGACCTGATTTTCGGGATCCTGCAGGCTCAGGCCGAAAAGCATGGACTGATTTTCTCGGAAGGCGTTCTCGAGGTGCTTCCCGAAGGTTACGGCTTCCTGCGTTCACCCGATTACAGCTATCTGCCCGGTCCCGACGACATCTACATTTCGCCTTCCCAGATCCGCAAGTTCGATCTGCGCACCGGAGATATCGTTTCCGGGCAAATCCGCATGCCGAATGAAGGCGAGCGCTATTTGGCGCTCGTGAAGGTCGATGCCGTCAATTTCGAGCCTCCCGAGGAGGCGCGCCACCGGATTTTCTATGACAACCTCACGCCGCTCTATCCGCACGAAAGGATCCAGCTCGAAACAACCCGGGACAATTTGTCCGCCCGGGTTATGGACATTTTCACGCCCATCGGCAAAGGCCAGCGCGGGCTGATCGTGTCGCCGCCGCGCGCGGGCAAGACAATGATCCTGCAGAACCTGGCAAACTCCATCAGCACGAATCATCCGGAGATCTTCCTCATCGTCCTGCTCATCGACGAGCGTCCGGAGGAAGTCACCGACATGGAGCGGTCCGTTAAGGGCGAGGTCA
>Ga0315282_10011480_pt1 | contig 13720 bp, 17 predicted proteins | sample YL17G07_20_MG_FD_203693 | JGI IMG/M metagenome (GOLD analysis project Ga0315282, IMG submission 203693) | Sediment microbial communities from Yellowstone Lake, YNP, Wyoming, USA - YL17G07_20 | ecosystem: Environmental > Aquatic > Freshwater > Lake > Sediment | place: USA: Wyoming | collected... | reverse complement strand
CATTTGTGTAGGTGAATGGTACTGTTATTGTTGTACTCGCTGCTGCTTTGAGAATGAAGGGCAAAGCAGGCGATATGTCCGTGGTTGGTACCGCTACGTAGTTTACCAATATCTGCTGGACTGTCAAGTCCTTTGTTCCAGTGTTATTCACGTTAATCGTGAATCCAGTATTTGGCCCGGTCCAGCCTATGTATGTGATCTTGGCCTGTTCTGTTCCCATGAAGCCGAATGTTAGTGCTCCCATCCATGCTGCTACGGCGATGCTTACTGCGACTGTGACGGCGATGAGTATGATTGAGGCTACTACGGGGCTTAGAGCTTTTCTGCTTCTCAATATTTTCATTTTGCTTTTTATCCCTCCTTCTGGAGTTACTGTGTATTTTAGTAGGAGCTACGCTTTTAAATCTTACGACTCTAGACATAAGATTGCCTATGTGTATGACAAAAATACGCAAACTCCAAGGAAGGACGGCCAGCCTAGTCTACAGTGAACGTTGAAAAAAGAAGTGTTGTACAGTTGTGCGCGTTTGCCTTTTGAAGTCTATTGTTCCAGTTTGTCGAATAGTCCTATGAGTAGCTCCGCGATTTTCTTGCCTTGTGGTGTTATCTTGTATAACTTCTTGAGGGGGTCTATCCGTTCGCTCTTAGCCAAGCCTAACTGTTCGATTTCTATCATTCTGGCCCTGAAAGTGCCGTCGCTGAGCGTTAGGCGGTTTTGGCGCATGAAGTCTTTCGCTTCTTTCCATTTTCCACGATTCATGTAGAGCAGCAGAATGCAGTCTATAGCATGGTCTTTCTCAAGCATGGCTTTAATCGCCGAAAGCTTAGGGTCCGTCAGAATGTGTATCGCCTTCATCTCTTCTCCATCTTTCATTTCACATCATCCTTGTCCTTTTCTTGTATATCCTTCATCCTTTAAAAGATTTAACCTATATTACGATTTATGACTTATTACTGGACATTTATGTATCGTCTCGAACCAGCATGCGAGACTCCCACAAATCATAAGAACTGTATGCACAAGAATGTTAGCGCAGAACCTGCGTGTTTTCTACGGGTGAAAGGCTTGGTCAAAGGTGAACACTGGATAGGGATAGATCTAGGAGGCACTTGGGTAAGAGTTGCCGTTTCGGACAAAAATGGGCACTTCGTGGAGAAAATAAGTGAAGAGGTTGACAAGAGCAGTGCCAAGGCAATAAGTGACCAGATGATCAGGCTAACCCGTTTCCTAGGCAACAAGCATGGCTTTGACATCAAATCCCTGAAGGGTGTTGGCATCGCAGCCACAGGTCCTCTAGTCCAAAAGGAAGGCGTACTCATCCATCCGACCGCCATGCCATTTGATTATGTGCCCCTGACGAAGCCCGTCTCAGAGGAACTGGGCATACCCTCCTGCCTGATTAACGATGCTGCTGGTGCGGCTCTTGGCGAAAAAATGTTTGGCGCCGCAAAGCAGTTGGACAACTATGCTTACATAACCATAAGCACCGGCATAGGCTGCGGAGCGGTTGTCAACGGCACTTTGCTCTTGGGAAAAGATGGGAACGCTCATGAAGTTGGCCACATCGTCATAGATTATGAAGGCAGACTTACCTGCGGCTGCGGAAAGCGAGGCCACTGGGAAGCCTACTGCTCAGGGAGCAACATTCCAAACTTCATCAGAATGAGACTCAAAGACATGCCTGAAAAGGCAGTGAAGGAAAGTCTGCTGCTCAAAAGGGTAGGAGGCGATTTGTCAAGGTTAACTGCAAGTGACCTGTTCGCCGCCGCAAAAAAAGCCGACAACATATCGGCAAAACTAGTTGAGGAGATCGGCGTCTTGAACGCAATAGGATTCGCGAACGTGATAAACGCGTATGATCCATCACTGATTACGGTCGGCGGAACCGTGACGCTGAAGAACAAGAAAACGGTTCTGCATCCGATCAGAAAACATGTGAAAGACTACGTCATAAACAGAATCCCAAGAATAATGGTTACACCCCTCGGCGACGACATCGGTCTTTATGGTGCCCTCGCGACCGCTCTGACGTACATATCATGACGTAGACAGTGCACGAGTTTAATGGGACAAAACTTGACCCGCGCTAATGAGACATAATTCTTGTCTGGAAAATCTGGCTCCAAAGTCAAACCAGCCTCCGCTGATAGGCGCACATAGCCCAGTAGCGCAATTACGCTATGATTCGGATTCGTCTTTAGGGTAAGGTCGGTGGCAAGGCGCAAATATTTAATAGAAATAACAGCTAACGCAAGTTTATGATGAAGCGTATACTGGTTTTTGCAGCACATCCTGACGACGATATCATCGGATGTGGCGGTAGTCTAGCAAAGCACGTGAAACTGGGAAATCAGGTCTCTGTCTGCTACATGACTTCTGGAGAGGCTGCCAGTCTGGACTACTCCAAAGGGGAATTGGCAAGAATAAGAGAAGGGGAAGCGAGGAACGCCGCTCAAGTCATTGGCTTCCAAGACCTGACCTATCTGAGAAACTCAGACGGCTACCTGAAATATGATCAGAGCAACTTAAAGAAGCTGGTTGAACTCGTCAGGGAGAAACAACCGCACATAGTTTATGTGCATCATCAGTCTGATGGTCATCAGGATCACAGAATCGCTTTCCAACTCGTGAATGAATCACTGGGGAGGGCGAGTGCTTCTCTATTCCAGGAGTACAAAGGGGCTCCTTGGTCTACCGAGGCCGTCTTGGCTTATGAAGTCTGGACGCCTCTCTCAGACTTTGAGTATGTGGAAGACATTTCGGAATTCATCGACAAAAAAACTGCTGCCCTGAGGAAACATGAGTCACAGATCAAGAGCATTCCGTACGATGAAGCCTTCGAAGGCCTGGCCAGATACCGAGGAGCAATAACTGGAAAAGGCAAGTACTGCGAAGTCTTCAAGGTCATAAAACATCTAACCTGCTCTAGACGTGGTTTCAGGCCAGCGCGTGCTACGTTTTCTTATGCTTCTGCTTCCGCAACCGCGCTAGTTTCTGTCTGCCTTCGTGGTTTTCCAGTTTCAGAACGTTTAAATTTCGGTTTGCCCCTATTCTTTTTTGGGAGAAGGGGTTCCGAATAACCTCCTACACGGGTCCGAGTCGGTGAGCTTATTGATCGAGCCTGAAGGAAGCGTTAGCAACAACCATCGTGGCAATTTCGACATCATCGCAGACATACTGGGTGCTTCTTGCGGCGGGGCTAAGAAGACCAATCTGATGTACCGCTGCAACCTGAGTTTTAAGCAGTTGAAGGGATACTCACTTTTTCTGCTTGAGAACGGACTGTTACGCCTGAACGGCCGAACAAGCGAATCTGAGGCTTCGACGTTCGAGCTTACTGAAAAAGGCAGAGAATTTCTAAAAGCCTACAAGGACCTGAAAGCCCTTATGAAGTAGCCTCTTGAGCCAAGAATCTTCTAACGGCTTCTTCAATCCTCATCTTCTTTTTCGTCTCATCAATCGCCACGAACTCGTATTCCTCCAGAAACCCCGCGATCTGCTGGATTTGGTTCTTGTTCAAGTTCATTTCCCTTCGAATTCCCTCCAGCGTGTGCCATTTTCCATCGTTGAGTATCTCCAGAACTCCAGCAATCTTGAAGGCCATCGGCAAGTCCAGCGAATGCTCATTGTCCACGTGCGTTTAAAGACTTTCTGATGTTATCTTAGAGAAGTTTTTTCTAGAACACTCTTTCTGGAATATTTTTCCAGTCCACATCAACCGCAAGGTTCAGGACATGGTGTTTGGGTTCAAAATGGTCCGAGCTGAATTGGTCTTCAGCAAAGGCTTTAACGAAAGCAGTCGTATGCAAGAACGGAGAGCTTTGATGAGACAGGATAGTTGGCCGGAGATACTAGTACAGTGCAAGAACAGGGTACAAGAGCAAATCGCTCCACTGCTTGAAACGTTGGACGAACCTCAGCCAGACTTGGGTATCGGAGCGGGCGGGGATCCAATGAGAAAGATAGACTTGGCAGCTGAAAACGCCGTGGTCGGCACTTTGACGGGGCAGGGGGTGTCTTTCACGTTGATAAGCGAGGAATCTGGCGTGCGAGAATACGGGGAGCGCCCTAAAGAATGTTACGTGACGGTTGACCCCATAGACGGTACGACAAACCTGATTAGAGGAGTTCCATTCTACGCAACCTCCATGGCAATATCGAAGAAACCGTATTTGAAGGATGTCCACTCGGCCTTGGTCGCTGACTTATTCCATAATGTAACGTACAGGGCGCAGAACGGGAAGGGCGCCTACCGTGACAACGGGAAGATCTCTCCGTCTGACAACGTATCGCTTGAAGACGCGGTCATGGGCATGGACCTGAACAGTTACAAAGTGGACAAGATTGCTCCAAGACTGACAGGATTAATCAAGAAAACGAAGCACATACGGCACTTCGGAGCTAACGCGCTGGAACTGTGCTACGTGGCAGACGGGACAACCGACGCCTTCGTTGACATTCGCGGAAAACTGCGCACCACGGATTTGGCCGCTGCCTGCCTGATTGTAAGAGAAGCTGGTGCAATCATGACAACGCCGAATGGAAAACCCTTGGATGCCAAGCTGGATCCCGGACAGAAGGTAGAGTTCATAGCCGCCGCCAACGCCGAAATGCACAGGAAAATACTCGGCTTGGTCAAGCTTGGAAAGGAAAAAGAATGATAACGCCCCTGCCACCGTATCCGGCCGCGCTCCTGAAATCGCGTGGAACAAGGCTCATAGCCATAGCCGACCTGCACATAGGCTGGGAAATGTCTCTTTCAGGCCAAGGCATACACGTTCCAACGCAGACGCCGAAGCTTCTGAACAGACTCATCGACCTTTTGTCAGAACACAAGCCGGATGAAATCCTCGTTTTGGGCGACGTGAAACACACAGTTGCAACGGCGGAGAAGATGGAGTGGCACGACGTCCCAGACTTCTTCAGCGCGCTAAGGAAGCGTGTGCAGCGAATATCCATCATTCGCGGTAACCACGACGGAAACCTCGAGCCGCTGCTGCCCGAAGGAATAACAATTCTGCCGGCAACCGGCGTGACCTTCGATGACGTGGGCTTTTTCCACGGACACCAGTGGCCTTCGCCGGGTCTTCTGAAATGCAAAACCCTGGTGATGGGGCACGTTCACCCCGTCGTGGTGTTCCGCGACCCCGCGGGTTTCAGGGTGACGAGACAGGTTTGGGTGAAAGCCGACTGCGATGGAACCAGGCTTTCCGAGGTTTTGCTGCGTAAACACAGGATAAAGGTTGAAACGAGCGCAGTAGAGACTTTCCGTGAACATTACGGGACGAAGCCCAAGACTTCGCAGCTTTTCATAATGCCTTCCTTCAACGATTTCTTAGGAGGAGGGCCTCTGAACGAGAGGAGAGCATCCGGCAGCTTCAAGGCTGAGATGGTGACCGGTCCGGTTCTCAGGTCGGAAGCCGTTAACATGAGGGAAGCTGAGGCGTATCTGCTTGACGGAACATTGCTTGGAACGATTGAGCAGCTCAGAGCCTTGAGCTGAGCCCTCGTGTGCGCACAACATTTATAGACAAAAGTCTCCTTCATTCTAGGCAAGAGTGATGGATGCTATGCCTTCGGAAGATGATTCTTCAGAATGGTCTAGGAGAAGGCGCTCTCCCTTCTTCAGAAGCTGGGGCTTTGATGATGTTGACAAGATTTTCGAAGAGATGGAAAAGATGATGGAAGAGCAGTTCAGGGATTTCGCTTCGCGGGTTCCGAAAGACTACGTGAGGGAGCGTAAACTGCCGGACGGTTCAACGACGCGGGAGTTTGGGCCTTTCGTGTACGGCTACAGCATGAAGGTTGGTCCTGACGGGAAGCCTGAAATCCGCGAGTTTGGAAACGTGAAGCCGAGGCCAAATGGGCTTCCCCACGTGCAGGAGGAACGCGAGCCTCTGGTGGACATAGTTGAGGCGAACGGTGAAATCCATGTTGTGGCTGAACTGCCAGGGGTTGAGAAGGAGGACATAAAGCTGAGCGGAACGGAAGACACGTTGACAATAGCGGTGAACACTCCTCAGCGCAAGTACTTCAAGGAGGTCTCGTTGCCCGTTAAGGTCAGAGTTCGAGACGCGAGGTCGCAGTATAAGAACGGTGTTCTGGAGGTTATGCTGCCGAAGGCAAAGGATGGAAAGCCGCCCAGAGGCGAGCCCATAAGCATAGGGTAGCCCTCGTTTTTCAGTGCAGCCGCTGATTAGGTAGTTTGCGTGTTATGGACGAAGAATCTGAGAATGAACTGCTGGGCACCGTGTGCAAAGAATCTAAGGCAGAGGATAAACTGACCGGTAAGGATTTGACGAGGCTTTACGAGGTTTTCGGGCAGCGTTTCACGAGGGCTTTTGAGGCTTTGAAGGAGAATAGAGTGAAACGGTATGTTTTCAGGCCGAGCGGCAGGAACGTTTGGATAGTGGTTGGAAAGGAGCGCGATTACCTGATTATGCCCGAGGCTGAGTTCTGCACGTGTGACGATTTCTATTTTCGGGTTGTGGACAAGAAGGTTCACCTGTGCTATCATCTCATCGCGCAGAAGCTGGCTAAGGCCCTAGGCTGGTATGAGGGCATTGATGAGCATGACGAACTTTACGATTCGCTCATGAACGAGTGGAAAAAAGCTACTGTTTAAATATTTAAACTCTGATAGAGTGTGAAAGGAGGCTGTTCGCATGCAAATAGGAGAATACTTTGTGCTGCTCGAGTACGTCATGATCGTTGCAACGTTCATCGCGCTGGCCATGATATTTCTGTCCGTGTTCTACGGTAAAGAAGAAAAAGAAGAATCCTAAACCCGTGTGCTGCTCGGTTTTCTGCGTAACATCAGAAGCATGATGACGGTCAGAACTGCTAGGATTGTGGCGAACAGAATCATCCACTGCGCTTCAGGGCCGGCGCCGAAGACGATGGGGATTGGACCGATGAAGATTATTCCGCCAGAACTTGTTGAGCCGCCCTGTGAAACCATCGCTGCGACCGCGACGAGTATCAGGCCCACGATCATCGTTGAGAACCCGACGATGAATATGGTTAGGAACTTTCGCGGCATGTTCGGTTCTTCGCCAGCAGGTTTGGATGTTTCACGCGTTTGCATCATGACATTTCCCCGTTTATTTAGACAGGAAGTGCAGCGTTACAATCAGTATTATCAGAAGGGCCGTGAGGATTATTGAGAGCAGCAGGACTGTTCTGAGTGATTGTTTGTCTGTGCCGAAGACTATCGGGATTGGCCCGATTATTATCGCTCCGCCTCCTTTGATGTTTCCTTTTCTGTTTGTTGAGAGGAGGATGAGTGCGGTCGCGACTATGATGATTAGCATTCCTGTGAAGGCTAAGACTGTGCCCAAGCTGTAGAGCGTCTGTGCGTCCATTTTTGAGGTGGGGCTCCTTCGAATGTTCGAAGTCGTTGGCGAGTTTTAATAAGCTTTATAGCGCGAGTCGTTTCACCTGTGCGGTGTTGAAGCTGAGATGACGTTTGAGGAGATGGTTGAGCGCATTCTTTCGACTTGTCCTAGCGTTTCGAGGGAATCGGTTCTCGAGAAGTTGGAAGCGGAGAGAAGTAGGGCTGGCGGCTTGATTTCGGATGAGGCTCTTCTGAGGATGATTGCCTCCGAGTTTGGCTGTGAGATTCAAGGCGGCGAAGCCGTGGAGCCTGTCCTGACGCTGGCAGACTTGATTCCTGGACTGAGTAACATCGGCGTCGTCGGCCGGGTTGTCGCTGTTTTTTCTCCGAGGGCTTTCAACAGGAACAGGAAGGGGAGGTTTGCAAGCTTGCTCATCGCAGATGAGAGTGGTGTTCTGCGGGTTGTGCTGTGGAACGAGAAGGCGGGTTTGGCAGAGTCTGGCGCGGTGAAGGTTGGCGAGATAATTCGTTTTCGTCATGGCTACACTCGCGAGGATTATGGTGGAAGGGTCGAAGTGCACGTTGGAGAGAAGTGCACCGTTGAAGTTAAGCCGGCGGACGTAAGGCCAAAGGATTATCCGTCTATCAGCAAGTTTACGACGAAGATCAACGAGCTGTCGCAGGTTCAGAGGAACAGTAGGGTCAACCTGGCCGGCACCGTTAAACGGTTGGGTTCCGTGTCAGAGTTTGAGCGCTCGGATTCAAGCTCTGGCAAAGTCATGCGATTCGTCTTGTCCGACGCCACTGGAGAAGCGTCGGTGGTCGTTTGGAACGAGAAGGTCGACGAGGTTGAAGGGCTGCTCAACGTGGGCGTGAAGTTGCAGGTGGTGAATGGGAAGGTTAAGAAAGCAGCTGGTGGAGGGCTGGAGGTCCACGTTGACTCGGCAACTTATGTTGGTGTTCAATCCTTTCCAGAGTTTTTGCCATTGGGGAGTTTGAAGGAGGGTTTGGACCGTGTTGACGTTGTGGGAGACGTGGCGACGAGGCCGATGTCTAGAGAAGTGAAGACGTCGAAGCAGGAGGTCTTAAAGCTGACTACTTTCGAGTTGAAGGACGAAACGGGTAGGATGTGGGTTTCAGCGTGGCGAAACCATGCGGAATCGGTGAAAGACTTGAAGGTCGGCGACAGAATAGTCATCAAAAACGCCTATGTCAAAAGGGGCTTTGGCGACCAGCTTGAGTTGTCGACCAGAAACGCAACGTCCATAGCTAAGGAAACCTGAAAGCCTTGACTGAAGGAATCATTACGAAGCTGGATTCTGGGAAAATCATGATGTAGCATTCTAGGCTGATTATGCCTAGGTCGGCTCTACACTTGAGTTGGTTGCAATGCTGGAGTTCGAGTCCTTGTTTCAGAGTACTTAAACCACGATTTTTTTGAGGCTCGATTTTTCTATCTGTTCTTCTGCCGGCGCCGTCTTTGTAAGTTTGCATCATTTTGTGTCATTGATTTTTCTGGGTTGCACGAAAGCTTGGGAGCTGCTATGGTCACTGTTGTGTTAGGCGGGATTGAGGAAGTTATCCAAACGTTTCCCCCAATTACAGCACCCCTCCCGATGACTGTTTCCGCTCCCAAGATTGTTGCCCCAGAGTATATGATAACGTCATCCTCGATCGTTGGATGGCGTTTTTCGCCCCTTAGCCTTGAGACTTCTCCTCGGGGGATGCTTTTTCCGCCGAGGGTGACTCCTTGGTAGATTCTCACGTTGTTTCCGATTTCGGAGGTTTCGCCTATCACGACGCCGGTTCCGTGGTCTATGAAGAAGTTTTCCCCGATCTTTGCGCCTGGATGTATGTCTATGCCAGTGAGTGAATGGGCATGTTCGCTCATCATTCGAGGTATCATGGGCACTCCTCTTTCGTAGAGTTCGTGCGCAATACGGTACGTGGCAACAGCGTAGACGCACGGATAGCTCAGGACGATTTCTTCAAGGCTTTTTGCTGCTGGATCGCCTTCGTATGCAGCTTGAATGTCAGCCGAAACGCGTCTTTTTATTTCAGGGATGCACTCAAGAATGTCTTCAGCGACTTTTTGCGCTCTTTCTTTGCAGATGTCGACGGGGCATTGTTTTTCTTTGAGGCAGACGTATTTCATGCTCTTGGTTATCTCTTCTTCAAGGCGGGTGTGTAAGGAATGCATCGTGCTGCCCAGAAAGTACCAGATGTTTGTCTCCCTGAGTGAAGCGTCGCCTAGCAAGTTGGGGAAGAGGATTGTCATGATGTCGTTCAGAATTCCCACTATTCTCTGCTTCGAGGGCAAATCTCCTCCTTCTAAGTGTTGAAGATCGCCGTGGGAAGTGTAGGCAGTCATCAGCTTGTCAGCAATTTTCGGTAGAGTTCGTTGGGACCAATAGCCATTTGGCTTTCTGGAGTTCTTGCTGTTCTTCTCTAAGGTCAATTGCTGTTTTGAGAGTTGATCAGGATCACTTTTTTGGGTTTGTTCTTGTTTTCTGGCGTTTCTCATGATTAGTCACTGTTGTTCTGTTTGGAACAGAGGAGTGCTGAGGTAGCGTTCTCCCGTGTCAGGAAGAACGACGACTAAGAGTTTGCCTTCGTTCTCTGTTCTCCTCGCGACTTCCAGCGCCCCGAAGGCCGCGGCTCCTGAAGAAATGCCCACGAGCAACCCTTCCTTCTTGGCAAGTTGTCTTGCTGTTTCCATGGCTTCCTCGTCTTTTACCTTTATTATTTCGTCGATTAGCTCCATCTTTAGGATGTCAGGTTTGAATCCTGCACCGATTCCTTGAATCTTGTGAGGACCCGGTTTGCCTCCGCTGAGAACTGGCGAGTTGAATGGTTCAACTGCGATTGCTTTGAATTGTTTTTTCTTGGGTTTTATGTACTCGGCAACGCCTGTTATTGTGCCTCCCGTTCCAACGCCGGCGACAAGGATGTCCACTTTTCCGTCCGTGTCGTTCCATATTTCCACAGCCGTTGTTTCCAGATGAATCTTTGGGTTTGCGAGGTTTTTGAACTGTTGTGGCATGAAAGAATTGGGTGTTTGATTCACGAGTTCCTCGGCCTTCTTGATAGCTCCTCTCATGCCTTCGGCACCTGGAGTTAGAACGAGTTCTGCCCCGTAGGCTCTTAGGAGATTGCGTCTCTCCACGCTCATCGTGTCGGGCATAGCAAGAATCAGATGATAACCTCTCACGGCGGCCATCATCGCAAGACCAATTCCTGTGTTCCCACTGGTCGGCTCTATGATGATGGTGTCTTTCTTGATGAGACCCTGCTTTTCGGCCTCCTTGATCATGCTGAGGCATATTCTGTCTTTTACACTGCCGCCCGGATTCTTTGATTCAAGCTTTGCGACAACACTGCATCTGAGACCATCCGTTAAGCGATTCAGCCGTACCAATGGCGTGTTCCCTATTATCTCCGAGACATCGCCAAAAATTCTCATAACCAAAACTCAACCCTAGCACGCGCTGATGTCGATGTTATGAAAGACATCCATTTAAAACTTTTCAGTCGCGTTTTATAATCCGATTTTTGCGTATGCCATCGACGCAGACGTTGCGAAACAGGTACGTCAAGCTGTGTAGGAAAGATGTGTAGAAGAAACTGGGGAGGGCGGACGCCTACTTCAGAACTGAGTACATTGCTTTGTCCTGTTATGCGGGATAACGACCGCAAAACATTTGTATGCGCGGTTCTGCCGAAGGGCAAGGGTTGTCGCACCGGCTGGACAGGTGGAGATACAGAGGCCGCAGCCGAAGCATCTGGATTGGTCGTACCTGAGTTCGCTGTTGTCGAGGTCGCGGGCCTCGAAAACGCATCGGTCAACGCATCACCCACACTTTATACACTTTTCTGGGTTCTGGTCGGCGGCGAACTTGGATGAGAGGACATGCGTGGCTGTGTCATGGCGGAGGAGCCCGCCCAACGTGTGGCGCGCGCGGCAACGCAGGGCAGTAATGGAAATCGATGCTAACCAGAGCTTGGCTATGGTGCCCTCTGTTGCGGACTCGCTAGTTGGTGCCGGGGGCGGGATTCGAGCCCGCGACTTCTGGACATTGGGCGCCTTGTGCCCCGGTTATTGTTCTCCAGATTATGAGTCTGGCGCCCTGGCCAGGCTAGGCTACCCCGGCTTCTATTTTCATTAAATGAGCTATTGTTTAAGAGTTTTGGGTCAAAATTTGGGTCAATTGGGTCAATGTTCCTATGCTCTTCTGTGGAAAGAAGGACACCTTTGATGTATTCTAAGGATTGCTTATGATACTCAAACCTTAGTCTTCCATCAACAGAACCTAAGTAATGCTTGACTCTGTAGTAATTCTTGCTAAGATGCTGGAGCTGTCCCAGATTCCCGCAGACCTCACATCTGATTTTCATTTTGTTTATCACCTATTTGTGACCTGCTCCTTGGGTCAATCTCAGGGATATAAGGACCATTAAAGACCATTCTTCAAAGGTGGATACATCTCACTACATCCATCAGAACTAGAATATGCTTTAAAACATCTTTCAAGCATCGAGAACGAAAAGAAAAACATCCTATAGAAGGAGAATCAAGCCCATCTCTAAGACTCCTGTATAGAATGTGACTCCCAGATCAAAATGCCTTAGAAGTGTAATGGAGGGTCAAAAGAATACGAAAATAGTAATGCGACGAATAAAATGTTAAAAGTCAGGCCACAAGCAATGGAATGGTATCAAAATGCCAGAAATACGTTGGATAAGCCCGCCAAAGTTCGACAAGCAGATACTAAATGAGCTGCAGCTACTAATCAATGATTATGAACAGAAGCACAAGCCCCAAGAAACTACTCTTAATGAAAGAGCAACTGGTCAAGCCCTCATAGAACCGCTCTTGGGAACTTTGGGCTGGAATATACGAGATTTAGATGAGGTTTATCCTGAATACTATGTGACAGGTTCTGGACGAGTTGACTATGTCCTCAAGATCAACCGCATGCCTGTTGTATATGTTGAGATTAAGAAACTTGGAGAAAGCCTCGATGGTTACAGAGGAGGGAAGACCTACGAAGATCAAGCAATGGATTATGCGTGGAAGAAAAAGGCCACTTGGGCAGTTCTGACAAATTTCAAGGAATTAAGGTTGTACAATGCTAAGGAACGAATTCCAGTTTTTGTCGTTTCCTATAATGATTATCCGCTGAAATTCGAGGCTACTCTGAGATACCTCGCCAAGGACGCTGTTCAGAAAGGGGAAATAGGTCAATTATATGCAGTCAAAACAGGCAGAGAAATTGAAGATGACTTTCTGAAGGATTTGCAGGATTGGCGATTAACGCTTGCAAATAGCATCCATTTGAACAATGTTCTCAGTGTTGACGAAATCTCTTTTCAGACTCAGAAAATCCTGAACAGGTTGACCCTTATCCGAATTGCTGAGGATCGCGGAGCTCTTCCAAGAGGACAATTGCACAACGAATATGCAAAATGGAAAAACTCCTCAAGATCAAAAAGAAAGAAGTTTATACAAGAACTGGAAGAACTGTTCCTAGATTTTGAATTTGATTTCAATACGGAGCTTTTCAAAAAAGATTCACACGACTTGTCGATCGATAATGCAGCTTTCGATGAACTCATAAAAGGTTTATATGAATATGATTTTGCAACACTTACTGGCGATATCCTAGGAAGCACGTATGAACTTTACTTGGGTTACGCATTAGAACCCATGGACAAAAGCTACCTGGGAGTGAAACAAATCCCAAAGAACGTTCCTTTCGAGCTCATACTTAAAAAAGAGTACAGGCAAAGAAAAGGAATATTCTATACAAGACCGCCCGTCGTTGATTTCATAGTATCAAATACAGTGCTCCCTAAAATCTCATCAAGAGCACTAGAAGAGGTAAACGCGCTTCACATTCTTGACGCATCTGGTGGGTCTGGTTCATTTCTAATCAAAGCCCTGACAGTCGTGCGAAATTATCTTGTGCTGGAGTCTATGAAAGCCAAGAAAAGATTAGGACACAAGAATCCCTTCTATTCAGAACTGGCCTCCCTAGAAATAGATGACATTCCCAAACTTGTCTTAAAGAATAACATCTACCTCGTAGACCTTGACCCTGAAGCCGTGGAAATTGCCAAGTTGAACCTTTGGGCTCAATCACTTCATCGGAAATTTGGCGATGAAAAGGTTTTGTTAAATTTAGAACACACCTTCAGATGCGGAAACAGTTTGGTGTCAAGTCCATCCGATGTCTCAAACGTCTCACTTGATGTGATTAATACAGAAATCAGGCCGTTTGATTGGAAGAAGGAGTTTTCGGAAATATTTCCACAAGATGGACTTGGTGGATTTGATGTTGTGATTGGGAACCCGCCGTACTACAGTGTGCATTTTCTTGAAC
>Ga0315282_10011479_pt1 | contig 13720 bp, 10 predicted proteins | sample YL17G07_20_MG_FD_203693 | JGI IMG/M metagenome (GOLD analysis project Ga0315282, IMG submission 203693) | Sediment microbial communities from Yellowstone Lake, YNP, Wyoming, USA - YL17G07_20 | ecosystem: Environmental > Aquatic > Freshwater > Lake > Sediment | place: USA: Wyoming | collected... | reverse complement strand
CCTCGTCATACAGGAGGGGGCGGTATTCAGAGGGAACGTGGAAAGCGGTGAACAGGTCGATTCGAGCGACGAGACGGGAGCCGTGCGACCAGTTCCCGCACAGACTCAGTAGCCGAACGAGCGGCACGGCGGCAGGTCGGCACGTGCGCGCAACGCGCAGACCCAACGTGCCGTTCGTGCATTGGAAGGAGTATCTCATGAAACCTCATTGCGGACGGACAACGAGCATCGGCGAGAAGCTTGCCCTGGTCTTCGGCTGCGTGCTGGTCCTTCTGAGTGCGCCGGCGCATGCCATCTTCGGTTTCGGCATCCACGCCGGAAAAGACCTCGTGAGCATCAGTGGGAGCGACGGATATGGCACGCAGGATTTCCAGGCGGCAGCGCAACGGGCGGGCATCACGAACTTCAACTCCACCTTCTGGAACCCGATCACGCTTCGTCGCCACGAAGTGAGCAATCCGTGGCTTCTCGGCGGGCATTTCTACATCGACGCCATCCCGTTCATCGACCTCGAGGCGTCGGTCGACGTGGCACTTCAGAAGTACCGTGTCGAGTATGTCTCGACGCTTTCCTCGGCGGCAAACGAGACCAAGGATGCGTATTTCGGGAGGGCAAGCGCGTACTTCACGGCCCGGCGCGACATCATCAAGCTGCCGCCCCTCGTTCCCATCGCCGCTCTCTATCTCGGCGGCGGCTTGGGCTACCACTACGTCTCGCCGGTGGCCGGACCGGACCTCATCGTGAACGCGTACGGCAGCGGTGATCCCAGTTCGAAGAAGCCGGACATCGCCTCGCTCGTGGAACGTGAAGGCTCGTTCGGCTATCACGGACTGGTCGGAGTGCGCGTGAAGCCGCCGATCGTCCCGCTCGCCTTCCGCGTGGAAGGCAAGTACACGGTCACCAGGCTTGAGACCTACGAGCGACCTGGCGGCATCTTCAGCGTGTACGTCGGCACATCGCTTGACTTCTGATCATCCCCTCCGATTCCGTATCTTTCCTTGAGGACAGAGACGCAAGCCGGGTACGCGCCTCTGTCGGGTTGATACCTGTCCGGGCGACGTCGCGCTTCCCTTCCAACTGGCATGCCAGCGGCGGGCGACCATGAACGAACAGCATCAGAGCAGCCTTTTCGTCGAGGTCGAGGGCGGCATTCGAGATCGTACCGCCCCCCTCGCGGACCGCATGCGTCCTCGCTCGATGGACGAGTTCGTCGGGCAGACCCAGATCATCGGACCGGGGACGATCCTCCGTCGCATGGTCGAACAAGACCGGCTCGTGTCCCTCATCCTCTGGGGTCCTCCCGGAACGGGCAAGACGACGCTTGCGGTGGTGCTTGCCAACCACCTCGACGCTCGGTTCGTCACTATGAGCGCGGTGACGAGCGGCGTCAAGGACGTGAAGGCGGTGGTCGAACGCGCCGCGCACGACAAGGCAGAGGGGCGGCGGACCATCCTGCTCATCGACGAAATCCATCGTTTCAACAAAGCCCAGCAGGACGCTCTGCTGCCGCACGTCGAGCGGGGGACCGTGATCTTCATCGGCGCCACGACGGAGAACCCTTCGTTCGACGTGAACTCCGCGCTTCTGTCGCGTTGCCGGGTGTTCGTGCTCGGACGCCTTGCGGCGGAGGAGATCGAGGTCATCGTGCGCCGTGCACTTGCAGATGAGGAACGGGGACTGGGTGGCCTCGGCCTGACGGTTGACGAAGAGGCGGTGGACGCGTTGGCCAAGATGGCCGACGGAGACGCGCGCATCGCCCTCAACGCGCTCGAAGCGGCGGCGGCGGCCGTGGGCAACAGCGACCGGCACATCACGAAGCAGCTCGCCATCGAAGCGCTCCAGCAGCGAGTCTACGACTACGATCGGGCGGGAGAAGGGCACTACAATCTGATCAGTGCCCTCCACAAGAGCGTCAGAAGCTCCGATGCGCAGGCAGCGCTCTACTGGCTTGCCCGGATGATCGACGCTGGTGAGGACCCGCGCTATCTGGCGCGGCGGATGATCCGCATGGCGGTCGAGGACATCGGTCTGGCGGACCCGCGAGCGCTCAGCGTCGCGCTCGCCGCGCACCAGACGTATGCCATGCTCGGTTCGCCGGAGGGGGAGCTGGCACTTGCGGAAGCGGTGCTCTACCTTGCAACGGCACCGAAGTCAAACGCCATCTACGTCGCCTTCGACGCAGCAATGGGCGACGCGCGAGAGCACGGGAGCCTGCCCGTCCCCCTCCACCTGAGAAACGCACCGACGCAGCTCATGAAGGACCTCGGATACGGGCACGCGTACCAGTACGACCACGCTGCGGCCGACCGCTATAGCGGCCAGGAGTGCCTTCCCGACGAACTGCGCGGTCGAGAGTACTACGAGCCCACCTCGTTCGGCTACGAGAAGACCGTGGCGGAACGCCTTCGGTGGTGGGCTGATCTCAAGGCGAAGCGCCGCGCGGCGAAGGACGGCGAGTGACCCTGTTAGCGAAGCAGAGGGTTCTGCCGATGCGGCGCTTCGAGTGAGGCTCCGGGATGTTGCGTCCGGTTCAGGCGGTGATTGAGCAGTACGGTTTGTTTCTCGCCACCCTGCTCGTGCAGGTTGCGGTGATGGCGATGGTCGCGAGTCTGCTGCTCCGGTTTCCGCGATTCACCCGACTGGTACTGAGGGACCCGCCCCAGCGGAAGGACCGGATAGAGTTCGGCGTCGTGCTTGGCATCGTCGTCGCAATCGGGGCGTGGGCGCGGCTTAACCTCGGCTACGCGGGCGCGGATTTCACCGTGGTCGGGCCGCTTCTCGCCGGAATCTTCATGGGGTGGGATGCGGGAGTCTGGACCGGGATCGTCGGTGGACTGGTGCCTTTGCGGCACGGGGAATGGCTGACGTTCGTGGTGGGTCCGGCCATCGGGTTGGGAGTAGGACTCGCCCGTCGTCTCCATCGAGACACGGATGCGTTCAGGGCGTTCTCACCCGTTCCGTTCGGAAACATCGGCCATATCTGGAGGCGCTGGAAGGCTGAGCGGGTGCTCGATCCTCGGCTTCTTGTGATCATTACCGCGTCCCTTGCTGAGGTGTTCCGAACCGAGCTGGCGCGGTCTGTGGACGAGCGATGGCTCTTCAGCTTCCGCCCGGGCGACCCTATCGCCTACTGCGCCGTGATCTTGGCGTGTCTCACGTGCGTGGGCGTCGCGCTGAAGATCTGGAACACGCCGCGCATCGAGGCGCACCTGAGGCGGCAGGAGGCACTCCTCGCCGAAGCGCGATTGGACGCCCTCCGCAGCCAGATCAACCCGCACTTCCTGTTCAACACGCTCAACACGATCAATTCACTCGTGCGCACCCATCCCGACGAGGCGCGCGCGGTGATCGTCAAGCTCTCCGCCCTCTTGCGCAGGATGCTCTACTCGCGCGAAAACACGTGCGCCTTCCGGGAAGAGCTCGACTTCGTTGACAACTACGTCGCAATCGAGTCAATGCGGTTCGGTGAGGATCGGCTGGAGGTCGTCAAAGAGGTCGGCGCTGAGGTGCTGGCAGCCGAGGTCCCCTCCATGTTCCTCCAACCGCTTGTCGAGAACGCCATCAAGCACGGCATCGCGCCGAAGGCGAGGGGTGGTGTCATCACGATCTCGGGGCGTCTGAGGGACGGCATGGTCGAGATCGCGGTGCAGGACAACGGAGTCGGCATGAGCGGCGAATCTCTCAAGGACTCGCTCAAGCGCGGCATCGGTCTCACGAACATCAGAGATCGACTGCGTTCCCTCTACGGCACGGGATATCGTCTCGAGGTGGAGAGTGAAGAGGGTGTTGGGACTGTTGCGCGGGTGTCGGTGCCGTTTCAGACGGCCACAGGGGCCGCCTCGAAGACGAGAAGCGCGCATACCCATCCGAACGGTCTTTGATTGCCCACCGTTGAAGAGGACGCCGTGACATGATCAACGCGCTCATCGTGGACGACGAGAAGCTGGCACGGGAGGAAATGCGCTACCTGCTCGGAAAGCATGAAGACGTTCGCGTGCTAGGCGAGGCCGGGAGCGTAGAGGAGGCACTTGCCCTGGCGGAAGGGCAGATGCCCGATCTCGTCATCCTCGACATCCACATGCCGGGCATGAACGGGTTTCACCTTGTCGAGCGACTCCAGGAAGGGCAGAACCCTCCCGCAATCGTCTTCGTCACGGCTTACGACGAGTTCGCCGTGCAGGCCTTCGACATCAGTGCGACGGACTATCTCCTGAAGCCGGTCGAAGAGGAACGGCTTGCGGAATCGCTCGAGCGCGTACGCAGGCAACGCGAGCAGGCCACCGTCACAGGGGAAGGGCTCCTGCGGATCATGCGGCAACTCGGGAATGGTGTCCCCGGACCTTCACAGGAGCGGCCGCTCCGCCTTTCGGTAAAGAAGGGAGATCGGTACTTCCTCATAGACCCGGCAGGGATCACGCACTGCTACATCATCGACGGGGTTGTCTTCATCGCCACAGCCAAGTTCACCGGTGTGACCGCGCATCGGACTCTCGAGGAGCTGGAGGCCGACCTCGATCCGAACGTGTTCTGGCGGGTTCATCGAAGCTACATCGTGAACATCAACCACGTCGTCGAGGTCATCCCCGGCCAGAGCGGAACGTACCGGCTGCGGCTCGACGACGAGAAGAAGACGCTCGTGCCGCTCAGCCGCGCGCAGGCGAAGCGGCTGCGCAAGGCACTCCGCTGGTAGGGTTGGATCATGCGGGAGCGAGCGATTCGGAAGTGAGCCGTGTCGTCGGAGTTCGCACCAGGATCGCGGGTCCGCCTCACCAGTCGGACTCCCGGTCCGGGGCGATCCAGGCGGCCCTGGATGCCGGAGGCGGGGCAGGACGGAGGCGCGTTCGGGCTTGTCATAGCGGCGGCGGAACCCTATACTTATACTCCTCAGAAAGGGTAGCGCGTGCGCTCATAGCTCAACTGGATAGAGCATCTGACTACGGATCAGACGGTTGGGGGTTCGACTCCCTCTGGGCGCACCACGCTTCTGCACGTGGTTACCGGCTTGACGGGCCGGATGACACGCCGAAGGACGCACGCCCCGCGTGGCTCCCGCTTCCCCAGACCACGAGCGCTGGATGGCTCTTGCCCTGCGAGAGGCCGAGAAGGGCCTTCGCAGGGGAGAAGTCCCGGTCGGCGCCGTCATTGTGCGCGGTGATGCCGTCGTCGGAGCGGGCCACAATCTGGTCGAGCGCCGGGGCAACGCCACCGCCCACGCCGAGATGATCGCGATTGGCAAGGCGACCCGGGCGCTCGGAGACTGGAGGCTGGCAGGAGCGACGCTCTACGTCACTCTGGAGCCGTGCCCGATGTGCGCGGGAGCGCTCATCCTCTCACGCATCGCAACGCTGGTCTTCGGCGCGTACGACACCAAGTTCGGCGCGTGTGGTTCGGTGGTGGACCTGTTCGCGGACGAACGGACGTGGAACCACCGCGTGGCAGTCGTGCCGGGGGTCATGGCGGACGAGAGTGCAAAGCTCCTGCGCCGGTTCTTCGCGGAGCGACGCGCATGACGGTGGAGCGCTTGCTCCCCGTCGTTCCCTTGCGGCACGCGGAGAGGTGCCTGAGCGGTTGAAAGGGGCGGTCTCGAAAACCGTTGAGGGGTGATGAGCTCCTCCCTGGGTTCGAATCCCAGCCTCTCCGCCACCTGCCTTCGGCCACGCCGTGTCGGGGTCCGAACTGCTGCGTTCGAGGACCGTTCTGTGACGCCGCGGAGAGGTGCGGGAGTGGTTTAACCGGCACGACCGGAAATCGTGTGTAGGTAACCCCTACCGAGGGTTCGAATCCCTCCCTCTCCGCCAGATGTGGCCTATTCTGGGTCCGGCACGACACACACCTTCGGAACGACCGCCGCCTTCAGCGCGTCGATTCCCTCCAGATACGAGCCGAAGGTCACCGTCTTCCCCACGAGCGGCGCCGTGCGAAGGGCACCGCTGCGCATCATGGCGAGCGCGAAGTCTCCCGACTCGCGCGAATGTCCCGGATAGCCTGCAACCGTCACTCCTCGTCCCCAGTGGTCCACGTTGTACCGGATCTCTCCGTGGACAACACCGAACAGGTGGACGGTCCCGGTTGTCACGCGCATGAGGTTCTCCGCCGAGGCCGCGCTTCCGGCGCACTCGACGGCCAGCTCCGCCATCGTCGCCGGGAGAGCGCGAGATTCCGGAGAGTCCGGGTCAAGGGCGCGGTCTGCACCGAGGTCAACGGCCAGCGCTCGACGGGTCTCTACCGGATCGAAGACGGTGATCTGGCGGGCGCCGAGCACCCGTATCATCTGAAGGGCGATGAGTCCGGCGGCCCCGGCCCCGCCGAGAGCCACGCGCTTGCCCGCCACGTCGCCCATCTGACGGACCGAGCAGGCAACCGACATCGCCAACTCCAGGGGTGCAGCTTCGGGATAGGAAAGATGATCTGGAATCCGCAGCAGGCATTCCTCCGGGACGGCGGCGTACTCGGCATAGTAGCCCTGCACGCCGGTCGCGCGTGACGTCCAGACCGCCACTCGGTCTCCCGTGCGGAAGGCGGATGCCGCCGGCCCCGCCGCGACCACGTCGCCCGCCATCTCGTGTCCCGGATAGCCCACGTGAATCGGGTACTTCGGATAACCCGGGCGCCCGAAGATGTCCGTCCCGGCAAGGAGGGTCAGGTCCCAGTGGGTGCACACCGTCACGGCGCGCACCTTCACCAGAACTTCCCGTTCGCCCGGCTGCGGGACGGGAACCGATACGATCCGGACTTCCCCCGGACCGAGAATCTGGAGTGCCTTCATGGTCTTGGCCATGAGATCCCTCCGCACTTCTCGAACGTGCTACTGCCACTGAAGGCAAATGCCGAGGAACGGTTCGCGCTTCCGTAGCACGAGGTCGTAGGCGCGGTGCGCTTCGGTCGCGGGCACGGTGTGCGTCACAAGCTCGCGCACTTTCAGCGCCCCTTTCTGAACGAGCTCCAGCGTCGCAAGAAGCCTCTCCCTCGTCCAGCCCGCCGGTGTGTGCACGGTGATCTCTCGTGCGTGAAGCGACTGCACGCTGATGAGGTGCTCTCCTTCTCGATAGTAGCCGTTCAGGATGAGATGCCCGTTCCGCCGCACGACCTGGGCGAGCTCCTCGACGCTACGCGCCGTCCCGACGGTGTCGGCCACGATGTCAAAGCCGCTCGGTGCCGATTGCGCTCTGAGTGAATCCAGCGAGCACTCTCCCTCGCGTGCTGTCAGGTCGGCGGAGTGTCGGTCCGCCAGTGCGAGGCGTTCGGGTCGTCGCCCGACGAGAACCACCCGCGCCCCACGGTGCCGCAGCATCTGCCCGAGCCACTGCCCGACGAGACCGTCGCCGACGACGAGGGCGACGTCGCCTTGCCTGACCGGAGGCCGCGATCCGCCGTTGTACCCAACCTGCGTAAGTACCAATGCCGAAGCCAGCACCGGGTCGAACCCGGTTGGTAGCGGGATGACCTCGTGCTGATCGCATACGGAGTGCTCGATGTGACCTCCCCATGCGGGCGTCGCGCCCCCGCTGATCCTGGAGGTCGTCGCGAAAACCCACTGGCCGACGGTCAGCCCGCGCACCCGGTTGCCGAGCGCCTGGACCGTGCCGACCTTCTGGTACCCGGGGACAAGGGGGTGCGCCAACGGCGGCTGTCCCGGTGGGTGGAACTGCCCGGTGATAACCCACCGCTCCGTCCCGGTGCTGACTGCTGAGTACGCCGTACGAACCAGCACCTCAGTGGGCTCTGGGTCGGGGACGGTCACCTCCTGGAAGGCCACCTTCTCAGGCGATAACGCGCAGACGGCATGAGTTCTCACGACCACCTCCTTGTGCCCTGAAGAAAACGAAGCACCCGGGCACCGTTCCGAAGGGTCCGTTCGCTTTCGGGCGAGTGTCACTGCGCGGTCAGGTGCCGCTTGGCACGTACCGTGCCCCAGAGCCGCCCGGCAGCACGATCATACCCGGCTGACCTTGAGAGCCAATAGCAGCCGCTCAAGCGCGGCCTCGTCCCTGACGAGATGCACGGTGCTACCGTGGATCGTGCGGCGCTTCCCGTACTCGTCGTGGCTCCACTCGCTCGTTGGTTTCCCGATCGTCCCGTAGGGAACCAACCCCGACGAGACCGCCTCCAACCACTCGAGACACGCCGGGTCCTCAGGCGGCAGGAGGATCCAGGTGACGCCGAGCAGGAACGAGTGGCGCACGGTGATGCCGAGCGATTCCGCGTCCACGTAGTCGCCGCCCTTCCACGACCTGCCCACAACGACGGCTTGGTACGCCCTCGGATCGAAATGGGGATAGCGCGAATCACTCGCGACCCGGTCGACCTCCCAGCCGCAACGCTCGAACAGATCATCGCACGCACGCGCGTCGTCGTAGCTCTTCGCGTTGGAGTAGAGGTAGCATGCACCCGCTCGCTTGGGCGCCTCAAGCTCTCGGTATGCAGCGCCGAGGGCGCTCACGGCCTGGTGGAACGCGGCGTGGTGAAGAGACCAGTACTCATTCGTATCAAATCGGGCGTTCACCAAACCGTGGCCGCTGTAAGGGACATCCTCGCGGCGCACGCTCAGCACCGGGAACAGCGGCGGCATGGTTGTCCAACTGTGGACATTCGTATCCCCGTACGTATCATCGAGCACGTGAATCCCGTTGATGATGCCGCCCGTGAGCGCTCCGTGGAGATCGTTCTCGCTCCAATTCGGCCAGCCGTGGTAGCGCCCCGGATGCACCCGTCCCGCATCGACCATCTGACAGACCCCGTGCGGGTTGCGTCCGAGGATCCACGCAAGCTGCGCCTCCGCCTTCCATAGCCACTCTCGACGCCCCGTGACACGACCGGCGAGCGCGTACACGTAGGCCACGTTCCCGATCCACGCGTTCCGGCCGAAGGTGCGACTCGTCACGCGCCCCGGTGGCACGTCGGGAGCACACTGGAGCATGAGATCGTACGGCCCTCCGAGGGTGTACGGCTCCATCCATGCGAGCTTGCGTTCCGCAGCCCGGACGATGTCCTCGCGGCGCGGATGATCAGGCTCGTCAACAAGAAGCTCCAGAAGGACCGTGAGCGGGTGGAAGGGATGCTTCAGACCGGAGGGCCTACCGAAGGACCCATCCTCCGCCTGCTGTGCGAGGAGCTTCGGCACCACCTCCTCGACCTTCGCCCGGTATGCCTCCTCTCCGGTGGCACGGTACAGGTCGTACCAAAGCGTCACACAGTAGGGATGGTCGAACACCTCCGGGGCGGTCTTCTCGAGATATGCTGCGCTTCGGAGCGCCGCGTTGGCATATGTCCACCGCCGTCGGTCGTCTACCCCACGGGAGCACCGGGCAGCGGCTGCGAGGGCAGTGGTGAAGTCAAGGACGAGGTGTGGGTTGTTGTGGCTGTGATAGTCGTAGTAGCGGCTCCGCGGGTTCATTACCTCACCGCGCCCGGAGTCTTCATGGGGTTTCTCCCAGAACACCGCCCAGTTCGAGTTCCACTTCCTGCCGGTGCTCGGGTCCTCGTGGGTATACCACGCGTGGATCGGTCCGACGAACGATCCGTCCGGGTTCTGCACCTTGAGGAAGAAGTCGGCACCCCAGAACACTTCGGAGAGCACATCGGGTACCGTGCCACCATAGGTGGCACGAGGAAGATCGAGGCGCGTGTGGATGAGCGCGAGCGCTTCCAGGACGTAGCCGAAGTAATGAAACCACTTGTTGTAGTCGCCCGCGTCGTGCCATCCTCCCCGCAGGTCGCGGTACTCCCTGATCTCGCCATAGTGCTCGTTCTGGTCGATGCACCGCCAGAGCGCGTCGTTCGTGTGGCACGCCTTGTGGTAGCCCGGTATCTCCGTGCCACACCGCTGGAGGTAGGAGTACTTCGCGACGAGGTACGCAAGGTGCTCATAGACGCCGTTCCAGATGCGAATCGGCCCGGACTCGACTATCCGCTCTGGCATATGGACGCGCAGGAGGTAGTATCCCTCGCGCTGGCACGACGTGAAGTCCGCCACCCAGGTCCAGCGACGCCAGAGATCTTGTCCGGTCGGTTCAAGCACTCCTTCGGCGAACGAGCGGCCGCGCAGGGTGTCGAAGAGCTCCCAATGGATGCTTCCCTTCACGGCACTCCGCGCGCGGACGATGACGCGTTTGCTGCCGCGCGGATGGTACCCCGCCTGTGCGTCCAGGACATCGTAATCCCACGCGCCGAGGCCGTCGATGTACAGGTCGTCGAGGAAGGCGCTCTCCGCGAGGAACTCGCATTCGGCTCGTTCCGCGTTTGGCGGGGGGACGAATCTCCAGGCGAATCGTTGCCAATCCGCCGATTCGTGATGGAAACGCTCGCAGCGGAGATACCGGTCGTGCTCGATGATGTGGACAAGGCCCGCAACCTGCCCCTTCGCCTCTCCAGTCCACTCGTAGGGCACGCGCGCGCTCGTCTCAAAGCGGTTCGAGCGAACATGGCCGCGAAGGTGCATCGCGTGCCTTCCACCCTCGCGTGCCACCCGCTGTGCTGTGCCACGCAGCACGTGCCACCCGGTGAGGAAACCGTCGTCGTCTGTGAGCTCGAAAGAGCAGTTGACGAGCACGTTCACCGGGTCGGTCGGGTCGTCGAACAGTTGGGACGGGGGCTTGGAGTACGCCAGCATGGGTCACCTCGGGCGAAGCTGACAAGTGGAGACAGGTCTGGTTCGACGGCGCGCGGTCACTCACCGGACTTCACGACAAGCTTCTGGCCGGGATAGATGTTGTCGTAGCGGCCCAGACCGTTCAGACGGCGCAGTTGGGTAACGCTCGTGCGATACCGCTCCGAGATCGACCAGAGCGTGTCGCCGGACTGCACGACGTGCATGGTCGCACCGTCGGGGGCTACGAGGGGTTCCTGCTGAGGGCGCGGGGCGGACCGGGCAACACGCGTCGGCACGCGCAGCCGCTGTCCGGCGCGGATGAAGCGCGGGTTCGGGATGTTGTTCGCCTGCTGGATCGCCCAGACGCTCGTGTGGTAGCTGTCTGCGATGGCACTGAGCGTTTCCCCGGACCTCACGTGATGGACCACGTACTCCGGCAGCTCCGGCGCCTTCGTCTCCGGGATCGACCCGGCCAGCTCAGCCATCTCGTCGCCCTTTCCCTTCGGCACGCGCAAAGCGAACTCGTACACGGGCGTGATCGAGCTTCGCAGATGGGGGTTCAGGGCCTCAAGCTCGCTCGCCTCGACACCCAGACGGGAGGCGACATCGGAGAGCTTCATCTGTCTGGCGACCAGCACAGTGTCCCATTCAAGCGGCGCCAACGGCTCCGGTAGGTCCGTGAAACCGAACCGCACCGGGTCGCTGACGATTTGGAGCACTGCATGGAAACGGGGCACGTAGTGCGCCGTCTCGTTCGGAAGCTGAACATAGAGGTCCCAGAAATCGTCCATGAACTCGTTGCGTTGACGGTTGATGGTGCGCAGGACTCGCCCTTCTCCGGAGTTGTACGCCGCAACAGCCGTGTTCCAGTCGCCAAACAACTCGTGCAGGTCTCTCAGGTACGCGACGGCGGCGTCCGTAGACTTCTCGAAGTCCATCCGCTGGTCAACCCATCGGTCTCGTGTGAGGCCATATCGATAGCCCGTGGACGCGATGAACTGCCAGAGGCCCAGCGCTCGCGCCCGCGAGAGTGCACGGGTCTTGAATTCGCTCTCGATGAACGCCAGCCACACGAGGTTCTCCGGTATGCCTTCCCGCAGAAAGCGTTCCTTGAGGTACGGCATATACATCCCGGAACGCCGGTACGCCGCAAGGAATCGCTCACGCTCTACGGTCTGGAAGCTCTGGATCTCCCGTTCGACGAACCGGTTCATCTGGAGCGGTATCTCGCCGTTGTGGGAGAGGTGCTCCGTGCGCGCCATGATCCCGAGCTGCCGGAGGAGCCGGGAAACCTCGACGACCATCTCGTCGCGGTTGGCCAGTACAGTGGTCTCCTCGTACTCCGGGATGCTGTCCAGCAGGGCCAGCGCGGTGTCCACCTGTGCGCGTGCCTCGCTGATGAGCTTCTGCGCACGCCTGTGCCGCTCATACGCCCAACTGAAGAGGGAGTCGTAGCTGACCGCCGTCGTTTCGGCAAGCACCGTCCCCTCGGCGAGCAGCGAGTCCGTCGCCATGGTCAGGTCTTCAGACGGGGGTGGGAAGTCATCAGCTGACATGCCTGACACACCGAGCGTGTCCGCCTCGGGGCCGACGTTGCCCTTCGCGGTCCGCTCCGAGCGCGGGTTCGGGCTTGCAGCCTCCGGTGGACGCTTCGAGGCGCAGCCGATCACGAAGAGGAGGATCACGGGACCGAGGAACCGAGCGCCCGTTCTCCGAAACGAGAGTACCTGCATTTCAGTTGTCGTTCGAAGGTCAGAAGAAGTGTACTGTGCCTCCCGGCGGCGCACCCGCGAAACGCCGGCCGCCGACTCATGGCATAACATAGGAAGACCCCGATCAGGAGGCAAGGTGTGCGGGTTGGTGGCCGTGTGACCGGACCTGTACCATTCATCTAACCATACGGTCTGTGCCTACCAAGAGGGAAGGAAGGTCCATGTTCGGCAACATCGTCGCCGGGATGGCGGACTACCAGGTGGTGCTGGAACCTGACGAGGACACCCCGGAGTGGTGGGCGGGTGCGCCCAGCGTCGCGCGAGGCGACGACGGGACATTCTACCTCGCCTGCCGCATGAGGGAAGGCAAGTCGCCCCGTGGCCGGAGGGGGTACGAGATCCGAATCCTCAAGAGCGAAGATGGCCGCCACTTCGAGCCGATCAACCATCTCCGGCGCGACGACGCCGGCGTTGCGAGCTTCGAGCGGCCCGCACTCGTGCGGGACCCGCAGACCGGCAAGTTCCGTCTCTATGGCTGCGGCGGGACCGACCCGGACTGGGTGGTCCTGAGGTTCGACGACGCCGACGATCCTGCGGACTTCGACCCCGAAACTGCTCGGGTGGTGCTCCGGGGAGAACACCCCGATGATGGTCTCGTCCACGTCAGCGGCTACAAGGATCCGTTCGTTTGCTGGGACGGTGCGTGCTGGCGCATGTTCGTCCTCGGCTACGATCGGATCGAGCGCATCTACCATTTCACGAGTCAGGACGGGGAACGTTGGCATCCGGCGGCTCCGGGACCGATCATGGAGAACGACGGCTGGCACAACTTCTACATGCGACCGGCCTGTATGCTGCCGATGGCGGTGGGCTACCTGTTCGTGTACGAGGGGTCGAACCTGCTCTGGCACGATCCCGTCTACAACATCGCGACCGGACTCGCCTACTCTCCGGACCTCCGGACCTTCATCGACCTGACGCCCGAGGAACCGCTCCTGAAGAGCACGACGCCGGGGCCGGTCCACACGTGGCGGTATTCCCACTGGATGTACGTGGACGACGAGGTCTGGGCATACTTCGAGGCTGCGCGGCCCAATCGGACGAACGAGATCAGGTTGGGGAAGTTCAAGAGGGGGGACATAGGTTGGTAGACCGGGCACCGGGCGGTCACCGTGGTTCGCACACGGCGCCGGTTTCGCCGCGCCATCAGCAACGAGCCGAGGTACCTCCGCCGCGCTGTGGGTATGTGGCGATCATCGGGCCGCCAAACGTGGGCAAGTCCACCCTCATGAACGCCCTCGTCGGGGAACGTCTCAGCATCGTCACCCCTAAGCCGCATACCACGCGTACCCCCGTGCTCGGCATCATCACCGATCCGAACCGGAACGCCCAGGTGATCTTCCTCGACACGCCGGGAATG
>Ga0315282_10011478_pt1 | contig 13720 bp, 13 predicted proteins | sample YL17G07_20_MG_FD_203693 | JGI IMG/M metagenome (GOLD analysis project Ga0315282, IMG submission 203693) | Sediment microbial communities from Yellowstone Lake, YNP, Wyoming, USA - YL17G07_20 | ecosystem: Environmental > Aquatic > Freshwater > Lake > Sediment | place: USA: Wyoming | collected... | reverse complement strand
TCTACGATGTCTCCTCCAAGAATGTCTAGCTGGCTATCTTCCTTAGGTCACTCACAAGGTTAGCTAGGGGTTTGACGATCTTCTTGAGATCAGGAGTCAGGAGATTCTCATGTACGAAATAGATATCATCTATGACTGGGCAACTATGCATAGTTTGGAGCCGTGATTCATAGCCACTGAACACGTTGGCTGTGACCAGAAGTACCTTTATGGACTTCATTTTGTTCTGCTGAATCCAATCCTTTGTGGCGTAGGCTTCGTACCCGACTTCGTACATTCTATCGTGTCGCATTCCCCATTTCAGACTCACGACAGCCCTGAGTTCCTGAGGGCTCTTGACTATGATGTCTGGCATGGGTATCCATGTCACCTTTTCGAATCCGCATATCTCTCGTACGCTGTGACCTCTTCCAGGATACGCCCTAAACTGGTCTGGCCGTAGGAACTTGTTGAGTACCTCCTTAATACCGTACTCAAACCAATCGCCCCTGCAACGTCCGATTTGGTTGGCAGACATCCGGAAATCCTTTCTGCCGTGCTGGTCGCACTTCTTCATGAGTTCCAGAATGAACCGGGCAGCATCATTCTCGCTAATTAGAGGGGACGTAGTCCGCATAGCCTTTTGGTAACACTGGAGAATCGGTCCGCTTGACTCCGAGGACATGGAGTGAAAGCCATCCCTGGAAGCTTAAAGGTTGTTTGAGTCACGCTCCCTTTGCGCTGGGAGGCTGATCTCCTAAACGGCTGTGCTGATAAGAAAGGTGCGAGCTGGGAGTGAGTAGCATAGCGATCATGACATGAGGCCCTTGAGGAAACCGTAGCAAAGTACAACTATGTGACTACATATCCTGATTCTCTTTACAAAGAGATTATGGACGATGCTCTCCATCCCGAGATCTATTCTTCTCGACGAGAAGCCACGCGGGAATTCCAGCGGTTCATGAGCTCTGAGGCTTTCGGGTTTCGAAAGGTTTCGGACATCATTCTGTCTGCAATAGTAGGATTGGATTGGAAGTTCCTCACCAAGGACGAGGGTGAATGGGTCAGCACATCATACTGGGTACATCCACGCCGCTATATCAGACAACGGATCGGCAAACCCTTGGGAGTCCTTGATCATAATGTTGCAGCCGTTGTCTATGAGAGTTGATCGGGAGCGGGGAGATTGGATGTGACCCTTAGAATGTCCTCGGAGTTGAAACGAGGAGACTTCGCCCGCCAGACATGAAGGTCTCTTCTTAGCCTTATTACTTGTTCGTTCTGAACTCACAGGAAGACAAATGATCTGGAAAGCCTCCTTTGTCATCCGAAATCTCGTGTTTGAGAGTCCGCTGAACATAGACCAGAGAGTTGGATCTCTCGAAGTGAAGTACCAAGTGACTACCGATGACAAAGGATCGACGATCACAGTAATCTTTGACACAGACGTCGGCAAGCCACCTTTCCTCCAACAAACAAGAGCTGAAGCTCTTCTTGAGGCCTTCAAAGAGATATCGACCGCATTTGTAGGGCAGGCAATGGAGACAGAACTGAGGAATCTTGAGCCTGTCAACGAGGAGGACAAGCAAGAGTATGATAGCATGATGGCGCCTCCAGCCTCGCTCTTAGCGCTAGGAGCCAGGCGTGTTGAACCTGGTACCATCAGGGCAATCCGAGAGACCTTCGTGAATCTGTACTCGGGGAAACCTGTATTGAGCGCAAAGGACATCCCTCGATATGAGAAGATCGAGTCGGTAAGAATGATTCTGAGCTGGTACAATAGAAGTCTGGGAATGAAGGGTGACCTCGACAGGTTCATTTCACTATGGGTCACTTTTAACATGATCTACGATTTTTCCTGGAGACAGCATCACGCAGGTCAACAGTTGCCTCCACCCGTGAAGAGGATCAGTGACTGTATTCACGAAGGTCTCGACCAAGACGCGTCGAACGCCATTCTACACCGTCATGGTCTGGCCCTCGCCGACGCAATGCCAAATTACCTCTTGATTGCCTCGAAGGCTGACGAAGAAGCACTTAAGGAGGTACTGGCTTCTAAGGATGTCACGAGGATAGAAGCATGGCATCAGAAGTCGCTAGATGAAGAGAGGAAAGAGCTAGGGTACAACACACAGGATTTCCTAGCTGACAAGCGTGGTCTAGATTTCGGTAAGTACTGGCGTGCTGAGGATTGGGTCAAAGCTTTGTCTGAGGTGTTGATACACATCTATTGGCTACGGAATATGATATTCCATGAGGGTCTGGGGCCCAGCCCGCGAGTTGACGATTACGCTGTCTCTTCGGAGGCGGCCCAATACTGGGAGTTGATGATCGAGGTGCTCTCGGAAGTTAACGGTCTTCTGATCCGCAAGATCTTGAATCAGAACAGACAGGTTTTGCGTTCATGGAGCTGGGTGTCGGATCAATAGTGCCGAGGTCGCTTCCGAGCGAAACGATGTTCATGCTGATGCTAGTGTACTTGCAGGCAAGATCAACGAGCTTGAGGAAAAGATGAAAGAGTAACTGGCCCGCGCAATCCGCGCGCGACTATTCTGTTCACACTAGAGTAGCTCAAGTTCAGTCTGTCGTGCTGAGGGATCCAGAATGGCCCTAAATGAAGCCCCGAATATGAGGTGTCTCCCGACGAAGCCACTCCTCAGAGGCGATGCCAGAACCCAAGGACTTATGCGCCAGTCGTGGACGAGTCGGATGTCGCTTGTTATGACTCTGAGATTATCATGTCCATCCTTGAGGCCCAAGCGAGCTCGCTCGCTGAAATAGTGATAGGCTTTCTCGAGATGCACTCCCATCTCGTATGCATAGACGGGAGGAGTCTTGAAGACACCTGACAGGCCCTCTTCATCGAAAACAGTCATGTCAGGATTGCCTGTATCGAAGTCGACATCAAGACTTTTCCCCTCCTTGAATACCTTACTGTCGGTCCATTCTGTGTGACCGACCCACAATCTCACAGTCGGATAGTAGTCCGTGCCGCCAACATGTGTCCATTTGCTTTCCTCAACCAAGTCGGGTCGGGAGAACGCATAGACGGGCTTGCCATGCTCTTCAATCAGAGATTCAATCTGCTCGGGTGCAAAACCCCCCGGATCAGCCTGTCTTTGCACGACTTCCCCGCCAGCAACTGCAACATGTGTGCACCCTGTCCTGAAAGATTCCTCTATGGCTGGCCGTGCTAATTCAAAGGCCCTTTCCTGTAGTCGTTTGAATGTCTCGAAGGGTAGCGAACGAAACTCGCCTATGTCCAGATGGAAAGGATCTCTGTTCGTGCATGCTGAGGATATCGCTTCTCGGACTAATGGCATTAGCAGCGCATCGATGGGGGAGGTGATATCTTAGGCAACTTCCGCACTTGTTTCTGCTTCGGCTGGCCCAACGTAGCACTACTTGACGTAGAATGTGCTAGTCACGGAGTCCCTCAGAGTGCGAGCGAGGCACAGGTGATCTCGGCCCTTCAACCCTACTAGCGTGTTGTTCGAAGCCTGGCCTTCCGCAAAGGGGGTGACACTTTACCGCGGTTAGAAGGTGTATTCTGCCACGATAGAGTCGAAAGAGCAGGACATCGCATGCTGATATGCTATCCCTTGGATCTACGCTCTTCTCCCAACCGACGGAGCGCGTAGATGACCATGACGAGTGCCGCCACAATGAAGGAGGCCGCCCCCAAAAAAAGAAAGATGGCCTCGAAGGCGCCTTTGATCTCATCATATCGAATCGGATCCAAGAACCATACGGCTACACCCGCTGAGATTATGAAGAGAAAGGCGGCAACAACGAACCTGGAGATGTTCCATGGGAGAGTTTCGGGGAGGCCCAAACGCGTGAAGTAACTCTTAAGCGCAGATTCGATGACGGCTTTCACTGTCTCGCTCCTGCTGGATACCCAGAGTGCGCCCAAGAACATTGCAGTTCCAGTGATAAGAGCTGCTAGATAGACGACCCAAGGATTTTGATTAATGATAATGGATATGGTCTGTCGAGCGACTTCAGTTGCCCCACGATAGGCCACCACCTCCAGTCGTCCTTCACCAGGACGCCCTCCTGTGAGGGTATAGTTCAGCGTACCTTCTGCTCCGGATGGCAGGAAGGCGGTTACATTCTCTGGGTATATGGAAACCCCACTACCAGTCAACGAGACCGTCAGGTTCACATCGTCTCCCCCGTTGCGAATCCTAACTGATACGTTCTCGCGAGCATTTACCACAGTCTTGCTTGGGCAATCAACAGTAGTGATGCTAATGGCGATCTTTCTCCTCCTAAATGATATCGTAGTGGAGACGAAATCTCCATCTACCATTCCGGTGCATACGAAGCTATATGCAGTGGTTCCATTGACAAGTGCAGAAGTTCCAGGAACCGCACTGTCTACCCCTCTGCTCCTTACGAAGCTCAGTTCGATTCTGCCTATCGAGTCAGGAGGGAGCACCACTGCCAAGAAGTAGTCGGTCCCCATGTAAAAGACGGAGTAGCCGAGGGATAGCTGGTCCCATTCACCATAGGTATGCACTGCATTTTCATATACATGCGAGAACCTGAACGAATAAGTCTCATTTGGCGCGACCGTCCTTGGGTAGATAATGAATATCACAACGTAGTCTTTCATAGACGCGTAGTCGATGTCAAGTGGGAGAGACACACCGGTTTCTTCGTCGTAAGCGGAGAAGTTGCTGGGAGAGAGATCCTTACGTATCTTCATGCCGTAGTAACTTCGATTGACGACATCGGTGGCCGTCATTCTGTAGGATACGAAAACCGTCGTTGAGTTTACTATGTTGAAGGATGCGTAGCACGTCAGTCGCGGGCCAGTGGGCGGAGCTAGAGTTTGGAAAATATTGGTGTCCCTAAGCGACCAGTTTAATGATTCAGAGGCCTTAGCATCTGCGGTGTCGTAGCCGGCCGTACAAAGAAGCCTTAGGAGAATCCCGGTTTGTGCGTCCCAGAAAGCCGTGTATGCCTTCGTCGTGGGCCAAATGGTCTCATTAAATGTCGCCACGATGCAGTCTCTCCTTGCTTCACCTACGGTAATATGGTCGTAATAAGAAACCAGAAAGGACCCGAAGCCGGTCGTAATGTTATCTCCGATGCTAGGTGGGGACACCAGAAAGAGGACGGTCCCTTCTCCATAGTCAGACGGGGTTCCGAGGCCTGTGCCCAACCATGCGCCGCTAGCGTCAGCAGCATGAAAGGACACCTCATAGCAGCCGTCGTCGCCGATTTCGGTGAGAACACCATCTGAGAATGTGAGGACGTTGCGCAACATGAATTCATCTTGTTCTATCTGGAAAGACTCCGTCGAGTTGCTGAAGTACTTCTTCTCAACCTTCGTTACAGTGCCAGTCGGCCAGACTACGGATCCTCTGAGGACTTGCTTGAGGATTAGTTGCCCAGGAGACCAGCCTAGTACGGTGTATTGGTCAGTTCCGCGCAATTGGAATGTCCCCGACCATGCGGTGGTTCTCCAATCAAGTGAGTGTGTGAAGTCGTAATTCATATATCCCCCCACAGGCAATTCGGGATATTGATTGTTCGCAACAAGACGCGTGAAACCGACTTGGGCCAGCAAACAGATTGCAACGATAGAGACCAGCCTCTGTAAGCGGGGCCACCCAAACCGTAACGGGGTATTCACGATAGCACGTCCCCCACAAGCGGCCAAGTTCTCGGTCACGATTTAAGTATTCTGCGGAGGCTATCCAGACTTTTCAGGCCCTTCTTCCAATTCATCATACGCAATGAGGACACAGAAACTCTCGCTAGCAATGCTTGTCGTAGCGGCACACGCGCTACCATCTGATTCCCGTTAGCTCAGGCGGGCTATTACACACTCTTCTTAGGTGGAAAGAGTCACATCAGAAACGAGTTAATGCGATCTCCCCACCTCTTTCTGAAACCGTCGCCAACCAACAGGCTTAGAATCCTACGGCTAGGGGGTTTCTCATCTACCTCGCGCGGCAGGCTTCGGTTTTCTTGACAGGTTCAGAGTAGCACCACTTGACGTGGAACTTGTCGGTCTCGGGGTACTTCAGGGTGTGAGCGAAGTAGAGGTATTCGCGTCCCTTGATCTTCCTCCTCACGCAGTGCCTCAAATACCTCAGTTGATTCGGCTTGGCTCGCTTCTCGCCCCTCAGAAAGTCCGTCTCGGCCCTGCTCAGCATCTTCGAAGGACTGGGTTGGCGAGAGGTCATAAAGGCGAGGCCAAGGCTTCAAATACGAACAGGAGAAATTCAACAGATCGGCTTTCCCAAAGCTACAAGGACAGGTGAGGAAGGGAGCATCTGCAATTCACAATGAGCGAAGACGAGTGCGATCTGGGTTCCGGCCGACTTGGTAAGGGATAGGCAGTTTCCGCTCAAGCCGGGCAAAGTGAAGATCTCGATACAGGGCAAGAGATTGGTTGTTGAGTAACACTCTGACAACCTTGAAAGACACTACCGTGAGCCGGACGCGGCGAGGGAAGCGTTACCCGGAAGGACGATAACCTTCCTCCCTAACGCCATGCAATGGAGCCTATCACCGAATATGTCATTCCAAACTGAATGGATTATCATGATACCAGCCGAAATACCCCGCGGTCATCCCCCCTCCCACAGATATCTTACTTGGATGATGGGTTCCGATGGACACACGAGAGTAGCCTACACTCGTGTTCAGAATGTGCGAGTGATCGCTGAGAAACTGCATCATCTCAACGGAAATGTCAGCGTCGGTGATGAGAAAGGGGTTCTGGCTGTTGAAGACCTCCGAATACATCTTCGTCTGATATATGTGTCTGATTCTCGGAGGGCCGGATTTCACCTCGACTATGATCAGACCCGACTGAATCCGATGAGGGATTTTCGTTCCTTCATTGGGTTGGAAGTAACCCATGAGGTCCGGGACAAGCTTCTCAACTCTGATGTAGTAGAGCGCATCTTTTTCAAGTCTCTGCTTCACCTCCCGAGGCATTCTCTGATATGTCGGGTAGATAGAGCATGATCCAAAGGGTCGAAAGAGCCTTTCGAGGTCATTGGCAATATCCCCATAGAGTGGCTGCTCCCTTTCTTCGTGCTTCCGCGACTTCTCCTCTTTCCTTTCCAACTGCTTAGTAGGGTATTCCCCAAAGTCTTAAGCCTTGCAGTCAACCGAACCGTTAGTCTGCCGGGGGTTCCTTCCTTCAAGCATGTTGACTTGGGCCTTCAGATGCACCAGCATCAGCATGAACATCGTCTCGCTCGGCAGATGAAAACAAGTCAGATCGGAGTCCCGAGGATCACTCTGTGAGCGCGTCGCCACTCGACACAGACTGATGGGCAACCACATCCGTTAGTCCTTCGCCGTAGAAGAGAGATTCTATGTCGGTCATCCGGACACCTGGTCCCAGACTGAGCTTGAGCATCGGTTTTCCCGTGAATCTAGGCCGTCCATCATCCGTGATTTCTACCTTGGTTGTTCTCGGGTCGAGATCTATACTCGGATGTCCTCCGGATGGACCTAGATGTGTTGGGTCGTCTCCCAAGATCTTGGCTCGTACCATCAGATTCAGAAACGGATAGCGGATGACAGTCTCCATCAGGTCTTGGTCCCATTCCTTCATGCCCAGCACGAACATGATAGCACGTTTGAGGAGGACACGTGTCTGCACAAGATAGTCCTGCGCCGATGTCACCAGCCTGTTGAGGGATTCTTTTCCGTGCACTGCGCTAACTCTCAGTTTGTGGATTTTCCTGTAGATCTCCAAGCCATCTTCGGGTCTTGCCTTGCAGATGAACGCTTTGATACCCGAAACTGTCTCGTCCTGTCGGACCCCCAGCCGCCCCTGCAGGACAGGGTTCAGACATTCCAAACCGATCCAGTTGCACAAGAAGGCTTCAAGGGGCCACTCCAACAACGCGCCCGTTCGATACCACCTGACAGCTCTCGCCACTCGCGAACGCGTATCTTCGTCAAGTTTGTCGATAACTTCGATGACCTCACTCACGGCATCGTGGTTGAACTCCCTTGCCGATGCCCTCAAAGGCAGTAGATCGTGGTAGTGCTGACGGAAGTCCCTCGCTAAGACTCCGGCGGTGGTTTCGTAGACGATGCACTCCCCAGAGATTGGCGTCGCTACGCCGTTGACAAGTGTGACATAGCTTAGGATTCCTTCAACCATCTGTTTCGCCAGTTTAGTTGCTTCGTCCATGTTGTCGGCTTGTAGTCTAACCGTGAACTCAAGACCGGTCTGGACCACACTACCTGTTCCCATAGTCTCCGAGATTCTGCTGATCTTGACAGAGCAGGATTGGTCTGTCTCATCGAAGGTCCATACCATCTCCTTAGCATCTTTGGGCAGTCTGACTGCGGGCTTGACTGAGAATATGGCAACATATTCTCTACGCATATTGCATGGAAACGTCGTGCCTTCTTAAGCTGATACATACGTACACGGTTGTAGCATATGAAGGAAGGTCTTAAGCCTAGAGAAAGTGGCCTTGCACACCTGAGTTGCATGCGCGGCTGTCGTGCGTTAGTTGTGGCAACCGCGTCATAGTACGCTGGAGGCCCTTCCCCCTTTACCCCTTACTACTGATTCTGGAGAGAAAGGGGTTCCTATGTGTAACATGTTGAGAACGAAATCCTCACGCAGCAGAACTGGAGAAAACCGAGGAGCCGTCATGGGAACTGCCTGAGTTCCGAACAGTTCTGTCATCCAAGAGTGACAGCCGACCTAGGGGCTCTGAAATCCTAAGACAGGGCATAGATTTGTGCGTGACGTGTGAATCGTGGTAATGCTTTACACCCATACCTACCTGCTCAACTCCGGGATCTAGCCAAGTTCATCGTGTTACCTATAGTGTGACAACATGACCGCTCGCGCAGAGAGCCACGGTTGTGCAGTCAAAGATCCTCAATTCCCGGCACTCGGACTCTCGGTGGTTTCACATACTCTTCAATGAGGTTCCTCACCACGCTGGCTGCCATACCGATTACTAGGGAGTTCATCAGGCTTAACACTGTTAGACCTTGGGCTACCCAAGTCAAATATCCTGATACAAGGAACACGGCGGAGAAAATTGCTATGTCAACTAGGACCATCCTAGTCAGAATCGGAGAAATGAGACAAAGGCTCAGCCTCGTAACCCAGTACGGTAAAACTACTACTAGGCATCCGAAGACCTGCAGCTCGAAAAGCAGGGTATATGCATCCGAGACCCATGTCGCGAAGGAATGTCCGAGCTCAATCAGGAACTTCGGGTATGCATCTACGATTAATAGGCTGGTTGTTAGAGCAGAGAAAAGGGGCATAGTCATGGCAAAAAACACGAAAACCCCAATCAGACCGAAGACCCACATACCTATGACCCTTGCGTCAGCCTCTACAAAAGACACCAGTTTCGCTTTGGGGTACTTCCTCGTTGCGGACTTTATGTTCAAGTAATACAGTACAGCGAAGCCCGATACTGACAAGAGAGTGGTCAATGAAAGGATGGTCCATATGTCAGAGCCAGCTACTATTAGCACCAGCATAAGGACCAATAGGAAGAAGGAAGCGACGAGATACAACCTCCACAAGCGGTCAAGAGAACCAGCAATCTCACGATATAGGTTCAATATGTCATTGCCTTCCTTCTTCATGATCTTCTCTTCAACGATGTGAATTAGAAGATTGAAGGCGGTGACCAGCGTTGAGAGAAGATATGCGAGGGCTGTTGCGATAAGAACTAGTTTCGCCAAGTAGTCGATCGCATAGACGGAGAGACTCTCAGCCAACCATGCTCTTGATTCAGCCCACGTATAGGCACTAACACCTGCCAGCAGCAGTGGCACGTATACTTCCAGGACCAGGCCCCCGCCCGTTAGCGCGACGCCTCCCTTCTTCTCTCCAATTGGCCGGACTTTACCGAACAGGGCGCCCAGAAGGGTCTCGAGGACAGTCTTGTGCCGTTTGAAAAGCGTCATGAGTTGCAGCACGATTAGGGAGGAGCACGCCACAAACAATCCCACGAAGGCGCAAGTGTAGTTCGCCATCCTGACAGTAGTGATGCGCTGTAAAACCACTTCGGCATCGACAGGGTAGGGAAGGACATTCATCAGAAGGATTCGTTCGCCGATGCCGGGGCGAGGAATCACTGATTGAAAATGTGTTCTGTTGGAAGCCAAAGGACTTGTGATGTCATGACCGATCCTAGAAACATCCAATCCGAGGGAGCTGTCTATGGATATCAACGCGTAGTCATCGACTATGAGATTCGTTGCAGAGGTGAGGTAGATGAGTTGATCGTTGGACACAGGAAGACCGACGGTGCAATTGCCTCCAGGGTCTACGTGGACTGGTGCGTGGATCGTATCAGAAAGAGGTCCATCGTAGGTAGTCGGGCCACGAAGGAATATGCAGAGACCTAGGAAGATCATGAACGCCAAGACAGGCTCAAGTGGTTGCTGCTTGACGATCCGGGTGACTCGTCGGACCGCCACCGCGATGGGTTGCATCAACTAGTCGCCCCACCTGTGAATGATATCGCGCGCGCGGCACACCACAAATGCCAGTCTCCTTGTCTTCGGACTTGCCTCGTTACTCACGTTTTGTTCGCTCCTTCGTTGACGCATTCGCTTCGTAGCCATATAGAGTTATCAACTCCTTGGTCTGGCGCACCACAGTGAACACCTCGACCTAATCGACTTCTTACCTGCTCCGCTCGTAGTGGAAGCATGAGGGGTCTCAAAAGTGGGATCAAGCCTACACATATTCTTACGACCGTGAAGGAATACCTTGCTTCGTTGTGGTGTCCCGAGACCCCCCTTTATATTGGATTGCGGCCTCAGCACGACTGAAGACTAATCACCTTTGAACGGACATACCGGGGGATGGTCAAGACGCTAAGACATAGAGGCAGAAGGTAGATTAGTATGGGAGTAACAAGGATCACGTGCAAGTCCTTCACGAACCGAATGCACGACGGGTTCTTTGCCATGAGATACCTTCCTTTTAGGTACACAGCGAACCCATATCGTGGATGCTCTCATGGTTGCATCTATTGCTTTGCCACCCGCAGTCACTACTACTTGGGATCGACCCCTGACGCATTCTCCACGAACCTATACGTGAAGGTGAACTGTGCTGAAGTGCTTGGCGAGGAGTTGCGCAAGCTTAGGAAGTCGGGGAAAAAGAGCCTCTTGGTCATAGGCAATATCTCCGACGCCTACCAACCTATTGAAACGAAGTATCGCGTCACCAGACAGGTTCTCCGTGCTTGCTTGGAGTATGATTACCCCTGTTTCGTTGAGACCAAGTCGACTCTGATCCTTGATGATGTCGATCTGATTGGAGAACTTGGCCAGCGGGGCCTAATCGGCGTCGGAACGACCGTTACCTCCTACGATGAGGGATTCGTGAAGCTCATGGAGCCTCATGTTCCTAGGACGAAGTATCTTGATCACTTTGATTCTGTTGGTCGTTCAAGGATCCTGATTCTCAAGAAACTGCGCTCTGTGGGGGCCGACACCTATTTGCACATCACTCCATACTTCCCCTATGTCACAGAGAAGGACTTAGAATGGATAGTAAGAGATGCTTCCGACGCAAAGGTTAGAAGCATAATCATGGCCCCCTTGGAGTTAACACAGTATATATGGAGTAGGCTTACTGCAGCGCTCACAAATACACAATACGCCCAATTGATACCCCTGTACAAGAATCTCTATATGGAGAACGGCAGGAGACTGGGTAGTAGGATCACCACTTCGGAACAGCAACATTTCGAAGTGGAGCGGAGGCTTTCGGGACTTTGTAAGAAGCACAATGTGCAGTACTGGGCGTTTACGAACCCGCAGTTCAACACTGCCAAGATTGGGGGGATCTACAGGTATGGATACCCGGTTCTCTTAAGCTACTATGAATTGGCGAAACGAAAGGGGGAAATATCGTTAGCGGATGCTTCTGCATTGGCGAAGGACTTCTCGGTGGATAATACATACCTAAGCGCACTGCAGAAGTACTGGGTGAACGGTAGACTGTTCGAGGGCGTGAGCGGAGTCAGAAGAATCTCCAGAGGTAACAAGGTCGCATATGCCGCGACCGATGCTTAGATGCTACAGTGCGCGGTCCTGTAGGAGAACCTCATCAGCCGCAAACTCGTGTGCGAAGAGCCGAGATTCGCCATTCTGGTCGTGGACTCAAACCCATTCCGGCATGGAAACCACCACACCTGCTGTAGTATGTAACGCGCGATGCTGGTCGAGCCCCCCCTAGAGAGAACAGATTTAGGCAAAGCGTCATAGATAGATACCAATGATCAGGCATGAAGTAATACGGGGCAAGGATGTGTGGTTCATAGAAAGGGAGCGGTATTACGCCTTCGTAGCCGAACACGAGGTCATTCTGATCCCCAGATGTGACTACCCAGTTCAGGTCAAGCGTTACAGTGACGCGGTCAAAGCCACCACCCTCGAGCGAGAATGGGTCGAACGGAAGGGGGTGAGGGTCCTCCCGTATAAACAAGTATCAGAAAGCATATGGAAGGACTATCTCGGGTCCTTGGGCTATCGGAAAGAAGACTTCATCTCCGACATAGGAAGCAAGAAAGAATGACGGAGCAAGAAACCAATCATTGAGGTTTCACCTACTTGCACCACGCGGAGCCAGACTGATAGACTCCTTCACCTCATGATGGTAGGACGGCTGACGAAAAAATGATACTGGCGTGGCCGGACAGTAACGTCGTACTCATCCGTTCTTGAATTGTGGTGTCAATAGGTCTAGGCATCAGATCTCATAGTTAAGGATCTTTGCTGATTTGAACAAGTGTGGGGCAGCGTCCTGTAGATACTTCCCACCTATTCTCCACTGAACCCTTCCCATTAACCCGTTGGATTTCACGAAGTCATCTAAGTAGGCCATTATCTCTTCTCTTCGTTTACCTCCTCTGCAGTACGCCACGAGAACTCCCAGTTCCCTGGCAATCTTGAATTCAAACATTAGTTGACCGACCAAGAATTCTTCGGTGATTTTCCTAAGGAATCGAGCATCGAGGTCAAAAACCAAGACCTTCCTACATCTCTCGCAGTCTGGATGGAGTCTATCATTGACGTCCACGTATGCGAGGGCCTTATCATCACCAAGACATGGGAAGGGAGAATTCCTCAGGTTCACATACTCTATCCAGTAGTCATTGACAAGGATCTTGTGAATCGTTCTATTTTCCTTCGATAAGGCAGACTCAGTGGAACGGACAACATCATTGACTATTCTCCAGCTTTCTTCATAGGCTGAAGCATCGAGGCGTCTGCCCACATACTCTTTCAAGGATTTCGCAATGACATCCAGATTTGCAGGCTGAGTTCTGGCGTCAATGATGATCTGACCTAGGCCGAGATCCTCGTTCATAGTCAATGCCTTTGTGACAAAACCTCACAAATGTTCAAGTCATGAGCATCGCGCACCTTTGCGTCGAGGCAATCAAATCGGAGCCTGACTCCGATTTGCTCACTCCGCCAACACCTGAAGTACGCGCACTAGGCAAAACTTTCGGAATACGACAGGACCTTCCTGAACTCCTCTAGCATCAGTTCTCGTCTGGTGTTGAAGAATTCCTCGAAATTGTGGAAACCTAGGTCTACACTCCGCGGGATATAGTGCTTTTTCATATACTCAGTCCGTTCGTGCTGATCACCATAGGCCCTCGCAAGCCATTGCTCGAAATCTGTGGACGACTTCTCCTCGTTCGGAAGGCCCTCTAGCATCTGAAGATTTCCTATTCGATCGTAG
>Ga0315282_10011476_pt1 | contig 13721 bp, 10 predicted proteins | sample YL17G07_20_MG_FD_203693 | JGI IMG/M metagenome (GOLD analysis project Ga0315282, IMG submission 203693) | Sediment microbial communities from Yellowstone Lake, YNP, Wyoming, USA - YL17G07_20 | ecosystem: Environmental > Aquatic > Freshwater > Lake > Sediment | place: USA: Wyoming | collected... | reverse complement strand
CCTCGGTCGCGTAGTTGCAGTACCCGTACTGCACCATCCAGGAGCCGAAACGCTGATCCACGTACAGCAGGTCGAGCGGATAGAGCAGCAGCACGTCGGTGTCGCGATGCACTTCACCCTGGATAATGTTGTGCAGCGGATGGCTACTTCGGCACCCGTACGCCGCGGTCACCTGGTTCATGCGCGCGATGACCTCTGCCGGTGCGCCCCACGACGCGCAATACGCCCACGGCGCGTCATTCAGCGTCCCCAGGCCGCAGGCGAACGCGCGGCCGTAGTAATCGCGGTCGGACCAGCCGCCCTCGGGATGATCGGTGCCGCAACCGGTGTAGACGCGGTTCCAGCGCCAGTAGTCGTAGCAGGCGCTGATCGCCTCGCGCACCGAGGCGCTGCCGCCGAAGGCATCGGCGTAATCGTATGCATGCGCGCGATCGCCCCCACAGCCGGCGCCGAAATCATCGCAGGTGGGCGCCTCTTGCCAGGTCGGATGCGCGGTGACCTCCACGCAGTACCCGTAGAGCCGTTCGGCATACCGCTTCGCAGCGAGGGAGAGGTCGGTGACCGCGCGCGACAGCATATCGAAGTAGTTGCGGCGGAACAGCCAGGTGCGATAGATGGCCTCGCGGCTCGGCCCCATCACGTGCTGCACGCCGTCAATCGTCTGCTCGCCGTCGAGGCAGCCATGGCCTTGGCAGAAGTAAACGAGATGCTTGTAGAGGTCGGCGTACTCGCGGCCATGGGCGCGGGCGAAGGCCCGGCACATGCTCGGCGTGAGGTAGCGCACCTGGAGTTCCTTGCGCCCGACGCGCGAGAGATCCCAGTCGAACTGGCTGTGCATCTCGTCGCCGTAGAATGCCGCGAAGTCTATCCCGCGGCGGTGATAAGCATCTATGACTCCCGTGGCGTAATCGAGCGCGGACGGGTCGAAGTAGTCGAGCTCGGGCAGCCGGTGCACGAGCACCACCAGGCACCGCGCGTCATCGGGCGCCGCACCCCAACGCCCCTCGACGTGGTAGGGCCGCTGCCGCCAGCCCGCCTCAGGCCCGACAACGTCACCGAACGGCTCGGCGCGTATGATCGTGTTGGTGATGTCAACGATGTCCTCGGGGTCCACGGCAAACAAGTCGGTTCGCGGCACCCGGCGCTCGGTGAACGCGAATACCTTGACCGCCGTGACCGCCAGCGCAATCGGCCCCTTGTTGTTGCACCACTGCACCTGGGATTGGATGGTGACGGCATAGTCGCCGCCGCGCTCGATGCGCCCCTCCTGGAACAGGCACATCTCTCCGGCCTTATCATGTCTGGCGGCGTAGCCGCGGCCCAGATCCAAGGGATTGATGATGCTGCCCTCGAGCGCCAGGCCGCGCTCCCTGGCGAGGCGGGCGATGACCTCGAACGCCTCCAGCGTCTCCGGGGAGTCGAGGTGCAGCCGCCGCGCCTTGCCGCCGAAGAAGAAGTCGTAGGAGGCCATGAAGCGCGGCAGCCCGGCCCGCGCCGCCTGATCCATGAGCGTGACCAGGGAGGTCTCGGGCGGATAGAGGTAGTTGGCCCTGCCCTCGCCCTGGAAGAGCGGGGCGGCGGGGTCGCGCGCGATGGTCTCGAACTGCGAATCGTCGGTGAGGATGACCGCGCCATGCCCGCGGAAGAGGTGCTGCCGTTTCGAAGGCTTGATGATCTGCATGCTCGTCACGTGCTCCTTGCCGGCTCGCCTTGGCGCGATGCTGCGGCGGTCCCGTAGCCCGGATTATTCATGACGAGTTCCAGTTGCGGACATGCTGTCGGTGATCGCGCTGTGCGTCACTTATACGGCGCAGGCGCTTTCCGGAGCACGGCGCAGCCGTGCCTTTGTGCGCTGCAAGCGCACTCCGGAGCAGGGCGGAGCCCTGCGCAGAATTATCCGCGCCCGATCACGGGCCGTCGGTGCAGCGGTCCTCCCGACGACGCGCCGGGGAGTATCAATAGTTCAGGCTACACGCCATTATACCGGTTCGACGCGGCACCGCAACTATGGAGTCTGTGGGTATTGGCGGCCATCCGCCAATACCCACAGACTCCTCCGGACGCTTGTCGCGCGGAGCGCGACTCCGGAGTGACGCCAGAGCGTCACCATCTTTCGGTGCCCAACGAAGGGTCCAGGGTATTCCCGCAATGTAAGAACCTCGATAGCGGTCGCCATTTGGGGCAGGCGCCCCATGGGCAGGATGGGCGCGGCCCAGCGGCGAAAGAATCGGCGTCGGAGAATCCCGATCAACACCAACAACCCATACCATCGCGGCGCGGGGCTGTATGAGCTGAACCTGGCCCTGCCGCTGATATCGCGGATCCGCCGCCAGGAGGCGCGGGCGGTCGAGAACCTGATCCAGCGGCATGCCCACAGCGGCCGCACCGCGCTCGAGGTCGGCCCGGGCACGGGGTTCTACACGCTGATGCTGGCGCGGGCGTTCCGCGAGGTCGTCGCGGTTGAGGATTCGCCGCGCATGGCCCAGATCCTCAAGCGCAAGCTCGCCGCAGCGAACCTGCGCAACGTGACCGTGGTCAATCACGAGTTCCTCGCCCTGCCGCTGGACGATCGTTTTGACGTAGCGATAGCGATCGGCGTGCTCGATTATATCGCCGACCCCGCGCAGTTCGTGGCGAAGATGTGTGGGGCGGCGCGGCGAGCGGTGATCGTCACCGCGCCCCAGCGCGGGATGTGGGGCACATGCTTCAGGGCGGGCGGCAGGCTGCGCAAGACCGCGGTTTATTGCCACGACCGCCGCGCGCCGATCGCGTGGGCGCCCGGGTGGCGGTGCAGCGTCACCGAGGTCGGCCTCAACTCGCGCGTGACCAGGGGGCTGACCCTGGTGGTCACCCTCGAACCGGCTCAGGTGGGTGTCAGTGTTCGAACGCCTTGAGCGCGCCTATGTCGCCCTTTTCCGCGAGTACCCCGCGCTCATCAACCTCGCGGTGATCGCGGGCGCCGGGCAGACCGCCTTCGCGCTCCTCAACGTGTACGCGCTGCCGATCTACCTCTTCGACGACCTCCACCTGTCGGGCAAGCTGGTGGGAACCACGGCCAGCACCTTCCTGGTGTTCGAGACTCTGTTCAAGTTCCCCATGGGCCGGCTGTCGGATCGCTACGGGCGGCGCGTCTTTGTCACGCTGGGGCCGCTGCTCATATCGCTCAACCCGATCTTCGTCATCAGCCTGCCGCAGCGGCTGTGGATGCTGATCTACCCGCTGCGCGCCGCGGATGGCGCCGGCGGCGGGGCGCTGTGGCCGCCGCTATTCGCCATGATCGGCGATGTCATACGTACCGAGCGCCGCGCGGCGGCGATGGCGTTTGTCAACATCGTCTACGCCGGCGGGAGCGGGCTGGGCATCGCCCTTGGGGTGCTGTCGACCGACGTGATGCATAATCACCACGCGCCGTTCTTCGTCGCGACTGTATTGCTGCTCGTGGCGGCCGCGATGGGATGGTTCGGGCTGCCGCGGCTTGCGCCCGCCCGCCAAGAATCGCTCGACCAGGCGATGCCGCACCTGGCGATGATCCCGCCGCTGAGCGACGCGGCGCAGCAGCGGATGCGCGCGGATGGTTTGGTGCTGCGGTCGAACCCGATCATCCGGGCCATCGGATGGGTGAAGGCGTACCGGGTTCTGATTCAGGCGATGCTCATCAGCTTCCTGATGGTCATGGCGGGCATGACGCTCGGTACGTTCATTGTGAAATATGTGGCCGGGTTGGGGTACACCCGCGCCGAGCTTGCGATACTGGCCGTGGTGACGAGCGTGCCCGCGGTGGCGCTGGGGCTGCCCCTGGGGCACCTGACGGATCGCTGGGGCAGGCCGCGCGCGGTGCGCGTGTCGCTCGCCATTACCGCGATACTGATGTGGGTGGTTCCGGCGGCGTCGCACCACGTCGTAGCCCTTGCGGCGGTAGGCGCGGTGCTGCTGGCGAGCAACATCTTGGGCATCCCCGCGTGGCTGGCGCTGGTGTCGGACCTGGCGCCGGCGAGCCACCGCGGCGGAGTCATGGGCATCGTGGCGGCGGCGGAGGGGGTGGGCGCCGGGTTCGGCCCCATTCTCGGCGGCTTCCTGTGGGACATCAACCATGCGTACATCTTCTACGGCGCGGCGGGGCTGCTGACGCTGTGCGCGGTGTTCGCGGCGTTGGTGCTGCGCACGGGGCGGTCGGAGCGGCTGTAGTGGGCCGCCGCCGGCATATGGCGGATTCGGCGGGTGCGCCCATTGGTGGCAGGTCGGAAAGGCCGCAGACGACCCGTGAAAAAGAGCAAGCGATTGCGTCAAGGAGGCACATGAGATGAGAAAGAAAGCCAAGAGGCCGATAAAGAAGAAGCCCGCAGCGCATCGCCCGGACGCACTGATAACCGACCCGCGTGCGGTTTTTCGCGCCATGGAACGCGATCAGGCGGCCATGGAGCGGCTGTTGGACGATCGCGCGTTTGAGAGCGACGAAGAGGCCGCAGCGTTTGTCAATCGGATGGTCGCCGAAGAGAATGCCGGGATAGCGCCAATCACGCCACTCCATAAGGCGCAGGACCTGATCTACGAGGCATGGGAGATAGATGATCCGTTCGCGCAGGTATGCTTTGCGCTCAAGGCGCTCCATATCTGCCGCGACTGCGCCGACGCCTATGTCTTGCTCGCGGAGGCCGCGCTCGACGAGGAGCAGACGCGCGACATCCTTGCCGAAGGCGTGGCGGCGGGAGAACGCACCCTGGGGCCGCAGTTCTTTGACGAGCATGCGGGCGACTTCTGGGGCATCATCCGCAGCCGCCCGTACGTGCGGGCGCGCACCGCGTTGGCGCACACGCTGTGGGAGATGGGTGAGCGCGACCAGGCAATCGCACATTACCTGGACTTGCTGCGACTCAATCCCAACGACAACATGGCCCTGCGCTGGGTGCTGGTCAGCCACTTGCTTGAGATAGGTCGCGATGACGATGCGCGGCGGATCTTCGATCTGTACCCGGACGAACCCAGCGCTTCCATGCTCTACCCGCGGGCGCTCTACGAGTTTCGCCAGAGCGGCGATTCGGAAGACGCTCGCGAGCGCCTGAATCGCGCGATGGACCAGAACAAGCACGTGCCGTCATATCTGCTTGAGCGAAAGCGCGTGCCCGACAACCTGCCCATGACCTTCACCTACGGCAGCATTGAGGAGGCCATGCTCTATGCGGATGAGGACGGCGCCGCCGCCTGGCGAACTACTCCCGGCGCGCTGGCGTGGCTGGAGCGCATTGTTGATGAGCGCTACCGGCGCAAGCCGGCGTCGGCGTAGCACCGGTCACTGGCGTCCGCGTCGGGCGTGTCACCCCGGCTCCGAGCCTCCAGCCCGACGAGACCCGAGCGCCGGCAGTTCGTCCAGGGGTCCCCGCAGGTTGGGCCTCGCGCGCGGCGAATAGGGGCGCGGAGAACCGGCCAGCCATGCGTACCGTTTTCGCCGACCTGCATATCCACATCGGCCGCGCGTTCGGCGGGCGCCTCCCGGACGCGGCGAGCGATGACGGAACCGGCATGCCGCGCGTCGCGGGCAAGCCCGTCAAGATCACCGCCGCCCGCGACTTGACCTTCGAGAACATCGCCCGCGAATGCGCGCACCGCAAGGGCATCGAGATGGCGGGCGTCGTGGACTGCGCCTCTCCCGTCGTGCTCCACGATATCCAGGCGCTGATCTCCTCCGGCGACATGGTGGAGCTTGCCGGCGGCGGGCTGCGCTTCCGCGACAAGACCACCATCATCCTCGCGTGCGAACTGGAGACGAGCGAAGCCGACGGTTCCTGCGCCCACTACATCTCGTACTTCCCGTCGCTCGCGGAGCTGCGCGATTTCAGCCGCATCATGGGCAGCCTCGTCACCAACCTCGACCTCAGCTCCCAGCGCTGCCGCCTGACCGCGCAGGCGCTGTGGGAGATTACTCATTCCTGCGGCGGCGCCTTCATCCCCGCGCACTCGTTCACCCCGCACAAGAGCATCTACGGCAACTGCGCGCGGCGCCTGGGCGACCTCTTCGACGACCGTGCGGTGGCGGCGATACCCGCGCTCGAACTCGGTCTCTCCGCGGATTCGTTCATGGCCGACCGCCTGGCGGAGCTGGCCGACAAGACCCTGCTCACGAACTCCGATGCCCATTCGCTGCCCAAGATCGCGCGCGAGTACAATGTGCTCGAGATCGAGGAGCCGACCTACCAGGAGATGCTGCAGGCGCTGCGGCGCGAGGGCGGCCGGCGCGTCGTCGCCAACTTCGGCCTCGACCCGCGATTGGGGAAATACCACCGGACCTTCTGCCCGAAGTGCGACCGCATTGAGGCGCAGCCGCCGCCGGTGTTGTCGTGCCCGGTGTGCGGCTCCAAAGGTGTGGTGACAGGGGTTCTCGATCGCGTCGCGGACATTGCGGACTATCCCGAACCGCGGCCGCCGGCGCACCGGCCGCCGTACCGATACCAGGTGCCGCTGCAGTTCCTGCCGAACCTGGGGCCGGTGGCGCTGGGCAAGCTGCTCAACCGGTTCGGCACCGAGATGGCGGTGCTGCACCACGTCGATGGCGGCGAACTGACACAGGTGGTCGGGCGCCGGCTGGCGGATCTGATTATCGCCGCGCGGGACGGCGCGCTGCCGTTGAAGGCGGGCGGGGGCGGGCATTACGGCCGGCCGCTGGCCAAGCCGGAGGAGGCGCAGCTCGACCTGGGGATGATGTGACGGCAAGAACAGCGGGAGCCGCGGATTCGCCAGGAGGGATGCGGAGCCACCCCCGGATGATGCGGGGCGCCGTGTCGAGCGTTGCCACCCCCGAACGCCAATGCGCGGGATCTTCATCACGATTGAGGGCATAGACGGCTCGGGCAAGTCCACGCAGGCGCGGATGCTCGCGGAATGGCTGCGCGAGCGCGGGCGCGACGTCGTCCTCACGCGGGAGCCGGGCGGCACCAAGCTCGGCGAGCATCTGAGAGAGGTGCTGCTCGACGGCGGCGCGCAGGTCGGGGCTGCGGCGGAGCTTCTGCTATACGTCGCCGATCGCGCCCAGCACGTCGACGAGGTTATCAGGCCTGCCTTGGATCAAGGTCGGATCGTCGTCTGCGAGCGCTACGCCGATTCCACACTCGCCTACCAGGGTTACGGGCGCGGGCTCGATCTCGACTTCGTGCGGCGCGCCAATCAGTTCGCGACGGCGGGCCTGGAGCCGGATCTGACGGCGCTGCTCGACCTGCCGCCGGAGATTGCGCGGCAGCGGTTGGCGGGCACGCCCGATCGCCTGGAGCGCGAGGAGCCCGCATTCCACGCCCGGGTTGCTCAGGGATATCGGGAACTGGCGCGCACGCATGCCGGCCGGATTCGTGTGGTTGATGCGACCGCGGCGCCCGACGCTGTCTTTCGCGAGGTGGCGCGGGCGGTGGCGGGTTTGCCGCAGGATCCGGAGCACCGTCGGTAGGCAGTTGCGAGTTGGTCAGCACATTTCCCGCGCAACCGAGGGGCGGCGCGGGCACAGGAGGAGAACCGTGAAGCTGATCGTCGCTGTGGTGCAGGACAAGGACCGGCGCAAGGTGACAGATGCCCTGCTCGAGGCCGGCTACAAGTTCACCAACATTGCCAGCACGGGCGGGTTCCTGCGCGAGGGTAATGTAACCTATCTCATCGGCGTGCCGCCGGATCAGGTGGACGCGGTGATCGAGCTCATCGCGACGAACTCGAAGACGCGCGAGCAGTTCGTGAATGTTTTCCCGCCGACGATCGAGCCCATCGGCGCGTGCATGCCGAGCCCGGTCAAGGTCACGGTGGGCGGGGCGATCGTCTTCGTCCTCGACGTGGAGAAGTTCAAAGCTGTGTAGGGGGGAGAGTCGCTGGCCGCGAGACGCATCGGGACGAGCATGGATGGTTCGCGATCAAGCTCTGGAACTGATGCCAGCGGGCGAATCGGCGCCTGCTTCTCCAGTCTCCGAGAAGGCGTGTGCAACTGCGAGTAGCCAGCCACTGAGATGACCCCGAAGGACCGTGTGCTAGCCGCCTGTGCATTCGAGCCACCGGACCGGATTCCACGGTGGGACGGCTTCTGGGAATACCCCGACTCGTGGCGCGCGAAGCTCGGGCCGCCCGAAGGGCTCACCGACGTCATGATCTGGGTTCCCGACGAGACGACCTTTCCGACCCGCGCGCGTCACATCAAGGAGGAAAGCGGCTGGATCTACGAGGTGGAAGGCTGGGGACGCACCATCCGCCGCCGGCCCGACGCATACTTTGTCGAGACGCTCGAAGTGCCGCTTCCCGTCGGGGTTGACATTGATTCGATTGACTTCGATTCGCCGCACCTCGATGCGCGTTACATGCGCGGGCATCGCGACCAGGCGGAACTCGAGAAGGAGATCGAAGACGCCAAGCATCATCACTGCGTCTTCGGCAAGACCGGCGGCCCGTTCCTGCGCTCGACGTTCGTCCGCGGCGAGGCGCAATTCCTGACGGATATCGCGGCGGATCCGCCGCTCGCGCGGGCTATTGCCGACAAGGTTGCCGATCACCTGACCGCGATCGGCGTCGAGCAGATACGCCGCTGGTCGTTGCAGGATACCGGCATCTGCATCTACGATGACATGGCGTATAATGACGGCCCGTTCGTCAGCCCCGCCTCGTTCGAGACGGTGTTCCTGCCCGCCTATCGCCGCATGATCAAGGCCTACCGGGAGGCGGGCGCGAAGTATGTCCTGCTTCATTCGGATGGCGACATTCGGCCTCTGCTCGACGTCCTGGTCGACGCCGGGATTGACGGCATCAACCCGGTCGAGCGGCGGGCGCATATGGACCTGGCCGGGATTCGCGAGCGTTTCCCGAAGTTGATCTTGACCGGAGGGATGTGCAACAGCGATACCCTGATCCACGGGCCGATGGAGAGAATCGAGGCCGAGGCGCGCGAGATCATTGACCTCGGCCGCGGCGGCGGCGTCATCATCGGGACGCACTCGATAAGTCCGGAGGTGCCGCTGGAGCACTTCCTAGCATACCATGAGACCTGCCTGGCGTACGGGAGCTTCGCGGGCGCGGGCGAGCGACGACGGTAGCGCAGCCCGCGCGGATGCGATCACGCTGATTGGTAGGACAGCCGTCCCGGCTGTCCAGCCCCGGGCAGGCCCCTCGACTATGCTCGGGATAGACGAGACGCCTGCCCAACCGAATACTCTCCGTAATCCGCAGATACATCATGCCTGACGCCCCAAAGAACCTTGCTGACCTCGTCGGCCAGGAGGCCGCGACGGCGATCCTGCGCGCGGCGCTGCGCGAGCGCCGCGTGGGTCACGCGTACCTATTCGTCGGCCCCGAAGGCGTCGGCAAGCTGACCGCCGCACTGCTCTTCGCCAAGGCGCTGAATTGCGAAGGCGACCGGCCGCCCGACCAGGCCTGCGGCGTCTGCAAGTCATGCGTGCGCCTCCAGCACGGCAATCATCCGCAGATCTGGCGTATCGCCCCCATGTACCGCCGCCAGCCGATCACCGATCCGCGCCTGCTCGAGCTGATCGAGGATCAGGCGTGGATCACCATCGCTCAAACCCGCGGCGATGACCGCGAGCGCCCGCCCCATCCGCCGGTGCTCCACGAGGCGGCGCGCAAGCCGATCTTCTCGCCCTACAAGGTGTTCATCTTCGAGCCCGCCGACCGCATGACCGAGGAGGCGGCCGACTCGATGCTCTACACCCTGGAGGATCCGCCGGAGGGTACGGTGTTCATCCTCGTCACGAGCCGGCCCTCGGCGCTGCGGGAGACCGTCGTGTCGCGCTGCGAGCAAGTGCGGTTTCACATGGTCGCGCCGGAGCAGATCGCCGAACTGCTGCGGGCGCGCGGCGTTGAGGAGGAGCGGGCGCGGCTGATCGCGGGGCTCGCCGATGGCCGGCCGGGCCGCGCGATAACGATCGCCGACCGGCCTTACGTGATGGAGCTGCGCGCGCAGGCGATCGCGCTGGCGCAGGAGGTGTTTGCCGCTCCGCTGCAGGCGGCGATCGCGCTGGCGTCGCGGACGCAAGATCTGGCGGCGCAGTTGTGGGAGATGGAGTTCGAGGCGATCGTCGAGAGCGAGCGCGAAGGTGAGGAAGAGCAGCCGTCGGAGACCGAAGCTGGCGTCTCCCTTCGTCGCGATGCATCGACGGCATCGGGCGTCGAGGCGGAGAAGATCAAGATCAGTTGGACGCGCTCGATGCGCCGGGCGGTGCCGCAGGTGGTCAACATGATGGCGGGGTTCCTGCGCGATATCATGGTCGCCAAGAGTGGCCGGCCCGAGCTCGTCATCAACCGTGATTACCTCGACCGCGCGCAGGAGTGGGCGACCGAGCTTCCCTATGATGCGCTGCGGCCGGCGATTGAGGCGATGGTGCGCACCGAGGGGTACATCCGCAGCTATGTCAACCTCGACCCGGCGCTCGAAGCGATGTACGTGGAGCTGCTCGCCGGGTTTGAGGCCGCGCGGGAGAAAGCGTAGATCGAGCGCCGCGTCCGCCGTCGCGGACGACGAAGTCTAGTGTGGCCCTGATTCTCCACGACGGGTTCCGATCGTGTGCGCGGTGGCGACCATTGACGTTCGATCTCGATAAGCATCATCGACGCTCGATTCGGCTCGATGACTATGACGACTCGTGGGCGGGCGCTTGCTTCGTGACGATATGCGCCCAGGACCGGGCCTGCCTGTCCGGCGACGTCTGCAACGACGAGGTAATCCCAAACCAGGCAGGAAGGCTTGTGCAATCGGAGTGGGACGCGCTGCCCAGACGTTTCCCGCTGCTGGAACTCGATGCATTCGTGCTGATGCCGAACCACGTCCACGGTATCGTCGTCATCACCGAGGAGACGTGGACATCGGGAGACGTCGATCGGCGCGCTCACGCCGCTCACGTCCGCCATCCGGACGTAGGGGCAACCCTTGTTTAACCCTGCCTGCCCCGAGCGGAGTCGAGGGGAGCCCGTCGAACGGGTGGTTGCCCAATCGGCTGACGACAGGCCCAGGGCAGGCACAAGGCCTCAGGGGAGGGCAGGCACAAGGCCTGCCCCTACACTAGGAGATGTTGTCGGCGCGTTCAAATCGCTGACGACACATCGCTACGTCGTCGGGGTGCGCAGCTACGGCTGGCAGAGGTTTCGGCAGCGGTTGTGGCAACGCAACTACTACGAACACATCGTCCGCAGCCACGATGAACTCACGCAGGTCAGGCAGTACATTGCCGACAACCCGGCGCAATGGATGGCCGACCGCGAGAATCCCGATCGATTGGCAAGTGACACTCCGGAGAAGTCTGACGAACGGGATGACATCGCGAGACTGTTCGGTGGCGTGCGGCCGGGACCCCCATAGGGCGTAGAACAAAACCATGGAGTTTCGTGTATCAGCGCAACATCGCGCTGATACGGCAAGGCGCCACGGCGCCGCAGGCGGGCGGCAGGGGAACGGCGTGTTTCGTGAACGTTAGTTTGCTTGACACGCTTGACACATCACGCATGCTGTGATAGAGTCTGTCGTTCGCGGTCCCCCCCAAAGCGGGACCGCGAACGGTTTCGGACAAACCCACCAACACTCATAGCGTCACCAGGGCTCGCACTCATAATCGCCGCCTCACGTCGCAGCAGCATCCCCTGCAGAGCTCCATTATCAGCAACAGCAATGCCAAACTAGTCCGCGTTTTTCGGGCTAGTCCCACGCCCCCATCAGTGGGGTGTGTGCCGAGCGGGGCCGCACCGCGGCGCCGCCGCCGAGCGAATAGCTTCGACGGAGGACTACGCGATGAGAGCCTTATGCCGCAAAGGCCCGAGCGCGCCTCGTAGCATTCCCTATCCTGCCACCGCTCATTCCAGAACCTGGCTCATGCCGCGCCAGCCGCTGCACACATGGGCGGTCGTCCTGACGGTCGCAGCTTGCTGTCTCATCACCTGGGCTGTTATCGACGGCAGCGGCGGCACGCTCTTCGCCGCCGACGCGCCGGCCGCCGGACCGGTTTCGATCACCATCATCGCCGACGGCCAGCAGGGCGCCGTGACCACGGAACCCGTGACCGTGGCGGAGGCGCTCGCGAGCGCAGGCATCGCGGCCGGCGAGCTTGACCGCGTCGAGCCGAAGCTCGACACGCTGGTCTCCGCGGGAACGGTGATACGCGTGGCGCGCGTGGCGCGCGAGCGGGTCACGCGCGAGATCGAGATACCGATCGAAACGCGGGCGCGCTATGACCGGCGCGTACGTCGGCCGATCACTCTCTATGAGGGCTCGCCCGGCCGCGCGCAGGCCGAGCTCGAGGTATGGAAGGTGGACGGCCGCGAGACCGAGCATACGGTCATCTCGCAGCGCGTGATCGAGCACATGAACCCGCGGTTGGTGGTGCGCGGCAGCGCGTCATTGCCCTCGCGCGGCGGCACGGTAATGTACATGGAGGCGACGGGATATGATCCCGGCCCGCGCAGTTGCGGGCGGTATTCGTCCGGTCATACCGCGGTCGGCCTGCACGCGGGCAAGGGCATCGTCGCGGTGGACCCGCGCGTGATCCCGCTGGGCACGCGGCTGTACGTCGAGGGGTATGGCGAGTGTGTCGCGGGCGACGTCGGCGGCGCCATCAAAGGGCGGCGCATCGACCTCGGGTTCGACAGCTACCGCCAGGCGCTGTCCTGGGGCCGTCGCACGGTGCGGGTGCATATACTCGAATAGGCATGTGGCGTTCCCAGGTCTCGGTAAGGCGGCGAGTACTCCCTCCGCCGTGGTCGAGTGGCGGGCGTGGGCACGCCCGCCCTGCACAGCCGCCGCCCGCACTGCAGTCATACCGCCGCGCCGAGAGCCCCTCTACGCCTCCAACTCCTTCTGCAGCAGATCCTTCATCTGCGCGGCGTTGGTGGCCGCTTTGCCGGCGTAGCAGTTGTTCATAAAGACGTAGACTTTCTCGGTCTGCTGCTCGAGCTGCTTGACCTTGGGCAGCCACTCCTTCAGCTCATCCTCGCTGTACAGGTAGTCGTAGCGCGTCTTGTTGTCGCCCTTCCACCACGTCTCGTAGTTGCGCCCATGGAAGCGGACATAGCCGACGTTTGATGTCGCCACCGCGATCGGCGGTATCAGGTTCTTGAACTGCGGCTCGTCCACCGCGCAGTAGCCCAGGTCGTTTTCGCGCAGGAAATCGAACACCGGCTCCTGCGCCCACTCGCGGCTGCGGAACTCGATGACCGTGGGCAGCCCGCCCAGGCGCTCCTTGAACTCGGCCAGGTAGGCGCGGTTCTCCTGCGTGTTGTGAAACCGGTGCGGGAACTGGGCCAGGATGCAGCCGAACTTGCCCGCGTCAATCAGCGGCTGCACCGAATCGACGAACGTCTGGAAGTCGTCGTCGCTGCCCTCGCCCGACTCATGGGTAAGGCCGCCGTACGCCTTGACCGTGAACTCGAAGCCCGCCGGCACCTTCTCCGCCATGAAGTAGAACGTGCGCGGGTGCACCAGCCGGTAATACGTCGAGTTGACCTCGACGCAGTTGAAGCGCTCGCCGTAGTAGTTCAGCCACGACTTCTCCGACAGGTCGGAGGGGTAGAAGGTGCCCTTCCAATCATCGAACTTGAACCCGGAGGTTCCGATGTAGATCATGATGGTACTCCACCGGCGTGTCATTCAGAGGCCCGACTTGCGACGCGGCTTGAGTGCGGTCACCGCTGGCGCCGCGAGCGGCGCTCCGGAGGCCCGACCGATCGGGGCCAACACTTCCGGAGGCGCGATCATATCGCGCCACAGC
>Ga0315282_10011475_pt1 | contig 13721 bp, 11 predicted proteins | sample YL17G07_20_MG_FD_203693 | JGI IMG/M metagenome (GOLD analysis project Ga0315282, IMG submission 203693) | Sediment microbial communities from Yellowstone Lake, YNP, Wyoming, USA - YL17G07_20 | ecosystem: Environmental > Aquatic > Freshwater > Lake > Sediment | place: USA: Wyoming | collected... | reverse complement strand
GTTGCTAGGAATATAGCCTAGGCTGAAAACAAGGAGCTTACGATTGCTGCAGTACGGCAAAGTAGGCGTCTTTTCGACTTTTTCATCAACCTGCTAGGGGTGGTGATACCTCGGGGCGATGAGGACGATGGCCGTAAACACGGCCACGAGCACGGCCAGGAAAACCCAGGCCCCCGGGTGGCCGAAGTTGAGCGTAAAGCCGATCCCGAACCGCTTCTCGACGAATAGTGCCGGATCGTTGCGATTGATGTAGAAGAGGCCCAGTTTCCAGTATTTGTCGGGTGTGCGGTCGCCTACCGGGGCCACGGCCTTCGAGCCGCTGCCTGCGGCGCCGACCAGGCGCGTGCCACCCTGGCCGAGGCGCATCATGATCACCACGATCGCCACCGCGAAGGCCAGCGTGAAGACGAGCACCGGGATGAGTCCCGGTGGGCCGGCCTGCTTGTGCGACAAGGGCGTGAGCCCCACCCACATAAAAACCAGTGCCAGGAAATACTCTGTGGCCACGAGGATGGACACCACCACAAGACGGAAGCGGCGCTCGCCCGCGCCCGCTGCGCCGCCCACTTGGATGGGACGCGACCAGACGAGCAGGGCATAAGCCAGGAAACCCATCAGGGCGCAAAGCCCCGCCGCGATCAGCAGCGGCCCATAGACTCCGCTAAAACTGCGAGTGGCCCAGTTGTTCGGCTGGCCGTTGACTCCCCAGTGGATGGGGAAGATCTCAGGAATCCGACCCCAGTGCAGGCGCAGCCAGATCGCGGTCCCGGCCAATAGGGCGAAGGGAGGGAACTGGAGCAGCCATCCACCCGGCAAGTGCGCCTCGCGGGGCACGAGCGCCGCTTCCCGGACGGTCGCCGGCGCGGCGGCGTGCGGCAACACTCGTCCCCGAGCCCGATAGTAAGCGAGGAACACGCCCACCACCTGCAAGAATAGCCCGGCCAGCGTCAGCGCCGTTAGGTAGTTGGGCTCGGGAATACGAATGCCGGCCAGAACGATCAGGAAAGCAAGAACGCCGAAAATCGTTACTTCCACCCGGTAGCGCTTGAGGATGGAGCAGCCCTCCGCTGAGTCGCGGAACTCCGGCTGGACAGTCACCGCAAAGTAGACGTCCGGGCGGGTCAGGCGTGGCATCAAGTAAGACATGACCAGATAAAGCCCGATTACAAAGGCCATCACCAGGCTCGGTCCGAGGACCCATTGCGTCGTCATCTTGATTCTCCTTCCTGGAGCTTGCTTAGCAGAGCCGAAAGCTCGCGCCACACCGTCCCTGCCGACACTCCTTCTGCCCGTGCCTTGACCACCACCTCCTCCAGCCCCTTGCGAAACTCCGCTTCGGCGCGCGGGGTGGGGGCGGGTGCAGGCCGCTCGATCACTGTCGCGCCGCGCCCGCGCCGCAGATCAAGCCACCCTTCCTCAGCCAGTTGGCGATAAGCCCCGGCTACCGTATTGTGATGGACACCAAGGTCCAAAGCGAGTTGCCGAACTGAAGGAAGCTGATCGCCAGGCCGGAATTGACCGGCAAGGAGTGTGGCACGCAGACCTCGCACAATCTGCTCGGAAGCGGGCAAGTCGGAGGCCAAGTCGATCTGAAGGACAGGAGTCTCTCCGGGCATAGTATAATGTACATATACAATATACAGTAGTGCACAGAGCCTGTCAAGCCTCTTTTTTGCGCTAGATTTCCCTCCCTACAATGTATCGCCGCAAATTCAGCTTTTGTTAGCAGGGTCTTCCCTGCATAGGCCGGCCCGAATCCATCAACTGACGGATTCGGACCCGCCCCAGAGCCACTCAGACTAGCCCGGATTAGCCTCGAACCGCTCGGTGACGACCTGTGTGCTGGCGTGAGTCGACCGTTTGGAGCGCCGCAGGGATAACCATCCCTCCCGCGAACGCCGCAAAAACCTATAACTCATCCGTACCATATTGCATAGGGAGGCAATCATGTGTACATTAGCTGTGCACTAAACGGGAGTCACGGGTTATGTGCTCGACCAAAAGGTGGAAAGCACACTCCAGGCTTTTGGACTCCCCACACGCAACGCCTTACTTCATGGGTGAGATATGTGGCCACGAATCATACGCCAATTACAAGAAGTGAATAAAGAGCTGTGGCTTCTGTTGATGATGTTCGTTATCCTCGCTGGCTTGAACTACCTGGTTGCCTCGGACCGAATGCTGCTGGGTTTATACGTCTTACCCACCGTGTATTCGGCTTACTTCCGCGGGCGCCGTCACGCGACGTTAACGGCCTTGCTGAGCGTCTTGTTGGTGACCATGATCGTGTATTGGAATCCCCATTTGTTCTCAGAGCAGGCCGCGTTCAGGCTAATCGCTCAAAAGTGGTGGGACGTGGCCTTCTGGGGTGGGACCTTGATGGTTACCGGCTACGCGATGGGCACGCTCTATGAAAAGAAGGAAGCCCGCCTCCGCGAGCTAGGCGTCGCCTACAAAGAGTTAGACGATGCCAACAAGGAGTTGCGCGAGATTCACGAGAGGGAAGAAAAGCTCATTCGCGAGCTAAGCGATGCCAACAAGGAGCTGCGCGAAACCCACGAGCGGGAAGAAAAGCTCATCAGCGAACTACGCGACACCAACAAGGAGCTAGGCGACGCCTACAGGGGCGTCCTGGACATCCTGGCACGGTTCATCGCGGACGATGAATATACCTATCGCCACTCCCGACGCGTGGTGGCTTACGCAGACGCGATTGCGGCGTATATGGAACCAGCATTTGATTCGCGGCGGCGTGAGGTAGTGAAAGCCGCCGCCATGCTGCACGACATTGGCAAATTGAAAACCTCAAGTGACCTTCTTTACAGGGCGGCAAGTTTCACCGATAGCGAATACGACGAGATGAAGAAACATGTGCAGAAAGGGGCTCATGTAATTGAGCCGGTGGGAGGATTAATGCACCGCATCATCCCCATTATTCTGGCCCATCATGAGAAGTTCGATGGCTCGGGATACCATCAGGCCCAGAAGGAGGAGATTCCTCTGGAGGCGCGGATCATTTCGGTTGCGGACGTGTACGATGCGATGATAAGTGATCGTCCCTACCGAAAGGCGATGTCACCGCTGGACGCCAAAGAGGCCATCAACAAGGGATCGGGGGCCGACTTCGACCCGGTTGTCGTCAACGCTTTCCTCAAGGCCTATCAGAGCGGTGCGCTGGAAGAGGCTATAGATGCTTTGGATAAGCGCCTGGCCTGACTTTCCTTATTCGAAAGTCGCCCCGAGGCCGGTCATTCCCGCGAAAGCGGGAACCCAGCTCTTTGCGGAGCGACCCGGACCCCCGCTTTCGCAGGGGTGACAACAACAACGGCTCACTTGTCCGGCGGAATCGCTTTCGCCGGGGCCATATGCAGCGACCTTACCGGCGTATACCTGTGTACAGGCACCCAGGGCGGGTAAGAGCCGTATTCCAAAATCGGCCGCGAGGGCGGCAGGTTTGACGGAACGGGAATCGTCATGGGCGCACGCGGTTCCTGGCCGAAATCGAAGCAGTCTTGCATGTCGTTAGCCCAATGATCTCGCGCCGTAAGGTGGCGCAACTTCCACCGTTCTTCGACGAACTTCAACACCGAGCAGAACTCGTACGTGGTATGGGAAATGTAGCCCGGTTTGGCGTAGGGGGAGATCACCAGCATCGGTACGCGAGGGCCAAGCCCGAAGGCGTCCATCTCCGGTGGCGGCACGTGGTCGTAGAACCCTCCGTAATCATCCCAGGTCAGAAAAATCACGCTGTCTTTCCAATAGGGGCTCTCCATCAGGGCATTGACCAGTTTGGTGACATACCACATGCCGTCCGCCGGCAGGGCCACCGGGTGCTCGCTATCCTGATAGTCAGGGATGATCCATGAAAAGGCGGGCAGCGTTCCCTTCTGCAAGTCGCTGAAATATTCCTTCAAATCCACCAGATGGGCCATCTCGGCCGGATCATCGCGAATAGTTTTGAAGCCGGGCAAGGGATTCCACAAGCTGAATTGTTTGGGGTTGGGAAAAGCCAGCCGGATGCCTGTCTCGCTCAACCTCATTGGCACACCCTCGGGCAGGGGTTGTGATTCCACGTAATACTTCCACGGAACTTTGATGTCCGACATCATTTTCGCCATGGAAGCAAAGCTGAAGCCGTCGTCGTCGTCCATGACCTCCCTGAGTTCTTTGAGGTTAGCGACGTTAACGATCAGGCCTCCGGATTGGGCCGCCACCGTGTAGGTGTGATTCGGGAGGCTGAAACCCATTTGCGATGAGAAGAAGCGATCACACAAAGTGAAGTGGCGGGCGTAGTTCCAATAATTCGGGATGTCGCGCTCGTCGTAATAGGCCATAGTGAGATTTGTACCTTCCGCCCAGACGAACCCGTCCATGTTTCCGTGGTTGTACGCAGCATGAATCGTGTCCCAGTCATGGGCCAGATCGAGGGCCGGTTGGCCTGCGGGCATGTGGAAAGGCTTCACACACGTCGTGCTGCCCGGTAGACTCGGAAGACAGGTTCCAGGAGGAATTCCGTCTGCGCCGGGGTATGTTCCAAAGTAGTTATCAAAGGTTCTGTTCTCCTGGATGATCCAGATCACGTGATTGATTTTATTAATTCCCGTGGCGGAGGCTTGCGCCGCCGCTCGATGACAGAGCAGAAGCGAGAAGGCGAAAAGACTCGCGAGAGAGTAGCGCAGACCTGCTTTCCAAGGTCTGCGGCTTTCCGATACGAATGTTCTAATCCGCCGGCAGAGGCGCGCTACGATTCGCCGGTCGGCCAGCTGGCCGCGAGATCGCTGTTCATTTACACAAAAAGCCGCAGACCTTGAAAAGCAGGTCTGCGCTACCCGCTTCATGTGCCTACGCATAGGATTCCTCCTGAAGGTTGTAGGGGCACGCCATGGCCGGCCGCCCGAAGGCTCTGGGCCATAGGGTGGCGTGCCCCGACGAGGTATTGGCATTAGGCCCAGTCTTCGCCGCGCGGTGTGTGCTTGCGCATGAAGTCCGGGTCCATTTCGAGGCCGAGGCCCGGCCCCTGCGGAAGGCGGAACATCGAGTTCTTGATCAGTTGCGACTTATCCGCCGACATCTGCTCGACCACCCGCCCAGCGTGGCCCAGGCGGCTTTCGCAACGGTAGAAGTTCGGAATCGAAGCAGCGAGGTGAACCGAGGCATAGGTCCGCACCAGCGACCCGACGTTATGCAGGGCCATGGGCACGCGGTTCAGCGCTGCGTAGTCGGCAATCTTCCGGCAGCCGCTGAAGCCGCCCGCAAAGGAGATATCGGGATGAATGATGTCCACCGCCACATTATCGATAAATGGCTTGAATTCTTCCACCATTTCCACCTTTTCCCCGGTCAGAACGGGGGTCCGCGTCGCCCGCTTAAAGGCCATCCAAGCTTCGCAATATTCGACGTGATTTAACGGGTCCTCAAACCACTGCGGGTGGATGGCTTCCGTGGCCTTGGACACGGCAATCGCGCTGGGGAGGTCGTACTGGTTGTGACAGTGGACAGCGATGTCGATGCTTTCTCCTACGGCCTCGCGCACGTTGGCGAATCCCTGCGCGATCTTCGCCAGTTGCGCCGTGCTCACCTCCGGCCCCACGCTTTCGCCGTGGAGAGCCTGCATAGGCTCGATCTTGAACGTGGTGAAGCCCTCAGGTTGCTCGCGGATCAACTGCGCCCACTCGCGGCAGGAAGCCGGGCTGCTCATGTCCTTTAGAAAATCACCGTGCGAATACATTTGCACGGCATCCCGTAGCGGCCCTCCCATCAACTTGTAAATGGGCAGGTCCAGGATCTTGCCCGCCACGTCCCACAATGCGATATCAATACCGCTGATGAAGGGGATGCTCGGCCGGTTAGGATGAATGATCCCCGTCATAGCCTGAAAATGGCGCTCGATGGCCAGCGGGTCGGCCCCGATCAGATGCAATTGCGGGATCAGCGCGCGCGTCATCTTGGCATCTATGCCGGTTTCGCCGTACCCTGTAATACCAGCGTCGGTTTCAATTCTGACCAGACAACCGTCGAATTGAAAATCCAGTTGCAGCGCTTTGATGGCGGTGATCTTCACCGCGCCGCGCAAGGGCGCAGCCAAGGCCTGAAATTTCTCGAGATACACGCCTGCCGGCAGCAACAGCGCTGCCTTGAAAAAATCTCGTCGGGTTGGATTCATAATCGTCCCTCGTTTCTCGTTGCTTACCTGAATTAAGACTCGCTCCTGAACCAAGATTCCTATTTCGGCTTTGCCAGTCCGCATAGTTATACTGCGGCTGCGCTCATAATGCTAGTGTCCTGTTACACTTAATGCCCGGGAATTAGGTTTTTGCCCTCTCCCTTGGGGAGAGGGACGGGTGAGGGGCCGGTTGCACGCTGAGGAGGGACCGTATAGCGGAACATAACGAAGTAACCCCTCACCTGGCTCGCTCCGCTCGCCACCCTCTCCCCAGCGGAGAGGGCTACAATTCTGACTTCTGCCTCCCGTGTCCCGCAGAAGATATGGGTAAAGATCAGCTCCGCGGGACAGAGGGGCCGGGGGTGAGGGGTCCGAGCGACTCCTGCGTGTATAATAAGGGCCACGGCTTTAGGTTCTTATCTGTTTCATCAGCTCGAGCGCCATACAGTGAACGGAGAGAGAAATGTCTGAGCAAAACTTTTCCATATTAATCCTTGCTGCGGGCAAGGCGACGCGCTTCAAATCCGAGCACTCGAAGATGCTGCACCGGCTGGCGGGCCGGTTCTTGGGCGAGTACTGTGTGCAAGCTGCGCAGGGAGCGGGGCCCGACTGCCTCTACATGATAATCGGGCACGAGCGCGAAGCGGTGCGCAAGGCCTTTGCCCGCCCGGGCCTGGTTTTCATCGAGCAGACCGGGCAACTGGGCACAGGTCACGCAGTGATGATGGCGCGCCCGGAGCTCGAGAAGTGCGCCAGCCCAAGGGTGGTGGCGCTGGTGGGCGACGCTCCCCTGCTCCGCTCGGAAACTCTCCTCGAACTGGTCGAAACGCACCGCCAGACGCACGCCGCTGCCACCATCCTGACCACCCGCCTCGAGAACCCCACCGGCTACGGACGCATCGTTCGCGCCGGTAGGCGCGTGCGCAGCATTGTGGAAGAGAAAGTCGCGACGACAGCGCAGAAGAGAATCCGCGAAATCAACTCCGGCATACTCTGCTTTTCGCGCACCCACCTGCTCGAGCATCTCGAGGAACTGGCGGCGGAAAACGCCCAGAAGGAATACCTGTTGACCGACCTCGTCGAAATCTTCAACCGGCATCGCCTGAAGGTGGCTACCTTCCCCGTGGCTGATTCGCGGGAGGTGCTGGGTGTGAACGACCGCCTCGAGTTGGCGCAGATCGAAAAGCTGCTGCGGCTGCGCAAGGCGGAGGCCCTCATGCGCGAGGGCGTGACCGTGGTTGATCCTCAGGCCACCTACATCGACGCGGAGGTGGAAGCAGGACCGGACACGGTTATCGAGCCGGGGGCGAGCTTGCTGGGACGGACACGCCTGGGCAGCGACTGCCACATCCAAAGCTATTGCACCATCACCGATTCATCGCTCGCCGACCGCGTAATCGTGCGGCCCTGCTCGGTGATCTCGAACTCGGAGATTGCTTCCGGCGCCACCATCGGCCCTTTCGCGCGCCTGCGGCAAGGCGCGGTGATCGAGGAGAACGCGCGGATTGGCAACTATGTGGAGGTGAAGAAATCGCGCGTGGGACGTGGCACCAAGGCGCTCCACTTGACCTACCTCGGCGACGCCACGCTGGGCGAGAACGCCAACATCGGCGCTGGCACAATCACCTGCAATTACGACGGCGTGAAGAAGAATCCCACGGTCATCGAGGACGGCGTCTTCATCGGCAGCGGCAACATGCTGGTGGCCCCGGTGCGCATCGGCAAAGGATCGTACACTGCTGCGGGCTCGACCATCAATGAAGACGTGCCGCCCGATTCCCTCGCCATCGCGCGCAGCCCTCAAGTCACAAAACCGGGATGGGTGAAGGGGCGCAGCCAGGCCAAGCCTGCGGCGGAAAAAGCGTAAAAGCATGGTTCCGCGTTGCGCGATTTCCTCAAGGTATACGCTTGCAAATCAGCGCTGGATAAGAGCCGGAACCGTTTCCGCAGGCTGGGCTAGTTGAAATACCTGTAAACCGCCCTCACAAAATGGGAGGAGGTGAGCAATGAGTGCTGAGTCTTCGCGAAGACTGGTGATTCTGACCGGACCGTCCTGTGTCGGTAAGAGCCCGCTCGATAAGGCGCTGGCCAAGTTCCATCCGGAGCTGCGCCAGGCCCTACGCAAGCTGGTCCTTTACAATAGCCGGGCGCCACGCCCCGGCGAGGTCGAAGGGCTCGACTACTACTTCCGCACTCGTGCGCAGGTCGAGGCGTTGCGCGCCGATAGCCGCTATGCCGTCTTGGACGTGCGAGGAGATCTGCAAGCCCTGGATCTCGAAGAGCTGCGGGCCTTGCTGGCGGAAAGCAATGCCTTCTTCGAGGGGAATCCCTTTGTGGGGCGTGCCCTCCAAACGCATCCCGGCTTGGCCGGCATTCAACAGCTTAGCATCTTCCTTTCTCCTATTTCGAAAGAAGAGGTTATCTATTTTAAGGCTCCAGAGCGCAATGTTTCGCTTCCGGACCTGGTCGCCGAGATCATGAGGCGCAAACTGCTGCGGCGTACCCGACGGCAGAAGTTAGAGCTTTCGGCAAAGGATTTCGAGAATATTGAGGCGCGCGCTACCAGCGCCTATCGTGAGCTAAAGGAGGCCTGGCATTTCGATTACGTGATTCCCAACCATGATGGTGAAGACAGCGACAACTGGGAAGCCTTTTACTATCCAATAGGAGATGCACGCAAGGCGCTGAAGGCGTTTGCGGGGCTTCTGGAAGGTAAGGTCCCGCCCGACGCTGAGAAATGGGAGGAGGGTCTAATTCCCTAAAGCGGTAGCGCTGAGCGGCGTTTCTGAGGTCTGGTGGTGGCACATACATCGCCTTTTATCTACGCGCCTCGTCACGTCACTTGTCCAGCGCCGAGAATTCAATCTTCCCTTCGTCCTTTCCGTCCCAGGCGGCAAAGTACAATTCAACTCTGAGGTGGGGGAAGTCCTTTCGCAGCGTCGCGCCCAACTTTCGCAGGTCCTCCTCCTGGCGTTGGCGTGGCTCGGAGGAAAAGTGGAGATGCAGGGGGAGGCTCTTGTACCAAGCGCAGTCCTGGTGTTGGATAAGGATTAAACGCCCGATCTCGTGGTTCTCGACGAAGAACCGGAACCACCGCCAACTTGCCCAGGAGAATTTCGGCAGATACTCAATCAGTGTCAAACTCTGCGGTCCGCCGGGAATCACCAACAAATCGTAGTTGCCCTCCAGCCCCAAATGCCGGTTCAAAAACTCTTGGAAAGCCGCCTGGAAACGATGATCGCCGCAATGCACAACCAGGGCGCGGGGCGCCTCGCTCTGGAGTTTGGAGTCGACTGGATAGGAAGGCATAATCACCCTCAGGCTGAGCAAGAGTGAAGGGTCAAAGCTGAAGGCTAAAGTTTAAAGGTTAAAGGCTGAATGCTAAAGGTCAACGGCTAAGGGGCAAGGATCGCTTTTAGCTTTCAGCTTTTAGGTTTTAGCCTTTAGCCTTTAGCCTTTAACCTTTACACTTTAACCTTTATCCTTTGGCGGTTCCTTGCCCGGAGCAAGTTTGTCGGTCGGTTGATGGCTTACACCCAGTTGCGAAAGCACCCCAGGCACATCGAGGCCCAAGGCTTGCAACTGTTGGAGCAGGCTGAACACCAGCGCCGGGCCAGTTTTGGCGATACGGCCGATGCCTCCCGTCCCGTCACCCGTCGCGCCGTTACCTTGCTCGATGACCACCACCCTATCAATGTTACCTAGCGGAGCAGCAACCGCCCCGAAAATACTCGCTGAGGCCTGAAGCACAGCAGGCAACTTTTCGAGTACGGTCTGGAGCTTGGCGGCCTCGTTAAATTCCTTCCACGCTCCCGCCTTCTTTAGGATCGCCTGTGCCTCGGCAACGCCCTGCGCCTCGATGGCACGCGCCTGGGCCAGACCCACTGCTTCCACCTTGGCGGCCTCAGCGCGGCCCTGCGCCTCGGTGGCCGCGGCTTGGCCCAGACCTTCCTGCCGGAATTTCTCCTGCGCGGCCTCGGCCATGGCGATCTGGGCGGCCTTGTTGCCCTCCGCCTCGAGAATGGCCGCCTGCTTCTTGGCTTCAGCACGCAAAATGGCCGCCTGCCGGTCAGCTTCGGCGGCCTTGATGACCGTGGCCTCCAGCTCTTTCTGCTTGCGTTGTACCTCCTGTTCCTGGACGGCAATCTGCTCCTGGGTGCGCACCCTCTCAACACGCACCTCTTCCATGACCACTGCCTGCTTGGCTTTGGCCTGCGACAGCGGACCGGCTTGCGCGGCCGTGGCCTTTTGCGTTTCCACTTCGGCCAGGAACTGGGCCTGCTTTACTTGAAAGTCACGCTGCGCCGCAGCAATGTTGGCGTCCGCGTCGAACTTCGCCTTCTCGCCTTCCTGCATGGCCAGGGCGGACTTGATCTTGGCATCGCGAGTGGCCTCGGCCTCACCAATGGTTCCGTCGCGTTTCACCTCCGCCGTTCGCTTCTTGCCCAGGGCATCGAGGTACCCTTCTTCGTCGGATATGTCCTGGATGGTGAGTACGTCCACGCCAATGCCCATTCTCTCCAAGTCCACGGCGGCTTCCGAGGTCAGCTTCTGGGCGAAGCTCGCGCGGTCGCTGTTGACCTCCTCGACGGTCAGCGTGCCGAGAATCGATCGCAGGTGGCCTTCCAGCGTCTGAAAGATGACCCGCTGTATCTCTTCGTGCGACATGCCCAGGAAGCGCTCGGCGGCGGCGCTCAGGGACATGTCATCGCTCTTGATCTTGACGTTGGCCACCGCCTTCACGGAAATGGGCACGCCTCGCAAGGTGTAGGCGCGCTTGATCTCCAGCGGAATCGTGAAGACGTTCAACGAAAGGTAGTCCACCTGTTCCAGGAGCGGGAAGCGGAAGGCTGCACCGCCCTTGATCATGCGGTAGCCCACGATTTTGCCGTCCGCCGTCCTCCGCTTCCGTCCGCTGAAGACGGCCACGGCGTTGGGTGGCACTTTCAGATAATTCCGGCTGAAAAGAGCCATGGCCACAATGAGGGCCAAAACCACAAACATTACAATAATGGGAACGAAAAACTGCGTAATTACGCTCATGATTTCCCCCGGCATTAGAAATTGGAGAATGGAAAATCGAAAATGGAAACTAGAAACTGGTAGTCAGGAGACCCCGGCTCGCCGTTAGATTAGCCAGTTTCTATTTTCCATTTTCTATTTTCCATTTTCCATCTTGCGCTACTCTGTCCGTCGCACCACAACTGTCTCGCCCACCACAGCTTCGATCTTCACCAGAGTATTGATGGGAATCTGTTCGCCGTCTTGCGACCGGGCAATCTTCTCCACCACGCTCTCCCCCATCGTGCACCGGACTTGTCCCACTCCAGCTCTCGGGATGGCCACGCTGACCTGGGCTAGGTTCCCTGCCAGATCGCTCACCCGAATTTCGCTGGAGGCCTGCTGGCTGAAAAGGAAACTCGCGAAGAGGTAAATGATGGTGCCAAAGACCAAGCCGCCGGCCACCCCTATAAGGGTGCTCACGCCCGTGCTATGACCAAGGTGGATACCAATAGCCCCGAAGCCACCAAACGCGGTTATGAAAACACTGAGGATGCGAGTGCTGAAGATGCTAACGCCGGGCCCCCCGTGCACGTCGCCGTGAAAATCCGCTTCGTGGCCCACCAGGTCGCCATGCTCGAACAATTCCCCGGACAAAAAACTCACCACCAGGAACAAGAACCCGATGGACGCAATACCTAGGAATACTGCAAACGCTGAGAACCCGGCAAAGGTCAACATGAGTCAGCCTCGCACTATCGAGGGAGCTTAGGGTTTTCCAGGCACTCCCAGGACGCATGCTTTGAATTAGTCACGCCTAACTCTAGAACTGCCCCCCGCCGAAGTCAAGTCAACCAGTTCACATGCCATCCCCGCGCTTTCACGGGCTCTTGACATGCGCATTGAGTGGTGGTGGAATAAAGGGCCTCGCAAAAGGACCTGAAGCTCTTCGCCAGAGTGTACCTTGTCGTACCATACGCTGTCTCTTGGGAAAACGCCAAGACTCGCCCCAGGAGGTCATGTATGACAAATCTGGCAATGCATGAGGGACTTGTAGTCTGTTGCTCTGCATAGGCCATCACGTATCCCAAGGAGCCAACAAAATATGAAGTGTAAACCCGAAGTACTCGAAGTTCTGGCCGGGGCGCTGACTGAAGAATTGGGCGCCCTGGTTCAATACATCCTCCACGCCGAGATGTGTGATAACTGGGGTTACAAGTCACTTGCCGGCACCGCCAAGAAGCGCGCCATCGAAGAGATGAAGCATGCCGAGAAGTTGATTGAGCGAATTCTCTTCCTGGGAGGCGCGCCCGACTTGCAGGCGTTACCGAAGATCGAAGCGGGCAAGGACGTCCCGAACCAATTCACGATTGATCTGAAGGGTGAGCAGACGGCCATCGTCAGCTACAACCAAGGAATCGCCGCCTGCGCCAGCGCCGGCGACCGGGGCACCGCTGATCTGCTGCTGGCGAATTTGCAAGATGAAGAACGACACGCCGACTACCTCGAAACCCAACTGGGCCTCATCAAGGAACTTGGCTTGGCAAATTACTTGGCCCAAAAACTGGAGGAGTGAACCCTGGATCGGGGGTCTTTGACCGGGGTAGAGCCGGTCCCGAGTGGCGGGACGGGCAAGTGCCGCCGGCACGGTGGCGCTACATTGCCCACGCAACTACTGGACACTTGACCAGTTGTCAGTGCCTGTCGTGCGCACTGAATTCGAAGGGGTCCCATGAGAAGGCGCGAGTTTTTGGCGAAAAGCCTGGCGGCAACTGCGGTCGGTCTTGCGCCGCGAACCTCCAAAGCGATTGACAATCGAGTGCAAGTCCTGATCGAAGAGCCCATTGGACTCATTGAGCCGAACCTGCACGGCCATTTTATTGAGCATATCGGCGGTGTCATCTATGACGGAATATGGGTCGGGGAGAATTCCAAGATACCGAACGTTGACGGCATTCGTAAGGAGCTTCTTGACAACCTTTCGAAACTCAATATACCGGTTCTCCGATGGCCCGGCGGATGCTTCGCTGATAGTTACAACTGGAATGACGGAATAGGGCCGCGAACCAAACGGCCATGCCGAACGAACTTTTGGATAAACGTTCCCTTTTTGGAAACAGCGCCCGATGGACAGGCAAAATATGACCCGAACGAGTTTGGGACTGATGAATTCATACGCTTCTGCAAAATCACAGGCGCGCAGCCCTATATCGCTGCCAACCTGCGAAGCTTGACACCCCTTGACTTCGACAAGTGGATTGAGTATTGCAATGCTCCCCAGGACTCAACCAGCTTAGCTAAGCTGCGGGCCGCTTACGGAAACCCCCAGCCTTTTGGCGTCCGCTACTGGGGTGTCGGTAATGAGTCCTGGGGCTGCGGTGGAAACTTTACTCCCGGAGAATATGCCGCCGAGTTTCGAAGGTTCGCCGCATGGGCCCCGGACTACGGAGTGAAGTTGCGTTTCATAGGGTCTGGTCCGAGTGGTGATGATTTCGCATGGACACGGGGCTTCTTTGCAGGGCTGGCAGCGAAGGGAAAGGAGATGTTTGACAGTGTG
>Ga0315282_10011474_pt1 | contig 13721 bp, 16 predicted proteins | sample YL17G07_20_MG_FD_203693 | JGI IMG/M metagenome (GOLD analysis project Ga0315282, IMG submission 203693) | Sediment microbial communities from Yellowstone Lake, YNP, Wyoming, USA - YL17G07_20 | ecosystem: Environmental > Aquatic > Freshwater > Lake > Sediment | place: USA: Wyoming | collected... | reverse complement strand
GTTGCGCGTGTCCAGGCCATGGGCCTTCAAGATCGCGGCGGCTGCCGTGTTGGTCTTCGGCCTGGCCGCTGGTTCGTATATGGGGCGGTCGATGTCGCGGACCGTGACGGCCCAGACGGCTGTGCAAACCGATCCGCTGGCTGTGTACAACCTGGATTATCTGGCCGATGCACCCGAGGGATCGTTGGCGGACAGTTACCTGGCCCTCGCATCGAGTGACAGAGGATACTGACTATGGTGAGGAAATACGCGTCTCTGTTGATCGTGCTGTCGGTAGCGTTGAATGTCGGGTTCGCGGGCGTCTGGGCTGCGCAAATGGTAGCAGGACATTGGCCTGCCTGGGAGGGGTACGGCCACAGAGATGGCAGCGGAGCCGTCTGGTGTCCGCTGCACCGCAAGCTTGACGTGACAGATGAGCAATGGCGACGGTTGGAACCTCGCCTGGCCCAGTTCCGCCAAGCCTCACAGACTGTCTGCCAGGAGACCCAGCGTAAGCGTGCAGAACTGATTGATCTGGTCGCCGCTGGAATGGGTCGGACGGAGATCGCCGCGAAGCAAGAAGAAATCCTCGCCGGTCAGCGCCAGATGCAGGGACCTGTTATCGAGCAACTGTTGGCTGAGAAGGAAGTCCTGACGGTCGAGCAGCAGAAGGAGTTGTTTGACATGATTCGCCGGCACAGCGGATGTATAGGACCCGCCTTGATGCGAGGCAATCTCGGAGAACCGAGTCAACCATTCTCCCAGGGCGGTCCTGGGGACGCCAAATAAAGACGACTATTGAACGGAGGTCAAGCATGAGTAGACGTGGGTTGTTGGTGGTAGTAGCCGCCTTGGCAGTCTGGGCGGCGTGGGCCGTGTATGCCCAAGGCACCGAACCATCGGCCGCAGGCACGCCCAGCGCGGCCGAGCAGTGCGTTGGGTGTACGACGCCTGCCTGTGAATCGGCAGGTTGTTGCGGGGGCTGTGTGGGATGCCCGGCCTTTGTGGACAAAGACAATGACAGCGTATGCGACATGGCGGGCACATGCGTCAAACACGCTGATGGGGGATGCCGCGGACCTAAAGGCTGCCGTGGTCAGTGGCCCACGGCATTGATGCAACCCCAGATACAGAGCGGCAATTGACGCACTGCGAATTCGTTCTGCCAGATTCGGGATGGTCAGGCGCGGTCATCCTGAACTCGGACCTGGGGACGACACCGAAGACACTGTAGGAGAACCGTGAGGAAGATACACACCCTTCTCGCCGTGCTTGCGCTTGGAGGTTGCACGCTGCCGTCTCCCACCGATCCATATCAGCCTGTGGCCATCCCGAAGCGAGGGGGTGCAGCCCAAGGTGCGGGCTTGCCTTCTGCCAGATCGCCGGAAGGACCGTTGGGGTTAAGACAAGCAGTCGAGATCGCGCTGGCCAACAATCCCGAGACAATAGCCACCGGGTGGGACTACCAGGCGGCCCAAGCCCAATATGAGTATGCCTCGGCACAGCGGCTGCCCACCCTGAGCCTGTCAAGCGGCTACGCACACTACCTCGATGAACAGCCGTTGGCTCCAGGCAGTCAACCGGGCGGCATCGGAATCCTGACCGACGATATCGCCTCCGGCAGCCTGGTGCTCCGGATGCCGATCTTCACGGGCGGGCGGCTCGTGAACCAGATGCGCGCGGCAGACTTGCTCCAACAAGCAGCCGGTCATCGCCTGGCACGAAACCGCGAGCAGCTCGTCTTCAATGTCTCCAGCGTATTCTTCAACATCCTTGCTCAGCAGCAGGTGATTGCCTCCCTCGAATTTTCTCTAAATGCGCTGCGGGAACATCTCAAGAATGTCGAGGCCTTGATCGAGGCCGGGAAGGCAACGAAAGTGGATCGTTTGCGTACGGAGGTTCGGCTGGCGGATGTCCAACAGAGGCTGGTGCAGGAGAGGAACACGCTGGCCATCCAGCAGCGTACCTTGGCCGCGGTCCTCGGCCTGCCGGAACAGGCCCAGGCCCTTTCCCTTCGGGGACAGTTGGAATTGCTGCAGGAACCCTCGGTTCCGGACTTCGAGACAGCGGCGGCGGACGCCTGGTCAGGCCGCGCCGACTATCTGGCCGCCAAATCTGCCCTTGAGGCTCAGGCCCGGCAAGTGGATGTTGCGAGGGCCGGGCACTGGCCCATAGTCTCGCTCCAGGGATCGTATGGCGGCCGTTGGGCCGTCGGGTCAACCACCGGCTCCGGTGACACATTCAATAACACCACGAATTTCGGAGCCAGCATGGAAATACCGCTCTTTGACGCCGGGCAGGTGGATGCCCAAGTGCGTCAGCAACGAGCGAACCTTGCCGCCGCCCAGGAGCGTCTGCGGGAGCTGGAATTGCAGATCCGTCTGGATGTTGAGACGGCCTTGCTCAATGTACACTCTTCCTGGCAACGCGTCGAAGCGATCCGAAAGTCGATTGAACAGGCCGAAGAGGGTTTTCGCATGGAACGGGAGAAGTACGATTTGGGCGAAGGGGCTCTTGTGGACGTCCTCGATGCCCAGACGGCTCTCCTGGAAGCGCAAACCACTTATTATCAAGCCCTGGCCTCGCTGCACACGGCACTGGCGCAATTGCGACTTGCAACAGGTCAGGAAAAGGAAGACGAACAGTTCTGATACCGGGCATCGTTGGCCTATGAGAAAGTATTTAACCTACCTCCTGCGTTCTCTGATCGTCGCGGCCATTGTTGGCATTGGTTTCTACTATGTGAAGTTGGCTCCGATTCCCGTGACAGCTCTCTCGGTCACTCGGGGCTCCGTGGAAGCCGAGGTCTTGGGCGCTGGGACGGTGATCGCGCACACCCGTGCGACGATCAGCCCGAAGATTCAGGGGCGGCTGGTCGCGCTGACGGTGGACCAGAACGATACGGTCGCCAAGGATCAGCTCCTCGCCCGCCTCGATGATTCCGACCTGCGCGAGCAACAGGCCATCGCCCAGGCGAATCTGGAGGCTGCTCGTGCCGCTTACGAGCGTGCCGGGGCCGATCAGAAACGAGCCGAGGCGGTCCGGGTCCGGGCGAAACTGGAGTACGACCGCCAAGCGCAGCTTCGGGTCAAGCAGGTCGTGTCCGAAGCGACCCTCGATGAGAGCCGAGAGAGCCTCCAAGTGGGCGAGGCCGAGGAGGCGAGAGCGGCTGCCGCCATCACGGAGGCCCAGAAACAAATTATCGCGGCCGAGCGGACGCTGGATTACCAGAACGCCAAGCTGGCCGACACGAATGTTTACAGTCCCTTCGATGGACTGATTACTCGGCGGGACCGTGACGTGGGCGACATCATTGTTCCCGGCGCTTCGATCCTCCAATTGATATCCATGAAGGACATCTGGGTATCCGCTTGGGTGGATGAGTCCTTGATGGCTGCCGTCAAGCCCGGTCAGAGAGCCAGAATCGTCTTTCGCTCCGAGCCCGGCAAGGACTACTGGGGTCAGGTGATTCGGGTGAGTCTCGAAGTGGACTCGGAGACACGCGAGTTTCTGGTGGATGTCGCACCGGAACGGCTGCCGCCAAGATGGGCGGTCGGGCAGCGGGCGGAAGTGTTCATTATCACCGGCAGGAAAGATGACGTGCTCCGCGTCCCCGCCAAGATGATCCGCTGGCGCGACAGCCGGGGCGGAGTCATGGTGGACGAAGGCGGCAAGGCAACCTGGCGCAACGTCCAATTCGGCATAGCCGGCAGAGAGTACGTGGAAGTCGTCAAGGGGCTGGAGGAAAACGAGGTGGTTGTCGTGGCAGGCGAGGCCCAGGCCAAGAGATTTCAGCCGGGCAGACGAGTGGTTAGGACACGATGAATCTGGCGATTCGAGACATTCGGCATAAGCTCAGCCGCTTCCTGCTGACCGCCCTGGGCATCGGCCTATTGCTGATGATCGTCATGGGTATGGCGGGAATCTATCAGGGCTTCACCGAAGATGCGCTGAGCTTTCTCAATCGGGCCAAGGCCGATCTGTGGATCGTGCAGAAGGCGACGCGCGGGCCTTTTGCAGAAATATCGCGCATCCCTTGGGACCTGGAAGATCGTGCCTATGCGGTCACGGGTGTGGCGGGGGCGCGGGCCTTCGTCACCCAGATCATTCAACGTGAATATCAGGGTAAGCCACTGCGACTCGTCGTGCAAGGGCTGGCCTGGCCCCGAGATGACGGGAGCGAGCTGCCACTGATGGCCGGCCGGGCGCTGGGCCAGGCACACTACGAAATGATCGCCGACCGCACGTTGGGATTGCGTCTGGGCGACCGAGTTCCCTTGGGCAAGGACGTCTATACCGTCGTGGGCATCACGGCGGGCATGGCGGGACCGACTGGCGATGGTTTCGCGTTCTTCATGATCCCGGATGCAATCGCCATCCAATACGACACGCCGGGAGAAGCCATCCGCCTGGAGCGCGAAGCACGGCGCTCACGGCTGCAACAACAGGATTTGGGGAACACGCAACCCGTCTTGCTGGAACGAGCCGCTGGGCCAGCGTCTCAGCTTCCCGCCCTGGGCACGCAGTACGTCAGCGCGATCATGGTGAACGTCGAGCCGGGTGTCGATCCCGCCCGCGTAGCGAAAGTGATCTCCGGCTGGAACGACGTGACCGTCTATCCCAACGATGTGCAACGTGATCTGATGCTCAAGAGCATTGAGCGCAATCGCAAGCAGCTTGGCATGTTCCGCACGCTTCTGGTCATCATCTCCGCCATCATCATGGCACTCATTCTGTATACCCTGACGCTGGAGAAGATGCACGACATCGCCATGCTCAAGCTGATGGGCGCACGGAACAGAACCATCGTCGCCCTCATTCTGCAACAGGCCCTCCTATTGGGTGCTCTGGGATACGGTCTGGCCTACGGCATTGGGCTATGGGTCTATCCCTATTTCCCACGACGCGTGGCGATCACCAACGTGATTCTCGTGCAGCTTGCACTTGTCGTTCTGGCCATCTCCATCATCTCCAGTCTACTGGGCGTCTGGAAGGCGATGTCCGTTCAACCCAACGAGGTTCTGGCATGAGAGCGACCATCCAACCCGATGCTGCTTCCGTTGAGGCCCAGTCGCTCACGAAGGTCTACGGTCACGGCAACACCGAAGTAGTCGCTATGCACGAGGTTTCGTTCCAAGTCCGGCGAGGCGAAGTCGTGGCCTTGGTGGGACCGAGCGGTGCAGGCAAGTCCACGCTGCTGACGGCCATCGGCCTGGTCAATCCGCCCACGTCTGGCCGGATCACCATCAGCGGTTGCCCGGTTCTGGATGGTCCAAGGTCCTTAGTCAATCTTCGTTCGTTTCGCCGAAAGCACATCGGGTTTGTGTTTCAGAAGGCAAACCTGATTCCGTTTCTCAGCGCCGTGGAGAACGTGCAAGTGGCAATGGAGATCAATGATGCCCCTCCCCGAAAGGCCCGAAAGCGCGCCTTGGAGCTTCTGGACTACCTGGGCGTCGCGGACCGCTCGCACAATCTGCCCTCAACGCTCTCCGGCGGCCAGCAGCAACGTGTCGCTGTGGCGCGAGCCCTGGCGAACGATCCCAGCCTGATCTTAGCCGATGAGCCTACCGCTGCTCTCGACAGCCATCGGGGCCGTCAGGTGATGGAGCTATTCCGCATGGTCGCGCACGAGCACGAGGCCGGAGTTATCGTCGTGACACACGACCATCGAGCGCTGGACGTTTTCGACCGAATCCTCGAAATGGAAGATGGCGTGTTGCGGCCCGCCAGCACAGGGTCTTCTGGGTCATAGCGGGGCCGGGGAATTATTGCGTCCAGTAACCGTGTGCCAGTTAATCCACCGGACTGCCTGCCGCAGGAGCAACGCAGAATACGTATGCAAGCACTTCTGTACCCGTATTCACGATATCATGTGAAGTCTGCGGCGGGATGTAGGCTATCTTGCCTGCACCAACAGACAGGCGGATGTCTTCCCCAATCCGGGCGACACCGCTGCCGGAGAGGAAGACCAACAGTTCTTCATTGCTCTTGGTGCTGTGCAGACCGATAGACTGACCCGGTGACAGTCGGACCCGCCCCGAGCGCATTCCGCGAGTCTGAGGCTTACCTGTCAGTAGCATGTGATAGTCACATCGGTCCTCCAACTCACGGACAAAGGACTTGCAGGCAGTGCTGGTCTTGGGCGTGTCGCGACCGGCCGTACACCCGGCAACAATGAATAAACAGACAGCCAATCCCAGACACGACAACAATGCTGACATGCTTCTCATAACCTTATCCTTTCGAGCCATCGAACGAGCCGATCTGATTCCCATTTTTCAACCTCATGCGCACAATGACGCCTTGCTTCCTCTGCGGGTTGTACCATGTGCTCCGGGGGACAGGATACTGCATCTCCCTCATCCGCCTGTCATCGTAGTTGGGACCCTGGCTGTAGAGGACCCAGCTTACAGGCGAGTTCTTCAAGCTGCTGTAGGTCTGGCCCTCGGTCTGTTCGTTATCGGCAAAGCCGTTGGGAACCCAGAGGCAGGCACCATCAGGAATAACGGTCGTCCGGTTATAGATCAGCGTGCCCACCGAGCGGTACTTGTACGTGTACCCGGGGTTAAACCTGTCCTCGATCCCCGCCGACAGGAAGGTGCCCGGCTGGGGCTTGGGCAGATATCCTTCGTCGGTCAGCTCATACGGAAGCTGGTAGAAGTGCCCGCCCAGCATGCAATCGACCCGCACAGGTGGATACCGGCTTTCGTGGTCGAGCCAGTACGCTTCGAGAGCCATGCTGATGTCCCGCAACTCCGCATTGACCGTGAGGACTTTTGCCTGAAGCCGGGCGCTGCCAACGGCAGGCAGCAGGATGCCGAGGATCAACGCGATAATCGCCATGACAACCAGCAATTCGATCAGTGTAAATGCCGACTTCATGACTGTGCCTCTCCACGTGCCGGTCCGGTCACAATCCATCTTCTGACGCAGATGCCTGATCAGCCATCCGATGCTCGTAGGATGCCAGGACATGTCCATTGCCGTCGTAGTCTACGACGTAAAGCCGGTAACCACTTCGCAGGTCCGTGCTCTCCTGGTCGAGAATCCCGATGACGTCGCATGGCTGGCTGAGGTTGAATGATCCACCGTAAATGCCATTGCCTCGCCCGAGCTTGACGGGGAACGTCTTTTTCCCGTCGGTGACCGTCAGTGTCCCGCCCGGTTCCCAGGCGTTCGCATCTGCAATGTTGACATCCTCGATTTTCACCAGCCGTCCCTGGTAGTATTCGCCGCCGACCAGCCGGGCAGGATCGAAGATGAAGCGGTCCTGAGCGTCCTTCAACTCATCCAGGGACACGACTTCGGGTTTCGGCAAACCAACGCCCCGCGTCATGACCTCAATTATGAAATCGTGGTCGGGATTCTTGCTGTGCTGCTCGTTGACATTCATCTTGCCCATGTAGGAAAGGAAATAGCCCGTGACGCGGATGCGGTCTCCAACACTGAAGCGGGCAGCATTGAGCCGCGTCAACTCTGCGACAAATTCCCTGTTCGAGTACCCGCCGCCGGGCATGATCCAAGGCAGGTTGTCGTAGAGCTGGGCCAAGTACACGGCGGTGCCGGCATGATCGTCCCCCTCACCCTGGAAGAAGAGTTGCCACTGCCCGCCGAGGTTGAACAGTTCGGTGATCGTGTCATCCGGGGTCGGGTCCAGCATGTCGGCCGGGTTGTGCAGCACAATCCCCTCCAGAATCACCTTCTGCGTTGCTTTGTACGTCTGCTCTCCGCCAGCGTTGACCACCTGGAATTCCCGGTGCATGACACGGGCCATGGACGGGTCTGCCCGGGATATGCCCTCATACGTCAAACCGATCAGCATACAGAGTATCAAAGAGCTTCTCATATCTCCAAACCTCCAGAAAGCTGCGCATAAGATCCTAACATTCGTGCTACAGCGCATAATACTACGCGGTTCGTGCTACGGTATCAATAGGAAAAGCTCCAGGGTTTGAGAAAAAGACGCGTCTGAAGTAGAATGCTCCTCAGTTGTGGCAGCCGACGGCTGCAGGTCTGTCTTGTTCGTAACGAGGAATGAAGATGAGTCAAGTAGAACGCGTCGGAGTGTCACTGGAGAAGGAGCTGCTGGCCCCATTCGATGTCCTGGTCCGCAAACGGGGTTATCCGAGCCGGTCGGAGGCGATCCGCGACCTGATACGCCAGCAAATCAGCGAGGACCGGCTCAGCAACCCCAAAGCCACGGCCGTGGCGGCAGTCTTTCTGGTCTACAACCATCATTCGACCAGGCTGATGGGGATGCTGACCGATCTGCAACACTCCCATCTCTTGCAGACCATCTCCTCCATGCACATTCATCTTGATGCAGATGACTGCCTGGAGGTCATCGTGCTGCGCGGGCAGGTAGGCGAAATCAACAAGACCACGGAGAACCTGATCAGCCTCAAGGGCGTCAAGCTCGGCCGCATCCACCTTCTGGCCACCGAAACCCCCTGATTTCGCAGCAGCCTGCCACACTGACTGTCCCCGGATTAGCCTAAAAAGAAAGGGTCGCATCCCTTGTGCGACCCTCGTTCGAACATCCGTTGTATGTGGTCTTCGCGTGTCATGGCCCGACAGGACTGAGCATCAGGCAGCTGCCGTCTCTCCTTTGTTGTCCATTCCCCCGGCCTGCGCCGTTCTGATTGCCATTGCCATTTCTGTAGCACTTGCCCGTACCTCTGCCTCCACAACCGCAGCCCTGGCAGAAACCGTTGCCGGGGCCTTTGCCGTTGCCCATCCCCCCAGAGATGCCCTGAAGTGGACAGCCGGTTCCACCTGTCTCGACATTACGGGTAAAGGCACGCAGATGGTTCGACGAGCCCCACTGGAGATTTCCAAGAACCCATTGAATGTCGCTCTTGTCGGTCTGGGACAAAGCCGTCTTCAAGTCCGCAATATCCTTTTCTTCAATCTGCACGCCGGCCTTGAGAGCGTCGAGCAGCGATTTGGCCCCGCTCTGGGTCAGGGTCGTGTACAAGGTGGTGAACTCGGGCGTGCTGAAGACGCCCACAGTGTCATCTGTCACGGGGTCTTTGAGACCGTACTTGGTGACCAGCAGACCGACGGCATCCATGTGCCGCTGCTCCGCGCCTGCGATATTCGTGAAGATCGGGGTCTTCCACAGCTCGGCGAAAACCTGGTATACGTCGCGAGCCAGCTTCTCCTCTTCACGCATGCGCAGGATGTTGGCCGTCTCCTCGGCGGTCAGTTGTGCCATTGCCGGGGCTACAATGGTAGGTCCCTGCTTTGGGTTCTGGGCCTGACCGCCTGCCCAACCAAGCCCGGCCAGAATTCCCACCATAATCAGCATTGTCCATAACGTTCGGGTCTTCATGGTGTTCTCCTCAATCACAGCTTGTCCTTGTGTGTTGTCTTTCTCTACGACTCAGTTCCGGAACTCCATATCATCAACCGTTAAACGCTGGCGCATAGAAAAACCTGCGGTCGACCTTCTCGAATTGTGCCGTTGTGAACCGGATCGCCGATATACTCGTACCAGACGCACAATCTTGCCGTATGCCTGTCATAACCAGAGCGCAACAGATGGAAAACGAAGTGCCCAGCGATATCGAGTTGATGGCCCGCCTTGGCCGCGGGGATCTGGCCGCGCTGGGAGTCCTGGCCGAACGGTATCAAAGTCGCATCTTGTCGTTCTCCTATCGACTTCTCGGTGACTGGCACAAGGCCGAGGATGTCTCTCAGGAGACCTTCCTGCGGCTGCGGCAGGCCGCCGGCAAGTACGAACCCAAGGCCAAGTTCACCACCTGGCTGTACCGGATCGTTCACAACCTCAGCATGGACCAGCAGCGTAAAACCGCGAACGATCCCGCCTCCCTGGAGGCTCTGCAGGCCGACGCCGAGGAGACAGCACAAGACCATCCGGTGGAAAGACGCGAGTTGGCCGAAGCTGTGCAGAAGGCTGTCGCAGAGCTGCCCGACAGGCAGCGCCAGGTCGTCATCCTGCATCGGTACGAGGGACTCAGCCATGAAGAGATCTGCGAGGTCACCGACTGGAGCAAGTCGGCTGTCGAATCGCTTCTGGTGCGGGCCTATGAGAATCTGCGAAAAAAATTGGCGTCATACCAGGATTTTTCAGATTGAGCCCGCAGGGATTGGCCGTCCGGGCCGTTTAACGTACGAGGTAGTGTCTATGGAACATGCAAGAGAAATAGAGTTGATCGAGCTGGCGGCCCAGCGGCTGGACGCTGAGCGAGAAAGGATCGTTCTGGCACATCTCCAGGATTGCCCAGCATGCCGGACCAAGCTGGAAGAGATCACAAGAACCTGGGACATTCTGGGGGCGTGGAAGGTTCAGCCTGCCACGCACGTGGATGTCACTCGGCTTGCGATCTCATCCGGATCACGGAAGGAACACCCGGTTAGATCTCTCATTCGGTTGCCCGGCATTGGCATGGCCGTGCGGGTTGCCGCGGCAATTGTTGTCGCCGCGCTGGCAGGATATGAGGGCGGCCGGTGGAGTGTCCGGCCGAGGCCCGCAGGCACGGGAGCCCAGCCTCCGCAGTATGTCTCAGTCCTGGGGCTCGAAGTTGGCGACAGCTTCTCATCGCTGGTTCTCCAGGACGAACCTCCTTTGAAGCAGGAGGGCTGATCGTGAAGCGGCGTGATACCTTCATCCTTGTCGGGGTAGTCTTGGCAGCCGGTACTGCAGCGTTCTCTGTCGGCCGAACTGCCGCCCTGCGGCAGGCAACTGACGCCACAGGCGAGCAAGTCCAGTGGCTAAAGGGTGCCCCGCTCGAAGCAGTGCAAACCGAACAGCAATTCGAGCAGCAGACCCGCCAACTGATCGGTCAGGTTCGCGCCAAACAGGCCGTCCTGAGCTCAATGCTGCCGGACACTCGTTTCACCGGGGAGCAGATTCTTGGCCAAGTCGATGACATTGCCCAATCCTATGCCACACTGGCCAGATCCGTGGGAGGACACGTTGCACGCCTGCGCAGCACGTTGCCGGAGGCCCAGAAGCAACAGGTAATGCAGTCCTGCGCCAACTCGGTCCGAGGTTCCATGCAGAGGAGGTATCGCTACCGGGGAGGAGCCCAGGACCAGGGGCAAGGTTTCATGGGCGGCCGACACGGCGGATGGGGACGTGGTGAAGGCGGCCGGGGCGCCGGGTACGGCAGACAGTACCGGGGCGGGCGCAACGACGGCACACAGAGCCTCGCCGGCAGACTCCGACTGACGCAGGAACAAAGCACGTGGATACAACGGCTGGACCCGAACTTCGAGGAGCAGTGTATTGTGCTGCGAGACCGGCTCTATGAGGCCCATACCAACCTCCTCGCAAGTCTGGAAGATGCACAAATGACCGAGCAGGAATTGGCGGCAAAGGTTGATGCTCTCATTGAAGCACACGATGCGCTGGAAAAGAGAGTGGCGCAGCACATTGTGCTGCTTCGGCCGCAGCTTTCGCAGGAGCAGAGGGATCAACTGGGCGGACTGTGCAGCCGCAACGCCGGTGCCGCCGGCCTCACTACACCGACAGGCTCAAGTCTTCTCGGTGACGTTGTGGCCGGACTCCTGTCTTGTCCAGTTCTTGCCGACTCTCTGTAGCCGATCACAGCGGGACGCCATTCCTCGTGGGTGCCGGAGACTGAGATTCAATTCGCCCTTTACACTTGCTGCCCGGTTTCTTATTGTGGCACAGCGATGACATCATTGAAGCAGATTTCGCTGGCCCAGGTCGTGGACACCATGGCCGAGGGTGTGTTCGTCGTGGACGCCTCGCATCACATTGTCCTTTGGAACAAGGCGATGGAGTTGCTCACGGGCTACTCACAGGCCGAGGTGCTGGGCAAAGACTGCTCCATACTTGAATGTGGCGGGCTGCACCGTTCTGATGCGGATCGCCACAGTTGCCCCCTGTTTGACGGCGATCAGACAGCCTCAGGGCGACTGGAATGCCTGCTGCGCGACCGCAACGGGGAACAGATCCGAATGGCGGTTCCTTAAGCGGCATATCGGCGTCTCCATTCGGCCCGGGTCTCGGTGAGAGCGGGATAGTGTTTGTGCTCTCGACGGACCGCTCGTGGCTCGATGCGTCCCGGCCGTTCCGGGACAAGGTGGTGCGCTATTTCGGATATCAGGGCTCTGTAGATCTGCGGCAGCCGCCAGAGGGGCTCGCACGCCAGGGCCGGCGAGAAGATCAGGATCGCCCGGACCGCATGCGCGAAGCTGAGGCGCATCGGGTCGATGTGGTGGAGACTCGCTGCTTCCAGCAGGATCGCGTGCACGAGGTTCAACGCGATGCACCGGGCCGCGAACTCCTTGCGGATGCCGTCGGGACTGTGACTACGCAGCACGTCCGCGGACAGACGCACCTTCAGTTGCTCGAAAGCCGTTTCAATGCGCCCGCGTCGGCCGTAGAGCTGGACGATCTCGGCCGCCGGGTAGTCCTTGGCCTCCAGCAGGGACGTGGCCAGCCAGATCGTCTGCCGCGTGCCCCGGATACGAACGGTCGCCTGCACGAACCGCACCAGCAGGTGCTCCGGAAGCGTTCGGTCTTTCCGGCGATACCGCTTGTTGATCGTCAGCCACCCGAGGAAGTCGTTGCGACTGTAGGACTGCACCCGTTTGATCCGCGAGACGATCAGACGCTGATGGGTCCGCGTGAGGAATTGCAGGCCCAATGACTGATAGTGCCAGAAGTAATGCGCCGCCGAGAAATAGCGGTCGGCCACGAGCAAATCGCCCTTGCGCAGCTTGTCGAAGATCGTCAGGGCCAGCGCCCATTCACTCTGTCGATATGCGCCGAGGGCGTAGGCGATCACGGTCATCGTGCCCGCCAGACACAGGGTCGCCACGCGGGCCAGGGGATAGCGTCCCTGGCCATGATAGCCCGTGTTGACGCCGAAGGCTTCCACCAGAGCCGGTTCCGCCGGCATCGAAACGCACGTTCCATCCAGCAGCACGACCCGATGGCCTCACCAGTAGGCAAAGGCTTCGCCCCACGCCTGGGCGGTCTGGCTGACGTACGTAAAGAGCTTCTCCCACACGGCCAGGGGCAGTCGCGCCCGGGCTTTGGCGACGCTGCCTCGCGAGGGCGATTGCCCTGCTAACTCGGGATGCCGGCTGGCCACCGCCGCCCACTGGACCTGCCAACTGGCGTTGAAGGACTCCTCCGGCCACAGGGCCGCCAGGATCATGTGCAGTATCGTCACGGCTGGCGTGAGGACTCGATCCCGCCAATGGTAGTGAACCTCCACACAGACCTGTTCGATCTTGTTCTCCGGCAACAGTTGTTGAATCGCATTGAGCGTGCTGGCCACGATTCTCTCCGAAATCGTTGGAGCCTTTTGTCCTGAAATGCCGAAGGAAGCTGATGACATCATGACCGGTCTCCTTTCCGATAGCTTTCGTCCGTTATCCGTTCTATCGGTCAGGAGACCTCTTTCTATCTACTCCTTAAGGAACCGCCATTCGGAACAGATCCCCATATTGAAAAGTGCCTCCATATTGAAAGATGCAGATGGTGCAATCATCGGGTTGGTGGAGAGCATTACGGACCTGCGGGACGACGTGATTCTCGTTGATAGAACTCGTGGTCATCGAGAGCCCGGCGCCTGGTGACAATGCTGAATATCGGCTCGATCCCACTGGAGCAATGAACGACTGCTGATGTCACCAGATGATCCAGTAAGTAGCACAGTCAGAAGACAGTTCAGACGGGGTTCTACCGTTTCCTGCACGATGAGTGATCGTGACTTACATTATTACACATCCGCCTT
>Ga0315282_10011473_pt1 | contig 13722 bp, 35 predicted proteins | sample YL17G07_20_MG_FD_203693 | JGI IMG/M metagenome (GOLD analysis project Ga0315282, IMG submission 203693) | Sediment microbial communities from Yellowstone Lake, YNP, Wyoming, USA - YL17G07_20 | ecosystem: Environmental > Aquatic > Freshwater > Lake > Sediment | place: USA: Wyoming | collected... | reverse complement strand
AGAGCCTCTTCAAGCCACTTACTTTTAGCCATGCATTCTGGGCCTTTAAACCCTTCAGTCCGGATCTTGACTTCCCCTTTAGGACTCGATGTTAAGATAATTTTTCCCATCTTAGTTCACCTCGATTTCTAGATCAATATCTCCATTTTCCTGACATACTTCAGTGTAGAAATATCCTCTACGCTCAGCTTCCAACTTTGCTTCCTCGATAGGGTAAAGCTGCCTTATCTTTGCTCCACCTGGGCCAATGATTCTTTCCAATCCACCATCCTGCCAGAAGTCCCACAGCAGGGAAATTTTACCATTGCGCTCCACCACTCCAATCTCATATTTAGCCCCAGGAACATATAAAGCATGATTACATTTACCTAGATCCGCAACAGTAAATCCCTCAGGTAGAGGGTAATCCCCCATGAATCTCCCATACCACTTATAGGTTTTTTGATTCTTTCTGAACACTATGCCTAAACGCTCTACGGTCATTTTAAGAGCATCCAAGCTGTTTATCTCCAGGTTCATTATGCTTACATGACTCATGGTTTCTCCTCCTAATTTTGGGATTCTTCTTCAATTTCATCTAAAAGACTATCCACCCATCTACGAATATGATCAAGATTCCCCTTTGTTCCTTTACCCGAAAGATGATCATAAGCTTCAAAATAACTTTTATCATCTGCTTGTTTAATTTCAACTGATGCCCAGTCAATCATTTCTTCCCTCCTTTTAATATACTTATCGGCAGGATCTTTGAAAACTTTAATGAGTGACATTTTTTGTCACTTATAGATCTTTGGCATTGCCATTATAGGCTATGCAAACCTCATTAAATCCAGAGGTTACACGAGAGGAACATAGGGTTGGGTTTAAATACTCCATACCGTTTTCAATACCATGTTTTCTTTCCTCAATTTCCTGGCAGTGAAAACAGTAATCGGAATGATTCAGGTTTGCTAAAGGCTTATTACATTCCTTACATCGTCTCATTTTACCCTCCCTTTAACGGTACTGGGGGATCTTCCCCCGCTTAGAGCCTTATTGAGCTATTTACGGATCTTTCTTGTCTCGGCCTGGGGTTCATCGGCATCCTTGGAATTAGCTGGCCTAGCATTGAATTTAGCCCATTCCCGAGCCTTATCCAGGATAGTGGCGTTCTGCTTGCTGATCGGTTTGACATTGATAAAAGATGACTCTTCCCCCTCATAGACTGAAGCTACAACGTACTTCTCGATTTCTGCTCCAGTCCATCCTTCAGTCCTGGAAGCCAGGTTCCCATTCAGGCTGGTCTTATACCGCTTGTTCATGATGTCGATGATCTCAACACGTTCCTTTTCAGTAGGGAGATCCACGAAGAAGATATCATCGAACCTACGAAGAAGGGCACCTTGGGAGATCTCCAGGAGGTCTTGAATCTCATTGCAAGTGGCAACAAGATAATGGGGAGACTTCGATTCTTGCATCCAGGTCAGTAAAGAGCTAAACATTGTGCTGGTAATTCCGGCATCTACATGACCTGAAGATTGAACACCGGATAGAACTTTTTCAATTTCGTCAACCCACACTACGCAGAACCCAATAGCATCGATTATAGCCAGGGCTGCTCTCATTCGAGCTTCAGATTCCCCTACCTTGCTACCTTTTAGGGCTCCGATGTCCAGACGAACTAGAGGGCATCCAAAAACTGAAGCAATAACCTTAGCACTCAAGCTTTTCCCACCACCAGGAACACCTACCAATAGGATTCCTTTAGGAGTAGGAAGACTCGATTCTGGCTCAAAACCCTTCTTCCTCTTCTCAATATACTGCTTCAGGCCATCCAAACCACCTAATTGATCAATCGAAACTGGCTCGAAGAGTTCCATCAGACCAGACTTTTTGATCACCTGAAGTTTCTCTTCTTCCAGGACTTCACGAACAAAAGCTTTTTTCTGGACTACGCTACGAGCAAAAGAGTTTTCAGCCTCGGTAATCGTTAATCCCTTAGCAGAAGCGATCACACTGCGCTCGACTTTAATGCCCAATTTCGCATATTCAGGGTTGTCTTTTACAAGCTTTTCGGCAACGGTTATCAGTTCATCAACTGTCGGGAGTTCAAAAGGCATCACGTAAAAGTCTTTTCCAGTTCTACGGGAATTTGGACAACTGGAGAGACAAAAACAAAATGTCTATCTTTGGACTTCATAAGGGGAATGAGGTTCTTGACTAACCGAAGGATCTCAACACTACTATGTGGACCAGTAAGATATTTGTGGAAATCTTTAAGGAAGAATACGGTTCCTTCTTCCTTCATGCTACTGATTGTTTGAAGGAGTTTAACAGGAGTCGGGCATGGGTTTATTTGACCTGTAGCATGTTCTTTTAAACCAGTGGTAACATCCCATGAGTAAACCGAATAACCCTTAGCTTCGAAAGCCAGGGTTTGAATGGCTCTAAATTCCTCATGAGTCTCAATCCAGATAGCTGGATAACCAGATACCAGGTACTGTCTGAATTTGCTCACTTTTTCCATTTTTTTACCCTCCCTTTTTGGTTCTTTCCGTCTTTCTAATATAACTTATTGGTAGGGGGGAGGAAAACTTAAATAAAAAATCAATTATTTTTTAGATATTTTAGTGACATTTTTTGTCACTTTAAAATTTCCTTACCAAACCCAGAAAAGCCATTTATAAATGGGTGAGGTCTTTTCTATTTTATATGTCCCATCATAGTTTGTAGTCCCACTTACAGTAATTAATGTGCCAACAGGTAACTGATGACCTGATATCTCAAGAATCACATCATGCTTCAAAGTCAATCGTCTCGGAAGGAGATAGTAGAACCATTGACTATGCCTATACTTTGCCTTATGTACCTTCATTTTCTCCCTCCTTCCTTCTCACAGAAGAAATAATTATGTTCTTGGGGGACATTATATGTTTATCCTCCACGAGTGAATAATTTTCCAAATCTCTAGCTAAATCCCATGCCCATAATGCATAATTCCCAAGTTTATCTTCTATCATTTGAGGGTATTTATGTTCCAGCTTCCCAAGGCAGCAGGGCATCAAAAACAATGCTTTAGCCTTGCTTTTTTTGTAGAGTTCAACAATCCTGTGTGCAAGATTGCTACACGCATGAACAGAGACAATGATTGAATCTTCATTTATGCAATCTTCCATCAGGGGATCAAAAATACTTCCACAAATATATTCGAACCTCTGAGCATTCCCCCATCTCCGGTTCCTCAACTTGATATCTATTGCTGTGGATTTTTTTACAGGCAGCAAATGAACTGCTAACACTGAGGTCAGGGCATTCCCAGCACAGAGATCCAGTATGCTGTACTGCATGGGGTGAGAAATTATTAATCCCTTAATCTTTTTGACCATACCCATGCTCTCAGTAATTTCTTTGTGGGTATTGTTCCCCAAGGGATGAACAACATTCAGGACATCCCCAGCACACTTCAATCTCAGGAATTCCTCGATGTACCTCATGATTTTTTCTCCTTTAATTCTGGAACTAACCTTTTAACAACAGGGATGATCCAAGTTCTGCACCAGATACCAAATTGCTTTTCAGCTTCTTTAGCATTGAACTCTCCCTCTCCAAAAAACGGTTCATGAAGAGATGGGCCTCTCTCAAGCCTCTCCATTAATTCCTTTGCCTCTTGCTTTCTGGTTCCTGTTGTTTTTGGCATTATACTGTGTCCTCCTCTTCTCTAAGATCATGGTTCTTAAAGGCAGTTCCCTTCCTGCCCTTCTCGAAACCGTATAGATCCCGTTCCCGAAGAGCCCGTTTTTCTGCTCGGGCTTTCCTGAAAACTTTCCTCTGCTCTTTGGAATACCCTAATTCCTTTGCAACAGATTTAGGCGTAGGATTCATTTTGTTTCTCCCTTCTTAGAAGATTTGAGATGTTCTCGGAGCTATTCAAGCTCTTCATCAATTGCTTGAGATCTAGAAGCATAGAATTCATTTCTTTTTACTTGAATCCACATTTCAACATCTGATATTTCTTCAAAGACTATATCTGGAATTGTAGAAAACCCCATTCCATCTGCTATTCCTGAGAAGTACCCCAGTGCAGTTCTGTCGCTTACTTCTTTGAAAGCGTCAGCACATTCTGGGATATTATCATTCAATAGCCAATACATATTACCAGAAACCCATGGTTCAGCATCTTCTGGTGATACAATTATTGCCATTCCATAATCTTCGGAAAGTCTAATGATTCTGTAAGACATTGCTCTTTCCTCCTAATGCTTCAATTCAATCTCCATCATTTGTTCTCTTATATGCTCTAATGAGATCAAGCCACAAGTCAATAACCCCTCAACATCTTTTATTTGTTCCCCCCATCCTGGATAGGCATAAGAAATATCGCTAAGCTTTCCTCGAATGAGTGCCATTTGCTGGCGAATATTCTCTATCAGACTACTCAGTGATTTTGAAAAGTCTGTTCCGTAAATTGGATTCCTTTTATTTTTTTCAGCCAATAATTTTCTTCCTTCTTCAGTGAGACAACCGCACACTTTACATCTTTCCATTTATTCCTCCTCCCTTCCAGGAATTTCTTCATAAGCTTGATATTCTACTCTTTTTAATTGTCTAGTTAATTTCTTCCTCTTGTGCCTGAGTGCTTTCAGTCCCTCAGTCAAACGTCTTAGTTTCTCTTCACCTTGTTGAATATGAGAATTTAAGACAATGATTTTAAGTTTGATTTGTTCCGTATTCATATTAATTTCTCCTAAAAACCTCAAGAGCTTCATCAAGAGTCTCAGAATACATTGACCCCATCTTCCAGGTCATTCGTTTTCTGAACCAATAGGCATGACCATCCCAATGGAATTCCTTTCCAATGAAGATCAAATTACATCCCATTCTCCATCGGAACAGTCCATCATACCTCTTTGTACGTTCTTCAGAGAAAATTACAAGTTTCTCAAGCTCTCCATCTGTGTAGCGATCAGGATCTCCCTGGATAGCAACAACAGAAATCCAATCCTCCTCTGGAGTCTTAGGTTTCATATCATTCCAGATCATAACCCCAGCCCGCTCACAAGGGCCAAATCCAGTTCCTCCGGAGTTCCACATCAATTTCTTTATCATCTCTTCTCTGGTCATTAATCTTCCTCCAACTTTATTTTTGTACCACAAACTCTGCAAACGGTATATTCTAGAATTATATAAAACCAACCTCCCAAACTACTAAGAACTTCTTCAGCACCACATTTTTGGCACTTTACTCTGATGCCTTCTTCTTTGCCCTCATGGTCAGATTTAACAATTTTGACTTTTGCTTCAGCCATTTAATTCCTCTCCTTTGGTTCCTCAGACTCTGTTACTTCATTAAAGTGCCTGACAACAACACCCCAAGCAATTTGTCTTGCTCGTTCATACCCCTCAGAAATTTTGCAAAGAACTATTGTTTCTTTCACATATTTAGGCCAAGGGAGGTCTATCTTGTAGCAGTAATCACTCTCATGAGGATAATATGCAACATAAATTGGATTCTTCATAATATTTATTCCTCCATGTCCACCCATCTTCGAATTATTGTCCTTGCGTAATTTTTTTTTCCTTCACTGAAAAAGGAATTTTGAGACCCAAAATGAGTATCAGGCTCCCAACCCTCTGGGCATTTACTCATCAAAATAGGAAGAAGCCTTTTGTCCCTATCACGTCCAAAACCAAGACCGGAAGGAACCTCAAAAGTGAATTCCTTATGCTCATGCCTCTTTCCTACTTTGTGTAACCCTCTAACCTCGACACTGCATTTGGTATTAGAAAGTCTAGAGAGAGCTTGGGTGAACTGTTCCGGAGTCATTGTAACTTTGACAAACTTGGTAATCGAACCCATGTCTTCAATTTCTATTGTGACCTTTTCCTCACTGGTAAGAATACTTATTCCAGCTTCTTTCAGTATCATGATTTACTCCTTTCCTTTTTTAAAATTTAGCATAACTTCTCTAGCTATTTGAATATCATTGGGGAGACCAATCCTATCCACCCATTCTGTTCCTAACCAACCATTTCGGTATTCATCAAAATGTTCAAGTAAATTCTTACAAGATTCTGCAATTGGATTTAACTTACCCAGGAGCTTTCTACAACGTCTTAATTCAGCAATTATTGCTAACAACTCCTGTGTATCAGGTTTTCCTTTCAGGTCTTCATCGATTTCATCTAAGCGTTTATAGCTAACACAAATAGGCATTTTAACTCCTCCAAAATTTTATCTCTGTTCGTTTATGTATCTCTCTTCTTCTTTCCATTCACGAATAAAATATGTAAGATCCTCTAATTCCTGAGCAACCTCATAACGTCCGGAGGGATGCCCATTTTCCCAAGCTTTCCCAAAGAGGAGCCCGAATTGTTTATCGGTAATTGGGCCAAGGACATGCTGGACAGCTTCACGGCAATGTTTATTATATTCATCTCGAATCCTGGCATCTTCCATTTCATAAAAAGATACTTGCCCTGGAATCCTTTTAACGTAGGGCTGCTTGTTCTTGTAAAGATCAGAACGGCAGTTTTCTCTGAGTTCATCGAAGTTCATACTCCCCTCCTTAATAATTTATGATTCGTGCCGATCCACCTGCTGCTTCGAGAGCCCTCTGGATCATCTTTGCTTCTACTTCCCCTAACTCTTTTTTAATAATTGAAAAATTTCCATTTCGAACGTTATCAAACAAATCTTTTGATTCTTTTAATCCAAGACCAGTATATTCCCTGATGGTTTTTATGACCATAATTCCATGCTCTCCTGTAGCAGTAAGCTCCACCCTGCATAGAGTAGGAGGTGGTGGGTTTATAGAATGGATATCTACAACAGTAAATTCATCATACCCCAGGTATTTGAGCCCAGAACTAAAAATCTTTTCTGCTTCTACTTCAATCACCACTTGAACTTTCATATTAACCTCCTTTCATTTGATGCAAATGTATAGAAATCCTAGAGCTAATAAGAAATTGGACATCCATAACAGCAGAGCCATTCTTATCATTTCAATCCTCGATCTCAATTCTGACTACATTGGATGCTACTGGATATACTCGAATCCCACCTATGCCTGAGACATAGAGACAGGACTTCTTGAGAGTATTCTTGTCAAGATGTACCCTAAATTCATCTCGATTAAGTGGGCCTACCTTGAATTCAATGGTTATGTCTTCAGGGATATAATGAACCACTTCATCCACATCTTTGTTGCCATAAGAAATTTTGGTAGGGCTCCCTCCCAGCATTGACAATTCTTCACTTTGCTTTTTAATCCTGCCCCTGAGATTGCTGATTAACTGTTTAGCCCAAAGGGGCAGCTTCTCGATCTTGGCTTCTTCCTTTTCTGAAATGTACATTATTTTCTCCTTTTGTATGTCTTATCGGCAGAATTTTAAGAAACTTTAATTATTTTTACCTTGCCACTGAATCGATACCCATCATTCTTAAACTTAACGTAGGTTCCATCGAAACGGGCAATCTGACCTACTTTTACTTTGCCCTTGGTAGTTCTGAAGTTACCTCTATAAAAATGAGAACTTTCAACACACTTTGAGTAAAGAAAATCCTCCATTTCCTGGAAGAACCAGGGGGAATCCGGCAGGTCTTTGAATTCACATTTGATAGGAGTGATATCACCATAGGCTCCATGAGTAAATAGAATGTAGCCCTTGTAGACCTTCCGGTACTCAGGATGAAGGTGTCCCCAAGTCATGGACATAACCTTATTCTTGAAGTCTCTTTCTGCTGGTATGAAAGCATCAGCTAAATTTTGATGACTCATCTTATTCCTCCCCCCTCTGATCTTCTTTTTAAATATTTGTTATATCGATTAAGAAACTCTTCTACATCATCTTTATGAATGAGAACAGAATAGTAATGATTAATAGGCTCACCCTTAATTCTTAGACCCACAGCCAGATTAGGCCATCCATCGATGCAACCATGAAGGTATCTACTCATATACTGGCACTGAACCCCAGTTCTTTTTCTTACCATATCTCCAAAATTAATGTACTCTGAATCATGCTGAATTAGATCACCGTCCATTTATTACTCCTTTCCTTTCCGGATCAGTGTAAACTCCCCATCCTTCCAATCATACAACCAAAATCTAGGGACTTTATCCTCTTCCCCAAGGAAAGCACCTTCTAGACGTTTTATGAAGTTTGGCTCATACCCATCTTCTTTTTCATTGGTGTTAAATCCTTCGATAGAGGAAATATCGCTCATCTTGAACTTGGTAGTGTTCATCTGAAAATTCATAATCATTACCATCTTACTGCAAAATTCTCTCCATTTCCCAGGAATCGGATATGGAGTCCTCACAATAATAAAGGGCTCAGTTGTAACAACCAGTAAGTAATGAATTCTACTTGATTTTCTCATGATTCCTCTTTCTCTTCAAAATTAATGCACTCGATAAAATAAGGAGGTAACTGCTTAAACTCTGAAGAATCTCTTGAAAGCACAAGCCTATCTTTTACGGAGCACTGATTTTTATCTAAATGAGCACAGGTTTTGTTATTACAGTAAACTATCGTATTTTTATATGTTTGAAGTTTTGTTAAAAGATCCTTCATTTCATCAGAATATGATTCAAATTCTTCTACATGAGCCTCTAAAGCTGTTTTGATTAATTCAAGATCTTCCTGTGTAAACATGACTTCTTCCTCCTTTATTATCTTATCGGTAGAAGATGCAAAAACTTTAATTATTTTTTGACTGGTTTTTCATACTTCTCGATCAGCCATCCATGTTCTTTAGCTTCAGGATAATGATAGCCTGTAGCAAATACACAAGACTTTAGAGCTGCTTTCTTGGATGCATATGGCCCTCTTACTATCCCCCAGCTGCTTTTAATTATGACTTTCATAATTTTTTCCCTCTTAATTATCTTATCGGCAGATTATTCTAAAACTTTAATGAGTGACATTTTTTGTCACTTGAGTACAAAAGTGTTGCAAAAAAGACACAATAAAATATTTTTATCCTTTTGGGCCTTTTTTTTGATATTATATGTAGAGGGAGAGTTTTTAAGAAAACGTGGGATGGGATGACCAAGAATATTTTACTACGAAAGAAGCCTCCGGAATCCTGGGGATCTCCCTGGCAACAGTGCAGAGGTATTTCGATCTTGGTTATCTCTGGGGGGAAAAGAATCCGATAACCAATAGAAGAAAAATCCACAAGGATTCAATAAAAAACTTAGCAGAAAAAAGTGGGGTTAAACTCCCCATAGCACAAGGAGGGACAGAAAATGGGAAAGAAGAAAAATAGTTACTCATTTCTTGTTAAAGAAAAAGAAGATCTGGATGCTACCCGAGTTGCCAAAGAAGTCAGAGAAGACAAACCAAATTCAGTAGGTTTCATTTTGACCATGGAAGGCGATAATGACGCTATGGTTTGTCTCTATTCGGATTTCTTAAAAAAATTTGATGGTGAAGAGAGTTCTCCCTTTGTTTTAGGTGAACCACTCTCTCCTGATTGGGGACTCGATTCCCTTCCCATGTTGAATAAAAAGGACAAGCTTATTGTTCATTCTGAGAGAGGTTGTCTAATCTACAGGACAATGCTTTGTGCAAAAAACGATATTGGATCAGTCAGGAAAGAACTCAATGAAGCCAAAGAAGCATTGAATAGAGTTCAAATAACAGTCAAAATCCTATAATCTGAAAGGAGAGCGCATGAATAATCTATCTGATATGCTGTCTCAAATAGACAGCATCATGGGGGTAGAACTTATGAATTCTGAACCCATTGTTGGGGAAAGAAGGAGGAGATTTAAAGAATTAGTAAAACTTGATCTTGACTTTGAATCTCTCTATCATAACAATCATCTTTTAATCATCACTGACCCATCCGAGTATGAAGAACTAATCAAAACTGATATAATAAAAGGTATAGAAGAAGTAATTTTGCTCAAGATACCTCAGTTTAATATCTTTATCTGGGCTGGAAATTATTTAAAGAACCAGCAGCTTAAAGAACTGCCCCTAAAATTAGATAAGTAAGGGGGAATAGATGACAGATTTTAGCTTATATGTAGGCAGAATTGTCTGTTTGAGTAAGATTCCACACCAATGTATTTTCGAAGCACTAATACTGGAATGCTCTCCCAATGAGCAATACATCCGGCTCAAGTTAAGAGATGGAACTGAAGCATGGGAAAGTGTTGACTGTTTAAAATTAGAAAAATCTTTTCAATAACATAAAGGACAAAGATAAATGGTATCTAAAAATGCCGAGAGGCTTATTAAGGAGAGGTACGCAAATAAGAATGAATCACCCGAGGATGTTTTTAAACGAGTTGCCAAAGCAATATCAATGAGGGACGATAAATTTGAGAAATGGCTTTATAATTCCATGGCTGAAGGAGTCTTCTTCCCGAATTCTCCCTGTATAAAGAATGCAGGTAAGAAGAAGGGGATGCTCCACGCTTGTTTCTGTCTTCCTCTGGTGGATAGTGTTCAAAGCATATTTGAAACACTAACCAACATGGCTGTCATATTCCAGAAGGGAGGAGGAGTAGGAGTAAACTTTACCCCATTAAGGCCCAAAGGAGCTTCTTTATCCGGAGGTGGAACATCAAGCGGAGCCATAAGTTTCATGTCTATTTATGACTCAACTATCCAGGTTGTTAAGCAGGGAGGGTGGCGAAGAGGAGCTGCAATGGGTATTTTAGAGCACACCCATCCGGAGATCTTGGATTTCTGCCGAGCTAAGATCGGGGGAAAGTTACAAAATTTCAATCTCTCAGTTTTGGTAACAGATGAATTCATGGAGAAAGCTTCCAAAGGTGGATCGATTGATTTAACCCATGAGGATAAAAAGTATGGAACGATGAAAGCCAAAGACATTCTGGATCTGGTTTCTTTAGGCTCCTATGTTTGCGGTGATCCAGCACTTTTATTTTTCGATAGAATTAATAAAGACAATCGCCTATATCCAGAAACAAAATTGAAGATAACAAACCCATGTAGTGAAGTATCTCTCCCAGAATATGGAGCTTGCTGCCTGGGGAGCATTAATCTTTCCAAATTTGTAGAAGGAAGTGATTTTAACTTTGATAAATTCTATGAAACTGTAAGGATGGTCTCCCGAGCCCTGCTGAACATGAATGCCATAAGCTTCTATCCATTTCCTCAAATAACTAAAGTCATGCATGAATTGAATCCTATCGGAGTTGGATTGATGGGTTTCTCAGACACATTAATCATGCTGGGGATAAAATACGACTCCGAGGAAGCTTTAAATTTCATTGATCAGCTCTCGAAACCATACATAAAAGGAACTGATGAGGTTGCTCCGGATTCTTTCTATAACAGGATAATTGCTCCAACAGGGAGCCTTTCAATATTGGCTGATTGCTCTTACAGTGTAGAGCCTATCTATGCCCGATCTTATGAGAGGCATGTTGTAGCAGGAGTGTTCAAAGAGGGGAAAGATATTTATGATTCTGAAATTTGTAGAACTGCTCTCGAAATCAGTCCTGAATGGCATCTAAAAGTACAAGCTAAATTTCAGAGCATTGTTAATGGAGGGATTTCAAAGACGATAAATTTACCAAATGAAGCATCAGTGGATGATATCAAAAAAATTTATATATCTGCCTGGAAAATGGGAGTAAAAGGTGTCACAGTATTCCGAGAGGGCTCAATTGATGGAGTATTGGTCAATACTGAGAATAAAGGAGCAAAATGTGATGATGTCTGCCACTTATAATTTCAAAAAATAGTTATCCTTTTGGAGCCTTTTTTTGATATTATATATAGGGAGACAGTAATATCGAAAGGAGAAAAATCATGAAAAGAATCTGGATCATCGTAGCATTAATCTTATTGGTTCCTTCTTTGGTTTCTGCCGCTCAGTATGTGGTTACTGATGTAAAGGGAGAAAAAAAGTTTCTCATAAATAATTGCACATTAACAACCTTAGATGGGAAAATCGTCAAAGGATCTGGGGTCATCTGTCTGGGGGAGAAAAAGGGAATTGCAGAAGAGATGTATTTGATGATTCCCATTGATCCTTCTAATCCCAATAATACTATTACACTACATGTTGTCATCAAAAAAGGTCAAAAGAAAAATAATATTATGGGAGGAACCATTTGGGGAACACTAACAGAAAAGTAAAACTCCTTGCTGCTGCTCTATTGGTTTTGGTCTGGTCTGGAGCATCAATCGGAGCAATAAATAATTCCTATGCCTTCAGACCTGATTCTAAAATGGAGATCCCAGATAAACCAGGGAATCTCAATGAAAAGATACCTTTCCTTGATGACTTCATGCAGGTATTTAAATACTGTCCTGGAATAACTGGGGTAGGCATAACAACAGATGGTGATCTTGCTATTAAGTTGGAAAGCGAAAAATACCTTACCAAAGAACTAATAGACAAACTTGATGAGTATTTTTTACCAAGATTAGAGAAAGCAAAGAAGGCTGGATTTAAAAAGTTCTGCATCATTGTGGGCAATGTTATATTTAAATTTAAGCTCAAGTAAAGCGAGAAGGAGGGAAGGAAAGTAGAGTCTTTAACAGGGCTCTACTTTCCAGGGTGAGATTTATGAAAATTCAAATAGTCTTAGGTAGCAATTTTGCTGATTGCCCTTTCTGTGGTTCTAATGCGAGAGTATATCCAAGTTCCAATTTTACTAGCATTGAAGGGGGATGCGATCACTTCAAAGGAGCCTCAGAAGTAGATTACCCAAAGGAACCATGGAACAGTAGAATGTTCATATTTGTCAATAATGATTAATAAAACTTTCATTATACCAATAGAATATTGGAACGATTATTTCTGGATTCCGGTAATTCCAGATTCAGGATTTTCCGATACAAAACAAGGTCAGTTTGTATTTTTCAAGAGAATGTGTAAGAATTATTTTGTAATAACTATTCCATAACATTCAGAAGAAAGAGATATACTATGAACAAAGAAATTCGAACAGTCAAAGACCTGATCGAAACTTGGTCAGAAGAAGAACGAGAAGCACTCAAAGACAATATCGCAGAGGCATTAGAGAGAGAAAAAAGTATTAATGAGTTCAGAAAAGGAATGGGTAATGCTGAGAAATCCCTTGATGATGCTATAAAAACTATGATTCAATCTCTCCAAGAACTCCTGGCCACATCGGTAAAAATGAGAGAAGAATCATATAGGACTCTCTTAGTAATAGCAGAACCAAAGGGGACAGCATAACCTGATGAAAGAAATTAAAACTTGTCAGGTCAAATCCTGTAGAGATTACCTGAGAGGAAAAGGAGTTTGGATTTTGATCTGTCCTAAATGTGATAGAAAGCTTCGTGGGACTCGGAAGGATATGAGCAGAAGAAAGGATCTTATGGAATCTAAAAGGGGGGATAAAAATGTTCGGTGAAATTTATCACTATGATTCTCCAAAGATCAATGAGCCTATTCTTGAACCAGGTCTCATAGATATGGAAATAAAAACTAAAATAAGACATGAAGAAAAAGCTTGCCCAGCTTGCGGGAAAGGGCCACTTTCGGAAGGATTTACTGGAAATTTTTGCCGAAATACCGATTGCATTCGGTATAAAATACAGATCTAAAGGAGGATACAAGTGATCAAGCTGTTCTATTTTCACTCTGGTCTAGCAATAATAGCAGAAAAAAACGTTGATGGAAAAGGAAGAATTTCCTGGAAGTATCCTATGATACTTCAAAATGTGATAGATCCAACAGGAAAACCCATGGTTGCATTACAATCTGCGGTTTCTTTT
>Ga0315282_10011472_pt1 | contig 13722 bp, 13 predicted proteins | sample YL17G07_20_MG_FD_203693 | JGI IMG/M metagenome (GOLD analysis project Ga0315282, IMG submission 203693) | Sediment microbial communities from Yellowstone Lake, YNP, Wyoming, USA - YL17G07_20 | ecosystem: Environmental > Aquatic > Freshwater > Lake > Sediment | place: USA: Wyoming | collected... | reverse complement strand
TAACATGCTCCCGGCTTACCGTGGGTATGGGAACGGGATAAGCTGTTACCAGTGCTGTGCTTATCAATTCGCAAACACGCCTGAAACGGATCCTAAGTTCAACGAGAAGCTCTACTTCGAGGATGGGCAGCATTTCAGTATGGGTGGCTGGCAGGTCGTCTCCTTGAATATGCCTCGACTTGCATATAGAGCGAATGGCGACTATGATAAACTGCTTGAGGCTGCCCAGGAGAACATGCGGCTTGCGGTAGGTGTCTTCAAATCGAAGCAACACTGGATGGGAAAAGCTATCAATAATAAGATGGTTCCCTTCGCAACCCAAACTCCTCGAGATCCTCGTACTGGCAAGTTAGGCCCACCCGCGGTCGACTTCTCCGAGTTAGTGAATGTAATCGGAGTAGTTGGAATCAATGAGATGGTTCAACATTTCACTGGAAAGCAGCTTCACGAAAGCGCTGACTCGATTAAAGTGGCTATAAAGCTTCTACTTGACATGGAGAAATACAGAAAGGGTCTCGAGATGAGAAATGGCTTCAAGATTATGCTCGCCCGAACTCCAGCAGAGAGCACAGCCCAGACATTTGCCATTAGCGATCTAGTAAGCCCAGTCTACAAGAAGTACGCTAAAGATGTAGTAAAAGGTGACCTCGAGTCAAGCCTTGCTTTAGCGAAAGGAAAGCGCGATCTACCTGTCTACTACAGCAACGGCACACACACGTATGTTGGCGCGAAAATACCGCTTGGCCAGAAAATCGACATAGAACACAAGTTTTTCCCAATACTAAGTGGCGGAAACATATTCCACGCATGGTTAGGGGAAGCATGCAGCGATCCTGAAGCCCTATACAAGCTGACACAACGCATCTGCCGCAACAGCCAGATAGGATACTTCAGCTACACTAAGGATCTTACTGTCTGCAGCCAATGCCAAACAACTTCAGGTGGATTATTGAAGAGCTGCCCCACATGCGGTTCAGATAGCGTCAAGTGGTGGAGCCGAATCACAGGGTATTATACAGATGTAACAGGATGGAATGAAGGAAAGCGCCAAGAGCTTATGGACCGATACCGAGTTACCATTTAAATTAACAAATTAATCGGTACTTTTACTAGTCAACACAGCTATGCTTAGTGATCCATATTGTCCCTTATTGGTAGATCCGTAACTGAAGCGCCTACCCCTTGTCTTTTACTGGACCTTGATAAATTCAATTGGAATATTGAAAAGATGTTCACTTTTGCTAGAAATGCAAAGGTTGGCATACGTCCACACGCTAAGACATTCAAGGCGGCGGCAATTTGTAATCGACTCCTCGAGGCTGGAGCTTTAGGCATAATGACTCAAAAACTGAGCGAGGCAGAAGTGCTTCTCAATTCAGGTATAATTTACGGCGATAAGAATATTCTAATTAGTCAGGAGTTCACAGACCCAGGGAAAATTGAGCGACTAGTTGGATATAATGTGGCGATGGGCGAGGGTAAGGTGATTACGAGTATAGATGATTTCCGTGAAGCACAGATGATTGACCAAGTGGCTCGCGAGTGGGGAGTGAAACAGCATGTTGTAATTGAAATGAGTCAGGGACGTTGCGGAACCCCCCCAGGTACGCCCACAGTTGAGCTAGCTAAGAAGATCGTGAACCTTCGAGGACTCGTATTCCGGGGAATTTATGGGTATGAGAACCCTGTGAAACGAGAAGTTGCTTTAGAGCGTGATAAGCTGACAGTTGATACTGCCAATATGATTCGGGATGCTAACATTCCAGTCGAAATAGTCAGTGCAGGCTCGACAGATACCTATGAAGTTACAGGCTCTTACCCTGGGATTACAGAGATTGAGCCAGGTAGCTTCGTCTTTGGCGCAGGGCCTGAAGGGAGTGGATATGGATGGACAAGTAATAATAATGTCTATTTTAAGAATAGCCTCACAGTGCTCACAACAATAATCAGCACTAATTATGCTAACCGCGTTGTTACCGACGCTGGTTCAAAAGCCATGAGTGGAGGCCACGCCAATGTTCAGCCACCGGTTCTAGCACATGTCAAAGGTGAGCCAATTAAGTTCGATGATGTGGGCTTCAGTGAGGAGCACTGCACTCTCTTTTTCAAGGAAGGAAACCAAGACCGCTCCAAACTTAAATGGGGAGAGAAGATTGAACTCACACCAAACCATTGCTGCACAACCGTTAATCAACATGACGAGCTTCTAGTTATAAAAAACGGCCGTATAGCAGCTGTTTGGCCTATAACATCGAGAGGAAAATACACTTAAATCTTCATTTTCAAAGAAACTATGACTTTTTTAGATATAAAGGCGGAATGTACATAAAAAACTGATTTTTATGTTATTATTTCTCAATCTCTTTGGGATCTCTAACCTTGAGATAAGCCCAAATTGCTACAAAAGCCATACCAAAGGAACATACTATGAATGGGTAAGTTGGGCTCTGCATGTATAAAATTCCTCCTAAAGCTTGACCTATAGAAAGGGGGATAAATAATAGCATGCCTCCTCCACCCTGAGTACCTCTTATATCAACATAGAAACTCCCAGTCCCAACCGTAGAAGTAACTCGTCCCCTCCTTTCCCTCGGAGTCCAATCAGATAATAGAGACTGGAAACCCGACATCAGGAAGGCATTAGTGAAAGCCATTACGATTGCAAGGCCTGCCAGCCCCCACCAGTCTTTGATTAGAAATATGAAAGCTAAGGGAAAAAGTGGAACAATAAATGTGAATGGTATAAGGAATCTACGCCTCCCATACTTATCCATTAACATACCTGCATTGTAAGCAATAGCTAGATTTGTAACTCCTTGAACTGCTGAGGTTAAACCCCATTGCGTAGCTGTTACACCAATTATTGCGGTAGCATAAATGATCCACATTGACCCAGCTAATCCGTTGAAGAACATCTGAGTGACCTGCATTACCGCGATCGCTATTAACGGATCAGGCAACCATCTAACAGTCTGGAAAAAGTTGGAGTAAGAGTCTCTGAAGACCTTTGGTAAATTTTTCCAGTCTATTTTCTCTGCCTTAGCTGGATCAAGAGTTTCCTTAAGGGTTGCACGACGAATGAAAAAGACCAAAATTCCCGCAGCAAGGCCTATCTGATATATCATCCGCATAGCTGGAATCAACCCCATTTTATCTACAAGGTAGCCTCCAACTGAAGGGGCGAATATGCCGATGGCTTGGGGGATAGATATTGCCAATCCGAACCCTGCAGCCCTCTGTCCAGCTGGCATAGAGTCAGCCATGAGTACTGTAAGGATAGGCATATAGAATAGAACGAAACTCTGCCAGAATGCTGCAAAAGCCACCGTCTGCCAGTTCTGGGCTAATGCGTAGGGAATAAAGCTGCTTGCATATCCAAGTGTAGCCCAATTAACCAGCTTTACTCGTCCGGACTTGTCAGCGATGTATCCACCTAATGGATATAGAAATAGACCAGCTAAAGCAGCGATTGACCTCACGTAGCCAACGTCAGCCGGGGATCCTCCAAGCTGCTGAATGTATAGCGGTACATATGAGGTAGGTATGTTAGTTGTGAAGGACCAGATGCATTGGCACAAAGTGAGCCAGAAAAGGTTCCCTCTCAAAATCCCAATGCCAAACTCCTTCTTGGTTTCAGTAATCGTCATTTATTGTATTCCTCATGTAATTCTGAACGAGTCGGAACTTGTTCTAGAAATCTTCTTCAGGACAAATATTTTAGCAGTATGTTTCAACAGTTGTACTTTAAAAATTGTTATCTTGGTTTTCTACTTTTCAATTTCCCTGGGATCTTTTACCTTAAGATAAGCCCAAATAGCTACAATTACCATACCTGCTGAACAGACGATGAATGGGTACGTTGGGTTAATCATGTATATAGTTCCACCAAAAGCCTGACCTATAGCTGCAGGAATGAATAGTAGCATACCTCCACCTGAGGTTGTGCCCCTAATATCAACATAGAAGGCTCCTGTGCCAACCGTCGAAGTGACTCTGCCTCTCCTTTCCCTGGGAACCCAGTCAGCTAGTAGAGACTGGAATCCAGAGAGTAGAAAGTCATTCGTGATTGCCATGGGTACAACCATTAGTAGGAGACCAGTCCAGTTTTTAACCAAAAAGGCGAAAGTTAGGGGTATTAAAGGCGTCAAGAATATGAAGGGTATTAGGAACTTACGTCTACCATGTGTATCCATTATCTTCCCAGCATTATAAGCAACAATCATACGAGTAGTACCTTGAACGGCTGAGGTTAAACCCCACTGGGTAGCGGTTATTCCAATTATTGTATAAGCATATACAATCCACATTGAACCAGCTATGCCGTTAAAAAATATCTGAACAACCTGCATTATCGCTAAAACCCTTACCGGCTCCGGTAACCATTTGATAGTTTCCCAGGTGCTGCGATACGATTCTTTAAAGATCTTCGGTATATTATGCCAGTCGATCGGCTCAAGCTTACTGGTGTCCAGAGTCTCCTTAAGAGTAAAGCGTCGAAGCAAGGCGACAAATATTCCTGCGAAGAAACCAACCTGGTAAATCATTCTTAAAGCAGGGATTAATCCCATTCTATCAACCAGGATTCCACCAACGGAAGGAGCAAATATGGCAACGGCCTGAGGAACAGAGATTGCTATACCGAACCCTGCAGCTCTCTTCCCGATAGGTATAGAGTCAGCCATCAAAACTGTAAGAATCGGGTTATAAAAAAGCACGAAACTTTGGAAGAAAGCTGCGAAAGCTATCGTCTGCCAATTCTGGGCTATAGCGTAAGGAATAAAGCTGAATGCATAACCAAAGGTTGCCCAGTTTATCAGCTTGACACGACCAGATTTATCTGCTATATAGCCACCAACAGGATATAGAAAAAGACCAGCTAAAGCTGCGATTGACCTAACATAGCCAACATTAGCAGCGGTTCCACCAAGCTTCTCAATGTATAAGGGTAGATAGGAAGAAGGAATGTTAGTTGTGAAACCCCATATACACTGACACAAAACAAGCCAGAAAATGTTCCCCCTAAGAATTCCAATTCCAAATTCTTTCTTTGTTTCAGCTGTAGCCATTTACCATATTCCTCAGAAACACTGATTAATCGGGAGAGTTCCATATCCGTATTTTAAACAAGTATTTTAATTATTCGGAAAACTATAGAGACAATAAATTAATCAGCATTTTTAAATTACGAAAAAGAGATGTCAACACAATGCAGAAAGCGATAAATGGGAAATATGTTTTAACATACGCTACAATTTTCTCTTTAATTCTAATTTTATTCTACATTATCCCAAGTGGCTGGGCTGAGGTGTTTACCGCTGCATCCTCAGCTGCATCACTTGATCTGCTAAGCCTTAAAGCATCTTGGTGGACGGAGATGGGAATCACATATATCCAGCTAATTGGAGTCAGAACGGTCGTTGTTTCGGTGATTAGAGAGTGCACCGCTTTGAATGTTCTCGGCGTAATTGCTGGGCTTGTCCTACCGCTTCACGCTTCCCTTTCAAAAAGGTTGTTTGCTTCTATTTCAGCAGGCATTACGCTATTTGCGTTGAATATCCCAAGAATAGCGCTTACAATCTATCTCACAGCCTATGATATCTGGCCCTTCACGCTTCTCCCAGAGAGAAGCCTTGAAACCTACCATTACCCTATAAGTTTTGGTTTTGGGGTTGTAGGTGTTGCACTGGTTGTCCTAGGGCTCAGTCGCTGGATAATACCAGAATTAGGCGATACACTCGTTAATATAATCGACTGGGTTATAGGCAGTTTTAGGAGCATACAAGTTAAAAATGGAGACTAATTTAATAAGAGCAAGATGCGTTATTGTTAGATATTTATTAAGAATCGGATTATGTGCATTAGTAATATGGATGTAACTTCATGAACATTCTTTTTACTATATAAAATGCTAAAGGAAGGATGTTTACGCATTCGTGTTAATCATTTGTAGGTTTTTTAGTGTAGAGGATCATTGCTTTAAGAATCTCAGTCTCATTTATTACTCCAATAAGCTTCATTAAAACATAATCTTCAACGATGTATAGATTATCCATTTCTGATTCAAGAATAATAGGCGTTAGTTCCATAAGATTCGTGCTAGGAATAGTTACTTGTGGAATTTTTAAAGATAGGCTACCAACGGGTTTAGCTTTGTTTGTTTCATCGCTGAGAAGGAAGTCTTCAAGGGTTAAGGCTCCTAATAGTCGTCCCTCATCGTTTATTACAGGATACTCTTTAAAGGGTAGATTTATAACGCGGTTAGAAGCATCACCTATATTTTCAGACTCTTTTAAAGAAAAGGGATTCAGGTGCATAAGCTCCTTAACTTGAACTTCCCTTAACTTAGATGCAGCTTCGGTTGCTTCAGCTTGGTGATGGAGGATATTAATCATGGACTCTTCGGCTTCGAGTTCATCGTTAGGTTGAAGCTCCTCGTAGAAGCTAACACTGCCGCTTACAAAATAAGCAGTGGCAGCTGTGATTAATGTCAAAATTATTGAACTAGGCCCTGTCGTCTCTGCAACGAAAGCAACGCCTGTTAGTAATGTTTTATTTGTGGTGGCAATCAACGCAGCCATCGCTGCTATCACAAGTTCTGGATCGTGAGCTCCTGGAATCACAGATACATAAATGGCACCCACCATTGCTCCAACAAAGATGCTTGGAACAAACAAGCCACCTGATCCACCTAGACGAAGAGTTATACATGTAAGAAAAATCTTACCAAACAATAATGCAATGAGAAGACTAACGTCGACACCACCATTGATTGCCATGTTGATTGTTGGATAACCTGTTCCGAGTATCTGTGGTAGAAATAACCCTACTGTTCCAATTATCACCCCTGATAACATTGCAAGAATGTATCGATTTACTTTAACCCCCCTGACCCAACGCCCTAAATATTGGTAAGACTTGACAAAGATGACTCCAGCACCAGCTGTTATTAATCCTAATAAGAAAGCATTCAGAAGGGCTGAGCCAATAGGAAGCTTCAACTCTGGTACTTGGGTGAATAACCTAGCTTGGCCTTGAAAAGTAATAAAAACTATGTAGCTTGATATCGAGGCAATTGTAGCGGGAATGAAAGCTTTTCGAGCAAAATCACGTTTAAATGGCACTTCAAGGCCAAACATGATGCCAGTTAGAGGTGCCTTGAAAACAGCAGCTATCCCGGCTGAGGCGCCAGCAAGCAGAAAGGTACGCACATCTTCTCCTTTTAGGCCAAGCCTTTGAGCGACCTGAGAGCCTAAACCACCGCCCAAAAGGAGGCTGGGTCCTTCGAATCCCGCACTGCCGCCAGAACCTATTGTAATGGCTGAAGCGAGAGGACTTAGAAGGGTGTCCTTTAGTGTAACTCTACCTCCCTCATAGTGGTAAACCTCAAGCAGCCTATGGCTTCCTGCGCCTGTTCGTTTTGATGAACCGAAAAGATGTACAAGGGTGTACGCTATGATTACACCAATAGTTGGAATTAATATTATGAGGTATCTGTTGAGGTCCACTAATTCTGTAGAAAAATCTGCGATAATATGGTATAATGTTATCAGCACCGATGTACCGGAGCCGACGATTATACCCACAAAAGCAGAGTATCCAATAATCTTAAGATAGCTAGTTACAACTTCTCCAGTTCTATGCTCTCTTTGCCACATCATGGTTTTGGCGCAGCTACGAGTCATGAAACATGACTGAGCTTAAATATAATTGTAGTCATTTTCTGGAGACTTGATACAAATGAATAATAGCGAAAAATCAGGTTAGCTTGGTATTAAGAATAGATTATAAGTCGCTGAGTTACCTATACGAAGAATAAAAAAATATTATAAAATTCCAAAAAAGTAGAGAAATAGTTTATAGGCTTTTTGCGGCCTCAATTATTTTAGCTGCTTGATTTTCAGTTAAACCAGTTTTCTCTGCTAAAACCTTTGGTTTAGATTTAGCAATGATTATAACAGAGTCATAGCCAGCAACTTTCAGTTTTTCTGCAGTAACAGAGCCAACGCCCTTGATCTCGGTTATCTCATGTTTTGGTGTTTGAGGGTCACTGAATTTGTTTTCGGGTTTTTTCGGAGTTTTGTCCTCTGGTTTAAGGCGAATACTTATGACTGAAACACTTCGCTTACCACCTTCACTCTCTAACTCTTCAGTATTGATTTCAACTTCGGGCTTCGCTACATCTGATAGAAATTTGTTTCTACAAAGCTCAGTGACATTTATTGCGCTGGTTATTGCTCGTCCTCGAGCTTTTAGAGTGATGCCATCTGGACTTGCATTATAGGCTGTAATTACAGCTAAGACATAGTTCATAGCTGGTTTACTTAATAATATAACTATCAATCAGGCCTTACAAAGTGCTATTTATTAAATATTTTACGATATTTCAAATGATAATGAGCAGTAGAAATTATTATAGCCCGAGTCAGATGCATTGAAGCTATGCGTATAGAAGATAAGTTAAAAGCACTAGGATTAGAGCTGCCGCCTCCTCCGAACTATAAGGGGAATTACATAGGAGCGAAAGTTTCTTCAGATAAAATAGTTTTCATCTGTGGACAAGGCCCATTTGCTATGTCTAAGAGAGGCATGGTTGGAAAGGAGCTTACAATAGAGGAAGGATACAAAGCAGCTCAGGAGGTCGCTTTAAACTGCCTTGCACAATTAAAAAGAGAGATAGGAGATCTTGATCGTGTCAAACAGGCTCTACAAGTTATTGGTTTTGTTAATAGCGCTGAAGGTTTCATGGATCAGCCTAAAGTGATGAATGGATTTACAGACCTTTTAGTTGAGCTGTTTGGCAACCCTGAGGGAAAACCTGCTCGGGCTGCACTTCCGGCACATCATCCAGGGTGGATAGCTGTCGAAGCGTGGATGGTTGTCGAGCTTAAGGAGTAGTTTTCTTTCTTTCTTCATTTATGCGTTCGCTGAGGTGACCGAGTTCTAATTCGGCATCGGCAGCTAATTTCCGAAGTACATTGAGTCGCCAAGTGATTCTCGCATCAATAAATGCTTCAGAATCTGTGTAATCATTAATCTTAGGGCAATCCTTAGAAGCATTTGAGGATGCTCCGATCCATTGGTTAAGATCCCTATGGAAAATCTCGTCGAGCGGATCCTCACTTTCAGCTTGTTTTATAATGTTACATAATCTTTCTCGGCATTTCTTGCAGACTAGATAATGTTCAAGTATTTCTTTCTCTGATTCGAGGCTGACTAAGAAACTGATGTATTCACCTTCCATAGCAAGTAGCCACAGGGGTTCACAATTGTCAGCTGCGTGTTCAACTCTCCCAAAAAACCCGTAGCTACTTGAATGCGTCATAGACAAAAGTAGAGTAAGACCCCTTAAAAACCGTAGCTTCATAACCAATGCTTGATAAGTGAATGCCATGAGTAACGAGAACATCATTAAAGCAATTTCGGATGCTCGGACTATCCTACAACGCTATGAGATATATGGGGAAGCAGTTAGGCAGGGACTAAAACAATTGGATGCACTAGAAAACCTTGTAAAAAATGGGGAATATAATGAAGCATATAGTCTGGGTGTTAAGCTTTACTCGACGCTATCACCCTATAGGGATTATGTGCCGGATCTTGTAGCTAAAGCAGATGTAATCAAGGTACTATTGGAGCAAAAAAGGGAAAGCACTACTGGTGTCTAAAGGCATTAACTAGAACTACCAGTCCGACGAATATTATAAGTAATGGCCATAATCTATCGAAGGATGCCCAAGGGTAATAGTCTCCGATTAGAGCAGATATACCTAGAATTAGGATGAATAAGCCGATAATTACGCTCCACATGTAGCTGCGTCCGAAGCATGCATCCTCATTCCACTGTCTACGATAAGTTTGGTATTCCTTATAAGGCGGTGGATTAAGTGGAGCACCACAGTTTTTACAGTTAACAGCATCATCTGGGTTTTGTGTTCCACACTTTGTACAATAGACCATAAATCAGCCCTGATCAAGTGTCGTGCTGCAGTTATAGAAAGTTTACGTTTAGCGAAACCATTTTTCTATTTATTTAAGCGAGTGGAGCAGCCTTCTTTCACACATTTAGAACAAACAAGGATATGATCAATTTCTGATAGTTTAATACGTGAGTCGATCCAGTACAAGGTCAAAAACAGAAAATAGAAATCCAATACAGAACCATCGTTAAGCATTCTTAAGCCTATTCTGAGAAGAGCGACGCCAAAAACAAATATTATGTTGAGTAAAGAATGTATCATTGGATTATCGAAATCAATTAAATGTTGAAGGACGCCTGCTGCAACTAGGAAAAATCCAATCCAGAATGTTACTGTGACATTAAAATCCCAGCCCATTATTAGATAATAAATAAAAATCAGGATTGAAACTAAAGCCCCAATTGTTAAGCCAGTGCAACCAGCACAAAAAACATGTCCTTTTAGATGTATAACATGGTTTACATAGCGTTCACATTGTGGATGATGTCCAGCAAAATCGTGAATTGTTTCACTTTTAGGGATGTCCCTCTTTTTTAAGCTGAGAAACTTTTCTGGGAAAAACCCTGCCAATCCACCAATAGCGTTAATTCCGATGAAAAGGTAATCTGTTAATCTTCCTAGGTTTAACAGAGACTGTCCTTGCCAGAAATAAGTAAGAAGCGGAATTGAACAGAGACTAAGTAATGGGTATAATAATGAGTAAAAACGAGGATCTTTAATACTTGATTTTTTTAGTACGTGATAAATCTCATAGAAATGTTGAGTTAAAAAAGGAGTTTTTCTTCGATATTCTTCGCTTTCTTCATCAGGACTTAACTTAAAGTGAGGACCCTCACACAAAGCGCATGCCTTAGGTAGCTCAGCGATGAGGATCTTCAATATTGCTCAATGAGGAATATCTATTTGCTGATATCAATGTTCCCGCTGGAATTGCGGGATATTAGTATTCAGAGATTCATTTAAATCGGTAAAAAAAATTTGGTATACATGCTCGTTGAAAAGAGGTTTTTGACGGTTGGTGCTGAACTTAACTATGCTGAAAGCTCAGGTAATGGCCCTCCACTGCTCTTCACCCATGGATTAACCGATAGGTGGCAGTATTTTCTCCCAATAATTCCATTCATTTCAGAAAGGTGGCATGTTTATTCACTTGACTTTCGAGGACATGGCAAGTCGAGTCGAAGCCCACCATACAGATATTTGGACCATATTTCAGACTCGGTGGCTTTCCTTGAGAAAGCTGTAAGTGAGAAATGTGTGCTGTTTGGGAGTGCCCTTGGCGGTATGGTGTCGCTTATGGTGGCAGCGAAAAGACCGGATCTTGTTAAAGCGGTTGTTTTTGGTGACGCAAATATAAAGAATGAGGGTATTCACCAGACAATGGTTAACTACCATTGCTACTGGGAGGGCTGGAGAAAAATTGCGGGTTATAGAGGATCCTTTAACGAGTTGGTTAGACTTGTATCTAAGATGCCTGTATGTGTTCCAGGGCAAGGAAAAAAGACATACGGTGAAGGACTTGACTCGATTACTTTAATGAATAAAGCAAATTACCTACGATACCTCGACCCAGAGGTCCTAGCGGATTGGGATCAAGGTGGAATAGATGTGTCAGCTTTTCATAACGTGACTCAGGGTTATGATGAAAAGTTATTAAATAATATCCAATGCCCAGTGCTACTGATACAAGGTAACAAGGATAAGGGAGCAATACTCACTGATGAGGAAGTAGAATATGCTAAGAGCGTCATATCAAGTTGCTACCATGTTTACATAGATGAATACGATCACAACCTAGGATTCTATAATTGGAATACAGGGAAATTACTACAGGCTGTGAACGTTTTCCTTGAGTCACTCTTCTAGATGCGAACCATCACAGAATGGTTTATTCTCAGATTTACCACAGCAACATAGAGTGACCCTGTTACGAACCTCATAGATTTCTCCCTTAGCTGATTCAATCTCCACGCGACCCATAACCCAGAGAGGCCCAGGGATACCGTCCTGGTCCTCTGTTAAACTTATTTTAGGCTTAAAGTCAGGCTCGATAAGGTTTCCTTCCTTATCATACATTACCAATCTGCCTGAGGGGCAGTTGGCAGCCTCCTCTATGGCTAGTTTCTTGTACTCAAGATTATCAGAGTTCGTTGTCAAGTTCCAAATGTTTCCCGCCCTATCGCAGAATCCAGCTCCAATACATAGCGCTTTCGCATCGTACAGGTCTAGCTCTGGGCCATTGAAAACTTTAGCTTGTTTTAAGTGGGATTCGTTGCTTGCAGTCTCTGTGCCATCAAAGCTATTCTTGAAATGGCTACCATCACAAAATGGTTTATTCTTTGAGCAGCCACATCTGCAGAGAGTATATGTTTCAGGTACATTGTATTGCTCAACTTCCCGCCATCTGCAGGAGTACCCATCCTCGTCCGGCTCAACAACCATTTTGACTAGAGGGATTTTACCATATACGACATATGGCCCATTCTTTGTTACCCTTATTCTTGGTTTTCGAATAGCCATAGCAAACACTCTGTAAATAAACTGAAGTTATCGGATTTAAATTACTCCTAAATGCTAACCTTTGAATTCTTGAAGCAAGCATATATCCATGATCGCAATGTCTCGACCTTCTGAAGGATACTTAGAAATAAGTGGCTACAACACCCATTATACTCGTTGGGGTGAGAAGGGGAGTAAAGTGGTACTTCTCCATAGCATGGGGATGGATTCTCACAGCATGGATCTTCTCTCAGAGGCTCTATATCATAAGCATCGCATACTTGCAGTCACAATCTTAGGTCATGGAGATTCCTCGATTCCTGATAAGCCAATCACACTTCCCGAGCATGCGGATCTAATGTATCAATGCATGAAAAAGCTGGATTTTATGCCATGTATCCTCATCGGCCACAGCATTGGAGGCAGAATTAGCATGATAATCGCATCGGAACATCCCTCAGAGATTAGAGGTCTTATACTCGTTGATATTGTACCTCCAGATCCCGCTGCACATCCATGGAGCCAGCAAACACCCGAACCATTCAAGAATACAACTGAAGCTCTAAATTTTCTAAAATTGAGGTACCCAAATTTCACCTCGGAGTACATCGATAACAGGCTCAAGTATGGGTTTACTATTCAGACTGATGGCTCACTTAAAATGAAGCCAGCCGGCAATGCGAATATGACGAGTTATGATACGGATCTCTGGCCTTTTGTGGAGAGGATAAGAGTCCCAACACTATTAGTTTCGGGCTCAGAGAGCAACATAGCCAAACCGGATAAGATCGAGCGGATGAAGAAAAGTATACCACGTTTTGAGGTTGTTATCATAGGAGGTGCAGGTCACATGGTTCCTCAGGAAAAACCCAAAGAGTTTGAGGATGCTGTCACTATTTTCATTAAGAGAGTCGAGTGATTTTTAGTTGAAAAATATTAGTGTCATCATAATTGCATGTTTATTGATTGGAGTTGGATTCATCTTAGCAGTAAACTCCCATTTAATAGACCTTAGTTCAATTAATCTTTCTCAGATCCCGTTTCTATCGCAAATTATTCAGAAATTGGTGCCAACGAAGCCAACCACTTCACAATTGATTGATTATGCTTTAAAGGAGATCAATATTGAAAGGATGAAACATGAAGTTGGGAATGTTACACTTAGCCCAATAAATTGTGCCCAGCTTCATGCTGAAGACATGTTATCGAATAGATATCTAAGCCACTGGGGTACAGATGGATCTAA
>Ga0315282_10011471_pt1 | contig 13725 bp, 11 predicted proteins | sample YL17G07_20_MG_FD_203693 | JGI IMG/M metagenome (GOLD analysis project Ga0315282, IMG submission 203693) | Sediment microbial communities from Yellowstone Lake, YNP, Wyoming, USA - YL17G07_20 | ecosystem: Environmental > Aquatic > Freshwater > Lake > Sediment | place: USA: Wyoming | collected... | reverse complement strand
GGAAGCTCGATGGAAGGATCTTCGGCAAGCATGGAGAGTGCCGAAATTCCGGCAGGCAGGAAGTTCAGCATCAGGCAGTTGCCACCGGCCTCCATGACCCGGTGGGCATGTTCCCTGATCTTTTCCACCCGGTCGGTGATATTCACGGCGTAAAGGGTATGTTCTCCCGTCTCTTCGAAGGCCTGTCTCTCCTTTTCCATGAAGGCCTTCACGCGGTCCACGATGGAGGAATAGGAAGTGTTCCCCAGGACCTCGTCGTCCTTGACGACATCCACCCCGCCCAGGGCAGCCCGGTAAAACAGCTCGGCTCCCACCTTGGGGTCTATTCCGATACAGGGCTTGATCATGTTGACGATCAGGGGCCGATCCATGACGTTCAGAATCCTGCGGATTCCCGGAATCCCGAACTTAGGCCCCCCAAAGGCTTTGACAAAACTACCGGGAAGGCGAATATCAAGAAGCTTCATACGGTAGGTGATAGTGACATCGTTTCCCGCGATGGTGGAGAGGAGCATGGGAACCTGGGGTTCAAGATTAATGCACGGGATGGCGATCTGAAGTATAAAATGTCGTTTCTTGATATCAGAAGGGATCTCCCTCTCGTAGTGGGGAGTTTCATAGATCCCGACAACACGGCCCGCGTGCCTTTGCCGGATCTCATCCGTCTCCTCGGGCACGGGAACCCAGGTGCCCGTGGTCTGGCCAACGGCAATATCTTTGGCAATCGATAAAACGTCTGCAGTGGGTTCTGCCTCGAGATAATAGGTTGAAACGATGAATCTTTCCGGGTCGATCCCGTCAAGGGCAGAAAAGAGGATATCCTGTGTCATAGTTCACCAGAGGGATAGAGCATAGAGCGCCAGTGCCAGTAAGCCGTAGACGGGAGCAGGGTGGATTAAGCGAGGCGAATCCACCTTTTACGATCAGGACATAGGGCGATCACACAGGATCGCCCTACAAAAAGATTAGATCAAAATCAGAAACAAATTTTCATGGTTCGCAGGGGATGACCCGTCATTGCCCATTGGTTAGAAAATAGAAGCCTTGGGTTAAGGTTAGGGTAAGGATGCCGGTTTTGTGAGGGGGTTAAGTCAATGGGCTGTAAATCTTTGGCCATTACCCGTAGGGAACGGTTTCAAACCGTTCTCTATACACCAAACCGGCCTCGTAACCTTAACCATAGCCCTTACCCGAAGGGCATTTTCCCCGCCTAAGGCGGCATTCATGAGTGGCCCAACCGGCCATAGGCAATTCTGAAAAAAACCGCATAGCACATGGGGGATAGGGCATGGCAGAAACGTAGGGTGGGCATTGCCCACCCAAACGAAAGATCCCTACTGGGACTCTGTCCTGATCCGGAGGTTCGGGACATCCTTCTGAAAGAGGTGCATTTTATCGAGGTCGAGGGCCAGCTCGATCCCCTGATGGGGCCGGTAAATCGCCTGGACATCCACCACTGCTGTGATAGTGTGCTTTCCTGAGGTCACATTAAGGTGAATCTCCGAGCCCAGCGGCTCCACGACATCGACCACCGTTCGAATCCTGTTCCCCCTGACCCGCTCCGGGGCATAGGCGCCATCATAAATATCATTCGGCCTGATCCCAAAAATCGCCTCTGACCCGGCCAGGGACCGATAAGAAGCCACCTTCTTCTCCGGAATGGGAAGTTGAAAGGCCTCGGCATCAATGAAAAGGCGACCATCCTTCGAAAGCACACGGCAGGGGATAAAGTTCATCATCGGACTGCCAATGAAACCCGCCACGAAAAGGTTGACAGGGAAATTATAGACATCGAGAGGGTTCCCAACCTGCTGGATTAACCCATCCTTCATCACCACGATCTTTGATCCCATGGTCATCGCCTCCACCTGATCATGGGTGACATAGATGATCGTGGTCTGAAGCCGATCATGAAGCTTGGAAAGCTCTGCCCTCATCTGGACACGCAGCTTAGCATCAAGGTTGGAAAGGGGTTCGTCGAAGAGGAAGACAGCCGGTTTTCGGACAATCGCCCTTCCCACCGCCACCCTCTGGCGCTGACCCCCTGAAAGTTGTTTCGGCTTTCGATCCAGAAGCTGCTCAATGCTCAGGATCTCGGAGGCCTCACGAACCCTCTGATCGATCTCCGGCCTTGGAAACTTCCTCAGCTTCAGGCCAAAGGCCATATTCTTGTAAACCGTCATATGAGGGTAGAGGGCGTACTCCTGAAAGACCATGGCGATATCACGATCCTTCGGAGGAAGGTCGGTCACCGCACGGTCACCGATATAAATCGTTCCGGTGGTGGGTTCTTCGAGACCCGCGATCATCCGGAGGGCAGTCGATTTACCACATCCCGAAGGCCCTACGAGAATGGCAAATTCCTTATCCTCAACCGTGAGGTTAAAACCTATGACCGCCTGGACAGTCCCAAAACTCTTCGAAACATTCTCCATGATTACTTTGGCCAATTCTCTCTCCTCCCCTGCAGGTCTGCTGAGTTATTATGCTAAAATTAATTCTAAGTGTCAACCCCTTTTCGTAGCTCTATTTCAGACTAAACCCTCCATCGACGAGAAGGAGTTGGCCCGTGATAAAATTGGCGTCGTCCGACGCAAGGAAGAGAATCGCCTTCGCAATGTCCTCGGGCTGGGCCATCCTCTTGAGGTAAGATCCCTCAATCATCGTCCTCTTGACCTCCTCCGGCAGGGGTTGCGTCATTTCCGTTAAGGTATGGCCCGGAGCAACCGTATTCACGTTGATGTGGGGAGCCAATTCTTTGGCCATCGTCTTGGTCAGATTGATCACAGCGCCTTTGGAGGCACTGTAATCCATAATCCCCTCGCGGCCGCAGTGATCAATGCCGCGGATCGAAGAGATATTGATGATCTTACCGGATTTCTGGGCCAGCATATATCTCGCGGCTGCCTGAGCACAGAGAAAGACTCCAATGAGATTGACCTCCAGGGTCCTCATCCAGTCTTCAGCCGTCTTCTCCAGAAAGGGCCTGTTGATCGCAATGCCTGCATTATTCACCAGGATATCGATCCGACCGAACTCCTTCACGAAGGCCTCCGTGAATCGCTCCACCTGATCTTTCCTGGAGACATCCCCCGTCAATGTTTTCAGGGAGTACCCTCGGGATTTTGCCGTTTCCGAGACCTTTCCCATATTGGCCTCGTTCACGTCCACCACCCCCACTTTTCCACCTTCGGCGAGCATCATCAAAGCAGTGGTCGCACCAATGCCTCTTCCTCCTCCTGTGATCAAGGCAGCCTTATCCTTGAATCTCATTTTGTTGTCTCTCCTTTCCTTGTCAAGATTGCCCGAAAATCCGAAATTCTAATTTCAAAATTCTAAACGTTTTTCGTTTGGAACATTTGCATTTTGAACATTCGTGCTTGTTTCGAATTTCGTGCTTCTGATTTCGATATTATTAACGGTCAGCCCTTGACAGCCCCGGCGCCCCACCCCCGGATCAAATACCGCTGCACCGTTACGAAGAAGAGAAGCGCCGGGATCGTGATCATCATCCCGGCAGCCATGATCAGTCCCCAGTCAATCAGGGCCGAGTGAAAGAGGTCCTGCACTCCAACCGGCAACGTCTTCAGCTCGTCCGAGGTGATGAGGATTCGCGTGAAGATGTAGTCGTTCCAGGCCAGAATGAACGTGAAAATGGACGTGGCGATAATCCCCGGCAGGGCCAGAGGCAGGACCACGTAGATCACCGCCCGTGCGCGCCCCGCTCCGTCCACCAGGGCAGCCTCCTCTAACTGCAGGGGGATGGTCTTGAAGAAGGCGCGCATCAGCCAGAGGGTGAACGGCAGACAGAACGAGGTGAAGGCTAGGACCAGGGCGAAGTGGGTGTTCTCGATCCCTACTTTCTTTGCCAGGATGAAGAAGGGGATCACAATCATGATGGGAGCGAACATGTAGGTGCAAAGGATGAGCCCTCCGATCTTCTCCCTGCCAAGGTACTGGTACCGGGTGAGGCTATAGGCGCCGGCCGCGCTTACTGCCATCGTCAGGAGGACGGTCAGGCCTGACACGATCACGCTATTCCAGAAGTAGGTGAGGAAGCTGGTGGCGGTAAACAGACGGTGGAAGTTGTCCCAGGTGGGATCCTGCGGAATGAATGCCGGGGGTTGGGCGAACACCTCTGCGGCCGGCTTGAACGAGGTTGAAACCATCCAGAAGAAGGGAAAGGCAGCCTGGAGGACCAAAAACGCCGCCCCCACATACAGGAGGCTACGGGTCGAGAGTCGTTGCAATCGCCAGCGGTTCATCCGATGTCTGCCTCCTCGCGGAAAAGACCGAAGTAGATGACCGTGCAGACTGCAAGGATGACGAACATGATCACGGCCAGGGCCGCGCCAAGGCCCGCCTGGTAATACGTCAGTGTCCGCATGTAGGCATACACAGGGAGGGTCCGGATGAAACGCCCGGCTCCCGCTCCCTCTCCCATCAGCCAGACGGTATCGAACTTGGTAAACATCCAGATGCTTCGGAGCAGGATCACCACGAACAGGATACCTCGGATCTGCGGCAGGGTGACGTGAAAGAAGCGCCGGAAGGCCGAAGCTCCATCCACCTTTGCGGCCTCGTATAGCTCCGGGGGGATGGTCTGGAGCCGGGCCAGGATGCTCAGAAGGACAAAGGGGAAGAACTGCCAGATGCTCATGATGATGAGCGAGAGCATAATGTGATCGGCCCCCAGCCAACTGATCGGGTCCCTGACGATTCCCCATGCGAACAGCCAATAGTTCACGACCCCATAGGTGTCGTTGAGCAGCCACTTCCACAGAATCACGGCCACGATGGTTGGAATCATGTAGGGAAAGAGGACGATCCCCCGAACCAGACCCCGCCCCACAAAGGTCTCATTCAGGATGAGGGCTGCAGCCACCCCAAGAACGATCTGGAAGAAGATCGTCCATACGGAATAGACTACCCCCAGCCAGAGGCTCGACCAAAACTCCGGGTCCTTCCCCAGGTAGAAGTAATTCTCAAGGCCAACAAAGCGTTCCTGAGGGAAGAACGAATGCTTCTCCAGGAGGCTGAGCCAGATGGAGTAGGCAACCGGATACAGGGTGAGACCGAGAATGAGAACAAGGGCTGGAGCAATGGTCAGAAACCCCGCCAGTTGTTCGCGACGCTTCAGTCTTGTAACGGGAATCCAGCTATGCCACCGGCTGACGCTGGATCGCATGGTGAGGGCATCGGATTGCAACCCCGGGGACACCACAGGTTGGGGTTCGGAATCAGGGATACGGTTCACGGTCTTCACTTCCGGGCAGGCGGTGGCCGGGGCCGGGCACCCCCCATTTAACGCTTTGTAGGGGCACAAAATCTTGTGCCCCTACCTCGCTCAAAGAGCTGTTGATGCAACGGGCTTCTCACCAGCGTTTATAACCGAGCTTGGTGATCAACTCCTCCGCACGGGCCTGGGCCTTGGCTGCTGCCTGTTGCGACGGCATTCCCCGAACCGCGTCCGTTACCATGTCCGGAACGATGCCGGAGCCAAGGATCTCGAGCCCATAGGGAAGCTTCAGGTCGTCCCACTCCACGATCAGGGTGGGCTTGGCCTGACCCGTGTCAAAGTAGCGGTACTGCATGTCCTGCCACTCCTTCCACTTGCGAACCATCTCATTGGCCTGGTAAGCTGGGTTCGTCCGCACCGACTTGAGAGTGGGCAGGAGGTGGATCGGCACCGTATGAAGGTACTTGATGTAATTCTCCTCCTTAAAAAAGAACTTCAAGAACTGGGCCGCCTCTTCCGGATACTTCCCATTCTTGAAGATCATCCAGGGCTCAGCATCAATCTGGGCTGCTGTCTCCTTGCCGGAGGGCCCATGGGGCTTCACCAGGACTCCGAAGTGATCAGGATTGGCCATCTCTTTTGAAGCATACTTCTCAATGTAGCCTGCTCCCCGACCATAGCCCTGGTAGAGGATGGCGGCCTTGCCGGTGGCCAGGTTGGCGAAGGTATCCAGGTATCCATGGCCCAGCCAGCCAGGGGGCAGGACCGTGGTGCTCAGCTTCTTGTAGAAATCGAGCACCTCGATGACCTGCTTCTCGGTGAAGGTGGGTCGGCCCGTCTTGGGGTCGAAGAGTCGTCCACCGTTCGCTTTAGTCAGCTCCCCCACCGCGATATTGATGAAGAGGCCCACGCCGGGCAGGGAGAGGCCATAACGGGTCACGCGACCGTCCTTGTCCCGTTCCATCAATGCCTCAGCCATTTTGATGAAGTCATCCCACGTCTCCGGCGGCTTCAACCCCTTCTGCTTGAAGATATCCTTCCGGTAGATCAGGAGCGATGTGGCTGCCGAATGGGGGATCCCGTAATACTTCCCGTCGTGGTAGCACTGTCTCCGGACCGCCTCCCAGATATTGTCCCTGCCGATGGAAGCGGCAATATCCTCCTGGTCCCGCAGGAGGCCTTTTGCGTAAAAGGACGCACACGTCACAGCTTGTCCATGGCTGGCATCCGGGGGTGAACCCGCTGCCAGGGCCGCTGTCAGCTTGGCCTCCAGGTCGCCCCAGGCCAGTGCTTCCTGCTTTACCGTGATGTCCGGGTGCAATTTCTCGAAGTCGTTGATGATCTGCTGGAATGCCGCCACGGACTGGGGCTCGGTCTCCGTGTGCCAAATCCTGACGACCTTCTTCTCGGCAGAAAAACCCAAAATGGGAATGAAGATAAGGCACAGAATAGCGATAAGCACGATCGATAATTGACTCTTGCGGTACATGGATTTTTCCCTCCTTTCCAACTCAATTCGAAATAGAACCCACCCTCAACGAAACTTTGCTTAAGCGCTCTTTTTCGGTGTTCAATCCGCGATTCGCAATTACAGTCAGGTCTCACCCCCTTTCTCAGATTCTGAGAGCGACCTCCTCTGCCTCAAACAGAGCTTCCATCACCTCCCTCGGCCTTGAGGCATCCCCGATGGCATAAAACTCCGAGACCTTGCTTTTCAACGATTCTACCAGCTCGTTGTTGGAAACAGATCCCAGGGCGATGACGATAGAATCGAAACCTTCAAGCTTCCGGGTCCCCCGGGAGGTCTCCACCCGCAGGCCACCCTTCTCGAAGCGAACGGCCTTCGTCTGGGTTAACACGTCTACCCCTTTTGCCTTCAGTCTCGTGTTGAGGAAGTGCTGGAGGTGACCGACCAGATCGAGGGCAATGCCTTCCAGCATCTCAACGAGTGTCACCTCTTTGCCCTCCTCTGAAAAATAATCCGCTGCCTCAGCACCAATGCCTCCACCTCCCACGATAAGAACCTTCCTGCCGATTTCCACCGAACCTGACAGGGCATCCTCAACGGAGATCACCTGTGATTCTTTAATCCCGTCTATCGCCGGATAGGACGGCCTGGCCCCCGTTGCGAGGATGATGACATGGGGTCTCTCTTCCTTCAATAGGGAAGGATCAAATGGCTTCCCGAGGAGAATCCTGACCGGCACCTTCTGAAGCTCTCTCTTGAGATAATCGGCAAACTCATTCAGAACCTCTTTCCTCGGAGGGATGGCAGCCAGAAGAAACCTTCCTCCAAGTTGGGCCTTCTCTTCATACAACGTCACCTCGTGACCGCGCCGGGAGGCGATCTCCGCAGCCTTCATCCCACCAGGACCTCCTCCGATAATCCAGACCTTCTTCGGACGATCCGCCTTCTGAAGTTTAAAGATTCCCTCCCGACCCGTTTCCGGATTGACCGCACACTGCAGAGCGCCTTTCCGGATGCTCAGAATACACCGGTTACAGGAGATACAGGGAAGGATATCCTCTGTTCTTCCCTCAAAGGCTTTCAGCGGAAGCTCAGGATCGGCAATCAAGGCCCTTCCCATGGAGACGAGGTCGGCCTTCTTCTCCTTCACGATGCGGTTCGCAAGCTCCGGGGTCCGGATTCGGCCCACGGTGATCACGGGAATGCCGACGACCGACTTCACTCCCTGGGCCAGGTGAACAAAAACTCCCTCCTCCGCATAATAAGGGGGATGATTCAAGTAACCCGACGCAGCCACGCAGGCAGAGACGTGAAGGCCATCGGCTCCATTTCGTTCCAGGGCCCTCGCAATCTCTTTCGTGTCCTCCAGTCTTAACCCGCCTTCCACATACTCATCGGCGCTGAGACGGCAGAGGACCGGAAAATCCGCGCCAACACGGTTGCGGACCATTCTCAGGACTTCCAGAGCCATCCTCATCCGTCGATTCCCATCGCCCCCGTATTCATCCGTTCTCTGATTCGAGAAGGGAGAGAGAAACTGGCAGAGGAGATATCCGTGGGCCATATGGATTTCTACACCATCGGCACCGGCCTCCTTGACGCGACGTGCTGCTTCTCCATAGGCCTCAACGATCTTGCCGATTTCCTCAACGGAGAGCTCCCGGGGCATCTCCTTCCGTACCGGACAGGGGATCGGAGAAGGGGCGACAATGGGGCTCCCGGTGATCGAAGCAGAGGTCTGGCGACCCGCATGATTGATCTGGATGACGATCTTTCCGCCTTCCCGATGAACAGCATCCGTGAGCCTCCTGAAGGAGCAAATATTCTGATCCGAATCGATCAGTGCCATATTCGGGAACGCCCTGCCCTGTCTGAGGACGCCCGTATGCTCAAAGGTGATGTAGCCCACCCCCCCTTTGATCCGCCTTAAATAGTAGGCGATATGCCGGTCATTGACAGAGCCATCCTCGCCGGCGAAGTGGGTGGCCATGGGCGGCATGACGATTCGATTCCGAAGTTCCATGCTTCCGACTCGATAGGGACTGAAAAGGCTCTCGTATGGGGTCATGGATGTCTCTCCCGAAGAATGAAAAGGTTGACAGTTTGCTCCAAAAATTGTATACAGGATTGTATTAAACTGAACCCTAATTTAACAAATGGCAAAGGGCATGTCAAGCATAAACTCGACAAGGGTTTTCAAAGAGATGGAGGCCCAGATCCTTTCCGGGCACTTCAAGCCGAGAGAGCGCCTCGTGGAAATGGATCTCCTTTCAACGTTTGGGGTCAGCCGCACGGTCATCCGCGAAGCCATCAAGAAGTTGGAGGCGAAAGGGCTTGTTCGAACCATCCCCTACCGGGGGGCCGTGGTTTCCGACCTCACCGTGGAAGAAATTGAGGAAATCTATTTTGTCAGGGCTCACCTGGAAAAAATCGCAGCGCGACTGGTCCTGGATCATGTCACCGGGAAGGAGATTGAGCATCTGAAGAAACTCTCGAGGCAGGTGGAGAGACATCTTCGCGAAAAGACCAACCGGATGATCGAGATGGATTCCGAATTTCATCAAGTCCTCTTCAAAATCTGTCGAAACCGTTACCTCTACGAGATGATCGACTTCCTCCGTACCCAGGCCTATGTCGTCCGGTTTAATGCCTGGTCCCTTCCCCATCGCATTGAGCAATCCATCCTTGAACACCGGGAGATCATCAAGGCCATCGAAGAGCGGAATCTGTCTCGGCTGCAGAAACTCATCGTCAAACATCTGACGATTTCAAAGAACAGTTATCTGTCCCAGTTGAAGGGAATAACCGGCAGGGGCAGGAAAGGTGAAAACTCGTTGGGGAGTGACGGTTAGGGTTAGGAAGCCGGTTTAGGTTAGGTGTTGGGGTTAGACTTGGGTTACTTGGGTTACTTGGGTTACTTGAGTTATTTTGGTTTTGGGGTTTGAACCCAATAACCCAATGGACCCAACGAACCCAAGCAACTCAACCTAACTTAACCCCTTGACGAAACCGGCATCCTTACCCTGACCTTTGCCCATGACTTTTATTTTCTATGTGACGAAAGGAGTGAATCTGTTGGCTGAGATTAGAATCTATCGAGAGCTGTGCAAGGGCGTCGAGGAATGTGGCATCTGTCTTGATGTCTGCAAGAAGGAAGTTTTCAAGCCCTCGGAAGGCTTGAACCCCAAAGGGTACAGGCCGCCCGATATCGTAAACAGAGAAGCGTGCACATCGTGTGAGAATTGCATGATTTTCTGTCCGGATCTCGCCATTGCTGTCGCAGGAAAGAAGGGGAAGAGAGGTGCGCGAGGATGAGCGAAAAACGCGTCCTTACAGGAAGATATTTCATGATGGGAAATGTGGCCTGTGCGGAGGGTGCGATCGCCGCGGGTTGTGAATTTACCGCGGGTTATCCGATTACGCCGGCGACGGAGATTGCCAACCAGTTGGCAGAGAGACTTCCACGGGTCGGCGGGACCTTTCTTCAGATGGAAGACGAAATCAGTTCGATCGCGGCAGTCATCGGGGCCTCGTGGACCGGTAAGAAATCGATGACCGTCACTTCCGGTCCAGGCATCAGCCTGATGCTCGAAAATATCGGTTTTGCCATTGGTGTGGAGACGCCGTGCGTCATCGTCAACGTCCAGAGGGGAGCCCCTTCCACCGGAATGCCCACCATCGGGATCCAGGGAGACATGGTTCAGGCGAAAAGAGGATCTCATGGAGATTATGAGATCATCGCCCTCTGTCCTTCTTCTCCGCAAGAGATGTTCAATCATACCATCATCGCCTTCAATTATGCAGAGAGATATCGAACGCCGGTCTTCATTCTCTCGGACGCTTTCGTTGGGCATATGCGGGAAGAAGTCATCATCCCGGAACCGGAAAAGATCAATACCGTTTATCGAAAGATTCCTGAACCCGGGATGGATCCTCAGACGATGAGAGGTTTCCTCGATGAGGATGTGGCTCCCATGCCGATTTTCGGACGGGGCTATAAGGCCCACGTGACCAGTTCATGCCATGATGAATATGGGAAAAGAAACCTGATCGATCTCTCTGCCCTGGACAACTATGTCCGGAAACTGAGCAACAAGATCCTCAAACACCGGGATGAGATCACCCTCGTGGAGCGCGATTACGAGGGAGCAGAGACCGTCTTAGTTTCCTACGGGGCTGTAGCCCGGGCAGCGGCCATGGCGGCCTCCCGGGCAAAAGAAGAAGGGATTCCTGTTGGGACACTCCGGCTGATCACGGTCTGGCCTTTTCCCGAGGAAGAAATCGAGAAGATGGCCAGGCAGGCAAAACATGTCATCGTTCTGGAAAACAATCTGGGTCAGATCTATCCTTACATCAAAGCGGAAGCAGCCCATTTTTCGGAGGTCTCTTTCTTACCCCCAAGGGTGATCGGACAGATTCAGGATCCGGAGGATATTCTGAGAAAAATTCGGGAGGTTACCCCATGAGTGAGATTGTCCACCCTCTTCATCGGTTTAGACGCCCCTCTGTTACCTCCACGACCAACTGTCCGGGCTGCGGAAATGGTATCGTCGTCCAAAGCATTCTTCGGGCTATTGACGAACTGGGCATGGGTCTGGACGATTTTGTCTTCGTCTCAGGAATCGGGTGTGCGGCGTGGATTCCAAGCCCTTTTTTCAACGCGGATGTGCTTCATACCACCCACGGCAGGCCGATCGCCTTTGCCCTCGGGATCAAGGTGGGACTTCCCGAAAAGAAGGTGATGGTAACCAGCGGAGATGGGGACCTGGCGGCCATCGGCGGAAACCATCTGATTCAGAATGCCCGAAGGAATGTTGAGATGGTGGCCATCTGCCTCAATAACGGAATTTACGGCATGACCGGAGGTCAAGCCGCTCCGACCACGCCCATTGGCGTGAAGACGACCACCACCCCTTACGGCGCGTTTGAAAATTCCTTCGATATTTCCAGGCTGGTCATTGCGGCAGGGGCTTCTTTCGTCGCTCGCTGGACAACGGTTCACCCGAGGCAACTCACCGGTTCCCTTAAGAAGGCGATCCAGAAGAAAGGATTCTCCTTCATCGAGGTCTTTTCCCATTGTCCCATTCAATTCGGAAGAAAGACAGGGGTGGGCAACGCCATTCAGATGATGGAGGACTACCGAAAGAGGTCTATTCTGGCAAAAGAAGCAGCCAAACTCTCTCCGGAAGAGTTGCAGGACCGTATTGTTGTCGGAGAACTGGTCGATATCGAAAAGCCGGAAATGGTTGAAGAGATCGAAAAAATGAAGAAGAGAGCATCGGGAGGAAATGGATGAGCCGTACGGAGATATTGATCGGAGGAGTGGGCGGACAGGGTGTGGTCCTTTCAGGGATCCTGCTGGGGACGGCCGCAACCCTGTTCGATGGGAAACAGGCGGTCCAGACTCAGTCGTACAGTTCTGAACTGCGGGGAGGTTCGGCCAGGGCAGAGGTCATCATCTCCGAAGGACCTGTTTCGGATCCCCAGGTGAGAAGGCCGGACATCCTGATCACCCTGGCAGAGGAGGCTCTGCCGAAATACGTTGATAAGATCAAACCGAAAGGGCTGCTCGTTATCGATTCCGACCTGGTGAAGGGAGCCAGGCCGGGGGATTACGACATCCTTTCGGTTCCAGCCACAAGCCTCGCCGAAAAGGAGATGGGAAATATCGTTGTCGCCAACCTGATCATTCTGGGAGCCCTGATCAAGAAAACGGGGCTTCTTTCTGTGGAAGCCATGGAAAAGGCGATCGAGGTCAGCGTTCCAAAGAAAGCAATAGAACTTAACCTCAATGCGTTTCGAAGAGGCATGGAGCTTATTTCCTGAAGGCAGAAGGCAGTAGGCAGAAAGCGGATAGCTTACAGATTGAAAAGGGCATTTTCACGGACACGCAAGGCGGACACGGTCACGTTATTTTATGTGAAGGAGGAGTGAGATGTCCATCAAGACATTTGACCAGTATCTGGAGAGTCTGAAGAGACTGAGACCGACGGTTTACATGTTTGGCGAGAAGATAGAAAATCCTGTGGATCATCCTCGAATCCGAAAAGGGATCAATGCTACGGGTGCCACCTATGAACTGGCAAACGACGAAAAGTACAGGGATCTGCTCACCACGGTCTCTCCTTTTGCAGGAGAAAGGATCAATCGGTTTACCCTTCCTCCTCAATCCATCGAGGATCTCGTGATGCGGGTGAAGATCAACCGTGTTCTGGGTGGGTACGTAGGAACATGCCACCAGCGGTGCACGGGCCTGGACTGCCTCTGCACCCTTTCGATTGTCACGTACGACATCGACAAGAAATACGGCACTCCCTACTACGATCGCTTCATCGATTTTCTGAAATATATGCAGAAGAACGATTTGACCGCGAATGCGAGTGTCACCGATGTCAAGGGGGATCGCAATCTCAGCCCTCACGAACAGTCCGATAAAGACATGTACCTTCGCGTGGTCGACCAGACCAAGGAAGGGATCATCGTCCGGGGAGCCAAGGTCCATCAGACGGGCTCTCTGAGCTGCCACGAGATTATCGCCCTTCCCACCAGAGCATTGGGAAAGGGCGATGAGGATTACGCCCTCGCCTTTGCCATTCCCTCAGACACCAAAGGGCTCCTCCATGTCGTGGGCAGAAATTCCCTTGACACCCGCGAAATGGAAGGGGTGGACTGCGGCAATATGCGTTATAGCAAATACTGCCCGACCCTGATCTTCGATGAGGTGTTGGTGCCCTGGGAACGGGTCTTCATGTTCAGAGAGGTCGAATTCGCCGGAGAGATGGTCAGCCGCTTCTCCGCTTTCCATCGCCAATCCCACGGGGGATGTAAATCGGGTAAGATCGATGCCATGACCGGCGCAGCCCTCCTGATGATGGATTATAACGGCACAGCCAAAGTGAGCCACCACAAGGAAAAAGTGATTGATATGATCCACATCGCGGAAACGCTCTATGGCTGCAGCCTGGCCGCCTCCTACGAGGGGAAGAAGGAGCCCTCAGGGACCTATTTCATCGATCCC